>Ga0157372_10005997_pt1 | contig 12908 bp, 16 predicted proteins | sample C55metaG_FD_115307 | JGI IMG/M metagenome (GOLD analysis project Ga0157372, IMG submission 115307) | Corn rhizosphere microbial communities from Kellogg Biological Station, Michigan, USA - C5-5 metaG | ecosystem: Host-associated > Plants > Roots > Rhizosphere > Soil | place: USA: Michigan... | reverse complement strand
TGGAGGTTGCACAGATCTCAGCAAAGCCGGAGAGCTTGGTTCAAGCGAGGCGTATGAAGCTATAAAGAAATATTGTAAATAAGCATTATATGACTGATCAATACAACAGTCTTTCAAAAGGCAATAAAAGATTAGTATGGTTTGGATACATTGTCTACTTATGTTGGATGCTTCTTTTCGATGGTTGGAGATTGCTCAAGCACTCACTAGAAAACCCAATTTTAAGGATACCTGCAGTATTTATACTCTATTGGATTATCGTATTCTTAGTCCTTTGGGTAATTGAGGGTTTTGATGATTAATTCGTCAGCATTTTTTAAACGGTATATGCCTTATAAAGAGACAGGATTAATGGCATGTGAACCTAGATGGTTCCATGCCTTTTTATATCCATTATAATGAGACCTCTTACGATAAAAGACTTAATAGACTTTCTTGAACAGTACGAAGATCCGGGAATATACATGCTTGGGTTGAGCTACAAGAAGGTGGTACATTTTGTAAATCCAGATACTAATCTGCGTTTACTCACCTTAATAGCTAAAGCAGAAAGGCAATGCCTTGACCTGACCTATGTTGATCCCGCAAAGCTTAGTAACGATAGTTATAACTTTCTTGATAAAGCTTATCCAACTACACCAGTGAAAGAGGTTGACTTATCCTGCTTATTAAAGAATTATCGATTTTCATATTTGGAGCTTGACGATGCAACTGGTTTCAGAAGTCATTCAGAGGTGATGCGATTAGTAGCTGAATTTACAGAACACTTCTGTCCTGCAGCTGGTCTTGCTTGGATTGATACTGAAATAAATACGTTTGATGAGTTGTGGGTATTTTTAAATAGGAATAGAGTAACTTGATTATAAAGTAGCATATTTTTAAATTAAAGCACGATAACTAATAATGGTATAGGACTTAATTCTTATATCTTTGTGGTTAATATTTTTTAATTAAGATAAAGAGAATGGATCGGCCTGTAGTAATAGATGAAGTTTTTAATTTAGGTTTAGATGTTTACACTACTATGTTTGGCGGCTTGATAGCTCCAAAATTGTGTGAAAGTGCTTTATCAGATTCACTAAAAGACTTTCCAGCACTAGTTGCTTTAGATTCTAGTTTTTCTAATGATATTTTCATTGATAAAAATAATTATTTAAGCATAGCTAAAACCGAAAAAAGAGCACAGGACGTTACTAATGCAACATTATCCATGATAATTGTATTTACTTATGAGAGTCTTAAATCTTCATCACATTTTGAAAAAGTAAAAGATAAAGAAGAGGTTAAATTTTTAAGACATCTAAGAAATGCAGCTGCGCATGGTAACAAATTCCATTTTTATAATGGGACTAGGTTGGCTGATCCAGGTATAGTTTCGTGGCGGACAAAAACAATTGATATTTCAATACAAGGCCAAACTGCTTTTCCAAACTTTTTCAAGCATGGAGATCTCGGATTTCTACTGGAAGATATTTCGTCAATAGTAAAGGAGTCTTAGTCGCCAATCCCAATCCTCACCTTACGCTCTGATTGCGGCTTAGAGAGCGATAAGCCTCGGTTTGGTCTTGAAGATTCTACGTTAACCATTGGCAGTAGTTATTTACTCGCTTTTGCCGCAATCTCCTCACCACACAACCCTATGCAGGAAGATAGGCATTACGATTGACTGGGGCTCTGCATTCAGTACGCCAGATGTCGTTACGTGAATAAGCTTAACAGCACATTCACTTCACTTGCTCTTACTCACAATAGATGCATAATTTTTTAAAAGGCCATACTTTATAATACCACCGCTCAAAAAATATGCATCTGTTTACCCTTGCTTCTGCAATCTGTCATACTGAATGCTTTGAGCAGCGTCAATCTTCATAGAAGCTGTCTCTGTCTTCTTAAAAGCTTCACGTTCGTTCTGCATTTTAGAATCCAGTCGCTTCTCTTGTCTGGCTCACCTGCGCATCGCTCCACGCTGCACAACTTTCACAGCATTTGAGAGACCAACGCTCATTCCTTCAAATCAAATGCAGCGCCAGTTGTTTGTGCAGCATACTAAGCAGTCGCACTTTCAGTGCTCTCTCTGCTTAGACGTGGAGCTCAATTCGCAGCGGTTCGCAAAGCACACTTTCAAGTATTATTATTAAATTAGAACAGTCCAATTAATAAATGAATACCTCTGCATTTAAAACCTGTCTAACCTTTTTAATTATAGTTTTAGCTATTCTTCAGGCTCCTATTAGCTATTTTTTTACTGAAGGTTTCTATGGAGTTGTATTTATGGTTCCTTATATGATAGTCGGGTTATCCTTATCAATTTGGGCATTAGTAAAGGTGATTAGAGAAAGAACAACACGCAAGAGATTTCATATCTATGGTCTTGCTGCTGGAGCAATCATAGGGATAGGCCAAGCTCCTCAAAATGCACTTATTGAATATTTTGATTGGAGTGCAATGAAATCGGAGCGAGAAAGAGTTGTGGCTAATATCAGAAGTAATTACAAAGATACAGTTACGAATAATAATCGAGGTTATTACCCTATACCTAATAATAAAATAAGTCTTATTCCACTATCTCGTGGTGGCATAGCAAAAATTATAAAACGTAATGGAGATACTATCTCTGTTGAATTTTATATTGACCGTGGCTTTATAGATCATTACAGTGCTTTCCTATACACCAACGATCCTGACGAGAAAGCAGCAATGGATCGATCAATTAAAGAAGGAAAGTATGGTTTTTATAAGAAGCTTGATAAGAACTGGTATTCCATTCATTACTAGCAACGTTTAATATCTTTTGTGCTATGAACTGGATTATTTCTAAAAGTGAGAAATTGACTTATCACACCAATTTAAAGGTTTTACTAGAACCTATTCGTTCTGATATTGAAGGTTTTACCTGGCTAATCAGCGATTTGGAATACAATCCAGATTACCATAAAGGTCTCTCTATTGATCATGAACATCATTATTTTGTTCTATCATCTTCTGAGTTCCAAAATCTGCTTTCATCAGATGTGCAAATTATATGGGGAGTTTTACTAGGGATACCTGCTGGTAGAGCTATATCAGTAGATGGGCGCAACCTTCCTTTTGCTGAATTCAATGATTTAATCTGGAAGAACGGAAATATACAACATCAAGACGCTGTAATAGAAATAGATTGTGTTGATAGTAGTTATACTATTGTGAAGTTCAAAGACCGAATGCTTTCAGATAAATTTCAGACTTTCTTTAGCGAAGTGATTGAATTGGAGAAGTTTAGTAATAGCTATAGCTAATTTTGAAATACTATGAATGGTGAATTTATAAGAAATAGATATTCAAAGAAGCATCACTATTTACCTGTCTTTTACTTAAAAGGCTTTGTGAATTCCTTTGGATGTTTTTATGTTTATGATAAGCTGCAAGATAAGATCCTTCCTCCACAAAAGCCTGATAGTAAATACTATGAAAATCATCTTAATAACTACAAGTTTGATGGTGAAATTAAGTTTACATTAGAGGAGTCTTTTTTTTCTCACTTTGACACTGAAATAGCTCCATTATTTGCGAAGATTAGAGATAGTGAATTTGCTGACGATGAGATAAATAACCTTCAAAAGTTTCAAATCATTCACTTCATAATGCAATTGTATTGGAGGTTACCTCATACCAACCGGGACTTTTCTAGCTTAATTGTAAAAGAGGGATTTACAACGAAGCTTTTAAGTGTCTATGATGGTGAAAGGGAGTTATCTGATCAGGATTTACCAGAAATGATGAAATCCTTAATCGAAGACGAACAATCACAACGGTTGTTTAAGTCTTTAATGTCTTTATCACCAGGAGCAATGACGGAATTGTATTCTTTGTTTGACAAATGGAATACTTATAATATAACTAGTGGTGATACGCCTCTTATAATTGGTGATCATCCAATTGTTCTTAATAACCCTAATCCCTCCTTTGATAAAGTGTTTGGTGATTTCGTCTTTCCTATCTCAAAAAATAGACTACTATTAATGTGTGATGATGTTCCGAAATTTCTAGAAAGTGCTTTAGTAACTCATATCAACCTTTGCGTTCTACATCAAAGCCGCTATATAAGTTGTCACAATGAAAAATACCTTTTTAAGATAATTGAACAATATAAGAAGTTAAAAGAGATTAGGTTAGACAACGCAATCATCAAGATGACCTTTGATCTAATTAACAGACAATCTAAATTTGAAAATTTCACAGATTTTCTCAATGATTATAATAAAAAGTAATGCCTTTTACCTTTTCACATCCAGCAATCATTCTTCCTTTAGCTAAAGCATCAAAGAGATGGTTTTCATTAACTGGATTAATAGTTGGAAGCGTAATACCAGATTTTGAATACTTCTTAAGGATGAGAGTGTTAAGTCTATATAGCCATACCCTACCAGGACTGCTCTGGTTTAATATACCTGTTGGAATTGCAATCGCTTTTATCTTTCATGGAATTGTTCGCAACAGTTTGATTAATAACCTTCCATCGTTCTTAGCTTATAGATTCTCTTCTTATAAAGGATTAGACTGGAGCTACTACTTTAAACAACATAATCTTGTAGTAGTGATTTCAATATTAAATGGTGCAGGTTCTCATCTTGCCTGGGATAGCTTTACACATGAATCCGGAACAATGGTTGAAACGATAACGGTATTGCAAAGAACTGTATTGATTGCAGGAAAAGAAGTGCCAATGTTTAAATTGTTACAGCATGGAAGTAGCCTGGTAGGAGCATTAGCGATAATATTTACAGTGTTAAGTTTGCCAGTGTTACCTTTTAAAAAGATAGGAAATCGATGGTATTGGATCATTGTAGCGATAGTAACAGCTTTGATTTTAACGCTTCGAGTAGCTACTGGACTTGCGCTCACACAGTATGGAAATGTGATAGTAACTGGAATATCTGGAGTTATGATAGGCTTAGTTGTGGCATCGATGTTTAAAGCAATATCTTTTAAAAGGTAATACCTCCAAAGCATAGTTACATACACTTTATAAAACAGAGTTATAGAAAAAGGTGTAAATGAATGAGTAGTTTAGTGAGGTTCTAAAAATAAGACTAAGAAATTTAATCTTGGTAAGTTCAGCAACGTTCCTTTGGATGAAGCTCTTTAAAGCTCCCTCATTGATGCTTTATTCTCCTTGTAGCAACTTATATTGCTCGGAAGATTTGTTACCTACATCAATAAAAGATTCTTATATTAGGCTTCATATTTCAATATAATAATGGACCTTAACCTAGATGAAATTTCGAAACTTGTAACAATATCAAAGCCCTTTATAGATCCCCTACTTTCAGTGTTATTAAAACCGAAACTAGAAAAATTATCAAAATGGATTAAGAAAGAACAACTGAAGAACGACCTTACAGATAATTTTTTTGAAAATAAATTTACTGAATACTTAGCTATTTCCCTCAGAAATTACACGAATGTTAATATGCTGATTTTCCAGAACCAGCAGATAAAAATTGAAAGTATTTACTATCCCTTAACAATCAGTGCTTCGAGAGAAAATGCTCATTATGAGATAGATAATTTTGAGAGGAAGTTATTTGACACTTATGGCAAAGTTCTTATTTCAGATAATGCAGGAATGGGTAAATCAACATTGTCAAAGTGGATGTGTAAAAAAGCTATAGAACAAGGCTTAGCTATACCCATTCTTATTGAACTTCGAAACTTAAAAGATTCATTTACAGTTTTGGATGAAATTTTTTTTCAGATTAATCCACTAGGCGATGAGTTCGATAAAGATCTAATTCTAAAATTTCTTGAACTAGGAAATTTCCTTATAGTATTTGATGGATTTGATGAAATTCAACTTAAGAACCAGGAGCAAATTATCAAAGATCTACGAACGTTTGTAAATAAAGTGCCAAACAATTGGTTCTTATTAACGTCTAGACCAGAAGGAGCATTAGCTTCATTTGGAGATTTTCAAATGTTTAAAATTCAAGCTTTAGATCCTTCAGAGGCTTTTGAATTAATAAAGAAGTACGATGAGATTTGTCCAATAAAGATAAGCGAAAATCTAATTAGAGATATAAAAGGTAGGTTTAATCAAGTTCAAGGCTTACTTGGGAACCCCTTTTTAGTTTCTTTATTATATTCTACTTATACATTTAACAAGGATATTCCTGCAAGTAAGGTTTCTTTTTATGAAGAAATATATTTTGCATTATACAAACGACATGATTTATCAAAAGACGGATGGACAAGACCCAAAAAATCAGGTTTAGATATTCAGCAGTTTAGGATTGTTTTAAGACAGCTTGCTTTTGATACTTCTTTACTTGGAGAAACAAATTATTCAGAGACAGAGCTAATCGATCTTATTGATATAGCAGTTAAAAAATCTCCTGGGATTGAAACCAAATCTTACAACTTTTTAGAAGATCTAATCCTAACAGTTCCATTATTTCAGAGAGATGGATTAAAGATAAAATGGGCTCATAAATCAATTCAAGATTTTTTCTCAGCAGAATATATAGCATACGACACCAATAAGGAGTCTTTCTTAAATATTCTTTATGACAAAAAAGTAGATTCATTTAATAACATTCTAACACTTTTGCTTGAGTTGGACTTTAAAACTTTTCGTAAAACTATTATTAAGAGACTTCTTTCCGATTACATAGCTTATTACGATAACTCATATAAAGAGTTATCTCTAATTATCGAACAAGAACTCATTGATGAACGAAAAGCGAAAACATTCGGAATGCATGTTGTATTTTTTCTTAAAAAGGAATCTGAAGACGTTTCCTTAGCATTTGAGTCAATACATAAAAGCTTTCCAGAAATAGGAAAGTCATTGAACTCATCAATTATTTATTCAGGTAAATATCAGCGAGTTTTTGTGTGCTCATCCAATGAAATAGGTCTTATCAATATCTTAGCAAGTACTATAAAACCTAAATACATAAAAACTTTTCTATCGGATCCCGAGCGCAATGAAACTGATTTGCGTCTTGAAAATGATAAATTCTACAAAATAGATGACTCACCACACTCGATGGTAAATTCAATAGAACTATTCTCACAGGTTAACAAAGAGTTGCCACTACCTGATGCCACTGAAAACTATAATATTTTTTATTGTTTGGACTATATTGAATCAAAAAAAGAATTGGTAGCTATAGAAGATGATATTGAACAAGAAGCAGAACTAAGTAGATTTAATTTTAAGAAAGGAAATTTTTTCAATATTTAATTTTACGATAAGTGTTTCTTTATCTAGTAACACTTAAATTATTACGAGTTAAACATTCCTCAAATTTAAGCTTTTGATCTAAACACACTTCAAGGAACTAAGGATATTACCTTAAACAGTTTTACCTTTTAAATAAGAAGGCTAAGCAGCTCCAACTTCGATGAGTTTTTGAGTAGTATCTTTTAAAAGGTCAAACTTACTAAATCATAGTTCACCTGCACTTTGTAAAACGGGGTTATAGAAAAGGGTATAAATGAAAAAGTGTAGGTGACCAGAAAATCCTTACCTTAGTTATACTTAACCTAACGATAATGGGACTATTCTCTGAAGATGAACCTTCAACTTACGAAATACTTAATAGAACATTCAGATGCCACACCTGCAATAATGACACCTTCTGGAAGCGTGAAGCTCAATTAAATACTGCTGTAGCTAGCTTTTTCAATTTAGACTGGGCTAATAGAAGTGCTACTTGCTTAGTCTGTTCTGAATGTTCTTATATACATTGGTTTTTAGTTTAGATTAATTAGTCAACAGTTGAAATATCAGAGCTAGTTTATGAGAATCATTTGTGGAATAGTACTAATTGCATGTGGTATCTCTGTTTTTGGGCTATGGACTGCAGGTGCTCATGGTCATTACCAATTAAGATTTCACATGATTGAAGACTGGTTATTCCTGATCTCCTCTATAGTTCCACTAATATTAGGGTTGTACTTGCTTCTTAATAAAGCTATCAAACGACGTAATGTAACCAGATGAAATATCTAATTCTAAGTTGTCCTTGCTCCATTACTGATGGAATTCTGGTAATAGGTCTCTGGTTTATATTGCCTGGGATTATTCTTTATTACGCTAAAAGATCTTTATCAAGTAAGAAGAGACATAAAGGAAGGTTTTAAATAACATGAACAATTGGAAAAAAGCATTTTGGATTCAGACTATTCTTTGCTTTGGAATTATTTTATACCTAGGATATAACGTATTAGACCAATCTTTTTCATTAACTTATATGAAAGAAGGTTACGAAGATACAGAGCATGACTTGATGCAGGTTTGCAATTCGGTAAAAGGTAAATTGTCAAGGAAGGATTTTAAAGACATAATTGACCGCTATCCTGATTATCACGGGGAAGACTTGGAATTAAGTCGGATAAAAATAAGCTTCGACAAGAATGGTATAGTTGATTCCATTACTACTGACTGGTAAGAAATATGATTTGGTTTAGAATAAAAAGATTAGAAGAGAAGTTGAGAAATGATGAGGTTTCAGACAAAGAAGGTTTGATATATCTTATAGGTAATACGCTTTTAGCAACTTCTGCATTATACATTTCAAAACATCCTTATGCCAACGAGTTATTAAAATTTGCTGATTTAACTTTCGCAATCCTTATTACGATCGCTGGTATTTGGATCAGTTTTAATATAAATGAAAAGGGTGATGGTAAAGATTATTTCAAACGTTATCAGGCATTAACCTTTGTAATAGGATTGAGATTACTTGTCTTAATGACTATAGTTGCCATAGTCTCTGTGATAGCTCTTTATCCAAGTTCTGATATATATAAGAATGATGGATATCATCTTTTACTGATGGTTGTGACTCCTTGCATCTTCTATTATAACTTATACAAATCGTTTCAAAAACTTAACTCTCCAGACTAATGGGAGATATTTTAGAAAAGCTTAAGCTAATTGATAGTATAGTCATAGAACTACCAATAAGCAAAACAGAGTTTATTGAGCTGTTAGAAAACAATATCGATCAGAAGCAGTCAGATGTTTTTGATGTGTTTTCATCTAGTAAAAATGAGTATAAAGGCGAGGTAACGATTGAAGGATTTGAACTAAAAAAGAAAAGGCGACTATTCGAGATGAACATTAATACAGCAAAAGCAGTTGGTGTTTTTGAAGAACATGAAGATACATTGATAATCCATACGGAGATCAATGCTTTTCAAGGACAAGCTAAATTAATATTTGGTAGTTTTATTCTCTTTTATATAATTTTCATATCAGCGTTTTTATTCGTCGGTGATGATTTTCCATTGTTTGTTCTACCCTTTATACTACTCCACGCCTCATTCATGATAGGAGTTCCCTACCTTCTAGTCAAAAGGAGTGTTAGACGTATGAAGTATGACTTGGAAAGAGATTTATACTATTTAGCTACAAAGAAAAAAGGAGTTCAAGTTTAAATAGAAGTTAGTAATAACCTCAGGTTAGCATTCCTTTTTAAAAGGTAAAACAGTATAAAGAATGTAAGAAGTATAGCCTTTTAAAACAGTAACGACAATGCCTATTTTAGATAAAGTGGTGTATTAGAACTACAAACAGAAATAAAGTATGCATTACTTGACTTATCCTTATGACAGATAAACCAATATTCTATCCTAAACATAATTGCTTTGTGCCTATGAAGAAGAGCCTATCCTTTCTTTCTATAAAGGCTACTTTGATTGTGTTTATATTATGCTTAGCCCATTTGAAAAGGTAGATGAAAATAAGAAAGTCATTGGATATATTTCCTGGAATGAGGTTATTGGTCTTACTGGATTTAAAGACATAAATCAGCTGGATATCGCTTTGAGAAACGTAATAAGAGGACTTGTAAGCAAGCATCGAAATGAAGAAGATATTTCCTATTGGAAGATACTTGCGAAAGAAATGGACTTATTATACCAGGTGAAGGTTGTTTTTCGGAAGCACATAAAATTGATATGCTTCGAAGCTTACTAAATGCTGGATACCCTCACATGTTTGTAGCAGATGAATTCGGATTTGAAAGAAAGCTTCATTATGTGCAAGATGTAATAGACAAGAATGGTGAAGTAGAGTTAGCTACTGCTCATGAGAATTGGTATACTCCTAAAAACGAGATTTTATATACAGCTCATTGGGACAGCTTTTATACAATGCTTTGTTCTGATAAAAAAACAGTTGAAAGTATAGTTGAACGTTATAAGTTCGAGGGTTTTTACTGTAATGAGAAAACTAAAATCTATTGGAGCTTATATCAATAGAAGAACAGCAAGTCTTATCTTACACATTTTATTTTAAAAGGTATAATAGTTATAGTAGGAGTAAGAAAAATGTGTAACTATCCTCAGAGCAAATCAAAATTTCAGTAAGTTTATGCTAAGTAACTTTAGGATTATTTAAACGTGCACAAAACCTTATTGCTATTACTATTCTGCTTGCTTTCATTGATAGGATGCCAGTCAAACCCTATCCAAAGGTCAATAAAAAAAGCTAAACCTAGTTCTTCACTAAGTAAATCACATATCTTACCTTCTAAGGCACTTACAAAAGCACAGTTGGATTCATTTATCATAAACAAATATATAGTTCAGATAAAGCAGGAATATGTTGAAGACTCAACTTTGGTGGGAGAACGTCTCGACAGTGCTTTTGAAGCTGAGAATGAAGGCAGAGTTCATATTGGTGAAACGAGAGTTGTTTACTCTCCAGATAGTGCCTTTAAGATTTTCACAATTGAAGTAGAGAGTTGTGGATCCTATTGTAACTCTGAATACAAAACTTACATACACTACACGCGTGATAAGAAGGAGCTTATTAAAGCTGTGGAATATGCATTAGTTACCGAAATTCATAAACCCTCCGATCAAAATTATCTATTAATAGAAAGTGCAATAGAAAGACCAGTAGCAGCAGCTGCTCCGGTGACTTGCAAAACTGCACGTCACATTGCGTTTAATAAAGATTCATTAATTGTATATCCAATTCGATATAAAGGAGAAGATAAGTTGATGCTTTGTGATGACCCTGATAGTTTTAATCTGTTATCTTTGAAATATAATGCGAAGGCCAAGTCATTGATTTACAAGTACGCCTCTACTCATTTCGACGATTTAGGCAAGGGTATAGATACTATTAGAACTGGTTCATTCAAATACCTTGACTACAGATTTTTACTTCAAAAGGAAAAAGTAGTAATTGAGAGAAGAAAGCAGTAAGCAGTCTATTTAAAAGGCTATACTGTTTAAATTACTGCAAGAAGCGAATTGGAAAGTTTTACCTTTTAAATGAATAGCTTTAATGCATATTTTCAAATGAAAGGTATAATAGATATGCCAATAGAAATAAAATATGCACAACCTAAATTAAGGACCTATTACCCGATGAAGTCGAAAGATCAATTGATAATCTATAGAGATAGAAATAAATATGTTTGGGAATTACTGATAATCCTACCAGTGGTTGTTTTCGTTCCTTATGTCTATTTTACTGATAATAGTATTTCTAATTCTGATAATTTATTCTGGTTAATCATAATAGCTACTTTTTGCTACTTATTGTTTCGGTATGCTTATAACTTCTTTGATAAAAGACCGATGTACATTTTTACAAAGCAGGAAGTGTATGTAAATAGAAGAAATAAAAGCTACTCGTGGATGGAGTTTAATGCTTATAAGATAGTTGAAACGCGTAACAAATATGGAAAATCTACTGAAATTCTTTTCTTAGATAAAGATAATAATACTTTTCTCAATCTAGACATAACTTATTCTGCTACAAAAGTAACGATGATTGATAGCTATTTGCAAAGACGTTTAAGTAAGCAACATTGAATAAATCTGTTAGATGTACCAAATTGAGGATATATATAAGTTTTTAGAGAAGCACTTGTTTGATGATCCAGTTAAACCTGATTCAGATATTTTTGATGATTTTGGATGCGTTGGAGATGACTTTCATGAGTTGATTGAGGATTACAGAAATACTTTTAAAGTAGATATGTCTGACTACCTCTGGTATTTTCATGGAGACGAAGAAGGAAATAACTTCTTTGCAATGCACCTAGTTGATCCGCCATATAAAAGAGTTAAACGTATTCCTGTCACTCCTACAATGCTATTAGACTATGCTAATACTGGTAAATGGAGTATTGATTATCCTGAGCATACTTTGCCAAAAAGAAGGTATGATCTTATCTTTAATCAGATTCTGATCGTTGGGTTGATCTTATATGCGCTCTGTCGTTTGATATTTTGAATATATTTCAAGTATGTCTTTTAAAAGGCAAGTTTGATAAGGGATGTAAAGGTAATTGATGGTTATTCATTAATCATCTCACAAAGTTAAGCAGAGTCTAAACATGCTTTGCAAAAGACTACGGCATAAACCCTCTGTCTAACGCTCACATGTCCATTTATTCCGTTTCCTTTTGCGCATGATTTAGCCATACGCTTGCTGCTGCTCCATAATTAATTTCATTATGGAACAAATAAGAATATTCCAAGTAGCAGAAGTCCAAGTGACCTACAGACCAAAGTTTAAAGCATCAGAGAGACCAAGAATTACATGTTCTAAAGACAGCTTTAACATTCTCTTACGACAATGGGATCATAACAAGATCGAGTACCAGGAACAATTTAAGGTAATGCTTCTGAACAGAGGTAACAGAGTCCTGGGAATACTGGATGTAAGTACTGGAGGTATGGCAGGGACTATAGCTGATCCTAAAGTGATCTTCTCAACTGCATTGAAAGGATGTGCTAGTTCAATAATTCTAACGCATAACCATCCCAGTGGTAATTTAAAACCAAGTCAAGCAGATATTAATTTAACAAGAAAGTTGAAGGATGGGGGAGCGTTGTTAGATATCACAGTATTAGATCATTTGATCTTGACAGCAGATGGATATTTAAGTTTTGCT
>Ga0157372_10005996_pt1 | contig 12910 bp, 9 predicted proteins | sample C55metaG_FD_115307 | JGI IMG/M metagenome (GOLD analysis project Ga0157372, IMG submission 115307) | Corn rhizosphere microbial communities from Kellogg Biological Station, Michigan, USA - C5-5 metaG | ecosystem: Host-associated > Plants > Roots > Rhizosphere > Soil | place: USA: Michigan... | reverse complement strand
GACGATATATACATAGTCGGCAGCCGTAAGGTTGAGACCCACGCCACCGGCTTTGAGAGAAATAAGGAATACCCGGCAGCTGTCATCCGTCTGGAAGCTTTGTATCGCCCTTTCCCTTTCCTGGGCAGACGTACTACCGTCAAAATACTCGAACTTGACGTCCAGCTCCTTCAGCCTTTCGCGTATCAGGGCCAGCATACCAAGGAATTGGGAAAAGATCAACGCCTTATGATCGCCGATATTCTCCGTGATCTCCCGGGCCAGCTCGTCCAGCTTGATGGAATGGTTGGGATAACGGTCCGTCTCGTTCAGGATAGCCGGAGAATCACAGATCTGGCGCAGCTTCATCAGACCCTGCAGGATGGTAAGCTGGCTACGCTGTATACCCTGCGTCTCGATCGTGCCCAGGATCTTGTCCCTGTAATCATTCCGGTAGGCGTCATATACCTTCCGCTGTTCATCCTCCATCTCGCAGAACAGAATGGTCTCCGTCTTATCAGGAAGGTCTTTCGCCACCTGCTCCTTGGTCCTCCGCAGGATAAAAGGATAAAGAAGCTTACGCAGGTGATCTTTCCTGTCCTGCTCGCCAAACTTGTCGATCGGTACCGCAAACTCCTGGCGGAAGAATTCGATGCTGCCCAGCATCCCCGGATTGAGGAAGTTCATCTGGGCAAATATGTCGAACGTATTATTCTGCAGAGGTGTACCACTCATGCACAGCCGGTGCTTGGCATGCAGCAGACAGGCCGCCTTCGTCACTTTGCTGCTGGGGTTCTTGATAGCCTGGGATTCATCCAGCACGGCATAGTCGAAAGCGATCTCCAGCAGCAGCTTGATATCGCTGCGCAAAGTCCCATAAGTAGTGATGATGACGTTGTACTGGCTCAATGCCTGCTTGTTGCGCGTCCTGTCGCCTCCATGATGAATATGATAGGTCAGCGAGGGGGTAAATTTCTTTATTTCATTCTCCCAGTTGAACATCAGCGTGGTAGGACAAACCACCAGCGCGCTGAGACGTCCGTTCACGTCTTTAAAATGCTGCAAAAAGGACAGGGCCTGGATGGTCTTACCAAGACCCATGTCGTCGGCCAGGATACCACCCCAGTTGACCTCCTGCAGATAATTCAGCCAGTGGAACCCATGTACCTGGTAAGGCCGGAGGATAGGCTCCAGGTGGGCCGGCGCAGGGATTTCCTTGATCCTGTTGAACTCCCTCAGCTGCTCGTATTTCTCTTCCAGCCGGATGATCAGCTCCTCTTCATTACGATTGTCATACAGCTCGTCGATGACGCTCATATGATATTTCGACAGCCGGAGCTGATTACGCTGCCCTTCACCCACCCGGAACAAAAGAGAATACTTCTTTATCCATTCTTCCGGCAGTACTCCAAGCGTCCCGTCGTCCAGCGGAACGAACTGTTGCCGGTTGGCCAACGCTTTCTTCACATCCGCGATCGTCACTTTCTGATCCCCAAACACAATGTCCACCCGGGCGTCAAACCAGTCGGTATTGCTGCTGATATGGATCTTTGTCTGTGGTTTGGCCGTATTGAACCGGAAATTCTTCAGCGCCTCAAAGCCATACACAGGCACTTTCATTTCCTCCATGGCGTCCACAAAGAGAAAGAACCAGTTGTTCTTGAGCACGTCGGCGCCCTTCAGCGCCAGGGAATGCGCGCTCTCTGGATGAAGGAACTGGGAGTGGAGGGATTCCAGCTTGCGGAAAAATTGCAGCTCCGCCTCCCTGTTGCGATGCACGACGAGGACCTGGCCCCCGTCCGGCACAATGATCTCATCCTTTCCGCCCGGCCTTGTCTCGAATCCTTTATAGGAGAAAATGGGCTGAAACACCAGATAGTCGCCCTTCTCCTGCAGGAGCAGCTTTTTTTCCGGCTCACCATCCTTTACCTCCTTGACCAGCGCATTGTCAAAATCCACATGATAGTCCCGGGTCAGGGGTAGGATAAACTCCTTCAGCTGTTTAGGCCATTGGTCCGTATCCACGATCCATTTCTCCTTTCCGGAGAATTTTTCTATCAGAGCGATATCCTCCGGCCGGCTCCAGCAGTATAGGTTGTTGTTGTAAGAAAATACCATGCTGCTCTTACACTCATTTTGAGCAAGCTCTACCGGCTGCCCATTGACCTTCACATAACAGGTCAGCTCATATCCATTCGCCGCCAGGGACACGCTGAAGAAAGGTGTGATGTTATCCCCCGAGAGGCCGATAGGCTGAAGATTGGTCGTCTTAAAAGGCTTATGCCCGTTGAGAAAGAATATAAAAGGATTGGAGCTTACTTCCGCAAAAAGCTTTTTGAGTTTGGGGTACAGGTACTCAACCATCAGCTTCTTTGTCTCTTCGGGGAGATCATCCTCTTCATGATGGATGATATTTTCCCAGATGCCGCTGAAGGGGGAGTTGCGGCTGAGATATTTGCTGATCTCCGGTCCCTGCATCTTGCGAAGGAAAGGAATCAGCTGTTTATCAAATTCAGAAAAAGAATCCGTGTTGACGAACTTGGTAAGATCCATCTTTTCCACCTTTCCCGAATAGGCGGATTGCTCTTCATTGCTTTCTCCCGCTATCGCATCCAGGGCAAAACCCGGAAAGCCGTCCTGGTTGAAATTGAAGACGATGCCCAGCCGCTGGGCCACTCCACCCAGCGTTTTTTCCTCTTCCGTCACCAGGACCACGGGCTGTTCAGTTTCGGCTGGCCTGGGACGACCCGTCGCCAGCGGCGCTACCCGTTTGATAGACGTATCCAGCACGCGCAGGAAAGGCTTGCCTTCCTTATAAGTAAACTCAAATTTCCCTTTCAGGTCGTCGGAGAGGGAGTAGCCATATGCTTCCAGCAATTTATTCTTTTCCTTATCCCAGTTGCGGATGGTGTCGAAATAATGGGCGCCGTGCGTATGCAGCAATTGCAGGAATACGATCACCTTGGGCAGCCCCAATGGATGCGCCGTATCGGGATAGTCGCTGCTGGTGTCGAAATTCCTTTCCTCATTCTTCCTCAATACCACCTGGTAACTTTTTCCGTCCAGCTCGACGGAAGCTTTCACGATCTCGTCCTTCGCATACTCGATCTTTGCTCTCTGTGTCCGAAGATACTTTTCAGCTTCCCCCAGCGTCTCCGGACTGCAAAGGAGCCGGATGCTCTTGAGATCGATGAACTTCATCTTGACCACCGTATGCTGTTGATCGTACAGCACTTCCTCCGCCTTGAGCATATTCCGGTCCAGCAGCTCCTGCAGCTGGATCAGGGCCGCAGCCTCATGACGGCAGATATCACCCAGGTTATAAGGACAGCTGCAACGTATGGACAGCGTCTTAGGATCCTTGAACTTCTGCACATATACCTTATAATAGGTAGCATAGCTGTCATCTTTTACACGAAAGGTCACCGACTCGAACAGCTCGTCGTATTCCACCAGCTCGACATACCCAATTGCATGGATCTTTTTTCCCCGGCGAATTACTTCATCGGTACCATTGGTATATACATACTTAATAAGGTGCGGTAATGCCATATTTCTATTTGACAATTCCCCTCTTCACCCGGCGGAACGAACCAACGGTTCGTTATAAAGGCCCACGACCCCGGTCCGGCAAGGGCAATCTGCAAAACTAAAGGAAAAAAGATGAGTGTAGAAAAGTTTTAGCCAATTATTAATGTTGGGGTAACCTATTTATCTTTACAGCACGAGCTGCAGCTCATTATCAGACGAGCCGCCCCGCCGACTGGCTCCTGGTAAATCCTGTAAAACCGACTTTTATGATCATTCGTATCAAGATCGCTACGCTTACCTTGATCCTTCCCTTTCTGTCCCTGCTCACTTCTGGACAGCGGCTGAAAAGAGCGGACAAGATTACAGAAGCCAACCTGGAGACGCATATACACTTTCTGGCAGATGACAAGCTGGAAGGCCGTCGTACTGGCACACCCGGCGAACAGGCAGCAGGCGACTACATCAGCATCGGCTTTGCCAGGTCCGGACTACAGCCCAAAGGGGATAACAATGGCTGGAAACAATCCTTTGAAATAGACGAAGGCAAACGCATCAGCGAAGAAACCGTTTTTTCCATCGACGATAAGCCATTGATTATCAATAAAGAATATTTTCCTCTCGCCTTTAGCGCCATCGGGTCCGTTGAAGGTACCCCCGCCATTGCCCTCCAGGAAAAAGGAGACCCATGGTTCCTCGATCTAAAGGAGCTGCTGGAAACAAACAAAGGCAATCCCCATTTCGACCTTGATCAGGCCATCCGGGACAAGGCAAAAGAGCTCCACAAAAAAGGAGCTACCGCCCTGATCCTGTACAATACTTCGAGGATTGCAGATAATCTCTCCTTTGACCCAAAAGACCATTCGGAGCAGGCCGTTTTCCCTTTGTTCTATATCACCCGGGCAGGCCGGAGTAAATACCTGAAGGACGAATCCGCCTCGCTGGACATAAAGCTGAAAGTATCCTTTACAGAAAAGAAACGCACCGGTCATAATATCGTTGGCTACCTGGATAATGGGGCCCCTACCACCGTCATCATCGGAGCCCATTATGACCACCTGGGATATGGAGAGGACAGCAACGGCCTTTACAGAGGGCCTGAAAGACTGATCTTCAACGGAGCCGATGATAACGCCAGCGGGGTAGCGGCCGTCATCGAGCTGGCCCGGCTGCTGAAAGCGTCTTCTCTGAAGGGAAACAATTATCTTTTTATCGCATTTTCCGGCGAAGAGCTCGGCCTCTACGGATCTAAATATTTCGTGGAGCACCCTACCATCGACCTGTCCAGGGTCAATTATATGATCAACCTGGATATGATCGGGCGGCTAAGGGATAGCACCCATGCCCTTACTGTAGGAGGTTATGGCACTTCTCCCACATGGGCCGGGATTTTGGACAACGTGAAGGATAAGAAATTCTTCCGGTTGAACTTCGACAGCAGCGGGGTAGGACCCAGCGATCATACTTCGTTCTACCGGAAAGATATACCCGTGCTGTTTTTCTTTACGGGACTTCATGAAGACTATCATAAGCCTACGGACAAAGCCGATAAGATCAATTATATGGGTGAGCTCGAGGTGCTGAAATATGTATACGAGGTCGTGGAAGGGCTCAATAAAAGGCCGCGGCTTGTCTTTGCAAAGACCCGTGAGACACAAATGGCAGGTCCCCATTTTACCGTGACCCTGGGTATCATGCCGGATTATACATTTAATGGCGGCGGTGTCCGGGCCGATGGCGTTAGTGAGGGAAGACCCGCACAAAAGGCAGGATTAAAAGCCGGTGATATCATCGTACAGCTGGGGGACTATCCTGTACCCGACCTGGAAAAGTACATGGAGGCACTATCGAAATTCAGGAAAGGAGACTCCACCACGGTGAAGTACAAGCGTGGAAATGATCTCCAGCAGGCGGCGATACAATTTTGACGGCCGGCATCAAACAAAGGACCATGAAGCTCAAGCTGAACATAGACGATATGACCGACGAGTTCTTCCAGGGCACCCGCCTGCTGGGGGTGGTGGCTCCCGTAAAGGACTACCAGTTCTGCTGGCAGCTGAACCACCGGCTGAGATTTGACTTTCGCATCAATCACGACATCGAGATACAGCTGACCAAAAAACAACGGAAGTACTTTTTCGGGGTCTATGAATACCAGGAGACTAACAACTCCCTGCAGCACTTTCTTTATAACAATCAGTTCGATGGAGAATACCTCCTTCCCGAGTTCAAGCACCTGGATTTTCTATGGCTGTTAAAAGGAGATACCGTGACGGATGAAAAGCTGGGGGACCTCATCAACTGCATAAAAACCATGTCTTCCGTACAGCTGGTAACGGAGCTGGTGCAAGACAAGATCCGTAACAAAGGACACCTGATATTTTAGGGTTCGTGGCCCGGCTATTGCGTCGTTGTTTCACACTAAAATCAATCCATATGTGGGAAGAAAAAAACAATCAGCTTTATCGAAGGTTCGAGTTCAAAACCTTCTCTGAAGCCTTTGCATTTATGACCCGGGTAGCGCTGGCTGCGGAAAAAATGGATCATCATCCTTTATGGACGAACGTCTATAACAAGGTTGAAATATGGCTTTCAACACACGATGCGGGGGATGTGGTTACTGACAAAGACAGGACGCTGGCCAAAAAGATTGACCAGATAGCCGCTTAACCATTCATGCTGGCCAGGAACTCTTCATTGCTCTTTGTTCCACGCATGCGCTTCAGCAATTCGTTCATGGCTTCTTCAGGATTCATGTCGTTGAGATAAACACGCAGCAGGTTCATTCTTTGCAATACTTCTCTTTCCAGCAGCAGATCATCACGGCGGGTAGAGCTGGATACAAGGTCGATGGCGGGATAAACGCGTCTGTTGGCCAGACGGCGGTCCAGCTGCAGTTCCATATTACCCGTACCCTTGAACTCTTCGAAGATCACTTCGTCCATTTTGGAGCCGGTGTCGATAAGGGCGGTAGCCAGGATGGTGAGAGAGCCGCCATTCTCGATCTTGCGGGCGGCGCCGAAGAATTGCTTGGGCTTCTGCATGGCGTTGGCCTCCACACCACCGGATAATACCTTTCCGGAGGCAGGAGCCACGGTATTGTGCGCACGCGCCAGACGGGTGATGGAATCCAAAAGGATCACCACGTCATGACCGCATTCTACCAGCCGCTTGGCCTTTTGCAATGCGATGGTGGAGACCTTTACGTGTTTTTCGGCAGGTTCATCGAAAGTAGAGGCGATCACCTCTGCCTTTACGCTGCGTTCCATATCTGTAACTTCCTCAGGACGCTCGTCCACCAGCACGATCATCAGATAGCATTCGGGATGATTGGCGGCGATGGCATTCGCAACAGCCTTCAACAGCATCGTCTTACCAGTCTTGGGCTGTGCAACGATGAGTCCGCGCTGACCTTTACCGATGGGGGTGAAAAGGTCCATGATACGGGTGGAGTAATCACTGGGAGCAGTAAACAGATTCAGCTTTTCAAAAGGGAAGAGAGGGGTCAGATAGTCGAAGGGCACCCGGTCACGAACTTCTTCGGGGCCTTTGCTATTGATGGTCTCTACCTTCAGCAAAGCAAAATATTTTTCACCTTCTTTGGGAGGGCGAACGGCGCCAAGCACAGTATCACCGGTCTTCAGGCCAAATAGCTTGATCTGGGAAGGGCTTACATAAATATCATCGGGAGAAGAGAGATAGTTGTAGTCGCTGCTGCGCAGAAAGCCATACCCATCGGGCATCATTTCCAATACGCCTTCCGCCTGGATCACACCGTCGAACTCGATATTGAAAACTTCATTCCTCCGCTGAGGATAAGCCCTATTTGCCTGCCCTTCGCCTCCGCGCTGCTCCTGTATACCATCCGAGTCGTCCTGTAACGCTATCGGACGGGGAGAATCTTCCTCATCACCATCTTCCTCTTCTATCAGCTGTGGCTGTTCAGGCATGGGTTGTGGCGCCTTTGCGGGCTGAGCCTTGGCCACCGGTGCGGGAACAAGAGCTTCATCTTCCGACTCGTCTTTCTTACGGCCGCCTATTTTTTTCAGCAGCGGCTTATCTTCTTTTTTGCGGTTTTCTTTCTTTGCCTCAACTGCCTTTTTGGGTCTGTCTTCACCACTTTCTACTATCGCTTCTTCCGTACTATTGGCAGTTGTCGTTTTTATAATGCGTTTGCGTTTCGGCTTGTCGTCGGCCGCTTCAGCCTTGTTATCATTGGAAACCGCTTGCCTGTCCAGTATCTTGTATACCAGCGCCTGTTTGTCCAGCTTTTTCGCACCTGTGATCTTTAACTGCTCGGCTATATCTAGCAGCTCTGGAACGAGCATGTCGTTCAATTGGAGAATATCGTACATAAAATGCTTTGAGAGTTGAACACCATTCTCAAACAGTCAGCCTGTCTAATTGAAAATGTGAAAATGAATTTTGATTATTATGATGAACGGAATGAGTTAAAACTGATGAGCTGTGAGCATTGGATAAGAGAACTGATCAGCTTAATTCCACTGCAATTTTAGCATAAAAAAGGAAAAATCAAAAAAAAATTTTGAAACCACCTGTCTTACAGAGGGTTTCGTCACCAAAAATAACAATATTTTTTGTATGAGTGCGGGAAATAATCCCATTATTCTACCAATAAAACCGCAAATACCGACATACTGCCAGTCATCCTGGCAAGCAGCTATTGCAGCACGTCCAGAAAATGTCCGGAGGGCACGCTTCTGTCAAAATATAGCGCGCCTCCGGAAGTATCTTAAGTCTGTCCTTTCGGACAACATAAAAATTCTCCGACCCGACCTCGAGCTTGAACTGGTTCCCTATGAAAGCAAAGTCGCCCCCCATCTCACTCAAAAAATGCCTGACGTTCTTCATAATGGCCAGCTCCAGATCCTTTTCGCTATGCTGTTCCGTCAACTCCAAAAACTCCAGGTTATACTCATCCTTCACCGCCAGCTTTGCCTGGTTCCGGTATTTTTCAGGAACGGCCTTGTCGAAATTTGTCTGGCCTTTCAAATACTGCTGATAGCTCCGTCCCTCGATATGATGGATCAATACATCCCTGGTCCAGCCATATTTCTTGGTCTTTCCATATAGAATTGACTCTCTTCCAGGCTTTTGCATTTGTTCATAATGGCAATGTTATGCCCCCATCCAATTTCTCTTACACTCCGTAAGAGAATTTCATCTCCCTCATATCGCTTGTAAAATTTCCGCATGAACCAAAGGTTCTGCTCAGAAAATCCATTAACTCCCGGGAATTCATTTTGCAGATCCCTGGACAAGTTGGCCACTATCGACTTACCCCACCCATATTTCTCCTGTCTTTCCACAATGCTCCTGCCTATCTCCCAATACAGGCTGATCAATTCCCGATGCACCTGCCTCATTGCCTGGTGCTGCGATTGATAGCCCTTTGTCTTTATCTCTGTGACAAAGGCCTTGTATTCATGCTCGGATAAATTCGTCTTCATACCCTAAGGTTTTGCCAACAAATTTAGCAAAAGCATATACCCGACTTTCAAAAACTTTCGCCCGACACACACTATCTTTGCCGTCCTTTCTAAACGGACCGGAGGTTCGTTGTCCGAAGGACAGACATTAGCGCTTTGCGGGAATTGGGCTAATTTTTGTCGAAGACCAATTCCCGCACATTAACAAAAGCAAAATATGTTCAACACAAGAGTCAAAGTGAAAGAGCTGCTGGCTACCGAGCCAAAAAATCAGGAGATCACGGTCATGGGATGGGTACGTACCTTTCGCAACAACCAGTTCATCGCCCTCAACGATGGCTCCACCAATAACAACCTGCAGGTCGTAGTAGAATTAGGTGCTTTTGACGACTCTCTGTTGAAAAGAATTACCCCCGGAACCTCCCTCAAGATCACGGGACAGCTGATCGCCTCGCTTGGCAAAGGCCAGAAAGTGGAAGTAAAAGCCCACACCCTCGAGATCCTGGGTGATTGCCCTCCGGAACAATACCCCCTACAGCTAAAGAACAGACCCAGCCTGGAATATCTCAGAGAGATAGCCCATCTCCGATTCAGGACCAATACGTTTGGCGCCGTATTTCGCATACGCCACTCACTGGCATTCGCCATCCATAAATTCTTCAACGATAGAGGCTTTGTATACCTGCACACCCCCATCATCACCGCATCCGACGCCGAAGGGGCAGGGGAGATGTTCAAGGTCACCACACTGCCTTTCGATAACCCTCCTCGTAAAGAAGATGGCGGCATCGACTTCAACGAAGACTTCTTTGGCCGTGCTACCAACCTGACAGTCAGCGGTCAGCTGGAAGGGGAGCTGGGTGCTATGGCCTTTAGCGAAATTTACACGTTTGGCCCCACCTTCCGGGCGGAAAACTCCAACACAGCCCGTCATCTGGCGGAATTCTGGATGATCGAGCCTGAAATGGCATTCTATGATCTGGAAGACAACATGAACCTGGCGGAGTCCTTTATCCGCAGCCTGATCCAGTATGTCATCGAGCACAACCGGGAAGACCTGGAATTCCTGGCGCAACGGCTTGCTGAAGAGGAAAAGCAAAAACCGCAGGCGGAACGCAGCGAAATGGGACTGATCGAAAAGCTCGAGTTCGTCATCAACAACCAATTCGAACGTATCACCTATACGGAAGCCATCGATATACTCCTCCAATCCCCCGCGTACAAAAAGAAAAAGTTCCAGTACGAGGTGAAATGGGGCATCGATATGCAGAGCGAACATGAACGCTACCTCGTGGAAAAACATTTTAAAAAACCCGTCATCGTCACCGGCTATCCAAAAGATATCAAGGCCTTCTATATGCGGCAGAACGATGACGGCAAAACCGTTGCCGCCATGGACATTCTCGTCCCCGGCATCGGAGAGATCGTGGGTGGTTCACAAAGAGAAGAGAGAATGGAAAAGCTGGAAGCCCGCATGAAAGAAATGCATATCCCTGTGGAAGAAATGTGGTGGTACCTCGACACCCGTCGTTACGGCTCGGTGCCGCATGCCGGCTTTGGACTGGGCTTTGAAAGGATGATGCTTTTTGTCACGGGTATGACGAATATCCGCGATGTCATCGCCTTTCCACGCACCCCGAAGAGCGCGGAATTTTAAATCGACCAGGAGATCCTTTCAGGATCTCGTCCGAAGGACAGACAGAACCGAGCCCTGCGAAGGTTCCGGCCAAGGTAACCGAGGCGGGTCCAACAGTGTTGGAACCAACGAAGGTTATGAGCGTAGCTCCGTGACGAAGCAGCTCCGACAAAGGCCTGGTTTGCAGGAATTGGGCTATATTGCGCTAAAAGACCAATTCCTGCACATATATGCCTGCCAGAAACATTTCAAAAGGGAAGAAGCTCCTGTATTCTGGTATCACCATCGGCCTGCTGCTGCTGATCTTTGAACTGATCTCGCGGGCATACTATTACCAGCGGCTATCCCCACATCCACTGGCAATGGTACAGTTGGTGCGGGATGTACGGGATCGGGTAGAACAAAAATTTGCCAAAGACACCCTTACTCCACATCTGCAGCACAATCATTACCTCGCGCGGCCTTCTTTTTCCGACGAAGACAACAATGAGGTCAACAGCGAACATAGGGAAGCCAACCAGGCGGTGTATGAACCCTGGGTGGAGTTCGCCTTCCGGGACATCCGGTCGAAATACGTAAATGTGCAGGATCATATACGCCGGTCTGTTCCAGAGCGATCCGATGCGCCACCGCCCGGTCCCGGATTCATCAATGCCCCGGCATCGGACTCTTTCTTATTGGAATTCTTATCATCGGGACCGCAGCAGCAGTCGTCTGCAAGCACAAACAATCCCTTCACCATTTTTTTTCTCGGCGGCTCCACCACGTATGGATTCAATGTTACAGATGCAGAAACCATCCCATCTTTTTTTGTCGGAGCTTACCAGGAAAAATATCCACAGGGCCGTCCTATCCGTGTGGTCAATTGGGGAATGCCTTTTTACTTCAGTTACCAGGAGCTGATCCTGCTGACCGACCAGATCTTCCGGGATAATAAACCTGATATGGTGATCATGCTTGATGGACTCAATGATTGCCTGCAGGCCAATGCCACTTATACCCGGGCGCCGGTGTTTGCCCTGGGTATACAGGACCTCGTGCGACCAGGAACGGCCACTGCCAACAGCCAGCAGCAGGACTATTATGAATTGCCGGCGACAATGAGCCTGGACTCCGCTTGTCGTATGGTCGTTCAACGGTACGTCGACAATATCCGTCACGCCCGTGAGATCACGGCAACTTATAATATCCCTTTATATTGTTTTTGGCAACCCGTGCCCTACTACAACTATCCCAACCGCGCCCAGGATCCCATTTGCACGCAGTCGTCACCGCCACGATTCAGCATGATCTATCCCCTGGTAAAGGCCAGGACCGCAGAAATTCCTTACCTGTTTTTCCTGGGCGACATGCTGCAGGATGAGAAAGGACTGCCCTTCATCGATCAAATCCATTATTCTCCCTCCTTCAACCGGACCATCGCGAAAAGAATGCTTGATCTGGCCGGCCCGGCAATAGCTTTATGGAATTCTCGCACCGCAAACTCTCATTAGAAACAAAATATTTTATGGCAGAGCTCAACAGCACGGCCACACATTCCCATAAAAGGGGGATGAGGCGCGGCGGCTTATTACTGGCCTTCGGCCGACGGACCGGTGGTCCGTGCAAACTCTCTACCCGTGTAGATCTTACCCCCATGGTAGACCTGGGTTTCCTCCTAATCACTTTTTTTATGGTATCAACCGTATGGTCCAAGCCCCACGCTTCCACATTACGCATGCCCGCCGACGGACCTCCCTCATCACTCGGCAACGATGCAGCCCTGACGCTTGTGGCGCTCGAAGACAATAAGATATTTTATTACAATGGCGAATTAGGCGAATCCTTGCAAAAAGGCGCCTACGGCATCACCAGCTATGACCAGCGCAATGGCATCGGGGATATCATCCGCAAAAAACAGCTGGCCATGGATAAGAGCTATAAGGGCGGCAGAAAAGAAATGTGCGGGAATTGCGCTCCCGCTAAAAATAGCCCAATTCCCGCAAACCGCTAATGTCTGTCCTTCGGACGAGCCGCTTGTAGCGGCTCCTTGATGCTCCTGATAAAACCCACCCCCGGATCCAATTATAAGAATGTCGTTGGCCTTCTGGATGAGGCCCTTATCAATGACGTTAAGCGCTATGCACTTCTCGACCCGACAAAAGAAGAACAGAATGTGCGGGAATTGGTCTTCTCTAAAAAATAGCCAATCCCCGCAAAGCAGGCCTTCGTTGGAAGAACTTTGGTAGAGCTCCATGCATTCGCTCAGAACTTCGTCGGAGTTCCGAACCCTCACTCCTCCTTGGTCGTACCCTTCGTTCCTCGGGTACTTCGTAAG
>Ga0157372_10005995_pt1 | contig 12910 bp, 7 predicted proteins | sample C55metaG_FD_115307 | JGI IMG/M metagenome (GOLD analysis project Ga0157372, IMG submission 115307) | Corn rhizosphere microbial communities from Kellogg Biological Station, Michigan, USA - C5-5 metaG | ecosystem: Host-associated > Plants > Roots > Rhizosphere > Soil | place: USA: Michigan... | reverse complement strand
TCTTGAAATTCTGCACCTTCGGCGTGTCGTTGTAGGCGATGTAGCGATCGTCGGGGTGCAGCGTCGCATAATCCTGGTGATAGCTCTCGGCATCGTAGAACGCCTGGGCGGGCTTCACCTCGGTCACGATCTTGTTCTGGTATACTTTCGCCTTGGTCAGCTGATCGATGTACGCCTTGGCCGTGCGCTGCTGCTCGGGCGTGGTGTACCAGATCGCCGACCGATACTGCGTGCCGTGATCGGGACCCTGATAGTTGAGCTCGGTAGGGTCGGTTGCGACCGAAAAGAACACCCGCAGCAGATCCCCGTACGACACCTGCGACGGATCGAAGACGATCCGTACCGACTCCGCATGGCCCGTGCTCCCGGTGCTCACCTGCTCGTAGGTCGGATTCTTGAGCGATCCGCCGGTGTAGCCGGAGACCGCGCTCTTGACACCCTTCATGTGCTGAAAGACGGCCTGAACGCCCCAGAAGCAGCCTCCCGAGAAGATCGCCACCTCCTCACCCGCGACTGGCGCGAGCTCCGCACCCGTAGTCGCGCCGGGAAGCACTATCGGTGTGCTCGAGCCGCGATTCGAGAACATCGCGACAGCCATGAGCGCAACGCCGAGGACTGCCAGTCCGCGTAACACTGATCGAATCATGTGGTCCCCCGTGAGCCGTTCGATACACTGACTAACACGGCTTGGTACCCCGAAGTTTCAGCTTCGGCCCATTATCTGTCCGGGGTCGCACGCTCGAACTGGCCGCGATGAAGGACGATCGATGACCGGGCAGGGCGGCGACTACTGCACCGTCACCTTGGACTTCGCCTTGTCGAAGTCGCCCGCGCGTACCTTCGTGAACCGCGAGGGCACCAGGTACTTCCGGAGCGCATCGTTCACCTGCGCCACCGTCACGGCGCGCACGCGCCGCTCGAGATCGGCGTCGTACTTGAAGGTGCGATTCACCTCATCGTGCGTCGCGATCTGCGAGGCGAGCTCGTCGTCGTTCGACCGTTCCTGCGCGTACTCCTGCAGCCATCCGTCCTTCGCCTTGGAGAGCTCCTCCTCGGTGACGCCGCTCTTCAACACGCGCGCGATCTCCTCATCGAAGGCGCGGGAGAGGCGGGACGCGTTCTCCGGCGCGTAGATCGCGTACGACTGCCACACGCCGCTGCTGTCCTTCGCCCGGGCCGTGATGTAGGAACCGACGCCATAGCTGATCCCTTCCTTCTGCCGGATGCGATTCGCCAATCTCGACTCGATGGTACCGCCGCCCACGATGTAGTCGCCCATGAGCAGCGCCGGGTAGTCCGCCGCCTCGTCACGAATCGGGAGATTCAACCCGGCGAAGAACAGCGCGTTCGCCTTGTCCGGCGTCTCGATGACCGTGGTGGATGAATCCATGACCCGATACGGCATCGGGATGCGCGCCCACTGCTCCTTCGCACGCCAGCTGCCGAACAGCTTCGTGGCCGCCGCGCGTACGGCCGCAGAGTCGAAGTCCCCCACGAGCACGAGGTCCGCCGCTCCCGCGCCATAGAAGCGATCGTGAAAGTCCCGCGCGTCCTGCAGCGTGGTGGACGTGATCGACTTGATGTGCTCCTCGACGGTCGGCGTGTACAGCGGATGCTCCGGAGGACGAGGATCGAGGCGTCGCTGAAAGGCGATCGACGCGAGCGCCTGCGGATCGGAGAGATCCTGCTCCAGCCCCGCGATCCGCTCCTGCTTGAGCTGCTCGAACTCGGCGGAGTCGAAGCGAGGCTCGCTCGCCATCTCGGCCACGAGCGCCAGCACCGCGGGCACACTGCTGCGCACCGTCTCGATCGTGATCGTCGCGCGATCGACGCCGCCCCGCACGTGCACCGATGCGCGAAGCAGATCGAGGCTGTCCTGCAGCTGCTGGCGCGTCAGCGCTTTCGTGCCGCGCTCGAGCATCGCTGCCGCGAGCTCGCGCGCGCCGCGATGGCCGGCGAGCGACTGCTCGGAGCCGTAGCGCAGGATGAGCCGTCCGTTCACGGCGGCGCCACGCGTCTTCTTCTCGAGCAGGCTCACCCGCATGCCATCGGCGAGCGTGGTGACTCGCGTGCGCGCATCGATGTTCGCGGGAGCGGCATCGAAGGTCTCCCCGAGGCCGAGCGCGCTGTCGCCCTTGTAGTCGCGCACGAGCGCGGCGATGTCCACGGCGCCGGGAATTTCGGCGCGATCGGGCTTGGCCGTCGGATAGAACAGGCCGACGGTGACGTTCGAGGGTTTGAGATAGTTCACTGCCGCGCGCTGCACGTCCGCCGGCGTGACGCGCTTGAGGCGATCGCGATGCACGAACAGCAGCCGCCAATCGCCGGCAGCCTGCCATTCGCTGAGCGCGAGCCCGACCTGATCCGAGTTGATGAGCAGGAGGTCGATGTCCTTGAGCAGCGACGCCTTCGCGCGCTCGACCTCGGCCGCCGTGGGCGGACGCGTGCGCACGCTGTCGATGATCGCGAGCAGCACGTCGCGCGCCTTCTCGAGCGAGCTCTCCTTCCTCACCTGCGCGTAGGCCACGAGCGTGCCCGGCTCGCGAAGCTGATAGTCGAAGGCGCCCGTGGAGGACGCGAGCTTGGGCACGACGAGCGACTGATAGAGCCGCCCCGAGGGCTCGCGGCCGAGCACGTTGGCGAGCACGTCGATGGAGGCGAAGTCCGGATGCGAGAGCGCCGGCACGTGATACACCGCAGTCACCACCTGCACGTCGCCCACGCGCCGGAGCGTGACCGAGCGCTCGCCGTCCTGCGTCGGCTCCTCGGTGTAGGTCGGATAGAGAATGTTTCCGTGCGAGAGCGTTCTCACCGGCTTGGGAATGCTCCCGAAGCGCCGCACGATCTGCTTCAGCGTCGACGGCTCGTCGAATTTGCCCGCGACGAGCAGCACCGCATTGTCCGGCTGATAGTACTTGTGGTAGAACGCCTGCAGCCGCTCGATCGGCACGTTCTCGATGTCCGAGCGCGCGCCGATGGTCGAGTGGCCGTAGTTGTGCCAGAGAAATGCCGTGGACATCGTGCGCTCCAGCAGAATGCCGAACGGATCGTTCTCGCCGGCCTCGAACTCGTTGCGCACCACGGTCATCTCCGACGAGCGGTCCTTCTCCGCGATCAGGCTGTGCGTCATGCGGTCCGCCTCCAGCCCGAGCGCCCACGCGAGATTCTCGGCGCTGGAGGTCATCGTCTCGAAGTAGTTCGTGCGGTCGAACCACGTGGACGCGTTCCAGCGGGCACCGTGCTTGTCCAGCTCCTCGGGGATGTCGTGGCGCGTGGCCGTTCCCTTGAACTGCATGTGCTCGAGCAGGTGCGCCATCCCCGTCTCACCGTACCCTTCGTGCCTCGACCCGACCATGTACGTCACGTTCACCGTGACGGTGGGCTTGGACTGATCGGGGAACAGGAGCACTCGGAGCCCGTTCGGCAGATGGTACTCCGTGATCCCCTCGACGGAGGCGACTCTGGTGGCACTCTGCTGCGCGTGTGCCCCGATGGTGATGCCGATCGAGAGCGCGAGGGTGACGAACGACGGGAAGCGCATTGAATTCGTGGATGAGTGAGGTCGCGAACGCTGTCGAGAGATGCGTTCGGGTGCCGATCGGGTCAAGGCTATTCGGGTGAGCGTTCTGGCAAAATGTGCCAGAGGCCGTCTACCTTTGTGCGAATGTCCGACCGCAAGATGTCCACCGCACGCATGGAAGCCTTCAGCGACGGCGTGATCGCGATCCTGATCACGATCATGGTACTGGAGCTGCACGCGCCGGACGAAGTCACCTGGGCGGCTCTTCGTCCCATTGTGCCGGTCTTTCTCGCGTACGTGCTGAGCTTCGTCTTTCTCGGGATCTACTGGGCGAACCACCACCACATGCTCCAGCTCGCGGAGCGCGTGAACGGCGGGATTCTCTGGGCCAATCTGCATCTGCTCTTCTGGCTCTCGCTCATCCCGTTCGCCACGGCGTGGATGGGGGAGCACCATCAGGCATCCGTCCCCACGGCGCTCTACGGCATCGTGCTGTTCTTCTCCGGCGTGGCGTACACCATCCTGCAGCGGACGCTCATACGCGAGCAGGGCCCGCAGTCGCGTCTCGCCACGGCCGTCGGGCGCGATGCGAAGTCACTCGTGTCCGTCGTGATCTACGCGATCGCGATCCCGAGCGCGTTCTATCGGCCGGCACTCTCCCAGCTGCTCTACCTCGCGGTCGCGCTGACGTGGCTCGTTCCGGACCCGCGCATCGAGAAGGTGATTCGCCAGGGGTGAGCCCGAACGGACAGGCGGGCACCTGTCCATCCTGATGGTGACGTGACGCCGCACGCGCCGTATTGATTGCGCATCAACCTCATCCGGCGTCGCGCAATGTCCAGCCGTCTCGCTCCGCTCGCGTTCAATATCCCGCTCGCCCCGAAGCTCCTGTTCGGGCGAGCTCGATGCGCGGGAGCGAGGTAGCAGCAGCACGGACGCCACAGACACAGTGGATCCCTGGCCCCTCCCGACCTCACGGTTCGGAGGGGCCGTCTGCATCACCAGGTGCACCGTGGGGTGCATCACCAGGAGCGAGGACGATGCGCGGACTGCCGCAAGCACAGGGGTTGTACGATCCGGCGCACGAGCACGACTCGTGTGGCCTCGGCTTCATCGCTCACATCCACGGCCGGCGCTCGCACGCGATCCTAGAGCAGGCGCTCCACCTCCTCGAGAACCTGTCCCATCGCGGAGCCGCCGGGTGCGATCCGTGCACCGGCGACGGCGCCGGTGTGACGCTGCAGCTCCCGCATGCGCTCTTCGCTCGCGACGCGAAGAGCGCGGAGATCGATCTGCCGGAGGAAGGTGCATACGGCGTCGGCATGTGCTTCCTCCCTCCCGGCGTCGCGGCCCAGCGCCTCTGCGAGCGCGTGGTCGAGGAGATTGCGACCGAGGAGGGACATTGCGTGCTCGGGTGGCGCGCGGTGCCGTGCGATGCGGGTGTGTTGAGCGAGCGGGCGCGTGACGATGCTCCCGCGATCCGGCAGTTCTTCGTGTCGAGCGCCGCACTGCGCGGAGATGCGTTGGAGCGTAAGCTGTACGTGCTTCGGCGGCGCATCGAGAATGCCATGCACGGCATCGACGGCTTCTACATCGCCAGCTGCTCGAGCCTGACTATCGTGTACAAGGGGATGCTCACCCCCGAGCAGCTGCCGCGCTACTATCGCGATCTCGCGGATCCGCAATGCGTCACGAGTATCGCGCTCGTGCACAGCCGGTTCTCGACCAACACGTTCCCGACGTGGTCACGTGCGCATCCCTACCGGCTGCTGTGTCACAACGGCGAGATCAACACGCTGCGCGGCAACACGAACTGGATGCGCGTGCGCGAGGGCACGCTCACGTCGCGCGTGTACGGCGCCGATCTCGAGAAGCTCTACCCGATCATCGGCTCCGACCAGAGCGATTCGGCGACGCTCGACAATGTGCTCGAGTTCCTGGTGCATGGCGGCCGCACCCTTCCGCACGCGCTGATGATGCTCATCCCCGAGGCGTGGGAGGGCGACACGCTGATGGATGCGGAGAGGCGCGCGTTCTACGAGCACCACGCCTCGATGATGGAGCCATGGGACGGCCCCGCAGCCGTGGCGTTCACGGATGGCCGCGTGGTCGGCGCCACGCTCGACCGCAACGGGCTGCGCCCCGGCCGCTGGGCGGTCACGGCCGACGATTTCGTTGTGCTGTCCTCGGAAGCGGGCGCGCTTCACCTGCCCGCCTCGCGCGTGACGAGCAAGGGGCGGCTGCAGCCCGGCAAGATGCTGCTGGTCGATACCGTCGCCGGCCGCGTGGTGCACGACGACGAGCTCAAGTGTGATGTCGCGCGAGAGCAGCCGTACGCGTCGCGCGTGGAGGCGCGGCGCATCGATCTCGACGCGCTTCCGGCTGCGCCAACTCCGCACGCACTCTCGAGCGCGGAGCTGCTCGAGCAGCAGGCGGCATTCGCGTACACGGCCGAGGAACTGCGGATGGTGCTCACGCCGATGGCGGTGAGTGGAGCGGAGCCGGTCGGCTCCATGGGCACGGACACGCCGCTGGCGGTGCTCTCGTACGAGCCCCGGCTCCTGTTCGACTACTTCACCCAGCACTTCGCGCAGGTCACGAATCCGCCGATCGATCCGATTCGCGAGCAGCTCGTGATGTCGCTCGGGATGAACATCGGGCCGCGCTCGAATCTCCTGGATGACGACGCGTCCGACGCGTGTCGCGTGCGCGTGCGCAGTCCCATCCTCACGTCGGCGCAGCGCGCGAGCATCGGCGCGCTCACCGATGACCAGATGCGCACACGCACGTTCTCGATGCTCTTTCCCGTCGCGCACGGCACGCCGGCGCTCGAGCGTGCGCTTCACGAGCTCTGCGCGGCGTGCGCGACGGCGGTGCGCGATGGCTGCACCCTGCTGGTGCTCACCGATCGCGGGGTCGACGCGCAGCACGCACCGATTCCCTCGCTCCTCGCGACTGCTGCGGTGCACAGTCGCCTGATCGCCGAGCGCCTGCGCACGCGGGCGGGATTGATCGTGGAAACGGGAGAGGCGCGAGACGTGTCGCACTTCGCGCTGCTCCTGGGCTTCGGTGCCGGCACCATCCACCCCTATCTGGCGCTCGAGACGGTCTCCGCGCTCGCGCGCCGCGGCATGCTGGGGGCCTCAGTCCAGGAGGCGGCGGCGCAGGCGAAATACGTGAGCGCCGCCGACAAGGGGCTGCTCAAGATCTTCTCGAAGATGGGCATCTCCACCGCGCAGAGCTATTGCGGCGCGCAGCTCTTCGAGGCGATCGGCATCGGTGCGTCCGTGATCGACGCGTATTTCGCAGGCACGAAGTCACGGCTCGGCGGAATCGGGATGGAGGAGATCGCGCGCGAGGCGCTCGCGCGACACGGGTCGGCGTTCGATGCTCGCGGTGCGAACGCGCTGGCGGCGGGTGGCCAGTACCTCTATCGCATCCAGGGCGAGCACCACGGCTGGAATCCCGTCACGATCTCGACGCTGCAGCACGCCGCGTGGGGCAACAGCGCGTCGCGCTACGCCGACTTTGCGCGCACGGTCAACGATGAGCGCGCGCACCCCACCACGGTGCGCGGGCTGCTCGACTTCGCACCCGGCACGCCGGTCCCGATCGAGGAGGTCGAGCCCGCGGCGGCGATCGTGAAGCGCTTCGTCACCGGCGCCATGTCCTTCGGATCGCTCAGCAGCGAAGCGCACGAGACGCTCGCGCTCGCGATGAATCGGCTCGGCGGCCGCAGCAACAGCGGTGAGGGTGGCGAGGCGCCCGAGCGATACGGCGGCGATCGCAACAGCGCCATCAAGCAGATCGCCTCTGCACGATTCGGAGTGACGACCGCATATCTGGTGAGTGCGCGGGAGCTGCAGATCAAGATGGCGCAAGGCGCGAAGCCCGGCGAAGGCGGGCAGCTCCCCGGCACGAAGGTGGACGCGGCGATCGCGCGTGTCCGCCACTCCGTTCCCGGCGTGACGTTGATCTCTCCGCCACCGCACCACGACATCTACTCGATCGAGGATCTCGCGCAGCTCATCTTCGATCTCCGTCATGTGAATCCGGGCGCGGTCATATCGGTGAAGCTCGTTGCGGAGAGCGGCGTCGGCACGATCGCGGCAGGGGTGGCGAAGGCCGGCGCGGATCTGATCCTGATCTCCGGCGATTCGGGCGGCACGGGCTCCTCACCACTGTCATCGATCAAGCATGCGGGCACGCCCTGGGAGTTCGGCCTCGCGGAGACCCATCAGACGCTCGTGCTGAACGATCTGCGCGGCCGCGTGCGTCTCCAGACGGATGGCCAGCTCAGGACCGGGCGCGATGTGGTGATCGCCGCGTTGCTGGGGGCCGAGGAGTTCGGCTTCTCGACCGCACCGCTGATCGCGGAGGGCTGCGTGATGATGAGGAAATGTCATCTCAACACCTGCCCCGTCGGCATCGCCACACAGGATCCGGTGCTGCGCGCGAAGTTCAGCGGCAAGCCGGAGTACGTGATCAACTATTTCTTCTTCGTCGCCGAAGAGGCGCGCGCGCTCATGGCGACGCTCGGCTTCCGCACGTTCGACGAGATGATCGGGCGCACCGATGCGCTCCGCGCGGCGGACCTGTCGGCGCACTGGAAGGCGCGCACGCTGGACGTCGGCGCGCTGCTGTGGCGGCCGGGAGCGGACACCCGGGTTGCGACGCGCTGCGTGACCGATGGTCCTCGCAGCCTCGAGCGCGTGCTCGATCATGCGCTCATCGCGGCAGCACGCCCGGCGCTCGATTACCGCGAGCCGGTGCATGCCGCCTTCGCGCTGCGAAACGTGGATCGGAGCGTCGGCGCGATGCTCTCGGGCGAGATCGCGCGCCGCTACGGAAGCGCCGGGCTTCCGGATGGCACGCTCGAGCTTTCGTTCGCGGGCTCCGCAGGGCAGAGCTTCGGCGCGTTCTGCGCGTCCGGCGTCACACTCTCGCTCGAGGGAGAAGCGAACGATTACGTGGGCAAGGGGCTCTCCGGCGGGCGGCTGGTGATCCATCCACCGCACGACGCGGGATTCGACCGCTCGACGGCGATCCTCCTCGGCAACGTCGCCCTCTACGGCGCGACTTCCGGCGAGGCGTACTTCGCGGGTCCGGCGGGTGAGCGCTTCGCCGTGCGCAACAGCGGCGTCACCGCGGTCGTGGAAGGCGTCGGCGATCACGGCTGCGAGTACATGACCGGAGGCGTCGTCGTCGTGCTCGGCCCAACCGGGCGCAACTTCGCCGCCGGAATGAGCGGCGGGATCGCGTTCGTGCTCGATGCGGAGCAGCGACTGGAGCGCCGCTGCAATCGCGCGCTCGTGGAGCTCGGACCGGTCTCCGATCCGGAGGACGTCGCACTCCTGCGGGATTGCCTCGTGAGACACGCACGATATTCGGGGAGCGCCGTCGCACTGCGCATCCTCCGCGCGTGGGAAGTCACGCTTCCGCAGTTCGTGCGCGTGATGCCCAACGAGTACCGGGCAACGCACGCGCAGAGGCGGCGGAGCTCACACGTCACCATCACTCAGGGGAGCCATGGGAGATCCGAAAGGGTTCCTGTCCTTTCCGCGAGCTGACCGGCGGCGGCTGCCGGTGCTCGAGCGCATCGGGCACTGGCACGAGTTCTACACGGCGCCGGAGAACGACGCCGTGCGCGAGCAGGCGGCGCGCTGCATGGATTGCGGTGTGCCCTTCTGCCAGGGCGACACCGGATGTCCCGTGCAGAACATCATTCCCGACTGGAACGATCTCGTGTACCGCGAGCAGTGGGAGGAGGCGCTCGCGACGCTCCACGCGACGAACAACTTTCCGGAGCTCACGGGTCGCCTGTGTCCCGCCCCGTGCGAGTCCGCGTGCGTGCTCGGCATCATCGAGAAGCCGGTCGCTATACGGAGCATCGAGCAGGCGATCGCCGACCGCGGCTTCGACGAAGACTGGATTCAGCCTCGGCCTCCGATGCACGAGAGCGGATATCGCGTGGGAATCGTCGGATCGGGACCGGCGGGACTCGCGGCCGCGCAGGAGCTGCGGCGCCGTGGCCACGCAGTGGTGGTGTACGAGCGCGCGGACCGCATCGGCGGGCTGCTCCGCTACGGCATCCCGGATTTCAAGATGGAGAAGCGAGTGCTCGATCGGCGGCTCGAGCAGCTGCGCGCCGAGGGCATCGTGTTCCGGACAGGGGTCGAGGTCGGACGCACGCTGAACGTGGAGGTACTGCGCCGCGACTTCGATGCGATCCTGCTCGCCGTGGGCGCATCGCGCGCGCGCGAGCTCCCCGTGCCCGGTCGCGAGCTCGCAGGTGTGCATCTCGCGATGGATTTTCTCGAGCAGCAGAATCGGCGCGTCGCGGGCGAGCACGTGCCCGACGGGATCGCGATCACCGCCGCGGGAAAGCGCGTCGTCGTGATCGGCGGCGGCGATACCGGCTCCGATTGCATCGGCACCTGCCACCGGCAGGGAGCGCGAAGCGTCGTGCAGCTCGAGCTGATGCCGCAGCCGCCGGATTCGCGCGACCCCTCGACGCCCTGGCCACTCTGGCCGATGCAGCTCCGCACCTCGCACGCCCACGAGGAGGGCGGCGTGCGCGACTGGAGCATCGCTACGACCGCACTCTCGGGCAGCGACGGACGGGTGCAGATGCTGCACGCCGTTCGCGTCGCTCCGGGCCTCGGGACCGATGGCCGCCCGTGCTTCGAGCCGATCGCGGGCAGCGAGCTCACCATCGATGCCGACCTCGTGCTGCTCGCGATGGGCTTCGAGGGACCGTCGCGCGAGGGCCCGCACGCGCAGCTCGGCGTGTCGCTAGACGCGCGCGGATGCGTGCTCACGGATGCGCAGCACCTCACGAGCGTCGCGGGGGTGTTCGCTGCCGGCGATGCGCATCGTGGCGCGTCGCTGATCGTGTGGGCGATTCGCGAGGGACGCGATGCGGCGCATGCCATCGATGCGTATCTGCGCAGCGGCGATCGCCGCGCGCACGGGCGCGAGCGCGCGAGTGCACGCGAGGGTTCGGCCGTGGCTTCGCCGGGCTAGTCTCCGGCGGGCTGGCACGGCGCCGCGCACGACATCCATATTCCGGGCACACTCGCCGGAGCCCGCCCCTTGCCAGACGATCATTCACCGCTCGACCACTTCGTGCGCGCGGCGATCGAGAAGGGGCAGGACCGCCCCGCGATCGCCTCCGTGCTCGACCGCGCGGGGTGGCCGAAGGAGGAAGTCGCGAACGCGCTGGGCGCCTACGCCGATGTTCCCTTCCCCATCGCCGTTCCGCTGCCCCGCGCATCGCTCTCCGCGCGCGAGATGTTTCTCTATTTGGTGCTGTTCACCTCCCTCTACATCAGCGTCTGGAACTTCGGCTCTCTCGTCTTCGAGTTCATCGATCGAGCGATTCCGGACATCACCCAGCGCGGGTCCGACGTCTATTCGACGCAGAGCATTCGCTGGTCGGTGTCGGCACTGATCGTCGCCTTTCCCGTGTTCCTGTGGACGAGCAGGTACATCGGCAGGCGTCTCGCGATGAACCCCGCCGGACGGCTCTCGCCCGCACGACGGTGGTGCACGTACATCACGCTGTTCATCGCGGTCGCCGTGCTCGTCGGCGATGCGACCACGCTCATCTACAATCTTCTCGGAGGCGAGCTGACCGCGCGCTTCATTCTCAAGGCAATGGTGGTCGCGGGCATCGCAGCGTCGGCACTGCTGTATTACCTGCGCGATCTTCGCCACGAAGAGCGACCCACGCCATGATCACACCATCAGTGTCTCGCGCCGGCCTTGCAGCGACGGCCGCGGCGCTGGCCGCGATCATCGCCGGGCTCGTTACCCTCGGAACGCCATCGCATGCGCGGGAGCGGCGCCTGGACGAGCTTCGCGTCGAGGACCTCGCTCGCGTTTCCGAGTCCGTGGACGAGCACTGGACCAGACAGGGTGCCCTCCCGCTCACGCTCGACTCGCTCGTCGCGCAGCGCCAGCTCGACCGCGTGCCGACGGATCCCAAAACGGGAGCCCCGTACACGTATCTGCCGAGCGGTGCGCGATCGTATCGACTGTGCGCGAGCTTCACGCAGCCCAGCGATTCGGCGTCGCCCCGCGACTATGCCGATGGGATCGATCTCGGGAAGCACGTGTGGAAGCACGGCGCCGGCGAAAGCTGCTTCGATCTCACGGTGCCAACGAAGGAATCGAAATAGTCATCGAACGAGCCACGGACACGAATCGGAGGTGCACACCATGGTCTCTCTCGCGCTGTACGTCACAATGGAGCCGAAGCCGGGCAAGGAAGCGGAGGTCGAGGCGTTTCTGAAGAGCGCGCAGCCGCTCGTCGAGGCGGAGGCGGGGACGATCGCCTGGTTCGCGATTCGCGCCGCGCCCAACAAGTTCGCGATCTTCGACGTCTTCGAGAGCGAAGCGGGACGCCAGGCCCATCTCACGGGCAAGGTTGCCGCAGCACTCTTCGCCAAGGCTCCCGAGCTATTCGCCTCCGCACCGGAAGTCCACAAACCCGATCTCCTGGCCGCCAAGCTGCCGAAAGGCTGATGCCGATGTCTCTCCACCGCTCCGCCCTCCTGCTCGCACTCTCGCTCGGCACGTCCTCCGCCCTCGCGCAGCACGCGTCGGATGGCGAGTGGACAATGCCCTCGAAGGACTACTCGGCGTCACGCTTCAGCGGGCTCGCGCAGATCACGCCCGCCACCGTGAAGAGCCTCCACCCGGTGTGGACCTTCTCCACGGGCACGCTCGGGGGACACGAAGGCCAGCCGCTCGTCGTGAACAACACGATGTACGTGGTCACGCCGTATCCGAACGTGCTCTACGCCTTCGACCTCACCAAGGATGGCTATCCGCTCAAGTGGAAGTACCGGCCACCCGTCGATCCGAACTCGCTTGGCATCGCGTGCTGCGATGCGGTGAATCGCGGCGCTGTGTATGCGGACGGCAAGATCGTCTACAATCTGCTCGACGGACACACGGTCGCGATCGATGCGGCCACGGGCAAGCAGCTGTGGATGACGAAGATCGCCGACCTCGCGCAGGGCGAGACGACACCGATGGCGCCGTTCATCGTGAAGGATCGCGTGCTCGTCGGCGCGTCCGGCGGTGAGTTCGGCATTCTGGGATGGGTGAAAGGGCTCGATCTCGCCACTGGAAGGATCGTGTGGACGGCCACGAACATCGGCCCGGACAGTCTCGTGCTCGCGAAGGCCGGCACCTTCAAGGCTTTCTATGACAAGGGTGCACAGCTCGGGCAGACCACCTGGCCCACCGACACGTGGAAGCACGGCGGCGCGCCGGTATGGGGATGGATGTCGTACGACCCCGAGCTCGACCTCGTCTACTATGGTGTGGGCAATCCCGGGCCATACAACGCCGACCAGCGCATGGGCGACAACAAGTGGA
>Ga0157372_10005994_pt1 | contig 12913 bp, 11 predicted proteins | sample C55metaG_FD_115307 | JGI IMG/M metagenome (GOLD analysis project Ga0157372, IMG submission 115307) | Corn rhizosphere microbial communities from Kellogg Biological Station, Michigan, USA - C5-5 metaG | ecosystem: Host-associated > Plants > Roots > Rhizosphere > Soil | place: USA: Michigan... | reverse complement strand
TGGGAAACTCGCGCCATCGAGCTTTCTCGCGATTCGATTCCGGCGCCTCTGGCCGATCGCCGCCGCTGGAACGGTTCTTGGAATCGTCGCCACGATCCGAGGTGTCTCAGGCATGCCGTTCGGCGGCGCCTCGAGGCCATCCACGGCCTTTGCTTTTTTCTTTGCCGTTCTGCTGCTACCCGATCTCGTTCCCGGGGCGCCCGCCTTTCCACTGAACCCACCACACTGGTCCATCTTCCTTGAAATCGCCGCGAACTACGTTTACGCGCTGTTCGCTCCGATGCTTTCGCGCCGTGCGCTCACGGCCGTGATCCCGATAGCGGGTATTTGGCTACTCGTCGACACCCTTGCTTCTGGCAGCGCCAACCACATCGCGCCGGCCCGGGTTGCGTACGGTTTCTTTGTCGGCGTCGCCATCTACCGAGCATGGGCGATGGGTGTCCGCCCGTTCCGGCTCGGACCCGTGGCTCTCGGGTCAGCGCTGCTGATCTGCCTATTCGCGCCACCGATTCTTGGCGTAGCCATCACCGACGCCGTCACGCAGCTGATTGCCTTTCCGTTGATCGTCTGGGGTGGCGCGTCCGCCGTCACTGTGAGAGGCCGGGCCCTCTGCACTTGGTCCGGCCGTCTGTCGTACCCGGTGTATGCGCTACACTACCCGATCCTCATGGCCGTCATCGCCTACCTAAGCCGCTGACGGCCGCCCGGATTCAATTCCACGACGAATCGCGTTTCGCAATCACTCCTGCACAATGCGGGACCGGGCCCGCGCATTAAGAGATTCAGAATGCGAGCCCAAGTTTGTGCGCACCATGGCGTTAGTATCTTAGTCCCCGCTGGTGCCTTGGTTGCCCATGTATGCCCCCGGATTCTTCCCGCCCCTCACCTCTCTCTTCCGGGCAAGGCAATGCACAACCGCAAAGGCTTCACCCTCATCGAGCTCCTCATCGTCGTTGTCATCATCGGCATCCTCGCCGCTATCGCCATTCCGAAGTTCGCCAACACCAAGCAGAAGGCGTACATCACGGCGATGAAGTCCGACCTCCGCAACCTCGTCACGGCCGAGGAAGCGTACTTCGCCGACAGCTCGCAGTACACCTCCACTGTCGCCAACCTCAAGTTCCAGAGCACCAACCAGGTCTCGTCGCCCTCCATCACCGCGGGCACGGGCAACTGGTACGCGACGGTCACCCACTCGCAGATCGCCAGCCCCTTCCAGTGCGGCGTGGGCATCAATACCACCAACCCCGTCGTCACGGGAGCGTCCGAAGGCGAGCCAGCCTGCCAGTAAGCGGTAGTTGGTAGGCGGGAAGGGCGAGCGGCGCCGAGGGGACGCCGGACTCGCCCTTCTCTTTGCCGGTTCGAGACCGGGATTCGCGCGACTTTTCGCATGCCGGGAGGGACTTACCACTGCCCCAACAGAGACTTTCTCCGGCGCTGGGCGGGGTTGGTCTCCAGGTCGTGAAAGTTGTCCGCCGCACGCGCGCGACTTCCGAATCGATTGCGCACTGTTTCCGGCCGGCGGTTCGATCTTGCCGCTCGCCGTGCACCTCTTGTTCGTCCTCGTGCCCGACTTCCGCAGCGGGTCTCCGGAATTTTTCCGCGAGGCCAGGCTAATTGTTCGGCACCGCTCAACCCGTTTCGTCTGAACTCCCTGGACTCGGGTTCGCGAGGCTACACTAAACAGCGTTGCCATTTCCACGAGCGGAGCTTCGCGCGAGACGAGCCGGGGAGTCATCGGCACGGGATCTCTACACAAGGAAGGCTCGCGGCCGCTCATCGGAACTGACACGGCGTTCCGCGCAAGCGACTCGGCGCCCTTACTGGACAGCGGGCCGCTCAAGCGTCCTCGCTCCGTCATTCGCGAAACGCGCGCCTGTCTCGACCGTTCGCGGCTCGCTGCTACGCCGGGCGGCTCGGCCCGCGGCCTCATCGCCATAGTCCGAAACTGTGACTCCGAAACTGCCCGAACTCCGAAACGTGCGGTCTCGGAGTCGGGCAGTTTTCGGAGTTCGGTAGTCTCGAAAGTTCGGCCGTTTCGCGGTCTCGGCGTTCCGGCAGTTTCGGAGTTCGGCAGTCTCGGACTTCGGCAGTCTCGGAGTTCGGCACTACTCGGCCAATAGCCGCCTTAAGCCGCCCTCGCCAACAGTTCCCGGACTTCCTCATCGGAAGTCGGTGCAAACTCCTCATACCACTGCCCCACCGCAAGAAAGTCCTGCGGCATGAACCCGCACACGGTGTCGTCCGCCTGCTCGGCCACCGCGTCGCACCCTTCCGGCGCCGCGACCGGAATGGCCGCCACCACCTGCGCCGCGTTCGTCGCGCGGATCGCCGCGACCGCGGCTCGCATGCTGGCTCCCGTCGCCAGACCATCGTCTACCAAGATGACCGTTTTTCCTTTGAGATCGGGAAGCGGTCGGTCACCGCGAAGCTCATGCTCCTGCCGCTCGAGCTCCGCCTCCTCGCGCGCCGCGAGCGCGTCGATCAAGTCCGGCTCAAACCCGAACAGCTCCACCATCTCCTCATTCACGAACCGGTAGCCCCCGCTCGCCAACGCACCGAGCGCGAGCTCCTCGTGCCCCGGCGGCGCGACCTTGCGCACTACCATCACGTCGAGCGGCGCCCCCAACGCCCTCGCGACCTCGTACGCCACCGGCACCCCACCCCGCGCCAGCCCGAACACGTACAAATCGTCGCGCCGCTTGTATCGCCCAAGATCGTCCGCCAACTGACGCCCCGCGTCGGCCCGATCGTGAAAAGGTGCGTGTGTCGTCATCGGAGTTCGTCAGTCTCGGAGTTCGTCAGTTTCGGAGTTCGGCAGTTTCGCGGTCTCGGAGTTCGGCAGTTTCGGAGTTCGGCAGTCTCGGACTACGGCAGGCTCGGAGTTTGGCAGTCCTCAATTCAATCAGCACGCGGTTCCACGAGGTTCCTCGTAAACCACTCTCTCGCCATCCGCGCCACGTGCGCCAAAGCGCCCTTTTCCTCGAACAAATGCGTCGCGCCGGGAACGATCTCCAGCTTGACCCGCGCGCTCGTCATGCGCGCCATCGCCCTCTGATTGAGATCGATGACCGCGTCGTCTCGCCCGCCCACGATCAGCATCGTCGGCGCCTTCACGTTCGGCAGATCCACCTCGGCGAGATCCGGCCGTCCGCCGCGCGACACGATCGCTCCGACGCGATCGGGCAGCCGCGCGCCGGCGACGAGCGCCGCCGCGCCCCCCGTGCTCGCTCCGAACACCCCGACCGCGAGATCCCGAGTTGTCGGTTCCCATCCAAGCCAATCAATGGCCGCGACGAGCCGAGCGGCAAGCAGGCCGATGTCGAAGCGGAGCTCGCCGGTGATCGCATCGACGTCGCCCTCGCGCTCGGTCAACAGATCCATGAGCAGCGTGCCGAGTCCGGCGGCGTTCAGTTCTTCGGCGACGAAGCGGTTGCGCGGACTGTGGCGGCTGCTGCCGCTGCCGTGCGCGAACACGACGATCGCGCGCGCGCCGTCGGGAAGCGTGAGCGTCCCGTCGAGCGACAGCTCGTCGAGCGGGATCATCACCGCGTGCTCGACGCCTGCGCTCGACACCGATGCCCCCGTGTCGCCCCGTTCGCCACGATGCTGGCCGTCCACGTGCTGCTCCGCGAGTTGAGTCGCAGAGCGTGGGGCGGCAACTTTCGATCCGCGGGTCCAACCGCGAGCTATCGCGGCAGATAGCTGTCTATCGCATCGGCCAGGTCGCGAAGCAACGCGACGTCGATTTTTCCGTCGGCCGCGCTTCGTAGCGCGTCGACGTGCTCCCGCCTGAGCTTGCGCGGATCGTCGTCCACCAACGCCGCGTTCGCCAGCGCGATCAGCGCGGTGAGGCGGGCGACGTTGCGGCCGATGGTGATATGCTGCGCGCCTTCGATGAGAAGGCCCAACTCGCCGGCGAGGGACACAACGACACCGGTATCACGAAGGCTGCTTCTTCCATCGCGCCATTCGTGGGCTTGCAGGGCGGGAGGGAACATGCCCAATGGCTAATCGGTGGAGCGGCGGGTTGTCAAACATTAGAAATTCTCATAATCGGAGGAGGTTGGACCGGCTGCTGAGAGATGCCGAAGGCCGAAACTGACGGCTTCCGAGACTGCCGAACTCCGAGACTGCCATACTCCGAGGAGGCGAAGAGGCCGATGACCGAAACGGCCGAACGCCGAAAAAGGCCGAACACCGAGCAGCACGCCGGTCCACCTGTCCACCCGTCCACCTGTCCACCCGTCCACCGGTCCACCGGTCCACCGGTCCACCCGTCCACCCCGGCCCACGCATCACTTCCTGCTTGAAGCGAAGCAGGTGCTCCGACTGCGCTGGATCGTAGGCCAAAAGCCGCCGCAGATCCGACTGCCCGTTCGCCTGCGGCGTAGCATCGGGTGAAATGGCGAATGAACGTCGGTCGAAGCTACGGTAAGGGAATCAGCAGGTCGAGGTTCGCGATGGATGGGGAGCGTTCGACCTTTTCGACCTTCGGCACTTTCGGCCTTCGGCAGTTCGGCGTTCGGCAGTTTCGCCCCTTCGGCCTTCGGCAGTTTCGGCCCTCGGCCGTTTCGGCGTTCGGCAGTCTCGGCGTTCGGCACTTCTCAAGCCGCCCGCACGTCGAGCCCCAAAACGAGAAGAGCGAGAGCAGCAACCCGCCGCTCTCGCTCTTCTCTTTCGTCATCCCCGGAACTTACGGCGTTGGAGTAACGTTCCCGTTTCTCGCCGCCACTTCACCCAACGGAATCGGGATCGCCACCTGCAGCGGATCCTTCGAGTGAGTCGGGTCTGACGTGAGGTTGGGCATGCCCGCCAGCGTCACGTACGCCTTCGTGAGCGCCCCGTACTCTCTCAGCGCCTGAAGGTAGAACGGCCCCTCGTACACGAGCGAGTACCGCATCTCGTACAGAATCGCGCTTCTCGCGGCCGCGACGTTCGCGAATGTGCCGACTGGAGCCAAGCCGCCTTCGGCGACACGCACCGCGTTCACGTCGGCGGCGGCGCCGGCGAGATCGCCGCTCTCCGCTTTCGCCTGGGCGCGGAAGAGATAGAAATCCGCGTTGCGACGAATCGGGATCGGGCGAGTCAGGTTGCCGGTGTTCGTCGGATCGGTGATCGGATCGCGGAAGGTGAGCTGAAGTCCGCTGACCTGGGCCGACGACGAGGACGCCTTGACGATCTTCGATGCGCGGAGATCTCCCGCCGCGATCGAGTTCACGAAGTTGTCCGTGAGGTAGATGTGGTTGTCGACGAGCGGATTCGAGAACGACTCCGGCGCCGACGGATTGAATTCATAGTACGGGCCGGCGTTGAGCTGCGCGGCCGTCGGGTTCGCACCGGTCGAGGCCAGCGCGGTGTTCAGCGCCGTGATGCCCGCCGCAAAGCACGCCGCGCAGGGCGACTGGTGGTCCAGCCCCCGCATCACGTCCACTTCGCCGGCGAGTCCGCGATTGAACAGCGCGAGGTTCGCCGTTTTCGTGTAGTCGCCGCTGACCTTGTAGCCGCTCGGCAGCGTGACCGGCACCGTCGCACTCACCCCACCCGCGGTGAGGGCGGCGTACCCGGAATCGAGCAACGCCGAGGTGTAGGTGAGGACCGCCTGCTTGGTGCGCCACGGATCGACCACGGACGGATCGGCGCCTTGAATCGGAGCGCCGAGCGAATCACGAATCGTGACGTTCCGGATGTAATCCAGGGCCTTGATCGTCAGAACGAGACCCTTGACCGCACTCTGATCACCGGCGCTCATCGCCGCGAGCGTGGTGCTCGCCAGGAGCTGAGTCGTCGCCCGTGCCGTCTGATAGCCGCCCGTCCATCCCGAGCTGCCGATGAAGTCCGACGGATCGATCGGCACGCCGATCAATTCGTTGACGTAGCGGGGTTCGTTCGTCGTGAGATACGCCGTGTTCCGGGCCATCGTCTCCGGATACATGATGTACGCGTACGCCGCGCCCTGGCTACGATCCGTAGCCAGGATCCCGGTGACCAGGGTCTGCACTTGCTGCGGGCTCCCGGCCACGACAGCGTCCTGATTTGGTGAAGAAAGGGGTTCGCTACAGGCGCCGCAGACTGCAAGCGCGCCGATCAGCGTCCCGATAGTGTGTTTTCTCATGGCTGCTCTGGGTCGCTGTTAGAAGGTGGCGTGAACGGTGGCGAAGAACCTGCGGCCCGGCGGATACGGCGCCAAGTCCTGCATGCGGCTCAGCGGAGAGTCGCCGAAGTTCGAGACTTCGGGATCGAGGCCGCGGTAGCGCGTCCACGTGTAGAGGTTCTGGCCGCTGATGCTGAACGACGCACTGCGGGCTGCTCCTCTGAACATCATCCCGGTGAAGCGCGGGCTGAGATCGTAGCTGAGCGTCACCTCGCGCAGCTTGGCGAAGCTCGCGTGCTCGAGGTACACGCCGAGGCCCTTGCCGAAGTTCGCCTGGTCCGTGCTGTCCATGACGGTGTTGGCGAAATTGCCGCCCGAGATGCCGCTCTGTCCCGAACCGTCTTCGAGATACGTCTGGCTCAGGTTGGCCAGGTATCCACCGTGCCGCCAATCCACCAGCGTCGTGAGGTGGAGGGGGCCGTGGGTGAAATCGTTCGCGAAGCCCATCTGGAAGTCCGGGCTCTCCGCGCCGGCAAACTTCTCGTGGCGCGTACCGTCGGCGTTGAAGCCGTCGAACACCACCGCTTCGTCCGGAGCGTAGCCGGTCTGGACCTTCGTGCGGCCGTACCGCTCCGAGAAGATCGAGCCCGTGTAGAAGGCGGGCACCGGCAGCGACGTGATGAGTCCGCGGTTGTGCGAGAACGTCGTGTGCGACTGCCAGCTCAGGAGGTTGTTGTTGATGGGAAGAATGTTGAAACCGATTTCCTGGCCGCTGTTGGTCATCGACCCGCCGTTGATGATCTGGGTCGTGAAACCAGTCGACGGAGGCGGCGCCGCGGACAGCACGAGGCCGTTGGTCTCCTTCTTATAGAAGGTCACCTCGGCCGAGGCGCGGCCGTGGAACAGCTGGAAGTCCATGCCGCCTTCGGTCTCACGCGTCACTTCCGGATGGACGTTCGGCAGACCGACCTGGGTCGACGGGCGGAGGCCGACGATTCCGTTTTCCGGCACCGACGTGAGGAACGTGAGGCCGAGGTTCGCCGGCACGCGGTTGCCGGCCGAGCCGTTGGCGAGGCGGAACTTGATGTTATCGACGACGCTCTTGTTGACCGGCATGTTGTACGACGCGGCGAACTTGGGGAACGCGTAGAACTTCGTCGTGTCGCCATTCGTGCTCGAGCGCTCGGCGTTGACCGCCGCGGTGAGCATCAGGCGCTCCTGCATCGCCAGGAACTCTTCCTGCGCGAAGTACGAGAACGTTCGGGTCAGCACCTGCGACTGCGTCACGGCCGTCTGGACCGCGGTCGCGTAGTTCGTGATGCCCGGGAAGAGACCTTGTCCGCGCGTGTTGTCGACCACGCTCGAGGCGTGCTCCTGGCGCAGACCCACGGACGTCGTCGCGATGCCGAAGCGCGACGTGTATCGGTCGATGAGCGTCGCGTTCAAGTTGGCGTTCACGGCGTCGGTGTTGCCGTCGACGACCGTGCCCGGATACGGGCTGATGTTGCCGCTCTGCTCGATGTACGTCGTCGGCGGCGAATAGACGTGGTTGTGGTCGGTGTACGCGTCGATGCCGCCGGACCAGCTGGCGTTCAGACTGTGGTGCGGCTGGCTGAAGATCGTCCAATCCGCCTGCGCCGTGCCGAGGATACGAAAGACCTCTTCGGGCGTTCGGATCTGCTGCATGTCCTGGAGCGGATTCGCGCCGCCGGCGATGAACGGGTTCTTCACCAGCTGCCCGGTCGTCGGATCGATTTTGCTGAAATCGAAGTACGTCGGCGTCGTGCCCATGATCGTGTAGGGCGCGATGTTGTTGTTGTCGTTGCCGGAGATGCCGCGCTCCGTGAGCGTGTGCAGCACGTTCGCGGTGGCGCGCAGGTTCAGGCTTCCGCCCTCGACCTGGTTCACGTTCAGCAGGAGCGACTGTCTCGAGGCGGCGCTGTTGAGCGAGAGACCGGCGTCGTGGTTCACCGTGCCGGACATGAAGTACGTGGTGGCGGCGTCGTTCGTGCCGCCGCGCATCGAGAGGTTGGTCTCGTACGACAGGAAGTGATTCCCGTAGAGCGTCTGCTGCGGGTCTTTGCAGCCGGCGTACATGGTCGGCGTCAGCGTGATCCCGAAGTCCGCCTTCGCCTCGGCGACTGCCTGGTCGAAGGTGAAGCAGCGCATGTCGTACGTGTGCTCGAGCGCCTGCGTGCCGAGGCCCTGGATCAGGTTGAACGAGGGCTTGCCGGCCTGGCCGTGCTTGGTCGTGATCACGACGACGCCGTTCGCGCCGCGCGAGCCGTAGATGGCGCCCGCCGACGGGCCCTTGAGCACCTGGATGTCGGCGATGTCTTCCGGGTTCAGGTCGGCGACACGGTTGACCTGCTGGTCCTGGCTGGAGGTGATGCTGCCGCCGGCGCCCGTGATCGAGTTCAACCCGACCGGCGTCGCGTCGTTGTTGATGACGACGCCGTCGACGACGTAGAGCGGGAGATACGCGCCGTTGACCGTGTTGCTGCCGCGGATCTGCACCTGCACGCCGCCGCCCGGCGCGCCGCCGTTCTGCGTGATGACCGCGCCGGGGATCTTCCCCTGCATCGCGTTCTCGATGTTCTGCTGCGGAACGGCGTTGATCACCTCGGTCGAGACGACCGTGACGGCGTTCGCCGCGTTCCGTGTCGAGACGCTCGTCGCCTGGCCGGTCACGACGACCTCTTCGAGCTCGAGCGGGTCGTGGGCCATCACGACGTTCGCCGTAGTGGCGTCGGCGGAGAGCGTGACGACCGTTCGGCGATAGCCGATGCGTCTGGCGATCAACGTCTGCGCGCCGGCCGGCACGTTGTTGATCGAGAAGCTGCCGTCGGCGCCGGCGAGGCCGACCAACGTCGTGCCTTGCACGCTCACGGTGGCGCTGGCGACGGGTGTGTTCGTTCCCTCTTCCGTCACCTTGCCGCTCACGCGCCGCTGCGCGGACGCGGCGTGACCGACGCCCACGAGAAGGCACAGAACTGCGATGAACTCCGAAACTCGTCTCACGTGGACCCCCACCCTTTAGAGTTGTTGAAAGACGGTACTACGCGCTGCAGGCCGTTCGATGCCATGCATTCTCACGCAGTCATCGCGTGCATTCGGGCGAACGTACGGATGGGCATGGTACGGGTCAAGGCGGCCACAACCGTTGATGACTAGGATCGCGCGCGTGTCCAACGGGCACACTGTCGGCTGATTAACCCTCGGAGCGGCCCGGCCGTCACATCGTCGGCCGGTCTCTCAACTGCCGTTTCACGCGCCGCGATTCGTGCCGGACGCGCTCAAACCGGCGGCGTCGCTCGCGATGTCGCGGCGCGCCGAACACGAGGCATTCACCGAGCACGCGCGATGACGGACCTCCCATCACGCAGCATCGGAAAGCGATTTGAATTATGACCTCGCGCGCGGCCGCGTCAAGACGCGCGCATGAGAAGCTTCTAAAAATCTCTCTCTGCCTCGGCGTCGCTAAGGTTTCTTCACGAGCGTGCAGGTCGTGAATATTGGATACACTATGTCGCGGAGTCGTGAACGGCGGATCGCGGGCGCCCGGTGACGAAAAGGGCGACGCGTGAAGCATCGCCCAGTGGTTCGGCCAGTCAGCCGAGAGTCATATTCTCATCAACTCCTAATGGCGCGCGCGGCGCACACTCATTAGGCGGTCGCTTCGTCGTTCGGCGGTATCGGAGTTCGGCAGTTGTCGCCGTTCGGCAGTTTCGATCCTTCGGTCTTTCGGCCGTTTCGGCGTTCGGCAGTCTCGGCCTTCGGCAGTTCTCGGCGTTCGGCAGTTTCGTCGTTAGTCTTTCGGTTCCGATGAATCTACAAGTCAGCCGTTTGCTCCCTTTCTCGCACCGCGCGTTGTTTCTCGCCGCGCCGCTCTTCGTGGTCGCCGGCGCAACGAGCGCGTGGGCACAACAGGTTCGGTTCCGTGTCACGAGCGACACCCTCGATACACCTGTTCCAAAGGCGCAAATCGTGTCGCTCAACGATCGGGCGGTGTGGCGCACCAATGACGACGGAATCATTCTCCTCACGGCCTCGCATTCAGGCGCGAACGTCTTCTCCATTCGCCACCTCGGCCTCGCGCCGATCAGCGTGACGATCGACGTTCCCGAGCATGGCACGCGCGCCGTGCACGTGATCATGGACCCAGCCCCGCAGCGACTGGATACGGTGAGCATCAAGGAGCGCGCGCTGGAGCCGCAGCTCAGCGCGTTCGATGAACGCCGCACGCACAACCCCGGCGGTCACTTCATCACGTGGTCCGACATCGAGCGACAACAGCCCCGCGAGACGCTCGACCTCTTCCGCAGAGTCCTCGGCCTTCAGGTGAGGATGATCAATGCTGAACCACAGATCGTGTCGACACGCGGCATCGGCACGGCAGGTTTCTCCTGCCGCCCGGGCGTCGGACTGGATGGCATGGTGTTCACCAGCGACTTCGACGTGAACGACATTCCACCGAGCGCGATCTACGGCGTCGAGATTTACAACGGGGGGTCGACCATCCCGAGTAAATATTTGGCCTCGGCGGCGCAGAGCACGTGCGGGCTCATCATGATTTGGACGATGGACGGGGCCAGGCACAGCTCGCGAAGCCCGTAGGCGTTCGTGACGCACGCGTTCGTGGACGCGACGAAGGGAGCAGTCGGCATTCTCAAAGCCGAGCCGTGATCGAGGTCAACGCGATGTCACAGAAACCGGTGGAGAAGCTGAGGGGTGGGACTGTCCTCCGCGGACCAGTGAAGTATTGCCGACACTGCCCGGCAATACTTCCTCGGCTCCGCTCCGGACAGCCCCACCCCTCACCTCGAACTGTCATCTCACTTCCCGCACGATAATGGACTGGTTCGCCAAGGCGTTCATCCGCGCGAGCCTGCTCTGGTTCCTAGGCGGAATCGCGATGGGGTTGGCGATGGCGATTCACCCGGCGTGGATCGTCTACCGACCCGCGCACGCGCACATGAATCTCGTCGGGTTCGTCGTGATGATGATCTTCGGCGTCGGCTATCAGATGCTTCCGCGCTTCTTCGGACATCCAATCCACAGCAAGGGATTGGCGGCGACGCACGTGTGGCTGGCGAACGTCGGTCTCGCCGGTCTTGTCGCGGGTTTCTTCGTCGCGCCGAGCCTTGGCCAGGTTGGCTACACGGTCACGGCGATAGGCGGAGGGATCTGGGCAATCGGTGCGGTCGGTTTCGTCTACAACATGTGGCGAACGTTCGATGCCGCCGAGCAGCGGCGGAGAATGGCGGCGACGAAACCGGAGTCACGCAAGCTGAATGTGAACGAGTGACGGGAAATGCGATCAACGCTCGGTTGCCGGCGCGATGGCACCCTCGACAATGTTGCCGCCGACGGAGATCGCTGCCCTTCGCATCTGAGAGGTCAGCCCGTACCGCTCTGCGTCCGGGAATCCAGCTGTCGCGGCGTACGTCGCGAAGGCCAACTGTCGCGCTTCGGCGAGAACCCTGAGCTTTTTCGGATCGCGCATACTGGAAAACTGACGCTCGGAGCTCGATTCGGCGTCATCGTTTCATTGCGGGCACCGTCGTTTTTGTGCGGGTGGACGGTGGGGAGGTGGACAGCTACCTCTCGCCTACCCCTCGCGCCTGAGCCCTCGCCTCTGGGGCTGTGCCCGTCCACCCGTCCACCCGTCCACCTGTCCACCCCACAAACGGCCCCACCCCGCAATCAGTGTCCCGGCTTCCCGTCGACCAGCCGCCGCTGATCGCGCAGTTGATCCACGCGCCACAGAAGCCAGGTCTCTCGAGCGCGAATCCATGTTTCGCGTTGCGTGACCCACGTCTCGACGTGGTGCACCGAGTTGTCCGCGCGCAGCGCCATGCGATCCAGGTGCTGCGACACGATCGCGAAAGCGGTGTCGCCACTCAGCCGCAAGCTGTCGATCGTGAAGTCGATCGCGTTCCACTTCTTGATACCGTTCAACAGCCCGACGGTGTATTCCTCCATGCCGGCCCGATCGCGTTTGGCGCCGTCGGCGGTCTCGGTGTGGAAGTCTGGCGCGCGCAGTGCCATGACGCCCGCCACGTCGTACCTATAGAAGGCATCCGCGTTGCGGCGGTAGAGTGCGTCGAGCTCCTTCCGAACCTTTGCCGTGTCGTCTTGCGCGTTCGCACCCACCGACGCACCCCCGATCGCGCTCCAGAAGACCAAGGCAAGCATGGCATAAGTCATCGGTGCCTCCTCCCGCGTCATTGACAGCGGCAAGGGCGCATCGGGTTGGGTTGCCGTTCACCGGTCCACCGGTCCACCGGTCCATCTGTCCACCCGTCCACCCGTCCACCCGTCAAAGCCGCGCAGCGACGACTCGCATGTACGTCGCGCGCGCCACCTTCGCCTCGCCCTTCGCGAAGCGGTCGTTCCATTCGACCATGCTCGAATCCTCGTGGACCGCAAAGCCCACAGATCTCAGGTCGGCCGCCATCTGTTCGGGCGTCCACGCGCTGATCTGCGGCTCACCGATCAACCGGAACATGAGCCGAGAGAGAATGCCCCGACGAACCGTGTGGTAGTTCACGATCAGCGTCGAGCCGGGCGCGCTGCGGCGCGCGATGCTGCCGAGTGTCGCAAGCATCGCGTCGCGAGTGAGGTACATGACGACGCCTTCCCAGATCCAGCACGTCGGCGAAGTACGGTCGTGGCCCGCGCGGTCCAACACGCGGTCGAGCGATTCGCGCTCGAAGTCGATCGGCACGAAGCGCACGTCGGCCATCGCCGGCGGCAGCTCATCGGCATGCGAGCGCTTGTCATTCTGCGTGGCGGGATGATCCACCTCGAACACGG
>Ga0157372_10005993_pt1 | contig 12914 bp, 11 predicted proteins | sample C55metaG_FD_115307 | JGI IMG/M metagenome (GOLD analysis project Ga0157372, IMG submission 115307) | Corn rhizosphere microbial communities from Kellogg Biological Station, Michigan, USA - C5-5 metaG | ecosystem: Host-associated > Plants > Roots > Rhizosphere > Soil | place: USA: Michigan... | reverse complement strand
TATGGCGACGAACCAGTTCGGACCCCAAAACGCAAAATCGCGCCTGATTGGCGCGATTCGCGTTAACTATCCAGTCTCTGTCTCTGATAGGCAAGGTCGATGGCGGAGCAATTAGTATTCGAACTCACGCTACGGACAAGACACTAGTGGATTCTTGTCTTCGTCCTCTAATACTTCAATAGCTTAGCTCTCCTTGAGCTCCTTGCACTCAATGTCTCCCCCTGAGGCCGCCCCAGCAGGCGGCTAAGATCAGCAGCGAGCAAACTCCAATCCAAACGTTTGATATTCCGGGGACCGCCTGCGCGCGCTGCGGAGCCGACCTACGGACCGCGACCCGATAGATCTGCTGATTGTCCAAAAGCGTCGGAAATAATGCGTCGAACGACGGCCATTCGAAGGCGAGCGTCGAACCGTCGGAAGATATTTCGGCTACGGGGGGTGAACTCCCTGCCGGCCGTGCCAGCGGCCCCAACGTCGTACTCACGCTCACCGTCTCACCAGACGCGAGGTCTTGGAGGAATACCCCTACTTCGCCGTAGCTAGCGACGTTTGTTGCAGCGGACACGAAAATCAGGCGTTGCCCATCGTCGCTGATATCGCCGCTTTCAACTGACTCGTTAGGAGGAAGGCCGTCCAAAGTCAAAGGCAGCTGCGTGAGCGCACCGCCATTCAAATTCAGCAAGTACAAGTTTTGAAACGATGGATCGTCGCCGGATACGAAGTTTGCGCCGGAGGCACCGAACAATAGCCGTCCATCATTGGTTATCCGTAATGTCGAAAAAAACGGTGACGCAGCAAACTCCCCGCCTCCTCGAGGAAAGGTCAGTCGACGCGTTGCGTGCAGATAACGGTCTCGCAAAAACAAGTTGAAGAGATGCTCCGGATTGTCGCCGGTAAGATTAGAAGCAGAGCTCAGGAACGCGACATATCGGCCATCAGGGGAGAACACGCCGAAGCCGGTATCGGAGTCACCTTGGTGCCCATCTGGTGCGGCGGAAATCAGTTCGACAGTACCGTCGATCCAGTTACGGACATAGAGATCGGCTGCGAGACCGTTGCTGTCTGCCCCGCCGGTCAAGTTGAATACGCTCGTAAACAGAATCTCGCTTCGCTCGATCGAAGCGTCTGTTCCGTGCATGTAAGCCGGTGACGCTTCGTCGGTGGGTGGTGGCGTCAGGAGCGCTGTGGTCTCAGCGGTTTCGTCTCGAAGAAATACATAAGGGGTTCCCGCACCAGGGATCAGTTGGACTGCGGCGGGAGTCAGAGGCGCAGCGGAGTTGAAAACTGCGCGTTGCCCCGCAGCATCTGATACCAAGCCGACACTGCCGCATGTTCCAAGCTCTGCACCTTGGCAATAGCCCCACTGTCCTTCTGTATCTAGCCCAACACCGCGGTTGGCATTGTCGTAGGAGTCGCTCTGGATCAGATCGCCGATGCCAGGCTCACCCTCGACAACGTCGCTGGACTGGCAGGTGAAGAGTACAAATCGCCCGCTCGGCGATAGTCGCGGTGAAAAGCAAATTCCGACGGTCGGTGCGCCCGGATCGACTGCTGAATGCGACACAAGTTGCGGCGTATCGACCTCGAAGCGCGAATTCGTCGGCGGTTGGCTTGCCGCCACGTCGTCGCCCAGCATCGTTCGTTGCGGCGCAACGTGGCTCGGCGACCGTGTTGCCGCGCAACACGCCAAACTGATTGTCACAAGCGATATACGAAGAAGGAAAGGCAGCATGGCGCGCATCGTAGCGCTGTGGCCGAACCTCGTTGCGAGGCAGGGAGACTTGGACTAACGATTAACAATCGGGAATAGGCCGAAGCCCACTCCGGACTTCGCCAATTCGGGGCCGGAGACTTCTGCACGAAATCGAGCAACAGTCGCCTTGTGCCCACGAACCAGTTCGGACTCCAAAACGCAAAATCGCGCCACACGGGCGCGATTTGCGACATCTATCGAGTCTCTGTCTCCGATAGGACAGGTCGATGGCGGAGAGGGTGGGATTCGAACCCACGTTACGGTAGAACCGTAAACCGGATTTCGAATCCGGCGCATTCGACCACTCTGCCACCTCTCCAGAGCGGGCGCGCATGATACGGGGCGGCCGCGGCCGAGACAACCTTCGAATGGCGACGCCGAAGATGATCGAGGACGAAGCGCTCGGCCGCCTACGCGACGGCTTGCATCGGATCAAGCTCCGCGACGGCCGATCGGCGCTGGCGAAAGTGCGACACGGCGCGCCCGCCGGGTTTTTCGATGCCGAAGCGCGCGGCCTCGCCGCTTTGCGTGAAGCGCACGCCTTGCGTGTGCCGGATGTCTTTGCGGTCCAGACGCATGGAATTCTGATCGAGGACCTGGGCTCCGGACGCGCGCAACATCGAGACTGGGAACTCGCCGGCACCAAACTCGCCCGCATGCATCGTCACGCCTCGAAGTCCTTCGGATTCGACGCCGACGGATGGTGCGGCGACAGCCCGCAGGACAACACGTGTTCGGGAGACGGAGTTTCGTTCTTCGTCGAGCAACGGTTGCGCGCGCAGGCGCGGCATGCGCGTGCAAATGGACTCCTCGACGAAAGCGATACACGTCATCTCGATCGCATCTGCGAGCGGCTCGCCGATCTGGTACCCGACGCGCCGCCCGTACTGGTTCACGGCGATCTCTGGATTGCAAACCTCCACGCGTGCGCCGATGGCGAACTCGCGCTGATCGATGCCGGCGCCGTACATCATGGATGGGCAGAAACGGATCTCGCGATGTTGACGCTGTTCGGCGAACCGCCGGCGCATTTCTTCGCGGCCTACGAAGCCGAGGCCGGCGTCAATAGCGACTGGCGTCAACGCGCGCCGATCAACAACCTCTACCACCTCATCAACCACCTCAACCTGTTCGGCGGCGGTTACCTCGGCAGCGTGCGCGCGGTATTGCGACGTTACGGCTGACCCGCTGCCGCCGGCGTGCCGCCGCTGCAGAAATGCTGGCGCACTTCGTCGGCTTCCGGCATCCATGCGTTGAGCTGGTCGATGCGCGTTGCGTCGGCCGGATGCGTGGACATGAATTCGGGCGGCTTTTGCTTCGCGAGAGCGCCCATGCGCTGCCAGAGCTTGGGTGCTTCGTGCGGATCGAAGCACGCAGCGGCGGCGAGCAAGAGTCCGACATGATCCGCTTCGGATTCGTGACTGCGCGAAAACGGCAGCAACATGCCGTACTGCGCTCCGGCGCCGAGCGCGGCCATCACCATCTGCTGCTGCTGCGGGTCCATGTCGCTCACCGACATGCCGGCCGCCATCGTGCCGAGCTGCACGAGTTTCTGCTGCGCCATGCGCTCGCCACCGTGACGCAGCAGCGCGTGCGCGATCTCGTGACCCATCACGATCGCGAGCCCATCCCCATTCTGCGCGACAGGCACGATGCCGGTGTACACAGCGATTTTTCCGCCGGGCAGGCAGAACGCGTTGACCTCGTCCGATTGGAGCACGTTGACATCCCACTGGTACGAAGACCAATCGGTCGACGCGGGAATGTTCTTGGTCTGCGCGTAATACTGCTCGACTTTCGGCGCGGCATCGGTCAATCGACGAGCGATTTCCTTTACCTGCTGCGGCAACTGGCCGCTCGTGACGACCTGCGATTGCGAAAGGATTTCCTGATACGACTGCAGACCGAGCGCGGCTTCCTGCGCCGGCGATGTATCGATGAGCTGCTTGCGGCCGGTGTACGAGGTCGTGTCCTGATGGCTCAGCCAGTAATATCCAAGATAGACGACGAACAGCAGGATCGGCCAGAGCTTGAGACCGCGCCGCGGCATGCCGCCTGCGGAGGCGTCACCGTAAGGACCCATGAGCGTTCTCCTCGTTTCCCGCCGGCGAGCATACTGCGCGGACGCCCGATTGGAGCACGAAAAGCCGGCTCGATCGAATCCGACTTGCCTCTCGTTCAGAGATCGCGCGCCGCACGGAACCCGACGCGCGCACTGCGCGTATCGGCGGGCGCCGCGATGCGGAACGCGGAACGCACCTGATCCGGATCGCTGCCCCATGAACCGCCGCGCACGACGCGACGCTCACAACCCGGATTGATCCAAGCGTTGCTGTCGCGCGGCGCGCGCACGTAGTTGTCGTGCCAGCAATCCTCGACCCATTCGGAGACGTTGCCTTCCATATCGAACAGTCCGTAGGCGTCCGGCGGAAAGCTGCGCACGGGCGCCGGTCCCCAGTAGCCGTCGCTGTAATGCGGGAATGCCAGCGACCAGCTGCGTTTCGAAGGCGATCGATCGCCCTCGCCCGTGAAGTTTCCGAGCGGCTTGTCGGGATTGCCGTCGCCCCATGGAAAACGCGCCGCGGATCCCGCGCGCAGTGCGTATTCGAATTCCGCCTCGCTCGGCAACCGATAGTGCTTGCCGGTGTGCTGCGAGAGCCATGTCAGATACGCCTTCGCATCGTTCCACGAAACATGCACGACTGGCAGCGCAGGCGCCGCGCGCTCGCCGCGATAATCGTCGCGCCACGAAACGCCGCGCCGATCGGCGATGCGGCCGGAGCTCTCGTCGTATGCCGCACTGGCGCCGATCTTCTCGGCTTCGGTCACGTATTTCGCGGTGCGCACGAATTCACCGAACTCGCCGACCGTCACTTCGCTGCGACCGAGCGCGAAACCGACATCGATGCGCACGCGTCGCTGCGGTTCTTCGTTGTCGACATGACCGGTTTCGTCGGCCGGCGATCCCATCACGAATTCTCCAGTCGGTATCACGACCATCGCGGGCGCTTCGCCGGCGATGTCGAGATAGCGATCGCGGATGACCTGACCTGGTTTCAGGCTCGCGTATAGACGTGCGTTGCGCAGGCGCGCCGCGAAGTCGTCGAGGCCGGCGAGATCCGCGCTGATCGTCTGCGCTTGTTTGGCGAGCTGATCGGCAAGGTTCGCATTGCCGGCATCGAGCGCCGAGCGCGCCTGTGCCAGCACGGTTTCGGCGCGCTGGCGACGGATACCATCGATACGGCCGCGCGTCTCCAGAAGATCGCGTGAACCCGGGCGGATCACGGCCGCTTGCGCCAGCGCGCCGTCCGCATCGGAGAATTTGTCCTGCGCGGCTGCTGAGAGCGCGCGATAGAGATATCCACGTTGGATCCCGGCGAGTCCGGCGTCCGCCAGCGCATTTTCGGGATCGAGCTCGAGCACTCTGCGATACGCGCCCAATGCGTTGTCGTCCGCCGGCTCGGTTACGTTACCCGCCTTGAGCAAGCCCGCGGCGTGCTCGAGCAGCGGCGTGACTTTGTGCAGCGTCGCGAGACGATCGCGCAGTTTCTTGATCTCGGCGTCGTCGTGCGGAACATCGGCCAGCGCGCCGACATAACGCTGCGCGGCCGATTCGTCGGCGCGATCGATCGCCGCGCGGGCCCAATCGCGCAGAGCGCCCGCGATGCGCAACAGCCCGTCTGAGGCTTCGTCATTGTTCGGATCGTCGGCGAGCGCTTGCTTGTAAAGCGCGACCGCGTTGTTGTCCTTCGGTTCGAGCACGTTGCCCTGCTGTTCCGCCGCGCGCGCCTTCCTTAGAAGACTCGCGATCTGCTTGGTGGTCGGAGCCGGCGGGCCCATGTGGATCGCCTCCTCGAGCGGTGTTCCCGCTACGGGTTCCGGCGGAAGCGATGGTGCCGGCGCCGTGGTCACCGCCGGCGGCGCCTGCACGGCAACCCAGTTGGCCGGCGGCGTGTGCGTGACCGGCGCTGTCGTCGCGACCTGCTGCGGCGCCTGCGGTTCGATATTGAGGAGGCCCGGAAAGAAACGGTAGGCCAGCGCGAGCATCAGCACGACGATGCCCGCCGCGCCGCCCAGCGCGTGCTGTTTGCGAGCGATTTCGGTGCCGGGCATTGATCGCGGGACTCTTTGCTCGAACATCGGGCTGACAAGCCCGTCGCCGCACCTTAGGCTATCGACGCCTCGCCAATCAACTAAGGAATGTCTTGACCGACTGGATCGATCGCACGGAGCCACTGCTGGAAGTCGTATCGCACGCGCCGGCAACGTTCGGCATCGATACCGAGTTCATGCGCGTCAACACATTCTTCCCTCGCCTGGCATTGATCCAGCTGGCATTTGCCGAACGTGTCGCGCTGATCGATCCTCTCGCGGCGATCGAGCTCGATGCGCTCGGCACCGTGTTGGCCGATCCGGCGCGTACGGTCGTCATGCATAGCGCCAGCGAGGATCTCGAAGCGCTGGCGACGCGTTTTCCGAATGCCATCGCCGGCCTGTTCGACACGCAGATTGCCGCGGCGTTCGCTGGACTCGGCGCCGGTCTGGGCTATCAGAAACTCGTGCGCGAAATCCTGACGATCGATCTGCCGAAAGCCGAAACCCGCTCGGACTGGCTGCGGCGTCCGCTGACGCAGCAGCAGATCGACTACGCCGCGCACGACGTCATCCATCTGCCCGCATTGCAGGCGGCACTCGCCGAACGTGTTGATTCACGCGGCTACGCATCATGGCTTGCCGAAGATTGCGTACGCCTGCTCGATCGCGCGCGGCAGCGCGAACCCGATGCGCAGCCGCAGACCGGACTCCGCGGCGCCGCCGACTGGCCTGTCGAACGACAGGCGTTGCTGCGTCGCGTGCTGATCTGGCGCGATGCGACCGCGCGACGCACCGACACGCCGCGGCCGTGGATTCTCGATGATGCCGCCGCGCTCGATCTCAGCGCGCGCCCACCACGTGATGCGGCCGAGCTCGCCGAGCGCACCAAAGGTCTGCGCGGTTTGCGCAGCGGCCCGCGTGCGGAGCTCGTCGAACTTCTGCAACGCCCGCTGGCGGAACACGAACTCGCGTTCGAGCCGATTCCGCGCGCACCCTCGTTGCGCGAAAAACCTGCGCTCGCGGCGTTGAAGGACGCGGTCGCGACGCGCGCGCGCGAGCTCGATCTGCCCGAAGGGCTGTTGTGCTCGCGCCGCCACTTGGAAACGCTGCTGGTCAGTCGTCGATGGCCATTGGCGCTCGAAGGCTGGCGACGCGCCGTGTTGCACGACGCCCTGATGGCGCTGCTGCCGTGACAGCCGCGCCTGTCGATCGCGTTCGCCGGCTCGACATCGCGACGAATCCATTGCGAAGTCGACGGGTCGAAAGTACGCGCGCTGCGTCAGGCGGAGTCCAACCGTGACGCCCAGCGCCACCGCATTCGCGCCGGCCGGCATCGGCAATGTCGGCGTCGGTTTCGACATTCTCGGCCACACGATCGTCGGGCCCGGAGATCGCGTCACGGTGCGTCGTGTCGACCAGCGCGGCGTTCGCATCGTCGACATCCGCGGCAGCGATGTCGCGCTGCCGACGGCAGCGGAGCTCAACACCGCGGGCGCTGCGCTGATTGCGCTCGGGAACGCGCACGCTCTCGGCTTCGGTTTCGACATCGAAATCGAGAAAGGCATTCCGTTCGGTTCGGGCATGGGTGGCTCCGCGGCTTCCGCAGTCGCAGCACTCGTCGCCGCAAACGCGCTGCTCGATCGGCCGTTGGACCGACGTGCGCTGTATCCGTTCGCGCTCGACGGCGAAGCGGTCGCCAGCGGCAGCCGTCACGGCGACAATGTCGGCGCGATGTTGCTCGGCGGGCTCGTACTGTCGACGACAGATCGGCTCGTTTCCATTCCCGTTCCCGAAGGCCTCTATTGCGCATTGGTCCACCCGCACGCCGTTCTCGAAACGCGCGCGGCGCGCAAGGCGCTCGAAGGCAGCTATGATTTGTCGGCGTTCGTTGCGCAAAGCGCGCATCTCGCGCAACTGCTGGCTGGTTGTCATGCCGGCAACTTCGATCTGATCCGAAGCGGGCTCGACGACGTGCTGATCGAACCGCGCCGCATGGGGCTCATTCCCGGTTTTCGCGCCGTGAAACATGCGGCGCTCGAAGCGGGCGCGCTCGGCGCCAGCATTTCGGGTGCGGGACCCAGCGTTTTTGCCTGGTGCGATAGCGAGCGGATGGCGGAAGTGACCGCCGATGCCATGCGCGAAGCGTTCGCTTCGAATGGACTCGAGAGCGATGCATGGGTGTCGCCCGTCGCGGGGCCGGCGGCCGAGGTGATCGCATGCGCTACCTGAGTACGCGCGGCGGCACGCTGCCCGAGCCTTTCAGTGTCGCGCTTGCGGCGGGCATGGCGCCGGATGGTGGCTTGTTCGTGCCCGAAGCGCTGCCACTCTTTCGCACCGATGCGTTCAGCGGCCGCGAAACGTTGCCGACGCTCGCAGCCGGCCTGCTGGCTCCGTTTTTTGTCAGCGATGTGCTCGCGCCGGCGCTGCCGGTCATCTGTGCGGAATCGCTCGATGTTCCGCTGCCGGTGCACGCATTCGCACCGCGCAGCTGGATGATCGAGTTGTTTCATGGCCCGACGGCGGCGTTCAAGGATTTCGGTGCGCGTTTTCTCGCAGCTTGCCTTGCGCGATTGCGCGCGCACGGCGCGCCGGTGCTCACCGTTCTGGTCGCGACGTCCGGCGACACCGGCGCCGCGGTTGCCGCGGCATTCCACAAGCGCACTGGATTTCGAGTCGTCATTCTTTACCCGGACGGACGCGTCTCGCCGCGTCAGGCGCACCAGCTCGGTTGCTTCGGCGACAACGTGCACGCGCTGCGCGTCGCCGGATCGTTCGACGATTGCCAGGCGCTGGTCAAGCGCGCGCTGAGCGATCCGTTGCTCAAGCATTCGCTGCCGCTGACATCGGCGAACAGCATCAGTCTCGGACGTCTGCTGCCGCAGATCACCTACTACGCGTACGCCGCGCTCGGCCACTGGCTCGGCCAAGGTCGGCGACTCAACTTCGTGGTCCCGACCGGAAACCTCGGCAACGGGCTCGCATGCGTCATCGCGCGCGCGACCGGTCTTCCGGTCGGCGACATCGTGCTCGCGACCAACGCAAATCGCGCGCTGCCCGACTTCTTCGCCGGCGGCGACTATGTACCGCGTGCCGGCGTCAACACGCTCGCCAACGCGATGGATGTCGGCGCGCCAAGCAATTTCGAAAGACTGCGCTGGCTCTACGCGGACGACAGCGCACTGCGCAAGGCGCTTTCCGCGGAGTCGGTCAGCGATGAGGAAATCCGCGACGAGATCCGCGCGAGCCGGCAGCGTTACGGCACGCTGATCTGCCCGCATACCGCCACCGCGACGCGCGTGCTCACGCGTCTGCGTGCGCGCGGCGACCATCGCGATTACGCGATCGCGGCGACCGCCCATCCGGCCAAATTCGAGCAGGTCATCGAGCCGCTGATCGGTACGTCCGTCGAAATTCCGCAATCGCTGCAGACCCTTCTGGACCGACCGGCGCAGAGCGAGCCTCTTGCCGCCGACTACGCGGCGTTGCGTAAGCGATTGATTGCCCTGTCGGCCTGAATCGGCTGGTCCAGGGCCGCGGACCGAGCGCGACTTGGCGATCCGGAAGTCACACGCTATGATGCGCGCCCTCGTGTGGGGCGGTAGCTCAGCTGGGAGAGCGTCGCGTTCGCAATGCGAAGGTCGGGAGTTCGATCCTCCTCCGCTCCACCAGTTCATCGATTCCCTGAAACGCCGGCCTAGCGCCGGCGTTTTTCTTGCCGTCACGGTGGTACGCTGGCGCCTGTCGCCAACGTATTTACTCGCTGACCCAGGAGACTGCCGACATGACGGGACCCAGGCACATGTTCGAACAGGACGATGAGTCGGCTCTGCCGGACGATCTGCTCGAAAGCATCGAGGACACGCCGACCGACGAAGACGATTTCGGCGACGAAACGCAGCGCGACGAAGAGCTGGCGGCCGAGGAAGGCCTCGAGCAGGACGACTTCATCGATCCGCGCGGTGAAGATGCTGCCGAGGACGATGTGAATCGGTGACCATTGGGCGCGCGTATCAGCGCGCTTCCGGTCCGCAACCCGTAGAGATATGCCGCGCCGCTGACCGCTGACGCCCCGCACAGCGGGCGCGATAAGAGACGGCATTACTCTTCGCTCGGTTCAAACCTTCCGGCGATGCCTTGCATCGAACGCCTTTTAGACAAGCGCTGACACTGGCCTTGCGACTCTTCTCGATGGCTGGCGCTCCGAAGGGCCGAACCGATGTCCATACGATCCGATCCCGCCATCAAGACGGCTGTCCTGTTCACAGCCTTGGCGCTCGGCTTCGCGTGCGTCTACGCGGCCGCCGTCGCGATGGCGCGCGCGGGCATGCTGCCGTTTTCGATGGAGCACGAAGGTTTCGGCCGTGCGTCGTTCATGGGTTCGGTGGTCTGGCTGGTCTTTTCCAACTTCGGGCCCGCGCTGGCCGCCGTCATTGCCGTCGCTATCTATCGCGGCCGCGCGGGGCTCGCGAATCTCTGGCGCAGTGTCGTGCAGTGGCGCGTTCCAGGTTCGCTTTACCTGTTCGCGTGGTTTGGCATCTTGATCAATGCGGCCGTCGTGATTGCCGGGTATGCGACGCACAGCGTGCAATTCGATGCGTCGGCGCTAGACCCGCTCAAGTTCGCGATGCTGTTCTTCGTCATGGCCATTGTCGACGGACCGCTCGGCGAAGAAATCGGTTGGCGCGGCGTGCTGCTGCCTGAGCTGCTGCGCCGGATGTCTGCGCTCGGCGCTGCGCTGATCGTCGGCGTCGTCTGGTACGCGTGGCACGTGCCGTTGTACGCGACCGAAGACAAGCTCATGGGCCTCGGCGAGCACGCGATCTTTCTCTACACTTGCATCGCGTTGTCGCTGATCATGACCTGGTTTTTTCTCAAATCGCGCGGCAGCACATTTCTGATGATCTACCTGCACGACGCGACGAATTATTCGACGTTCCTGCGCTCCAAGCTGTTTCCGAAAATCGCGGCGTCGCCGGTGCCGATCATCGTGTATATGGTCCTTCTGCTGATCTTCGCGCTGCTCGCTGCGGCGGCGCTGGCACGGCGCAAGGCTGCGAGTCCCGGCGAACAACTGGTCGAGCGCGCGGGCTACTGAGCGCCGGCCTCTTCTGCGTTGCCGGTCCAGGCCGCCGCGAGGTTGAGGCGATGCCACTCGACCCCATTTCCATTTAGGCGGATAGTCTCGTTCGAGCCGGAAACTGCGGCCGAACGCCGCATCGGGCTTCGTGAAATCCGGAGACGCACATGGCAACGGGCTGGGCCGGCGACGGCGCCGTGCAGGAACAAATCGATTCGACCGTAGACGACGCAGTCAAGCGCGCGCGCAGCCGCATCCCACGCGGACGCAGCCGCACGCATTGCGAGGAATGCGAGGCGAAGATTCCGGAAGCGCGGCGCAAGGCCGTGCCCGGCGTGAGGCTCTGTGTCTCGTGCCAGGAAGCGCACGACCGCGAGCAGCATGCATTCAGCGGCTACAACCGACGCGGCAGCAAGGACAGCCAGCTGCGCTGATCACGCGTGAAAATCGCTCGCTATGAGCGAGCCAGAATGCTGCGCGTCTGTATCAGATAGATCGCCACGGCGATCACGATTGCCGCGCCGAATCCCAGGATCTCGTTCGGCGACGCGAGCGCGACGAGCGCAAACGAGCTGAAAATTCCGATCGCCGCCGCAACGCCGAGCCAGCGGAATCCGAGCGGCTCGCCCGCGAGCGCGACACCTTGGCGCGCAAGGCGCCACGCCGCCGCGCACCCCGCGACATATGGCACTGTGACTGTCAGCGCCGAGAGCACCGCGAGCTCGGCGAACGATCCCGTCAGCGCAAGTATGATGGCGAGCGTCGCGTAGCAAAGGATCGCGACATGCGGCGCGCGGCTGCGCGGATGCACGCGACCGAGCGCGCGCGGCATCAAGCCGTCGCGCGCGAACGCAAACAGGATGCGCGGCGTCCCGAGAATATCGCTGCCGAGCCAGCCCAGCATCGAGACCGCGGCGCCGGCGAGCAGCAGGAGACGCAGCGCGGGACTGATCTGGCCCATGGCGTCCGCAAGCGGAACGGTCGATTTCGCCAGCGCGGCGCCGAGAATGCCTTGCGCGACGACCTGGATCGCGACGTACAGAAAAGTCACCGACAGCATCGCGATGAGCAGCGCGCGCGGAATCGTGCGCGTCGGTCGCGCGACTTCGCCGCTCGCGCAGAGCGAAACTTCCATTCCGGTGAACGCGAACAGCGCGAGGATCAAGGCGCGGCCGACACCTTGCGTATCGACCTGCGTCGGCACTGCGAAATTCGCCGGGTCGATCGCCGTCGCGCCGACGACGATGAAGATCGCCAGCGGAATCAGCTTGATGACCGTTGCCACCGACACGAAGCGTGCACCGCGCGAGACGCCGCCGATATTGATCATCGCGATCGTGCCGATCGCAAGCAAAACGACCGCCACGCGTACCGCCGCTTGCCATTCTGGCGAGAACAAGCTCGCTGCGACGTCGGCCAGCGCGGCCGCGACGCCGCCACACGCAAGCAGATCGGAAAACCACAGGAGCGTGCCGGTCGTGTATGCAACCAGCGGCCCGAATGCGACTTCGACGTACCCGTACGCGCCGCCACTTGTCGGCACGCGACTGCCGCCTTCCGCAAAGCAGATCGCAATCGATCCGATCGCGATCGCGCAGACGACGAATGCGATCGGCGCGTAAGGTCCAACCGACGCCGCGAGCGACGCCGGTACGGCGAAAATGCCCGCGCCGACGACCATGTTGACGATGCTCGCCGAGAGTCCCCACGGACCTACAGCGCGCACCAGACCTTCGTCGCGTCGGCTTTCCCCCATGTCTCACGATAGCATGTGCCGCGCCGTGCGAAATCGCCGTTTGGCGAAGGATCGTCTGCCGGCTGCGGCCTCCCTTCACGATCGGCGCTAGCTCCGCCCACCAGGCTCCATTGTGATCACGACTTTTCCTCGCGCGTGTCCTGCTTCCAAATAGCGCAGCGCGTCCGAAACCTCGCTCAACCGGTAACGCCGGTCAATGACCGACCTGATCTTTCGCTCGTCCAGCATATCGC
>Ga0157372_10005990_pt1 | contig 12915 bp, 5 predicted proteins | sample C55metaG_FD_115307 | JGI IMG/M metagenome (GOLD analysis project Ga0157372, IMG submission 115307) | Corn rhizosphere microbial communities from Kellogg Biological Station, Michigan, USA - C5-5 metaG | ecosystem: Host-associated > Plants > Roots > Rhizosphere > Soil | place: USA: Michigan... | reverse complement strand
TCACTTCCGGCACCTTCATGTTGGTGTTGAATTCCACGGTGATCACCGACACATCCTGCAGGGAAGTGGAGTTCAGCTTTTTCACGCCGGCAATTCCTTTCAGCTGCTTCTCGATCGGCTTGGTTACGAGGTTCTCAATGTTTGTCGGCGAGTTACCCGCATATACCGTGTTGATATAGATCGTAGGCACAACGATCTCGGGGAAGCTTTCCTTTGGAATGCTGTTGTAGCTCCTGATACCTGCGATGCATAGGATCACCAGGAGCACATAGATAACGGCCTTGTTATCTATTGCCCAACTCGAAGGTTTAAATTGTTTAAAGTCCATAATAGTTTGTTTTTGCCGGTTTGCGCGAACGCAAGGCGTTTGTGTTTCTGTGTATGCTCATTTTTCCCCCCCGGGGGAAAACATCTTATTTTTTGTATTCGATCTTGTCTCCGTCGTTCAGGAGGTCATAACCGAGCGTAACGAGTATATCGCCTTCCTTTAAGCCGCTGGTGATCTCTGCCTGTCCTTTGTACTCTTTCCCGATGGTCACCACTTTTTTGCGTGCGATGCCATTCTCAGCAACAAATACGAACGATTGGTTGGATTCATCTTTCTGGATCGTTCTAACAGGTACGGTGATGGCAGGCTGTGACGACTGATAATCGTTGATGTTGAGGCGAGCCACCATGTTCGGGTGATATTCTTTTTTGTCATCGAGCAGCACTTCCACGGTGAATGTGCGGCTTGCATTGTTGATCGCACGCGAAACAAAATTCACTTTTGTTACGATGGAATCGTCGGTATCAGGGAAATGAACAACCACTTCGCTTCCTTTCCTGATCTTGGATGCATAGCTTTCAGCAACATCCGCCTTTACTTTCAGGTTGGAGAAGTTGATCACGCGGATCGCAGGAACTCCCGGTGCAACAGCCTGTCCGAGCTTAATATCCACGGCGTCAACCGTTCCGTTGATCGGGGAGATCACTTTGCTCATGCGAAGCTGCTCCTGCAGCGCCGACATTTTTTTCTCCATGCTTTCCTTGTTTGTTTTTGCCTGGAGGTACTGGATCTCTGTTCCGATCTTCTGGTCCCAGAGGTTCTTCTGCTTTTCATACACCTGGTTCACGAGCGCAGCGTTGGTCTGCAGGTCGGATACCTGCTGGCTGAGCGCACGCGAATCGGTTTCCGCGAGCACTTCTCCGGCATGCACCTCGTCGCCCACCTTCACGTTGATCTTCGTGATGGTTCCCGGCATCTCTGTGCTCAGGGCAATGTTCTCGTCGGCATCCACCCTTCCCTGCACATCGATGTAATTCTTGAAAAGACCTGCTTTCAGGGGTTCAACCGAAACAGAGATCACCTTCCCGGAAGAGTCGGCTACATTTAATTCCGCTTCCAGCGCTTCGATCTTCACCCTCAGTTCGGCTTCCTGCTTTTTCAGCTTGTCGAGCTCCGCTTTTTTGTCGCCCTCACCCGAATTACACGCCATGATCGCGATTGCCAGCACCGGTAATAAAAATAATTTTTTCATTTGTTTGTTTATTTAATGTTTGTTGAATGGTTGTCTGTCTGGTTATTTTATAAGTGTTCCGTTTGCCTTGTCGTAATCGATCTTTGAAACGATCGCGTCGAACAGTGCATTGAAATAATTGGTCTGTGATTCCTTTAAGGTGGTTTCCGCCGTGATCATTTCGAGGTTGGAGCCGATGCCCTGCTCAAATTTTATTTTAGCCACGCGGTACACTTCTTCCGCAGTTTTAATATTCTCCTTTTGTGTAGCCAGTGAAACGGATGCGTTCTGCAGGCTGGTGGTGGTGGATGCAAGCTCGAGGTCGATCGCCTGGCGGATCATCTCGAGGTTGTTCTCCGCTTTCATCACCGAAAGCTTCGCCTGCTGGTTGCGTGAGTTGCGCGCGAGGCCGGTAAAGATCGGCATCGAGAACTTAGCGCCGATCAGCGCCATCGGGTACCAGGGCTTTTGCGTATCCCAGATGTCGAACTCGTTGCGCGAAGCAGCTCCCTGCAAGCTTCCGTAAGCAACCGCAGTTGGCAGGTAAGAGAAGCGCTGACGTTTCAAGTCGAGCTTCGCAAGCTTGTACTGCGTGTCGAACAGTCCGTATTCCACTCTTTTTGCATAATCGAATTTCTGGGCGCTCACGTTCGCCATCGCATCGAATTTCACATCTTCCAGCTTATCGGTAAGTGTGAGCTCCGTGCTGATGTCCATTCCCATCTGGTATTTCAGGAAATACAACCCGAGCTTCAGCAGCCGCTGGATCTTCTCCTGCTCTACCAGCAAATTATTGTAGGCAACCGAAAGCCTGTCCACATCGATCTTTTCAACAAAGCCGTTCTCATTCAGCGCTTTTGTATCGTCCAGCGCTTTCTTGATCCTTGCGATGTTCGCATCCATCAGCTTTGTGCGCTCTTCGTTGATCAGCACCGTATAATATGCCTTGCTTACCGCAGCTGCGGTTTCAATTTTGCTGCGCTGCGTGGAGCGCTGGCTCAGCTCTACAAAAACTTTTGAAGCTTTGAGGCCAAGGAAATAATCGCCGCTGAAAAGCAGCTGCGATGCATCAAGCCCTGCGGTGGCCTGGTATTGCGTCCCGAATTTAACGGCTGCAAATGTTCCCGGAGGGCCTCCGAAGAATTCAGCGGGGATGAAAGAAGTAGGCAGCTCCACGAAATCCTTGAAATCGAAGCTCGCATTGATCTGCGGGAGACCGGCGCCTTTGATCTCGTTCACCCTTTTCTGCGCGATGGACTCATCGATCACGGCATTCTGCACGCTTACCTGGTGCTGCATGGCATAGTCGATAGCCTGCTGCAATGTAAAGGAATGAGCTGCACTGTCCTTCACCTGCGCGAAGGTTCCCAGTGCAGTCATGCCCAACCCAATTACTAATACTAACTTTTTCATAGGTCAATTTTATTTTGTTCCCGGCTTGCGACCGGTGTTTTTCTTTATTCTTCTTCCGTAACCTCTTTGTATTTGTTGATCATCTTGTGCCCTTTCAGCGTGCAGATCCCGTGAAGGAAGTGGTCGATCATGGCCAGCTGCACATCCAGGAGCTTGAACTTGTCGGGCGGGAACACCTCGGAGTTAAAGCCCATCTCCACCTGCTCGATGCGGAGCCTTGCCAACACCTTTGCGTTAAGGTCGGTTCGCACCAGCCCTTCGCGGATCCCTCTTTCGATGGAATCTTCCACCATCCTCGCCATGCAGTTGTGCTTGAATTCCTTGAACTGCAGCCATGCTTTCGGATGATACTTCTGGAGGTCGTAAAAAATATTGGGGTTTACCTTTGAGAACATGTTGCCCATGTGCTTCATCATGTTGAACACCTCCACGATCACATTCTCCGAATCTTTTTGGATCTGCCTGAACTCGCATTCGTCTTTTTTAAGTCCGATCGACATGAGCGTTTCCACCAGCTCGTTCTTATCCTCGAAGAACTGGTAAATGGTCTTTTTGGAAATAGCGAGGTGCTTGGCGATATCATCCATTGTTACGCTTTTGATACCGTACCTGAAAAACAATTCTTCCGCACCCTGCAAAATTCTTTCTTTTGTTTCCATTCGCTTTTTTAAATTTCGGCGCAAAACTATGGAAACATTTTTTATTCCCAACGTTTCCTGTCAATTATTTTTCCTGATTTTACATAATTGTTTGATAATCAGAAACAAAAAAGAAACGTTTTTCGTGTCCGGAGTTTCCGACGGCTGCCGGAAACGAAAAACGTTTCTGCCCGCCATCACACGCGATCCGGCATAATAATCTAAAATTCAGATGATTGTTGATTTATAATTCCCGGAAAAGGCTTAATTTAGCCACCTGCTTTTTAAAACCTGAACACTTCATGAAACAACCCTTACTTCGCGCCAGCGGTATTTTTTTAATTTTCAGTCTCTTAGCAGGCAGCATTGCTGCCCAGGACCTGTGGACGCCATCTGAAAAGACCGGCTTCGGCGACAATACCAATTATACGGTGTTTGCGATGAGCGCCTTTAAAGGAAAGCTCTATGCGGGGATGGGAGATAACAACGGGATCCTGTACAGCTCTCCGACAGGAAATATGGGCAACTGGTCAGCCTCTTTCAGCGCTCCTTTTGTGACCGGCATTTACGACATTGCCACCACTGCCGACGGCGGAGGCTATATGTACATTTCAACGTATGCATACGGCGGCGATGTGCCGAAAGTGTACCGCTCCGCGGACGGCGCCACCTGGGCACCCTTTTACAATGCGCTGAACCGCATGAATGACATTGTAGCGTTCAAAGGTTCCGGCAGTACCGACAGCATCTATATTTTTGAAAATGGCAGCTTTGGAACACTGATCAAGCGCGCCCCTTACAATGTGATGGATCCGCTCGATACGCTCGGCACCTGGGATACCGTGATGGATTTCGCCTCGGTTGCTCCCTATACTTTCGTGCAATGCAAAGCGATCCATAACGGGAAGCTGTATATCGGAACCTCCAACGGCGGCAGCCTCTGGAGCACCGCCAACGGAACCGCATGGCTGCAGAACACATACGTGGGCACCGGTTTCGGCGATAGCAATAACAACACGATCTCCGCGCTCGAATCGTTCGGAGGCTACCTTTACGCTGCCACTTACAACTATGCCACAGGCTCTCAGGTGTGGCGCAGCAACGACGATACCACCTGGACAATGGTGGCGCAATTCCCCGGCTATGACGAGATCACGGATTTTGAAGTGGCGGGCGGACAGCTCTGGGCGGGCATGAAGCCTGCCTACACCGGCGTTGCGCAAATCGTAAAGAGCAGCGACGGATTATCATACACCGTCTCTTCCGACAACGGCTTTAACGATCCTAACAATCTTGGAAGCTATGCGAACTTCTGCGTGTTCGGGAACAGCATCTATTATTCCTGTGAAAATTACGGCTATTCAATGCCAAGCCTCGCAGGCGAACCGCGGGGGATCGGGTATTCAACCGGCGCACAGATCTGGAGAAGCTGCCTGGCAACGCCTCCAACGATCAGCATCGGCCCCGACCAGGTTGTATGTACCGGAACACCTGCCAGCTTCAACGCCGATCCCGGATTTACAGCTTATCTGTGGGACGACGGCAGCACTTCACAATCGCTCTCCACTACCTTTGCAGGAACACATTACGTGCTCGCCACCGATGTGAATGGCTGCGATGCAATGGATACGGCAAGCCTTGCGCTTCTTCCCGTGCCTGATGCAAGCATTGCCACCCCCACAGCTGTATCAACGGTTTGCGCCGGGAGCACTGTAAGCGTTACGGGATCCGCAATATCGAATGTGCGTTTACCTCAGCCGCCTGTTTCACGAGTTTGCAACGTTCCCATTGACTATTCCTTAGGAAATACGTATGATACAATGGCCGTAACAGGCATCACCGAATGCGCCTGCACATCGCTGTACTCGGTGACCATCGACAGTCTTTACCATCCGTACGACGGCGATGTTTCGATCGCGCTGTACTCACCTTCCGGCTATTTCATCAACCTTGAATCCAATGCCTACGGAATGAATTTCATCGGTACAGAGTTCGTGATGAGCGGAACCGGCTACCCGGGAAACAGCGGCACGGCGCCGTTTACAGGACAATTCCTCCCGATCGACCCTTTCAGCGACCTCACCGGCTCGCCAACAGGTAACTGGATCATCCAGCTGAGCGATAATTATGTTTCAGACAACGGCGTATTAAAAGGATGGACCCTGAAATTCACCAAAGCGGATTCGATCCTCACTTATTCCTGGAACCCGACTACGGGCGTAAGCATGAGCAGCAGCCTGAATACCACCATCGCGCCGCCGGCCACTTCCAGCTATGTTTTAACAACAACAAATACCGTTGGCTGTGCCGACTATGACACACTGAGCTTTTTTGTGCCTTCCATCACCGTTGCGGCATCAAGCGATTCTATCTGCGCGGGCATGAGCGTCACGCTTATGTCTGACGGAACCGTGAACACCTCCTGGATGCCACCCGGCACACTGAGCAGCAGCACCGGCACCAGCGTGATCGCTACACCGCCTGTAACAACTATGTATTATGCATCGGATGTTATTGCCGGATGCTTCGCAAGCGATTCGGTGCTCATCACGGTGAACGCTCCTATCGTTGTAACTTCAAGTCCCGACCAGTCGATCTGCTTCGGCGACACTGCAAACATCATTGGCGCTGCAACAGGCGGAACACCTCCATACAGCTTCCTCTGGAGCGGCGGTACTGTTTCTGTTCCGGCATCAACCGCAGCGGTAAGCCCTTCGGTGACCACCACCTATAACTTCTTTGCCACCGATGCTTTTGGCTGTACAGTAAGCGATTCAAGCACGGTTGGCGTTGCGCCAAGCACCGATGTTTATGGTCATGTGGGCGCTCCCGGCGCTGTGAACGTTGCCGGCAGCAATGTGTTGCTTTACAAATATTACCCGGTGCTTACGCATTTCGATACCGTGCAGACCACTGTTACCGATGCTTCGGGGAACTATCATTTCTCTTCGGTGGCACATGACGATTACCTTGTTAAAGTTTTCCCTGCTGCATCCTACACTACGCTGGTGCCGACCTATTACGGCAACAAGTTCATGTGGGATTCGGCCACCGTGGTGAATCACTTCTGCGCGGTAAATGATACACTCGACATCATGATGATCGAGGAGCTCGGATTATCGGGCGGCCCAGGCTACCTGCACGGGCGCATCGTTGAAGATACAGGATATGTAAGGGTACCGGGCGATCCGGTTCCGGGTGTGGATGTGAAACTGGGTCGTAACCCGGGCGGACAGCTGGTTACGGGCGGACAAACAGACAGCAACGGGGAATATGAATTCATGAACGTGCCTTACGGCAATTACACGGTGTATGTCGACATCCCGGGATTAGGAAGGGATTCGTCCTACACCTTCACAGTGGATTCGGTGAACAGCGTATACAATTACCTCGATTACATCGTGGATTCAACCACCATTTACATTGTGCCGAATGCAGGCGTTGGTGTTCACGAGGTTGCTGCAGCCACCGAAAAATTCAGCGTATACCCGAACCCTTCAAAAGGAAATGCAACCATCGAATACACAATTGCTTCTGATGCACAGGTATCGCTCTCGATTTACAACATGCTGGGCGTTAAGGTTACCGACATTGTTGATACGCGCCAGCAGGCAGGAACATATAAATTCGCCATCAGTGACAAAACCACCGGGCTTCGCTCAGGCGCTTATTTTGTCGCACTGGTAACCAACGGTAAAACAGCAATACACAAGATCATCATCACAGAATAAATTTTAATCAGCACAATGAAACATTTTTTCCTCAAAGCAAGCGCATGCGTTTTTATGCTGGGCTCCGCAATCGGCCTGCAGGCTCAGAACCCATGGACCGCTACTGTCACGAACGGTTTCGGATACGCGTACAACAGAACCGTTTTCGGCATGAACGTATTCAACGGCCAGCTGTATGCGGCAGTCGGGAACGACAGCGGTTACGTATACAGGTCGCCAAACGGGAACCCGAACTCCTGGACCAAAGTATTTTCCGATCCGTCTTTCAGGTCTGTTAAGGCGATCACATCGAGCAGTGTGGGCGGCGGGAACATGTACATTGCAGCGAATGCCGACTTCCCCGACTCATCAAGAGTGATGCGCTCTGTGGACGGAATAAACTGGAGCACTTATTTTACAAGCTCTTTGTACGGAATAACACACATCATCCCCTTCAAAGGCTTAGGCTCCGCAGATTCCATCTACGTGGTGGAAAACAATGGCCTTGTGCATAAATCCTATTACAACAGCAACGATCCGCTGAACCTCGGCGCGGCATGGGATACTGTATTTGATGCAAATCTATACGCTCCCGGCGCGCTGGTTACCTCTATCGGAAAACACGGCAGCAAGCTGTACCTCGGCGGACCTGATGCCCAGCTCTTCAGCTCGGCTGATGGCAACACCTGGACTGCCAACCCGAATGTTGGCAACGGTTTCGGCGATAACAACAACCAATCGATATCAGCTATCTGCTCTTTTGGCGGAGAGATCTATGTAGCCATGCAGAATAACTATACGGGCGCACAGATCTGGAAGTCGGCCGATGAGGTAAGCTGGACAATGGTACAGCAGTTCGACGGCGCGCATGGACATGTAAGCAGCCTTACTGTAGCCGATGGTAAGCTCTGGGCGACTGTTGCAAGCAATGCGGAGGGCGGACTGATCACTTATACGAGCGATGGCGTGACCTTCACAGTATCGGATGATGGCGGCTTCGGCGATGCCGGCTACAACGGCTATGATGCATCTGTGATCCAGTTCGGCAACAACGTGTATTGGGGTGGTACCTATTATGCGATGCTCAAAAGGTTCCCTATTTTTTCGCAGGGCGCTTCGTTATGGAGAACCTGTATTGTAACGCCTCCTGTTGTTAATGCAGGTCCCGACCAGACTGTTTGCCAGGGAGTATCTGTAACGCTGGATGCGGGAAGCGGCAACGCTTACAATTCCTGGAGCACGGGCGATACCACGCAGTCGGTTTCGGTCACAGCGCCCGGCGTTTATACATTAACTGCCGTAGGTGCGAACGGATGTTCAAACACTGATGATGTGGCGGTATTCAACAACCCGGCCCCTGTGGTGCTTCCTCCAAACGGAGGAGGAATGATCTGCTCGGGAACTTCCGTGCCCCTGTTTCCGATGGCAGCATCCAACTACTACATTCCGCAAGCTCCTATCCATACAACAACAAACGATTCTATCAGCGACCTGATCGGAGGCGATGTATACGATACGATCAACGTAAGCGGCTTGTCCGCTGCATGCTCCTGCGATGCGTTAATGTCGGTAACGATCGACAGCCTCTACCATACTTACAGCGCCGATCTCGATATCGGGATCTATGCGCCGGACGGAAGCTACATCACACTGAGCCAGAACAACGGCGGCGGTGCAGGTAACACTTACGTCGGAACGGAATTCATCATGAATGCCACGCAATCGATCATGTCGGCCAACACGCCATTTAACGGCTCTTATGTGCCGATGGGTGATTTCCACTCACTCTCCGGAACCCCAAACGGTGCCTGGGTACTGCGCGTGCAGGATCATGTCGGCGGGGATAACGGAAACCTGAAAGGCTGGACCATCCGCTTTAAAGTGGATGATACCACCATGACCTTCTCATGGACACCGGCAACCGGATTATCATCCACCAACACATTGAACACCATTGCAACACCCCTGGTTTCCACTACCTACACACTGACAACCACCAACGCCATCGGCTGCTCTACGCAAACCCCGATCCCTGTGGATGTTGCGGACCTCGCATTTGCCCAGGCGGTTGACACCGTATGCTACGGCAGCTCTATTACACTGAATGTGATCGGCGGAACAGCCAGCACAACCTGGTCGCCAACCACCGACCTTGATGTTTCTACCGGTCCGACCGTAATTGCATCGCCATCGGTAAGCACCGTATATTATGTTGTGGATACCATCGCAGGCTGCCCGGTAATGGATTCCATTCACCTGCATGCAAATGCGCAGCTCTTCCTCACAGCGCCATCGCCGGTAACGATCTGTAACAACGATACCGCTACCTTCACAGCAACCGCCAACGGCGGAAGCGCGCCATACACTTACGCATGGGATATGGGCGGCACGTACCTGTACGGGCAAACCATCCAGCCCGTGCTCACAGGCGGAACCTCCTACACGCTTACGGCTACCGACATTGCGGGATGTAGCGTGAACGGCGGATCCACCAGCGCCTTTGTAATTCCGAGCACCGATATTTACGGGCATGTTTCCTACTCGGGCGGAAGCGTGAACAACAGCGCAGTGGTGCTTTATCGCTATGAGCCGTTCCTGACACTGTTCGATACCGTACAAACAACAATGACCGATGCTTCGGGCGATTACCATTTCTCCTCGGTTGATCATAACAACTACCTTATTGAAGTGTTCCCGGATGCATCCTATACAACGCTGGTGCCGACCTATTACGGCAATGCTTACCTGTGGGATTCGGCTGCGTTTGCAAGCCACGACTGTGCGATGAACGACACCTTTAACATTGTGACCGTTGAGGAAACGGGGCTTACAGGCCCGGGCTTCCTGCAGGGAACTGTGCTGGAAGACGTTGGATTCGGAAGGGTTCCGGGCGATCCGGTTCCGGGTGTGGATGTGAAACTGGGACGTAATCCGGGCGGACAGCTTGTTGCAAGCACGCAGACTAACGGCAGCGGAACATACACATTTGCAGGCGTACCTTACGATTCGTATGTGATCTATGCCGACATCCCGGGATTAGGAAGGGATTCATCGTACACAATCACCGTGGATGCTTCACACGATACCTATACCGATCTCGATTACCTTGTGAACGATACCGTGGTATTCATTCTTCCGAACACCACCACAGGCATCAGCACGCCGGGAAGCACAACGCCTGCGGCAAGCACTTTCAGCGTGTTCCCGAACCCGTCGAACGGAAATGCAAGCATCGAGTACAGCCTCGTGGACGATGCAACCGTATCGCTTGGAATATACAATGTGCTTGGCGTAAAGGTCATCGATCTCGTGAGCGCGAAGCAGATGCCGGGCGTTTATCATTACAGCATCAGCAGGGAGAAGAACCAGCTGAAGCCGGGAGTGTATTTTGTAACATTGATCACGAATGGAAAAACCGACATTCACCGTTTGGTTATAAGTGAATAAACCTAATTCATAACAACATGAAACATACTTTTTCATACAAGCTGAAACTTGCCTTCGGCCTTCTTTTACTGGCAGGAACGGCACGTTCATTTGCGCAGCCGCTTATGGCGGATGGCGGCCTCCATACCACGATCTGCTCCGGCAACTCGGTAACGCTCGGTGGTTCTCCTACCGCCAGCTACGGAACCCCGCCTTATACGTATTCGTGGGCGCCGGCAACAGGCTTAAGCGGTACCACCGTTTCGAACCCGACGGCTGCGCCCGGAAGCAGCTTAACGTACACCCTCACGGTAACTGATGCCGTTTCGGCGGTAGCTACAGCAACGGTGACCATCACGGTAAATCCGACACCAACTGTCACCGTGAACTCTCCTTCGGTTTGTTCGGGAATGTCGGCCTCAATGGCTGCAACAGGCGCTACAGGTTATTTCTGGAGCCCGGGCACTTACCTGAGCTCGGTATCCACACCAAGTCCAACCTGTATCACACCTGCGGCATCCATCACGTATACCGTTACCGGAACCACAGGCGCATGCTCGGCCTCAGCCGTTTCAACCGTAACTGTTCTGCCGGTACCTACCCCCAATGCAGGCGCCGACCAGACCGTGTGCATGGGAACAGCCGTTACGTTTACAGCATCCGGCGGCGGCGGAATTACCTATTTATGGGACTTCGGCGATGGCGGAACCGCCACGGTCCTTAACCCGACACATGCTTATTCAGCGCCCGGCACTTACACGGCAGCCCTTACCGCTACGAACGCGGGAGGCTGTTCAGCCACCGACTACGTGACCATCACCGTGAACCCGAACCCGACAATTACTATTTCATCAGTAACCAACGCAAGCTGCAACGGAGTGTGCGATGGCAGCATGACAGCTGCCGGCAGCGGAGCACCCGGGCCTTTCGTTTATTCCTGGGCACCCGGCGGAATTGCATCGGCGGTAGCTACAGGGCTTTGTGCAGGAATAACTTACACTGTCACTGTCACCAACTCTACCGGCTGCTCTTCAACGCAGGTAGCCAGCATTACCGAGCCGGCTGCGATCTCCCCAAATGTATCGGCTAACAATGCAACATGCTTCGGCGTTTGCGACGGAACGGCAAACTCATTTCCTTCGGGAGGCGTTGGCCCTTATCTGTTCAACTGGTCACCCGGCAGCCCTACAGGCGACGGAACAGCCAATATTACCGGCCTGTGCCCGGGAACCTATACCGCATTGATCACAGACGTCAACGGCTGCACAGCAACCGGCAATGTAACTGTAACTTCTCCTTCAGCCTTCATGGTTGATGCAGGCCTCGACCAGAACATCTGCACAGGCGGCACCGCTACGCTGATCAGCACTGTAACAGGAGGAGTTCCGCCGTATACATACAACTGGAACGATGGCGTTACCAATTACCCGATCCAGAATCTGTTCACGTCACCTTCAGGAACAACTACATATGCGCTCACTGCTACAGACGATAACGGCTGTACCGCCAATGACTTCGCGAATGTGAATGTGCTGCCTCTGACGGACTTTTACGGCCATGTGAGCTATTCCGGCGGAAGCCTTTCATCGGGAACAAATCCCGTGGTGCTTTATGGATTCAATGCTGCCACCAGCGGCTTCGACACCGCCATGGTGAGCACCACCGATGCTTCGGGGAATTTCCATTTTGCATCGGTGCTGCCTAATAGTTACATCATAAAGGCATTCAACGATACCGCCGCTTATCCCTTGCTCATCCCGACCTATTACGGCGGTGCTTATGTATGGGATTCGGCTGCAGTGCGCATCCATAATTGCAGCGCAATCGATACAACCGACATCGTGATGCTGGAAGTGCCGCTGCTGAGCGGTCCGGGACATGTTGACGGGGTTGTGTCGCAGGGCGCTGGATTCGGAAGGTTTCCCGGCGATCCGGTACCGGGTGTTGATATCAAGCTCGGACGGAACCCGGGCGGACAGCTGGTTACAAGCGGTCAGACTGATGGATTAGGACATTACTCGTTCGATAACCTCCCGGTGAACCTTGCCGGTGAAAATTACAGGCTGTATGTGGACATCCCGGGCCTTGACAGGATCTCGACCTATGATTTCGTGATCAGCGGAAGCGGCATTACCCAATATTACGATCTCGACTTTGAAGCGGATTCCAACTCCGTTTACACCACGCAAACTGCGGTAGGCATCAATGCCTTGTCTGAAAAGGAAAATG
>Ga0157372_10005988_pt1 | contig 12920 bp, 10 predicted proteins | sample C55metaG_FD_115307 | JGI IMG/M metagenome (GOLD analysis project Ga0157372, IMG submission 115307) | Corn rhizosphere microbial communities from Kellogg Biological Station, Michigan, USA - C5-5 metaG | ecosystem: Host-associated > Plants > Roots > Rhizosphere > Soil | place: USA: Michigan... | reverse complement strand
GTGCTACCAGAAAGGTCATCAGCTGCCCTTTTGGCAATGCCTCGGTAAACATCAGAGGAATCAGGATCAGAACGATGACAATGACGGCCTCCAGGATGAACGAGAAGAACGTCATCCGGCCGCGTTTGGTTTTGAGCTTACCGCCCGATTCGATCAGGCTGTCCTCGAACATATGTTTTCTCCCTGCACAGACCTACGATGCTTTAGACACCGGCCACAATACCGTTGTTCCAATCTGATATTGAAAAACCGGATGAAGCACAGCAAACCTATCGCCAATCAGGAAAAACCACTCTAAGCCCTTGCTTTAGCTTTCTCTCTACGCCCGGACCCAGTCTGGTTGCGACCTGTAGCTCCTTGTGCCGCAAGCCCAGAGTTGCTGCGAGTCGATCGCCAGTCCTGGTATGCCACCAAAATGGGGGCGGCAATGGCGATCGATGAATAAGTCCCGATTAAGATGCCGATAACCAGGGCAAAGGAAAACCCATGCAACACTTCGCCCCCAAAAAGGTACAAAGCTAGCACAGTCAGGAATGTTAAACCTGCTGTCAAGATGGTTCGACTTAGGGTCTGGTTGATGCTGCGGTTGACGATATCGGCCAGCTTCTCCCGTCGCATCAATTTGAGATTCTCACGAATACGGTCGAAAACCACGATGGTGTCGTTATTGGAATACCCGATCAGGGTCAGGATGGCGGCGATGACCGTGAGTGATATGGGTTTATTGGTTAGGGAGAAGACTCCGATGGTGATCAGGGTGTCGTGGAACACGGTAATCACAGCAGCCACTCCGTAAATCCATTCAAACCGAACTGCCAGGTACACCAACATACCGACCAGAGAGTACAGGGTGGCGAGAACCGCTTGCCGCCTTAACTGAGCCCCTACCTGGGGACCGACGATCTGTACATCATAGACACCGAAGTCAGACAGATAGAACCCTTGCTGGAGGGAACCGAGCACCGCGGGATCAACTACCGCCTTTAGATCATCGAAGCTGGCCAGCACGCCGCCCTTCGTCTTGTCGCGATAGTTGGCGACTTGCTGAGCGATGGTTGTATATCGCTGGCGGGCATCGGTACCGAGGTGCAGAGGATCGTTGCGTAACAAAAACTCCGCGATGGCGAGAGAGCTGGAATTGTTGAGGTCCGACTTGTCGCCCGGCGCGCTGGTGTGTAGCGCTGCAATGATTTGCTCTTTGCCTTTGTCGAGCGCCTGCTCGTTGGTAAGTTCCTGGGGGAGATCGATCAGCAGTTCGTTGCTGCCAGGGCCTCCAAAATTACGAATTCGAGCATTGTGATAGCCGATCCGATCCATGATCTTGGCGACGGCATCGATGTCGGGAGGATGAGAAAACTTCACGCTCACCTGCGTGCCGCCACGGAAGTCAATGTCCAGCGGGATGCCGTGCCAAAACAGCATCGAACAAACACCCGCCACACTGAAGACCAGCGAAAACGCGATGAAATACCACTTCTTGCCAAGAAAATCTATGTTCGGATTTCTAAATAATTCCACGCTGCAAAAACCCTTTCTGCGAACGACGACCCGCTAACCACCAACCACTTAGATACTCAGTGCTTCGCCTACCCGCTTGCGGCTCAACACCCAATCGAAAATTACGCGCGACACAAACACGGCCGTAAACAGGTTCGCAAACAAACCAAAACTCAGGGTCACGGCAAACCCCTTCACCGGTCCGGTGCCGAACAGGAAAAGAATGACGGCCGAGACGATGGTGGTGACGTGCGTATCCACAATCGTGACCCAGGCATGCGAGAAGCCCTGCTCCACAGCAGAAGGCGGTGTTTTGCCGTTCCGCAACTCTTCTCGAATGCGCTCGAAGATAAGAACGTTCGAATCGACGCCCATACCAACCGTAAGAATCACACCTGCGATTCCCGGCAGGGTCAGCGTTGCTCCGCTGAATCCCAGAAATCCAAGCAGGATGATTAAGTTCAAAATGAGAGCAATGTCGGCATTAATCCCGGCGGCGCGGTAGTAAATCAACATGAACACGAGCACGGCAATCATCCCGTACACGGCGGCTTTGATGCCTGCACGGATAGACTCGGTGCCAAGAGACGGTCCTACGGTACGCTCTTCCAGGTACTTGATGCCGGCGGGGAGTGCTCCTGAACGGAGCACCATCGACTGATCCTTAACTTCCTGATCTGTGAAGCGGCCTTCAATGATTCCGGAATCGCGTATTGCCGATTTAATGGTAGCCCAACTCTGAACCCGGCCATCGAGAACCACGGCCAGCTTGTCGCCAACATGTGCGGACGTAAAGGCATAGAACTTACGGCCACCATCGCCGGTGAGGTTGAATCCGACCGCTGGCCGCCCGCTTTCATCCTGGGTGGGCTGAGCGGAACGCAAGTCCGTGCCGCGAACTGCAGGGATGCGGGAGACCACATACCAAGTCTCACCGCCGTCAGCTTCATTCCGGCCCTGCATGATCATCTCATCCGCGTTGAGACGTCCTCCTTTTCCCTGCAGCGCGGCTTGCTCGCTATTGAAGGGACCGTCCACCAAGAGTCTAATGTCTAGCACAGCGGTCGACTTAATAATCTCCTTGACGCGGGCCGGATCATCGACTCCCGGGAGCTCTACCAGGATCTGGTATTGCCCAAGCCCATGCTCTTCAATCATGGGTTCAGCGACGCCGAGTTGGTCGACTCGATTCCGAATCGTTTCGATCGCCTGCGTGACCGCCTGATCTTTCAAGGAGGCCAGGGCGGTCGGCTTCATGGTGATCGTCCAGGTGTCGTTTGCGCCCGAGGTGGCGTCATATTGCGGCAACCGGGACGCAACCAGATCGCGGAGCGGGGAAGTCGCTTCCGGCGGTACGCCCTTGATCACGATTTGCTCGGGACGGTTCACGGGATCCGGCTTGGTGATGTCCGTGTAGTTAACTTTGGCCTTTCGCAGACCGTCTTTGAGGGACTCGATGGCGGTGTCGGAGTCGGCGTTAATGGCATCGTTGACTTGAACCTGCAGAATAAGGTGCGTTCCGCCTTTCAGGTCCAGGCCGAGGTGAATGCCATTGCGGAATGTGCTGGAACTCAGAAGCGCATCAGCCAGCGCCCCGCCAGAAAAGCCCGCCGGAACCCCGAATATCCCGTAGGCGAAAATCAAGACTACCGCAACAATTAGGACTACTTTCCAGCCAAGACCCTTCGTCATAAAGATAAAACTACTCCCGAAATTAGCTACTTAGCTGCCGGCTCATCCGGCGTAATCACCGACACAATCGATCCCCGCGTGACTTCAATGCGCAGATTGTCAGGTGGCACTCGCAGGTGAAGCGCGTCGTCTTTCAGGGCCACGATAGTTCCCCGAATACCGCCGCTTGTCACAACTTTATCGCCGGTCTTCAGCTCGCTCAGCATCGCCTGCCATTTCTTTTGCTTCCGGTTCTGCGAGTAGAACATGTAAACAAATAGCAGAACGATCGGAAGGAACAGGATCAGGCCTGCGCCTCCGCCACCGGTAGGAACTTGCAATGCGATGAATCCGTAGATATGCATTTGATGCCGAAATCCAGTCTCCACTGCCGCGCACACGCCATCGCGCCTGGCGGCGAGGGAATTCCTCGTGTAACGAATTTGCGGAGCTTTTTAATTATTCAGAACCGGGCGTCCTTAACCGGAATGGCAAGCTGGGCCACTGTAGATCGCCCAGAGAAGAAATCGCGCGCATTCCCAAGTCAAATAGAATGCCGGACGCGCTGCATAGTGTCAAGGTAGAAACTCAGGTTGTGAATGGTATTTAGGACTTGAGCAAGTACTTCATTGGCCGCGTACAGGTGCCGCAAGTAGGCTCGGGAATACCTGGTACAAACGCGACAATGGCAGTCGGGATCGAGCGGCCCTTGGTCGGATGCGTAGCGCGCCTGCTTGATGGAGAGCTTGCCTTGGGAGGTGAATAGCAGGCCATGCCGGGCGGCCCGCGTGGGCAGGACGCAGTCCATCATGTCCACCCCGAGTTTCGAATACTCCACAATCTCTTCGGGGGTGCCTACCCCCATGAGGTAGCGGGCTTTGTCTTGTGGCAAGTGCTCGAGAGTGGCTTCCACGACTTCCCGCGTCATCGCGCGAGGTTCGCCAACACTCAGGCCACCAATGGCATAGCCGTCGAATCCGATTTCGATGGTCCGCTCCGCCGATTCCTTTCGGAGGGCGAGATCCATGCCTCCCTGAACGATCCCGAAAAGGGCCTGGGTGCAGTGCTCATTTCCAAGTTCCCGGTTTCCAGGTTCCTGCTCATTCCGGGCAAATGCCATCGCCTCCCTAGCGCCTTGACTACTCGAGTCGCCTGATCTGCCTTTCGGCTGACAAGTGAGCACTGAGTGCCGATCGTAGCCCCAGGGCACCTCAGCTTTGTGCTCCTCAAAGTACCTCTTGCTCCTCTCCGCCCAGCGTAGCGTCGTCTCCATGGACGACCGCACTCGAGCTCGATCCGCGGGATACTCCGTGCATTCATCGAACGCCATGATGATGTCCGCCCCCAGACCGATCTGGGCTTCGATCGCAGTTTCTGGGCTAAGGAAGTGAGCCGAGCCGTCCAGGTGCGATCTAAACGTCACACCTTCTTCTGTCACCTTGCGCAGTTCACTGAGGCTGAAGACCTGAAATCCGCCCGAGTCGGTCAGGATCGCCCTCTGCCATGACATGAACCGGTGCAGTCCGCCCAGGTTTCGGAGCTGTTCCAGGCCAGGTCGCAGATAGAGGTGATAGGTGTTGCCAAGAAGAATCTGAACGCCAAGCTCTTCCAGAATGTCTTGCGGAATGCCTTTGACAGTCGCCTGCGTTCCCACCGGCATAAAAACAGGCGTTTCCACCCGGCCATGAGGCGTGATCAGCGTTCCACGGCGACCCCTACCGCTCGTGGCCTCAATTTCAAACCGAACAGACATGAAAGAGCGATTCTAAAGGAAAGAGCACCCCTGCCCATCGACCGAGGTCGCCGACCCTACCGCCGATCCTTGTGGTTAGCCGGCCGGGGTTGATCGGACAGTCGAATCAGCTCCGGCTTGAGTTTGCCGTTCTCGACTATCAACCGCCCCATGGAGACCGGCAATGAGAACCTCTTGGGCCCCGCACTGCCGGGATTGAAATAGAGCACACCGTTTTTCGTTTCGTGCTTCGGCATATGGCTGTGTCCGTAAATGACGGCTGCAAATCCTGCTGCTTCGGGCTTCAGGTCCAGTCGCTCAAGGATGTGGAGGATGTAGATGGAAATGCCTCCAACTTCTAGAACAGTGGTTTCAGGTATCTCCTCGGCCCACGGGAAGTGGTCGACATTGCCGCGCACCGCTGTCACTCGCGCAAGTTGTCCCAAGCGATTGAGGATCTCCGGGCCCCCGATATCGCCAGCATGAAGAATGTGGTCCGATCCTGCCAGTGCTGCAACTGCCTCCGTCCGCAGCAGCCCGTGCGTATCGGAAATGATGCCGAGGATCGCCCTGGACATGGAGATTCTCTGGGACTTTCTAGCCGCGAACCTTGCGGAATCCGGGCGATCGCAACCGTGAGGAGCGTTGCCAAGGGCTCTGACCGCCGAATAACCAGCAACACTCCCAAGCTCTCGCCCAGGCACGGCTATTTGGTCGGTACGATGGGCAGGACCAGCGCCGAGGGGTGCTCCGCGTCATGAAGCACAATGTTCGTCGCAGTCACAAAACTTGCCCGAGCCTCGCTCGATTTCACATAACGAGTCCCACCATTGTTCAGATTCCGGTCGAACCGCGGGAAGTTGCTGCTTGAAACCTCTAGTCGGAGCACGTGCCCCTTCTTGAACACATTGCTGGTGGCCCACATGTCGATGGTGAACTTGTACACTTGGCCGGGATTGATCAGGTCGGGTTTTTCGCGCGAGTCACGATAGCGCGCGCGAACAATCCCTTCGGTAAGGTTTTGCGCGAAGCCGTTCGGCCACACGTCCACAAGCTTGGCCGTGAAGTCGGCGTCGACCGCAGAAGACTTCGCGAAAAGTTCGAGGGATACGGGGCCAGTGACCTCCACATCCTCAGCCATCGCAGGCGTCGAGTACACCAGTACGTCGTCTCGAGCCTCGACAGATCGTTGGTCGCGTGGCCCGGCAGGCCATCGCCGCGGTTCACAGCACAGCGGGCCACCGACGGTAGGCACCGGACTCGCGGGATCGTAGGCAAATTGGTCGGAGGACTCCTTACCCGGAGTCGCCGTAGAGAGCGTCCCGTTCCCTCGTAGCGAATTTGCTCTTCCCCCGGAATGCAAGAAGTACTTCGTGCTCTTCGCCTCGGGAACCGGCCAGTCACCTTCCTCTCGCCACTCGTTCGCCCCCATAACGAAGAGCTTTACAGGCTTTGCGGAGGCAAACTGGTTCTTTACGCCCTTAAACAGATAGTCGTACCACTGGAGTTCCCAGTCGTCTTCAGGCTCTTTCGCGTTCGCTCCAAAATCGACGTCGCCAACCTTGGGCATTGGTCCAGCATGGCCGCCGATTACCACCACCAGCTGTTGGCCTTTGCGAGCCGCTTCGGTAGCGCCATGATCGCGTATCCCCTCGTAGTTCCTGAGCGATCCGCCGAGGAACAGGTCATACCAAGCTGCAATGTGCAGAGCCGGTACCGTTATCTCTGAGAAGTGTTCCTCAATCGAAATGCTCTTCCAATATTCGTCGTAGCTGGGATGGGCCAGCCAGTCTAGGTAATACGGCGCGACGGAACCGTTCGATCCGAGGTCGGGGCGTTTTTCCAGGTTCAGGATGGGATAGTCGGTCAGAGGGAGGCTCCAAAGACCGCCCACTGGATCGTTCTGCCGTCCAACCAGGCGCTCATATGTATTCTGCGCAAGACCCGAGGTCCAGTCCTGGTTGAACCACTGCGCAAATGCCCCACCCGTGTAAGTCCAATTTTCGTGATAATTGCTCGCCGTCACAACCGGGCAAATCCCGGCGAGATGCGGAGGGTGTGTAATGGCTGCTAGCATCTGCGTGGCGCCCACGTACGAACCGCCAAACATTCCAACCCGGCCGTCGGAATATGGCAACCCGGCCGCCCACTCCACCGTGTCGTAGCCGTCGCTCGGCTCGTTCTTGAAGGTGTACCAGTCCCCCTCTGAAGCGTAACGACCGCGCACGTCCTGAACGATCACGACGTAACCGCGCGCCGCAGCTTTCATTCCGAACTCAAATTCCGAGTCCTTGTTATAGGGAGTTCGCTGTAACAGGGTCGGGAACTTGCCCTCCGCCTTCGGGCGATAGATATCCGCGCGCAACGTAACTCCGTCTCGCATCTTCACCGCGACACTGCGCTCGTAAGTGATCGAGTATTGCTCGGCTGCGAGCGGAAAAGTGGAGGTTGAGGTGGTGGCTACGAGTAGGACACAAGAATACAGCAGGCGACATCTCGTCATGTCTAGTCTCCCGTCATTTAGCAACCGGAAAAGATACCAGAGCCGCAGAAGCAGAAACAGAACCGTCGAACAACCCGACCATACGACTCGGTTTTCCGAGCAGTAGAAAATTCAGCAATCCCGAACTGAAGCCGCAATTCCGGGCGATGCCGGCCCCCTGAAACAGAAAACGATTACCGTCCTAAGCTTATGAAATATAAAGAGTTGCAAAGTTCCTTTTGTTACATTTTTCAGACTACAAACTAGATCGCGAATTTCGTGCGGGCCCCCATTCTCGGCTGCACGATCACGGTGCAATCGCATTCCATGTTTGGAGATTTCACCGTGAAAAAAAAATTGCTTCTGCTAGCTGCTGTCTTTCTCGCGCTGTCAATGGGAGTCCCTAGAAATGCCGAGGCCGTAAACCCGGTTTGCCCACCACTTGGGTGCAAGTAACCGAAAGATGGTTTCGCGTCTTGTGAGCCACTGATCTCGGAGTTACCATTTCAGTGGCCTCATGGATTCCTTGTACTACATTCTTTGGGGTATCCCCCCACTTTGCCTGGCGGTAAGTTCGCTCTTCTTACTCAGGCGAGGTGTACACCGCCAGCTGCCCTTCTTTTGTGTTTACATCGGGTGGGAGGTAGTTGATTTCATTCTGCTGTCGTTTGTTAGCTTAATTTCACTCAGATGGTCATCCCCGCTCCAGATCTATCGACCCTTCGCCATGGCCGGCGAAGTTATATCGACTACGCTGGAGTTCTTGGCGCTCTTCGAGTTGACGAAGGAGCTCACCCTACCCCCTGAGTTAGTTCGTAAAGTAGTCCCCATTTTTCGCTGGGTGGCGGCGGTTCTCGTGTTGAGTGCAGCCTTCTTGTCTGCATATTTGTTACGAAACGGCGACGCCGGGCAACTTATGACCATCTTCCAGACAGTGGAATTTTCAGCGAACCTGGTCAAACTTGGACTGCTCTTGGTATTACTGGTTTGCACCATCGCACTGAAGATTCGCTGGAAGAGCCTGCCGGCCGGCCTGGTTCTTGGTTTCGGTATTCAGGCAGCGGCTGAGATGGGAGCCTCCGCCTTGTATTCCGCTCTTGGCAAACCCGGTTTTCTCACGGTCGATATGATCCGCATGGTTGCCTTTCTGTTTTGCACAATGATTTGGCTGGTTTATATGCTCCGGCCGGAAAAGTCCTCTGCATTCAAAGGCGCGGGACTTCAGCTTTCGGAGCTTGAACTGCTCGACCAGCAAATGCAAAAGATGATGCGGCCGTGAGTTACCCTGGAGCCGTGAGTTACCCTGGCGTGGTGCGTGAAAGGATCCATGCCCCCGAAACCTGGTGTATCAAGCCGGAGGCCCCGCCTAGCTGCCGAACTTCTGCCCCCGCGGGCTAGCTTCTAACCGCTTGACGGGATGTGTTTCGCCCGACTTCTGATGTTGTCGACGAGCCGACTGTGGCCAGTAGGGGGTCCTGGGTTAAGGAAGGCCCTAGAGATTCGGGGTTTTCGCCGCGATCAACGTCCGTATCCTCTCCCCGAAGCCTTCTGCGCCCATGTCTTCCGTCTTCTCTTTGCCGCGGGTACGGACATTCACTTTGCCAGCTTCGGCTTCCTTGTCGCCGACCACGAGCATGAACGGGACTTTCTGCAACGCATGCTCCCGGATCTTGGCGTTCATCTTTTCGTTTCGGGCGTCGACTTCGACGCGCACATCAAAGGCTCGCAGCTGGGACGCCACTTTGTTCGCATACTCAACATGTCGCTCCGCGATCGGGACCAGAACCACCTGCACCGGGGAGAGCCAAACCGGAAACGCACCTGCGTAATGCTCGATCAGAACACCAAAAAATCTCTCCACCGATCCATACAGCGCTCGGTGAACCATGACCGGCTGCTTGCGGGTACCGTCTACGGCGACGTACTCCAATCCGAAGCGCGCCGGGAGATTGAAATCGAATTGAACCGTCGAGAGTTGCCACAGTCGCCCAATCGCGTCCACCAGCTTGATGTCAATCTTCGGGCCGTAGAAAGCAGCTTCGCCGGGAATCGTCTTGTACTCAATATTCAGGCGCTTCAGCACCTTTTCTAATGACGAGGTCGCTAGCTTCCACTGGTCCTCACTTCCGACGAAGTTCTTCTTGTCCTCAGGATTCCAGGTCGAAAGCTCGGTGATGAACTCCTCAAAACCGAAGTCCTTGAGCACGTCGGCAGCGAATTCGACACAGCTCGTGATCTCGTCTTCGATCTGCTCTGGCGTGCAGAAGATGTGCGCGTCGTCCTGCGTGAATCCCCGCACACGCAGCAAGCCGTGCATCACGCCCGACCGTTCATAGCGATAAACCGTACCTAGTTCACCCAGGCGCACCGGCAGGTCGCGGTAGGACTTCAGCGAGTCCTTATATATGAGGATGTGGCCTGGGCAATTCATGGGCTTGAGGCGATATTCGGCGTCGTCGAGTTCCATGACGTCGAACATATTCTGTGCGTAGTAGCCCTCGTGCCCCGAAACCTGCCACAGGTGCTTGCGCATTACATGCGGCGTATACACCAAGGAGTAGCCACGCTTGATGTACTGCTCGCGCATCCAGTCTTCCATCTGCTTGCGGATGATGCCGCCCTTGGCATGCCAGAAGATCAGCCCCGGCCCAGCTAGTTCTTGGATAGAAAACAGGTCGAGTTGTTTGCCAATCACGCGATGATCGCGTTTCTTGGCCTCCTCGATCTGGTGAAGGTAGGCGTCGAGGTCCTTCTTCGAAAAGAAGGAGGTGCCGTAAATGCGTTGCAGTTGCGGGTTCTTCTCGTCACCCAGCCAGTAGGCGCCGGCAATGTTCAGCAGCTTAAAGGCCTTGATCTTGCCAGTCGAAGGAATGTGCGGCCCGCGGCAGAAGTCGAGAAATTTTCCGGTCTTGTAGATCGAAATCTTTTCGTCGGGACGCGTGAATTGCTCGATGAAGTGGCACTTCATGAAGTCGCCTTCGTTCTTAAAGCGCTCCAGGCCCTCTTGTCGCGGCAGAAACTCGCGGGCATACGGCAGATTCTGCTGCACCAGCTCCTGCATCTTCTTTTCGATTTTCTCCAGGTCTTCAGGCGTGAACGGTGTCTCGCGATAGAAGTCGTAGAAAAATCCGTTCTCCGTGGCAGGTCCATGGCCCAGCTTGGTCTCGGGGAACAGCTCAAGCACCGCCGCCGCGAGCAGGTGCGCGGAGGAGTGGCGATACACCTCCAGGGCCTCGGGATCCTTTTCCGTAAGAATGCGCAGTTCCGTATCTTTTTCGAGAGGACGAGTCAAATCGATAATTGTGGAGTTGTCTTGCGTGGATCGGGCGCTCTTGCCACCCTGATGCCCGTTCTCGGATACCTTCGCTGCTAGCGCCGCATCGGCCAACCTCGGACTGATCTTGTTTGCGATCTCGAGCGCGGTCGTACCCTTAGGGACTTCCTTCTCGCTCCCATCCGGGAGCTTGACATGGATATTTTCTGACATGGAGTTTCAGTTTAGTGAAGCCCTCAAAGGGGGGTCAAATCTGCAATGGGATAGGAGATAGGAGATTTGAAATGACACTCTACTGTTAACTAGTTAAGGCAATAATATACTTGCCGAATCAAACCCTGTCGGGTATGGTTCAGGCAGGCGTCTGCCAAGCTGGCTTTCATTCTTGGTTGGCATTCCAGAAGCACGCCGACGAAAGAAGAAGCTGGTAATGGTTCAAGCCTACGTAGATGAGAGCGGTGGAAAGGGGCAAGGATCAGTCTTTGTATTCTCTGCTCTAGTGTCCTCCGTCGATCATTGGCAGGCGTTTACTGAAGCGTGGCAGGCATGTCTAGATGAGTCTTCCAGTGTGCGATATTTCAAGATGAATGAGGCCGCAAATTAAAACGGACAATTCGCTAGATTCAAAAAAACTGAGAGGAACGAGAAGGTCCATAAACTTTGCCGCATCATTGCGACTAGCCAACTCATGGAACACCATGTGGTCACTAAGCTGTCCGAGTTTTCCGAGGTCATGGGAGAGCATGCCGCAGGGCCTATGGCCCATCCCTACTTTTTTCCGTTCCACATGGTTATTCTGGCCCTCGCGTGGGAACTAGGTGGTGCTGGGCTGGAAGAAAAGTTTGAAATCTTCTTCGACGAACACGTAATTTTTGGTCCCAGAGCAAAAGCTTGGTACCCGGTAATACTTGCGACCATAGATGATCCGGAAATGCTCGCCATAATGCCAACTGAGCCTCTATTCCGATCTGATCTTGAAGTATTACCGCTGCAAGCATCCGATCTCACTGCATGGCTGCATAGACGGGAAAGCAACGAAGGGCTAGGTGAGTTCTCATGGATGCCAAAAGCATTGGAGGGGCTAATTCACTCACAATTATCTGACCGCTTAACCAGATTGACGATGGAACATATTGTCGGGTGGTCGCGCAACCTTCCCCAAGAACGGAAAGCATTAACAGCCAAGGTGATTGAAGCTTACAAAGAGACGTTTAACGACACATGGCCACCAAGCAAAAGAATAAAGCCGAGCAGGCGACAGAAAAAAAGGAAATGAAACATTCCTCAGAATACAAACGATTCGATGCGACGATGCGGGAACTTTTGACGGTTCCACACAGTGAGATTAAGGCCAAACTGGATGCAGAGAAAGCAGCAAAAAAGCGGAAGCCTAAGAAGACTTCCGCCTCGGGCCGCGTTTCAGGCGATAAGGCTTAGAAAGGCGTGGTACCCACCTTGCCAGTCAGTTCGGCATAGGTCAGACGCTTTCCCATGATTTGCGACATCGCAAGATCGAAACGCTCTGTATCTGGAATTGCGCGATCTCCGTCCTTGCGATTGTTGTAACGGAATGCTTGTTCGTCCAAGTAGCGAAACAGATGGAATGGTTCAACGGCGACATAGGTTCCACCAAGGCCGCGCTTCAACAGCGACCAAAAATTCTCAATGCTGTTAGTGTGTACGCGGCCATCTACGTACTGAACGGCGTGGTCAATAATTTTGTGCTCGCACTCGTCCAATCCCTTGTAGCCGCCCAGTTCATCTGTAAACAGCGCAGAGCCAGCGTGGACGTGCTCTTTAATGATCGGATGCAAGGTCTCCTTAAGGCGATCTGGAATCACTTGAGTACGAACCTGTCCGCCCCGCTCAACGATTCCCATCACAATCACTTTGTCCTTAACGTTTTGTCCTTGTCCGGAAATCCGTCTCGCCTTTACGCTCTTGTGCATGTTTCGAGCTTTCCCGCCAATGTAAGTTTCATCGGCTTCTACTTCTCCACCACGTCCTCCGAGTTTGCCGCCCAGCGTCTTATCCTGCAATGCAAGCCGGATGCGATGAAGCATGAACCATGCCGATTTTTGAGTCACGCCAATAGTCCGGGCAATTTCGTAGGAGCTAACGCCATTGCGGCAGTTGGAAAGCATCCAGACTACGACCAGCCACTTCTCCAAAGGAATCGGAGAGTCCTCGAATATGGTTCCAACTTTTGCGGAGAACTGGCGTTTTGCGTGCGTGCTTTTGCACTGCCACTTGCGCTGATTGTG
>Ga0157372_10005987_pt1 | contig 12920 bp, 9 predicted proteins | sample C55metaG_FD_115307 | JGI IMG/M metagenome (GOLD analysis project Ga0157372, IMG submission 115307) | Corn rhizosphere microbial communities from Kellogg Biological Station, Michigan, USA - C5-5 metaG | ecosystem: Host-associated > Plants > Roots > Rhizosphere > Soil | place: USA: Michigan... | reverse complement strand
TGTTCACGTTATCGCTGTTGCTGATGTTCGGCGCGTTTGCAGTCGATGTCCCGCGCGTTTTCGCTGTCAGCCACGAATTGCGCAACGCCGCCGATGCGGCGGCGCTCGCGGGCGCCGGTGCGCTCACGACGGGCTCGAGTGTGCCGAACTGGACGGCCGCGGCCGCGTCCGCAACGGCCGCCGTGTCGCTTAACAAGTCGGACGGTGTCAAGCTGTCGAGCGCGACCGTCAAAACGGGGTACTGGGACGTCGCGGCATCGTCGCCCACCCTGGTTTCGCCGAGCGCAGTCACGCTGCCGGCGCCTTCGGGACAAATGCCCGAGCCGGCAGTGCAGGTCACGGTCACGCGAGATGCGAATAGCAACGGCGGCCTGGTGACGCTCTTGCTCGGCACGCTGCTCGGCATTGCATCCACGTCCGACAGCGTGACGTCCGTGGCCGTGATCACGCCTCCATCGGCGGTTCCGGCCGGTGGGCTTTTTCCGGTCGTGATGGACCAGTGCGTTTTCAATCAATACTGGAACAGTCAGACGAACCAGCCGAAGCTCGATTCGACGGGGCAGCCTTATGAATTCCAGATCGGAAACGGCAATACTTACGGTGGCTCATGTGAAGCCGGCCAGTGGACATCGTTTCTAACTGTCGCAAACGATACGACAACCATCCGTAGTCTGATTACCAACGGCAATCCCGCCGCGTTGAGCGTCGGGGACAGCATCTACGTTCAGCCGGGTGTGAAGGACACGATCTATAGCAGCGTGCCGACCGGCGTGACAGTCGTCATGCCAGTGGGTACCAATATTTCGACCAGCGGCTCCACGCCGATCGTCGCGTTCGCAGCCTTTCACATCGATAGTTCGACCGGCGCCAGCAGCAAGTACATGTCGGGCCATTTCGTCGCGGGCTACAAGATACCCACACAGGCCTCCGGTATAGGCACCGGCTATGGGAGCTATGTCGCGCCGCGGATTGCGTACTGACTGAGCCTCAATCTACCGGCGCCTTCATCGGCGAAGCGCCACCCGCTCAACCCGAGGAACGAGCGCAGGCGTACTTGAGAATTGAATTTACTCTGCCTTGTGCATTGGTCCAGCGAAACGGCAAATCAGGAACGAATGTTTCCAGCCTCCTTCCAGTTGTCGCGAACGAATAAACTGCATCTTTTGATACAGCTAAGTTGTGACGCAGTTAGCGCTGGTATGCACAACAAGATAATCCACCCCATTCCGGCGAAGATCTATTCTGGGCAATATGCGGTAATCAAACTCGACCACATCACCAATTCGTCTTATAGACTTCGATGATAGATAGCCTAGATATTCTGCCGTCCTATATGCAAACACCCAGCCATCTCCCGGCGGCTTTCCAAACGCAATATAATCGAAAGCATCCTCCAGTGGAGTAAAGCTCGGAAACATTATTGCGGATAAGTTTAACAGGGCAGCCCCGAGGATTGCCACACCCACCACGCCTTTTCTGACGCTTGTCATGAGGCGATTTTCCGGGCTCCTCCGGGGGCACCTTTCCGACAGGTGCCTCAGAGCAATGGCGCACACGGAAAAGGAGAACATCAGGAAAAACCATAGCTCCCATTTCCGCATAACGGCAGCCACAAAAGCAGCGACTGCGGCCATCAGCTCCGCAGCATTCAGAGCCTCTAAAGCGACCCAATGCTTGGACTCAATCCTCACTTACACTCCTCAGCGGCGCATCATCGAATTAACGATATTATTTATATTTCAATCTATTTCTATAAAATCAATACCATATTACCTCCTCTACCACTCGACTTTCGCCTCAAGGCAAGTGAATCGATTCGGCTCAACTGATTTAATCAAGGCCGCCAATTTTATCTACGCTGGTACCCCACATAGAAGTTGATAGCCAGACCGGAAGAGAAGCGCCCACTTTCAAACGATCCCACTGTCGCTTATCAACGGCGTGATACGTGGGTATGAGTTCGGCGACACTTAATCGAATATCGTAATGGCGATAGCGGCCCCATGAGATTCGTTTTTCAGTGACTTGAAGCGTCGAACTACTCCGTAGACCCCAATTTTCAGTGTATGTCCAGCCCAGGACATATCCGCTCGCCAGAGAAGTGGATAGGGCGAGGCCGAGTAAAAATACATATTGCTTAGCAGAAAGTCCAACTATACGTCGGAGCGATACGCCAATGACAGAAAAAAATATCATGACCCACGCCACACCCGGAATAACCATCGCTATAAATAAAGCGGGACTTGGTGAGAAGCCTCGCATATACGAGAAACACCCGAGTGTCATGACACCTATCCATGCCCAAATGAATAGTCGTTCCCCGCTATCATTCGGGATTTCGCGAGAATTGGCAGGACTGCGCATCCGAGCGCCTCTCTTGGGCTGTTTAGATTAAGAACACGCGAAACGAGCAGCCCGAATCACATTCGGAATGACAATGACTGCTCTCTGAGCTGCCATGACAAAAAATTCCCCGAGGCGCGCGGCGCTCGGTGTTGTGTCGTGTCGAACAACATCGCATGCACATGAATTCCCCCGTGCTCCCGTAGCTAGTTTATTAGCTGTCTGTTCCTTGAGATTACATCGTACCGCTCAAATTTCGTATTACTTTATTAAAAAAATGACATCTCCGATTTAAAGCGCGGTAGTCGGGGACGTTTGTTCCTCGCCAAACGTAAAAACCAGGACGTTCTCGCTCACTTTCACCCGTCAATCGATGAGGTTCGTAAACCGTGCCACGCGCGCATTGGATGCGCTGTTTGTCCGTTTAGGCTCTTCGAACGCTTTAGCAGAATTAAAGACATCCGGCGGCACGGACTGGTGCTGTGGCATGTTCTCGTCGCTCCCTACGCCGAACCATCGAGCGAGAGACCACCAGACGCGACAAGGTGCCACTGGCGAACGGCGCCCCCTTAAAGAAGGTTTAGCCAGTTTATATTGAAATAATAAACTAGCTAAACCCGCTACATCACCGGGGCCGGAAAATCGGGCATGATCCGCCTCATGAACTCGTCGAACAACGGCACGGTGAACGCCGTGTCTCCGTACGTCGGGCTCCAGATCATGCCTTTGGCAATCAGGCCGCTGCGGATAGGTCCTAGGGACTCGACCTTGCGAGCGAGCCGCGCTGCAATGTCCCCCGAGCGGTGCGGCCCCGGGCCCAGTTCGGCCATCGCGCGCAGATACTGCTTCTCGGCTGGCGTGAGGCGGTCGAACCGCACCCGAAAAAAGCTCTCATCGAGCGCGGCGACGGCCATATTGGAAGCCTGCTCTACGTCCGCGAGCGTAATTGGACTGGCCTCGGCCACGTCCCAAGCGGTTTTACCCCATTCCTGCAGAAAGTAAGGGTAACCCGCTGTTTCCTGCACGATGCGCGCGACTGCCTCCTGCTCGACATCAACCCCTTCTTCTTGCGCCGGCAGCATGATCGCCCGCTGCGCGGCGGCCGGCGGCAGCGGCCCAATGTCGACAAAGTCGAAAAGCCGTTCCGCGTACGACTTGGCCTCCCCCATGCGCCCACGCAATTGAGGCAAACCGGCGCCGACGACTGTCACCGGCAAGCGCTGTTGCGCGCAGCGATGCAGCGCCGAGATCAGTGCGGCCAGCTGCTCCTCCTCGACGTACTGCAGCTCGTCGATGAAAATCGCCAGCACCGTGCCCGCGGCGTGGGCCGAGCGCCCGACCTCCTCGAGCAAGGCCGACAAATCAACCTCCAGGTCGCCGTTATCAGCCAACCCAGGCTCCGGCTCGTAATCGAGCCCGACTTCGATATCGTTGTATTTGATTTTGAGCTTGCCAACGAAGCCGGCCAGCGCCTTCAGGCCCCGTATCGCCGCGTCGCGCGCAGCCTCGACGCGATTCAATCGCAATAGCGCGAGCCGCAGCTGCGGGGCCAGCAGCGCGGGCAGTGAGCGATTCTCCGGCGCCTCCACGCGCACGGTGTGCATGCCGTTGCCCTCGCCGTCGTGGCGCATCCGATCGAGCAGCACGGTCTTACCCACGCCCCGCAGTCCTATCAGCAAAACGCTTTTTGCGGCACGACCAAGCCGCAGGCGCTGCAGGCAAATATGCACTTGTTGGCGAACCTCGTCGCGGCCCGCCAGCTCAGGCGGAGGGGTGCCAGCACCAGGTGCATAGGGATTCCGTACCGGATCCATCTTGTAGGGACCTTAGCAAGTTTATGTTCAATCGATAAACTCTATCTTAGCGGGGCGTTCGCTGCCGTCAAGGGTTAGCTTCAGACGGCGTCGTTCCCTCGCTGGGCGATCGAATTCCTGCGCCGCTCCTCGTTCTCGGGCGCATAAAACGAAACCGGCGAGCTGGATTGCCGCTCGCCGGTTTGAATTCAACTTTGAAAAGCGCGCCCCCCTCAACTAGCCGGCGCCTTCACCCCCGAAGCCCCACCCTGCGGCACCTGCGCAGGCAACGACCCATAATCCGTCCCCGCGTCCGCCGGCCTCGGTGTCTCACCGGTCTGCTGCACCCACCCACCGCCGAGCGCCACATACAGATCAACAAGACTGGTCAGCCGTGCGACACGCGCATTGATCAGCGATTGCTGCGCCGAATACAAATTGGTCTGCGCAGTCAACACCTGCAGATAACTATCGACGCCATTCCGATACCGCAGCTGCGACAAATCAAGCGCCCGCTGCTCCGCATTCGTATTCCGCTCGAGCGCCCCGATCTGCGCATCATAAGTACTCCGCGCCGCAAGCCCATCGGCCACATCCCGAAACGCCGACTGAATCGCCTTCTCATACTTCGCGATCTCGATCCGCTTCTGAATATTGGCAAGATCGAGATTGGCGATATTCCGCCCACCCTCAAAAATCGGCAGCGAAATCTGCGGCGTAAAACTCCAAGCCGCCGACCCAGGCTTGAACAATCCACCCAGCGTCAAGCTCTCGGTACCCGCCGAACCCGTCAGCGAAATCTTCGGGAAAAACGCCGCACGTGCCGCGCCGATATTCGCATTCGCCGCGCGCAGCGAAGCCTCCGCTTCCATGATGTCGGGCCGGCGCGTGAGCAAATCGGACGGCAGCCCTGCCGGGATATCGCTCAAAAGCGCCTGATCGCCAAGCGAGCGGCCGGGCGGCAGATCGTCGGGCAGCGACTGCCCGATCAGCAGCGCGAGCGCGTTTTCCGCCTGCGCATGGGAACGGGCCTGTGCTTCGCGATTTGCCTTCGCCTGCTCGACGACCGTCTCCGCCTGACGCAGCGAAAGCTCGGAGCCCGTGCCGTTATCGAATTGCAGCTTCGTCAGATCGTAGGAGCTCTGCGCCGATTTCAGCGTGTCTTCGGTCACCTTGAGCAGATCGTCGAACGCGAGCATCTGCAGATACTCGTCGGCCACCTGCGAGACGAGCGAGATTTCAGCCGCTTTGCGCGCCTGCGCCGTCGAGAGATATTGCTCGAGCGCCTGGTCCTTGAGACTGCGTATACGGCCCCAAAAGTCGATTTCCCAGGAAGCGTCGAGCCCGACCGAATACGTCCGCGAAATCGTCTTGCCGAAAAAGCTCAAATCCTTCGGCGTACGCGAGACGCTTTCCTGGCCCGACGCATCGAGCGTCGGGAACAGGTCGGCACGCGTGATCCGATATTGCGCACGCGCCTGATCGACATTGAGCACGGATACGCGCAAGTCCCGGTTGTTCGCCAGCGCGATCTCGATGAGCCGCTGCAAGCGCTCGTCGACGAAAAAGTTCTTCCAGCCGATATCGGCCGCCGCTTGACCGCCGGCACTGCGGCCCGGTGTACCCGCCGGCTGCGTGGCATAAACGCCCGAACTCGGGAACGCCGCAGCCACCGGCGGTGCGGGGCGCTCGTACTTGGGCTGGAACGAGCAGCCCGCAGCGAACAGCGCGGCCGCGATCGCAATCAGAGAAGGGTTTCGCATCTGCATGTCACTGTCCTTCGTTGCGGGGACCACCGCCCGCGCCACTGTTGTCGCCATCGCCACCTTCGGGCTTCGGCGCATGATGCGCTTGGGCCAAGCGCGCGGCTTCGTCGGCATCCTCGGTCTCGCCCGAGAACTTCGCGCGAATGACGACGAAGAACATCGGGATGAAGAAGATCGCCAGGAACGTTGCGGTCAGCATCCCGCCGATCACGCCGGTACCGATCGCGTGCTGGCTGGCGGAGCCCGCGCCGTTGCTGATCGCAAGCGGCATCACACCGAGAATGAACGCCAGCGATGTCATCAGAATCGGCCGCAACCGCAGCCGCGATGCTTCCATCGCCGCCTCGACAGGTCCCATGCCTTCCTTGTGCTGCAACTCGCGCGCGAATTCGACGATCAGAATTGCGTTCTTCGCCGAAAGCCCCACCGTCGTCAGCAGACCGACCTGGAAGAACACGTCGTTCTCGAGCCCGCGCACCGTGGCGGCCAGCAGTGCGCCGATCACGCCCAACGGCACCACCATGATGACCGAGAACGGAATCGACCAGCTTTCATACAACGCGGCAAGACACAGGAACACGACGAGGATCGAGATGCCGTACAGAAGCGGCGCCTGCGAACCCGACTGGAGCTCCTGATACGAGAGCCCCGTCCACGAGTAGCCGATCCCGGCCGGCAGTTTGGCGGCGATCCGTTCCATGGCCGTCATGGCCTGTCCCGTACTCTTGCCGGCCGCGGCCTGCCCTTGAATCTCGACCGCCGAGATCCCGTTGAAGCGCTCCAGTTTCGGCGAGCCGTAGGTCCATTGCCCCGACGCGAACGCCGTGAACGGCACCATCGCGCCCGAGCCATTGCGCACGTACCACTTCGACATATCCTCGGGCGACATCCGGAACGGCGCATCGGACTGCAGGTAGACCTTCTTGATCCGGTTGTCCGTATCGAGGAAGTTGTTCACGTACTTCGACGCCCACGCAATCGAGAAGGTCTGGTCGATCGCTTCCGCGGTGACGCCGAGCGCCTGCGCTTTTTCCCGGTCGATATCGACTTTGAACTGCGGCGTGTCATTCAAGCCGTTCGGCCGGACCAGCGCAAGCGTCGGGTCCTTGGCCGCCATCCCGAGCAACTGATCGCGCGCCGCCATCAGCGCCTCGTGGCCATGCCCCGCGTTGTCGGTCAGCTCGAAGTCGAAGCCGGACGCGGTACCGAGCTCGGGGATCGACGGCGGGTTGAACGGTATGACGAGCCCGTCCTTGTAGTTCGCATAGTGCATGAACATCCGCTGAATGACGGCCTGCACCTTCTGGTCCGCATGCTGCCGCTCGCCGTAATCCTTGAGCCGCACGAAGACGAGACCCGAGTTCTGGCCGCGGCCCGCGAAGCTGAAGCCATTGACCGTGAACACCGATTCGACGACCGATTTCTCCTTGTTGAGCAGATAGTCGGCGATGTTCGCGAGGGTCTTGCCCGTCGTCTCTTGCGTCGAGCCTGTCGGCGTACGCACGAGAATGAACGCATAGCCCTGATCCTCGTCAGGCAGGAACGATTTCGGCAAGCGCACGAACAGCAGACCGATCGCGACGATGACGACGATATAGATCAGCAGCCATCGGCTCGAACGGCGAATGACGTGATGCACGCCTTTCTGATATTTCTCGCGGCTCGTGTTGAACGTGCGGTTGAACCAGCCGAAGAAGCCCGTCTTTTCCTCGTGATGCCCTGCCGGTATCGGCTTGAGGATCGTCGCGCACAGCGCCGGCGTCAGAATCAGCGCGACGAGCACCGAGAGCACCATCGCCGCGACGATCGTCAACGAGAACTGCCGGTAGATCGCGCCCACCGAGCCGCCCGAGAGCGCCACCGGCACGAACACGGCCGAGAGCACGAGCGCGACGCCGACGAGCGCGCCCGTGATCTGGCCCATCGCCTTTCTCGTAGCCTCCCGGGGCGATAAGCCCTCCTCGGCCATGACGCGCTCGACGTTCTCGACCACGACGATCGCATCGTCGACGAGCAGACCGATCGCCAGCACGAGCCCGAACATCGAGAGCACGTTGATCGAAAAGCCCACCGCGTTCATGATCGCGAACGTACCGAGCAGCACCACCGGGACCGCAATCGTCGGAATCAACGTCGCGCGCAGGTTCTGCAGGAACAGGTACATGACCAGGAAGACGAGCACGATGCCTTCGAGCAGCGTCTTGATCACTTCCTCGATCGACAGCCGCACGAACGGCGTCGTGTCGTAGGGGTACTTCACCGCAAGGCCGTGCGGGAAGTATCGCGACAGCTCTTCGACGCGCTGGCGCACGAGCTTGGCCGTCTGCAGCGCGTTGGCGCCCGTGGCGAGCTGAATGCCCATACCGACGGTCGGCTGACCGTTGTAGGCGGTGTCGACGTTGTAGTTTTCGCCGCCGAGCTCGAGTCGCGCAACGTCCTTGATGCGCACCTGCGAGCCGTCCGGGTTCACCTTCAGCAAGATATCGCCGAACTGACCGGGCGTGCGCAGCAGCGTCTGCTCGGTGATCGTCGCCTGCAGCATCTGTCCCGGCACCGAGGGCGTCCCGCCCAGCTGGCCGGCTGCGACCTGCACGTTCTGGTTCTGGATCGCCGTCGAGACGTCGACAGGCGTGAGCCCATAGTTCGTCAGTTTGTTCGGGTCCAGCCAGATCCGCATCGCGTACTGTGTGCCGAACAGCGACAAGGTGCCGACGCCGTCGATACGGCTGATCGGATCCTGAATGTTCGAGGCGACATAGTTCGCAAGGTCGTACTTGTTCATGCTGCCGTCTTCGGACACGAAGGCGAGCACGAGCAGGAAGCTGCTGCTCGATTTCGTCACCTTCGTGCCGAGTTGCTGCACGACCGACGGCAAAAGCGGCGTCGCGAGCGAGAGCTTGTTTTGCACCTGCACCTGCGCGATGTCAGGATTGGTGCCGGCGGCAAACGTCAGCGAGATCGTCGCGGTGCCCGAATCGTCGCTCGTCGAAGATAGATAGAGCAGGTGATCGAGGCCGCTCATCTGCTGCTCGATGACCTGCGTCACCGTGTTTTCGACGGTCTTCGCCGAGGCGCCCGGATAGGAGGCGCTGATCTGGATCGAGGGCGGCGCGATCGTCGGGTACTGCGCGATCGGCAGATTGAAGATCGACGCAATCCCCGCCAGCATCAGGATGATCGCAATCACCCACGCGAAAATCGGTCGATCGATAAAAAACTTGGCCATGTAACGGGCTCCCCTCTGTTACGCGCCGGACGCGGGCTGCGATGCCGACGCCGGCTGCGGGGCAGTGGCGGTGGAGGCGCCGGATGCCGGCGCCGCGAGCTGGGCCGGTACGGCCTTCACGGCCATGCCCGGACGGACTTTCTCCGTGCCCTGAACGATCACGCGGTCTCCCGGATTCAAGCCGCTCTCGACGATCCAGTCGGGGCCGCGCATGCCCGCGGTCACGAGCGGACGCGGCGCGACCTTGCCGTCGGCACCGACGACGAGCGCGCTCGCCTGTCCCTTCTGATCGTGCGTGACGCCGATTTGCGGCACGAGCATCGCGCGTTCGTTGACGCCCTCCTCGATGCGCGCACGCACGAACATGCCCGGCAGCAGGACCCGGTTCGGGTTCGGGAAGATGGCTCGTACGGTGATCGAGCCCGTCGACTGATCGACGGTCACATCGGAAAACTGCAGCTTGCCCGGCTGTGCGTACGTCCTGCCATCTTCGAGAATCAACGTGACCTTCGCGGCGCCCGGTCCGTTCGTCTTCAAGCGCCCTTCCTGGATTTCGCGACGCAGCTTGAGCCCGTCGAGGCTCGACTGCGTCAGATCGACGTACATCGGATCGAGCTGCTGAATCGTATCCATGAGCGTGGCCGCGCTCGCCTGCACATACGCGCCCGGCGTGACTTGCGAGACGCCGGTGCGGCCCGTGATGGGCGCGACGACGTCCGTGTAGCCGACATTGATCTGCGCCGTCTGAACGGCAGCCTTGGCCGACGCGACGTCCGCCGCGGCCTGCCCCTGCGCGGCAACGGCATTGTCGTAGTCCTGCTTGCTGACCGCGTTCGCGGCCACGAGCACCTTATAGCGGTTCGCCTGGGCCGCCGTGCTGGCGAGATTTGCCTGCGCCTTGGCCAGCGACGCCTTCGCACTGTTGAGCGAGGCGATATACGGCGCGGGGTCGATCTTGTACAAGCGCTGGCCGGCCTTCACTTCGCTGCCCTCGGTGAACTCGCGGCGCAGCACGATACCGTCGACGCGCGCGCGCACCTGCGCCACGAGGAAAGCGCTCGTGCGCCCCGGCAACTCGCTCGTGACGGGCACGGCGCTCGTCGTGACGGTGACGACGCCCACCTCGGGCGTTTGCGGCGGCGGTGCCGACTGCTTTTGTCCGCACGCCGCGAGAATCATGGCAGCCGTCGCGGTAGCGATCAGGCGAAGAGGAACCGTTTCGACACGCATGGAGCGACCTCTGATCAATGACTGGGAACAAAGAAGTAGGCCCGCTGCGCCCCATTCCCGCGGGGCGCGCGGCGCGACTCATGTCGCGAAACGCTTGAAGACGACGGCCCCGCGAGAGGGCCGGGCACGCACGGCAGGTCGGGCGCGCGGCACCGCGCTGAGATACCGGCGGCGCGCCTCGAGCGACAGCGCAAAGCCGGCGCGCGATCCCCCGCGCGACAGCCAGGGACCGATATTACCGGGAATCCGCACTGGACCATTCAAACGTAGGACGGTATTGTATATACCTTCATCGATGTATGTAAAAGGTTTTCGTTGCGAAACATGCTTCCTTCGAGCAACAATTCGCGCCTGTAATACGCGGTAATCAAACGATTCGTTCTATTTGTCCGACTGTATCGTTACAGATACGTGGCTGTCGGGAATCGACGAAACCCGCCAAGCGGAAAGCAAGATGGTCAGGAAAACGAAAGAAGAGGCACGGGAGACGCGCAACCGGATTCTCGATGCGGCAGAGCAGGTGTTTTATGACAAGGGTGTGTCGCGGACCTCGCTCGCCGACATCGCTGCGCACGCCGGTGTCACGCGCGGTGCGATCTATTGGCACTTTGCGAACAAAGGCGATGTTTTCACGGCGATGTTCGACCGCGTCTTGTTGCCGCTCGACGAACTTTCCGCCGGCGATGGCGAGCCGCCCGATCCGCTACTGCGGCTCGCCGAGAAACTCAAATGGTGTTTGCGCGCGGCGGCTGTCGATCCGCAGCGTCGCCGCGTCTTCGACATCCTTTTCCTGAAATGCGAATTCGTCGATGAAATGGGGCCCGTCAAGGCACGCCATCAGGCCAGCATGGAAGAAGGGCTCGGCAAGCTCGAGGACGATCTGCGCGCGGCCATCGAGCGCGGCCAGTTGCCGCCCGATCTCGATACCCAACGCGCGGCACTGTTTCTGCACGCGTTCGTCGGAGGATGTCTGCGCGATGCGCTGATGCTTCCGCCGAGGATCGACCTCAGCGCGCACATCGAAGCTTTCGTCGATGCGTGCCTTCATACGCTGCGTACGAGCCAGGCTCTGCGCGGCGCGTGAACGCACGTAACGCAGAGCCGCTCGCCTCGCCAGCGCCCCTACGCCTGGGTCGGCATCGCCGCGGCGAGCCGCCGGGCGGCCTGATTCGAAGCGTAGATCGTGCTGCGCTCGAGCGGCTCGCCCGCTGCAAGCGCCGCGAGCCATGTATCAGTATCGGCCACGGACGCGAAGCGCGACTGCAGCACCACGCAATAGACGCGATGAATCTCCTGCGCGCTCGCAAAGCCTTCGCTGTTCTCGTAGGGCACTGAACCGGAGGCGTCGGAGAGAAACTCGACGGCGAAACCCGCGTGCAGCGCGTGAACGATGGTCGAGGCGTCGCAGTTGTGCGTCATGTAGCCCACCACCGTCAACGTGTCGATTTCCTGCTGGGCGAGCCACTGAGCAAGGTCGGTCCCCGCAAACGCGCTCGGCAGCGATTTTTCGACATAGTGATCGCGCTCCCGCCCGGCGACTACCGGATGCAGTTCAGCTCCCGGCGTGCCGCGCGCAAAAAGCGGCGAGCCCGCTGGCGCGAAGTTCTGGACCACGACGACCGGGACCGAGGCGGCGCGAGCCGCATCCATCGCCCGCCCGATATTGGCGAGCGAACTCTGGACGTTCGGGAATTCGATCGGCAAGTCGCCGGTGACATATTCGTTCTGCACGTCGATGACGACGAGTGCACGGCGCGGGAAGCGAGACATGGTGAGCTCCTGATGTCGAAGGGGTCCGCGAGGCGGAAGACGGACTCCATTCTTCCGTCCCGGGCCGCCCGCCGATAGTGGCCCGAATGACATTAATCGATATAATCGGGCCAATCCAATCGTCGCATTCACCCTCCGATAGGAGTTTCATGCGCCATCCGAACGCCGGCTCGCCTGACGCCGCGCCCATCGTCGCGGTCGTCGCTTTCGACGGCATCAGTCCGTTTCATCTCTCGGTGCCGTGCATCGTCTTCGGTGAGGACTACAGCGCGGGGCATGTGCCGCGCTTCGATTTGCGCGTGTGCGCATGCCGCGCGGGCGATCTTGGAACAAAGGCGGGATTCACGATTACGGCAGCGCACGGGCTCGATGCGCTGGATGTCGCCGACATCGTCATCGTGCCGAGCTGGGACGGCGCCTTTCGCGAGCCCGGGGACGCGCTGATCGCCGCATTGCGGCGCGCTCATGCGCGTGGCGCGCAATGCGTGGGGCTGTGCCTCGGCGCGTTCGTCCTGGCGGCCGCGGGTCTGCTCGACGGTCGGCGCGCGACCACGCACTGGGCGTGGGCCGGCGAATTCGCCCGGCGCTACCCGGCCGTGGAGGTCGATGCGTCAGTGCTCTATGTCGACGACGGCGATATTCTGACCTCCGCCGGCACCGCCGCCGGCCTCGACTGCTGTTTGCATGTTCTCCGTACGCGCTGCGGCGTGCAAGCCGCGAACTACGTCGCGCGCCGGTTGGTCGTTCCGCCGCACCGTCAGGGCTCGCAGGCTCAATTCGTGGAGCAGCCGG
>Ga0157372_10005986_pt1 | contig 12921 bp, 12 predicted proteins | sample C55metaG_FD_115307 | JGI IMG/M metagenome (GOLD analysis project Ga0157372, IMG submission 115307) | Corn rhizosphere microbial communities from Kellogg Biological Station, Michigan, USA - C5-5 metaG | ecosystem: Host-associated > Plants > Roots > Rhizosphere > Soil | place: USA: Michigan... | reverse complement strand
TTCTTCTTCTTTTTTTATTCTTCTAAAAAATCTAAATCAATTTAATTGCCTTCAACAAGATCTTCTTACACTCACTCACACACTTTCTTCCACAGATTTCTGATCATACAATCGAAAGAAAAAAAGAAAAAACTCAATCTATTCAATTTATCATCATGTCTTACTACAACAAACAATCCGACATTTCCAGTTTAGAAGAGGAAATCCGTGATAAGAAAAATGAACTTCGAAATATATTGAACATAATGGATCATGTTCATGGTGAAAACAAGAAAGCCTGCTGGAATAGATCTAAACAATTGACACAAGAAATTGAACAATTAAAACACAACCTTCGTGGACTCGAACGCCAATCATTCTTTGATGCCGCGCAATCCTCATCTGGAACGAGATACATGTAACAAGTAACTTATATATCTGGAGAATCTAATATTCCATGCTATAAGAAGTGGATTATTTATATTTATACCTTAGAATTATATATCTCTGTTTCGATTATTTTTTTTATTATTTTTATTTTAAGAGATGGAAAAGAAATAGACCTAGATTTAGGATTTTGATACGTAGAATATTTTTGTCAAAAAGCAGAATATAGAATCAATTTTTTTTCCTTATTCCTATCAAAAAAAAACAATATTTGGAGAGTATTATCCAAATATATTGTTATAAATCAAAATAAACAAACTAAATTCAGCTGTATTTTTTGGTCGGAATGAGAGGATTTTTTTCTGCTTGAGTCCTTTTTGCTTCGTCTTTGATTTCTTGATGAATTTTTAAATACTTATGCATTTCTCCAGTAGTAACGGATTTGCCTGGAGGACTAAAACAAATATGGTGGTGGATAACAGTATTTAGATTCTATTGCACATGCATTAAATACTGGTCTATGTTGTAATATACATACATACCTTCGATTTTTCAACTCCTCATTTTCCTTTTCCAGTTCTTCATAAGTTTTTTTCGGTTTTTGATCCATCTCTTCTTTTTTTGTATTTATAACTAATTACTGAATATTCCTTTAAATAAATATCAATTGAAAAGAGAAATGAAAACTCAGATATCGGTTAGAAAGAGGGCGTTTTGAAAAGGATGTCCATCTTTTATATCTGCAAAACAACTGAATTTTTTAAAAAAAATATCATTAAATTTTCTATTCATTCAGGTATTGCACCATTCAGTAAGCATGGCTTAGAAAAAAAATAATTAACTGGTTAATTTAGACTATCTTATCGATTCTATATATTGGAAATTAACAAAATTACTAATTCTCCAGTTTAAGTTGAAATTCGACCCTTTCATGAAATTTCAAAAGAAAAGGTGACTGCTATATAAAGGTGAAGTGGTGTCATCTTTTACAGCTGTTAGCTTTTATCTTTATCAAGAAAGTCAAAGCAAAAAATAATGAAGGCTAAACAACATATAAAAACCAGGCGAACCAAAGAGGATGTCATTCTAACTCGCACCAGAAATAAATCACTGAAGCCGAAAACAGACAGACACAATCTCAAAAATAAAATTAAAGGCATAGTTCTAAACAAAGAGAAAGGTAAAGAAGGATACTGTACATACATATTCGTTATAATTTCAATTTTTATATATGATTCTTTTAACTAATAAAGATGAATTCAGATGATACAGTCAAAACAGAAGTTCTCCAAAGTCTTTTAAATGCTGGAATTCTACCTGAATCGGCCGAAAAACTTGTTGATAACCCTTTCGTAGATCGTGAAATTGATCAATCGACGGATGAAATTGCTAGAATATTAATCCTTTGTGAATTTCCTCCACCTAAAGAAGATGAAACGTACCAAAGTATTCTTGATAGTTTAAAATTGGAAGAATCTGCCTTGAAGAAATTAAAGTCCATTGCTCGTGATATTTACGATCATTATGGACATAGAGAAGCTGCCGTGATTGCTATTGAATACGCAACAGGAGAATATTCTAAAATGGAATGTTATGAAAGTTTTCCTTTCAATCATACTATTTTAGATCAGGAATTTACAGTTGAGGGCAAAACTTTTTATAATATGACCACAATACCAGAAAGTTTGTATAATCATGATTATATGACACAAGATACAAATTTTTATGCTTACCATGCAACTTCATGGAGTGCTGCTTTGAATATCTTAAAGAACGGGGTTGATAGAGAATTTTGTCGCAGGAAATTAGATTTTGGCCGAAGAAGAAGCTTTTATGTTGGTAAATCACTATTCAAGGCAATAGAATGGTCAAGAAAAAAACGCCGGTTATTTAGAGAGCAAAACGCTATCATTCAATTTCGAATCAATCAAGATATTGCGGAAAAATATGATAAAAATGTAGAATGGAAAATCTTACAAGATCTGCAAGAATGGCAAGCAATAGTATTCAATTCGCGTTCTGATGAACCAACAAGTGTTGATAAGATTGATTTTGTTGAAGGTTGGGTGTTGAAGTATAATAAATCTATAAAAAGTCCTAAAGATTGTAAAAACTACAACTATGTTCAAATTGCTTCAAAAACAGACAGAAGTGATTCTATACTGACGAACCATTTAACTCGGGTTTTCTTTATTTCTCAAAAAATTAAACAAAACAATAGGTTATTTAAAGTATGATTTTCTAGATTTAGTAGGGGTTGATTTATAAAATAAAAGTATTTAATTTTTTATTTAATCTAATAAAATATCAGGATAAAATTGCCTGAAAGCTCTCTCTGTGCCTCGCTCTCTGAAAAATCCATGAAGTTGTATTTCACCAATTCTATTTGAGGCATATTCAATATCTTGTCTTAATTCTTGTTCTGTTCTTGCTCTATTATCTCTGCATGCTTGACTAACAGTATAACGATGCCTTAAATGAGTTTTAAGTAATCCAAATACTAATTCAATAGGGTTAAAATATTTTCCTTTTGGAGGTAAGAAAGCGACTTGAGCTCCTTTATGTTCTATGAGTCTTCTTGCATCAGGATTGTAATGCTGCTTGTTTGGATTCAGGCATCTTCCAGATCTGCCAAGTCGATCCCAAATCACCACATCACCTTGACGTAAACGTGGAGCAAGATGCATCCAAACATAATGATAAAAATTGATATCGTCGGCACTTTCATTACTTAAAATTGGTGGATGAACAAATCCATCTTCTCTAATTGCTAAATACACTGTCCATCTCTTTCCATGACGGCTTCTAATTCTTGGAATAGGTGCTCCTTTACGACTTCTTCCATATCTAGGAGCTTCATTATCATAAACAAAACTTTCATCCATATAAACTCTTCTATTTGTATCAATTGTTCTTATAAAAGCACAATATTCTCTTACCAGTGCTTTAGATTCTTCTGTTAAGTAAGCCTCTTGCTCATCAGTAAACTCTTTTCGAGAATAATTTGCTCTTTTAAGATAATGTGAGATCGTACGAGGATGAATTCGATGGTTTAAAAAAGCAGCTGCTTGTTGATTAGTAGCACCTGGATTTGTTGCAAAGTAATTGAGAAGATTTTGAATTTCTTCATCATTTAATATACGATTAGCATAATGTTCTCTATTTTTTCTATTCAAATGTCTTTCATTTTCCCATTGTAACTTCCAACGAAAGAGTGAACTTCTAGCAACTTTAAAAGTTTTACAAACTTCTGAAGTGGAGGAGTTTCTTAACGCTCTTACTGCAGCAATACGAGTCTCAACAGATCTTTGTTTATTTTCTATGCGGCGAGTAAACTCTAAAGACAGAGAACTTGGACCGGCTGCCATTTTAAAAAAAATATAGAAGATGAAAATAAAGAAAGAAGGAAAAGTAAAAATTGTTCAAAACAGATTTGATTTATCGTAGAAGGCAGCTTAACAAAATATTTTGAAAAAAGAACGATCAATTTTTTTTTCAAAACATTCTTTATTGATTTTCTCCTTTTATTGATCAAGCCAAAACTAATATAAAGTTCGACCAATCAGATCGATTTCCTTAAAGATCTCCTGAACTCCTTTACTCCATTTTTACTGGTTATTCAGCGGATAGTCTCATTTACTTTGTCCTGCACACTACGTTTGATACCGGCAAATGTCTTTTTATGCATATTGGTAAACTCTTCTAAAATATCAGGGTCGTCTTCCAATTGGTCGTCTTCCAATCCATCAATTGGATCTTGCGCATAATACTCCAATTGATATTTCGCAACTCCAGCCGGAGTCACAAGATCATTCATCACCAAAAATGCAATGAGAAGGGTTTTGTTGTCTTCCTCATGATGAAGTATTATTTTCATGTCAATGAAAATTTCAAAATAAATACGATCAGTATATTCTTCAGCGAATACATCACGGTGATTTTCTAATAACCATTGCAAAAGCACGATATTTTGTTGGAGAACAGAGTGATAAACTAAATTGTAACAACCAAGTTCAATTAATTTGATTCTCTCCAAAAAATGTTCTATTATTTCAACATGACCTCGCGTCCATATTTCTGTCCAATAGGACGCTGAAAAGGGTTCATAACATTTTTTTTGATCAAGACATATGACTAAAGGTAAATTATTGGAAGTAAGAGCATAATGTGGCAGCCAACCATCAAAATGCATTTTATAAATGGAATAAAGTTGTTTAGTGTCAAAAGGAACGTTTGGGTAATGAAAATTAAGAAACCTATGAAGAATATTAGTTTTATTTTCACGGAAATACATAAAGAGCTCTTTTGACACTTTGGAAAGAGAATCAATACTTTGCTCATCGAGATGTACAATAACTTCTATGCGAAGTTCATACCACAATTTCATGAAAGGGAATTTCTGTTTCATTTTTTTTATTGGTGGTAACTGGTAACAACAGTTTTTTTTAAAAAAGGTAGACTAAATAAATGGAATAAAGAAAGTGAAGAGAGAAAGAAGAAAGAAGGCGAAATAGAGGAAGCAAGTAAAAAAGAAAAAAAAATAATTTTTTTTGTTTTACTTTTATTGAATTGGATGTTTAAAAATTTAATATGCAAAGTGCAAAGTGAAGAGTGCAAAGTGCAAAAAAAAATATGGCGTCTTATTGGATGAAAATTATAATCAAACAAAAAATGAGAATGCTGATTGGAAGAAAAATAAATAATTCAATATTGTTCTGCTGTTCGATTGGTGGACTTGGACAAGTATTACCATTTACTTGTACTTCTTTATCATCAAAACTGATTTCGTTGTTAGCAGCAGATATTTTTACTTGGTTGAATATTTCTGTGATCATTTCCACACAAAATGGTTCTAATAATTCTGTAAATTTTTCCTTTACAGAATAGACGTTAACGCGAATATCACTTGCAAAGTTTATACTATGATGAAATAGGAATATATCTATGATTTTTGAAGGGGATACAAGATTGTTCACTATAAAAAATTTGAACAATTCATTGTCATATCGGTTAACATCTATTTCATTTTCAATAAAATTGTCATAAAAAATATAATCGAGATTCACTTGACAAAATATATAATGATGATTGTCGAATAACCACTTGAATAAGTTCAAATGGTTTCCTTTAAGAATTCCATTAAAAAGAAAACGATAAGGTTCAGTCAATCTAACGGTGTGATGTATATCACTAAGGTAATATTCAGTAATAGCAATATGACCTGATAATCCTACTTTTTCTACATAATTATCAAATGCATGACCATATTCTCCTCTTTTATAAAGCAATTTGAAAAAACGGAGATTATTTTTCCGAATAGCATAGTCATTGGTGTTGTTGTCATCCCATCGTCGTGCTTTGTAAATATAAAGTAAATCTTCCACAGGAAACTCGATATTAGGATACCTCATGTTCATAATTTGTTTCAAGATAGGTATTCTATGTTGCCTAAGAAAAAAATACATTTCTTTTGAAGTCCGCAATAAACGATTTAAGGTCAATTCTCCATTGTAATAATCATCATCACAGTAACCAAGCACATTAATACGAGGAGCGTAAGGAAGGTTTGAAAAAGGAAACCCCATTCTCTTTCACACTTTTTTTATTTTTGTTTGCAAACTAGTTGTTTAGAATCGTCTAAGAAAAGAAACACGAAAAATGAAATGTAGATGACGAAATTTTTTTGAATGTTTAATTTAGCAAACTAAAAGAAAAAAAATATGAGTGTTAATTTAGTCCAAACCAATTTTTCATGGTCTAATTACGCAACTCTAGTGAATAATCAAGTTGTAAAAGTTATTTTTTCTATTAATAACCCAGGATTAGGTCCTGCAGTGATTCGAATCGTTGATACTTCAGGATATGGATTAACAAGTCAAGGGGATTTATTTTTTGAAGGATCTACTGTAAATATCATATTATCTATAAGTAGTTATACTTCAAATGCTAATATAGATTTAACAAAATGTGTAGAAATCAATGGAAATATTTTAGATACGACCAAAATCCGGTGTGAATGCCGGGTAATATCTAAAAATGGACTGAACTACATTGATTTGAGTAAAGGAATATATAATGGATTTAAATACAATTCATTTACATGGACAGATTCCATACGGAATACCACATATTTTCCACCCACCTTAATGCTTGGCGTTCAACAGAATTCATTTAGAAATGACATGAGTATCATCAATTATGCGCTACAATTTAAAGGTTGAAATTGGAAAAAGAAGTAAAAATATGGACGATTTACTTTCTCAAGAAAAATTTGAACGAGATCATATCATTTGTGAAGTTGGTGATTTAGATGATTATCAAGTAAATGGATTACTAATGGCGTACCTCAAAAAATATAATATGGTTGGTATTGCTTCATTTAATCATTGTTCTTGTTACAGCACAGTATGCGCTATGGAAGGTGGTGATACTTGGAACGAAATCAATTGGAAATATCTTGGTTCTCCTAAGAAATTGTATAGGTTGATTATGGATGATCGTGACTATACATTTATCCATAGAAAAATCAGTCCTGACGATAAAGATTATTTTGATCAAACCGAACTGAGAAAATTTTATAAATCATGGTATGAGGACGGTAAACCAATCGATTTAACCTATAAGATTGATATCCATAATGGTAATATAGATAAAAGGTCTTATAGGATATAGAAGGTTTATGATTTACTATTCGTTTATTGCTTAAAAAGAAAAATGATATTAAACAACAAATAACTATTTTTTCTTTTTAGGTATATGGAAGATTCAATTAAAATTAGTTATCAAGAGAAAACATATGAAATCAGATTTTATCTTCATAATGACTGCGAACCTGCGTATGTTATTAGAGATATCGTTCATGTCGTAACTGAAGAAAAGCTTTTGAATGATCCAACTGATTATGTAAAAGATATTGCCACAAAAGAATTGAAGGTTCGTGGACTAAGTCTTCAAAAAGGTAATGTCGTTCGTAAGCACTGTAATTATCCATTCTCTATCACTCTCGCGCACATCTCAAGACTTTGGCCAATTATCACCTCGAAAAAATATAAAAAATTACATACGAATTTGAACCCTCAGATATTAGAAGAAGTGAAAAAGGCTATTGAGTTACATTCAGCGGAATATAATTATACTGTACCGGATCCTTCCAATTACACAGCTGACATCAATGATGACAAAAAAATAGTAATCGATATTGAAGGATTTCCTAAATACGAAATACGTTATTATTTAAAGAACCAAGAATTTGCTTATTGTATTAAAGAGATAGTTCATGCAGCTACCAATGGATCTCTACAAGATAATTATTTGAAGGACATAGTTTCAAAACACATAAAGCACTATGGATTGACCTATGAATCAATGACTATAGTACGATTAAATGCAAGTGCTCCGACATTTATTATGCAAGAGCACATTCATAAACTTTGGAATATGTTGAACGAAAGGAAACATATCAAATTTCGTCTAGTAGAGCCTCTATTAGACAAAATAAAAGAAATGATTCAATTAAATAAAAGTAATCATCAAAAAGAAATTAAGTCAGATGAGTTGGAAGTGGTTCAACAGCGGCAGGAAGAACCATCTTCCTCAATAAATCCACCACAACATTCCACAGTTTGTGGAAGGAAGAGGTCTCAAGCAAATCCTCTGCAAAGCACACACGATTTAAGTCATGATCAATTACAAATTGAACCATCCTTATCACCAGAACACCGGACAATTAGTCCGATGTTACGGAGTCCATCGCCACATCGGTCTTCCGGTGCACGAACGTTCGGGTATCCTGTAAACCCTCTTCAAAACAAACATGATTCTCCTACAACAATAAGTCAAGACCAGTTACAAATTGAGCCATCGCCACATCGGTCGACCGAGGGTCAGGCCTTAATGCATTCCTCCACTAACGAAAAGGAAATGACAAAAGAAATCCTCTCGACTTTCTTCTTTAGTGATTTAACAAATGTAATATCATTTGATACAGGAACCAAATTAATAAAATTAGCCGATATCCTTTATATTTGGAGGTTTAAAGACCCAATCAAAACAATTGATAGTTATTTGCATAGAGAAAAAAAGTTGTTATTTGTTGAATCTAATCAACAATCTCGATATGAAAATGAGATATTTCATCTTGCTGTTACTAGCAAACCAGGAAAAAAAGGTGTGAACGAACATTTTTTCCACTTAAGAGATATAGTTGATGTTGCCAGATTATTTAGTTCCAAAGAAATTCCAAGATTATTTGTAAATATTTTTAATGAATTAGGAAAACGAGCGATGGGTGCAGACAACTCTGTTATCGATTTTATTACAACATTAGATGAATCATTTGAACAAGGAAAAATGTCTGAAAATAGTCTTGGATATTCTTGGATTCAGCTTCATCGGAAAGGTAAAGATCATGCAATGTCACATAATCCACGCATTGTTGAATTAAGATATGAACAAAAAACATCTCTTTACGTAAGAATTCATTATGAAAAATTGGCTAATTTACTCCGAAATTGTAGTAAGGACGAATCTTCTTCTAAGTCAAGTAGAGAAATAACAGAAGATACAATTAAGTTTGGTATCACAGTAGATCTTGATCAAAGAAATTCAAAATATAAAGGTGATGGTGGTATTTTTCTATTTGAATTTGAATTTCGTTCTAATATCCAAGCCAGATCCATTGAGTATGTATTTATAACTATTTTAAAACCACATATCATACCAGGTTATAAAGAATATTTAAATGCTAAAAGTCTCGCGCAAAGATATAAGGTAAACGTAACTAATAATCAAGGATACTATAGAGAAGTCGTCAATTGTTTGATTAACGAGTTGCGTTGTGTAATTCATAGCATTTTTCCTGAATATAAAGGAAATCTTGGCTACTTCTATGAGCCTAAAATTACTAATAGTAAAGTGGAAGGAGAGAAATCAAATTCAAATATTAAGGATATCAGAACTTATTTTGAGAGCACAAAGGCAACAAACGAACCAGAAGACGACATTTACGAAGTCAATTTCATTAAAAGACCTGCTACTATCGAAGATTCGTTACCTCCGGATTATTTAGAAGCAGACATATCAACAACAGTAAATATTGATAAAGAGATTAAATTAAAACAATTAAATATTATTCAGGATTTGTTAAATAAAAATATCATAACAGAGTTTTCTCAAATACTCCAATTTACGACTTAACACGAAAATAAGTGAACCTCAATGAATTGACTTGATCATCCGGAATTAATTTACGATTATATGTTGCAAATGACATTCCATAAAGTCGTGATAAAATGAAATTTATAGCATAGATACCACACACACCGTTTTTCTTTTGATGAGGAATATGATTGTATTTGTATTTATTCGTGAAATATTTTAAAAATAAATCTATATTTTTTATTGGATGATCTCCATATGAATCAAAATATTCTGCGACCACATTACCTTTATTCTTATACATGTAAACGCCAACCCAATGACTTCCAGGTAAATTATGAGGATCTAAATTGAACACTAAACCAATAGAATGTCCTTTATCAAGTAATTTTTTGATTTCTAGTCGTTTTCTTGGAAATAGTTTAAAAAAATCGGAGGAAAATACTCCATAAAATTCAAATGGTCTTCGTCGTGACTTTTTCTTTTTAGAGTTAAAGTAGTGTTCATATTGTTTCATTAATAAAAGTATATCTGTATCCGTTAACCAACTCCACGTACCTTTATGAATCAAGGTAGGTTTAAATACCATTGTCTCCATACTATCATATTTTTCTTTTTCAGATTTAGATTTAATGACCGTATTGACCCATTCAGTTTCAGGAATTCCATGAAGTTTGACTGAGATTTTATGGTAAAGGCTCTCTCCAGATTCATTTTTATTCGATATGAGTCCTAAATGCGTTGCCAAAACGGTTAATTCAGATTTATTAAAACAAGTACCATTTTTTCGTCCGGTTCGTCCTCGTCCGATAGCGCATGAACTTGTACTGGTAGGAATTCTCATTTCGCTTTTCACTTTCTTCTTGTACTTGCAATAATTATTTACAAGAAAAAAAGGAAAAAATGGTAAAAAAAGGTAATTGTGAAAACAAAAATAAAAAAAGGTATAAGAAAAATTAGTTCACAGATGTCATAAGAATACTCATAATCGTCACTCCGATAAGGTAGCCATAACCTCCACGAATACTAGTAGATAAACTTGGAATGATCATATCAAGGAAAATGAACAAAAGAACATTCAATAAGAAAAATGCAACAAATTTCATAATGATTTCAATGACCGTATGAGTTGTAGATTTCCTAGGCGGCTTGAATAAAGCTGTATCAGGAGGAAAATCATCGTCGTCATTATCAAACAAGAATCGAATCAGGTAAATGCATGCGACAATAGAGGTAACTACTAATGATTCTATACAATATACCTTAAGTGATTTTTCACTAAAGATTTTGGACAAGTTCATAGGATGACTTGATTTCATTTTTTTGATTTTGTAGTTACAGGTGATGTGACAGACTTTTTTTAATTGTTATATTTGTGATTACAAAATTAAAATTGGTAAAAAAAAAGAAAAAAAGAAAAAAAAATGAAAAAATTGAATTAATAAGATAAAATCACGGCACCATCAGCGCCTTTTCCAAGCGTTGGGTAAGCTTCACCGGCCGCTCCACCAGGAAATCCAGGCGACAAAATGATAGTCAAATCTGAGTTAATGAATCCAGCACCTGAACCGCCTTCACGTTGAAAACTAGATAATCTTACAGAAGTTCCGATATGTGATGTTGAATCGCATTTTGCATAATGTCCACTACCATCACCTCCAATTGTATAAGCACCACTAACAGGATAACCATTACCACTGAACCCAGCTGCTCCTGACGCACCAGATGACCCAGTTCCTGATGATCCACCTGAATAATTCAACGCTCCTCCTGATCCTGTACCGCCATTTGAATTCGTTGCTAAAGAATCTCCTCCTGTCGCAGATATAGTCGAAGATCCAAAGGTAATCGTTGATGTTCCTCCAGACGTTCCACTTGTATTTGATCCTAAACCAACAGTGATTGTATACGTTGTTCCTGGTACAACTGTGAATGTGCCTTCACTGAAGCCACCGCCTGAACCAGCACATGCATTAGTAATCACTGTCGTTGTTCCACCGGCACCCCAAACTGAAGCAATCACTTTAGTTACATGTCCAGGACATGTCCAATAATAAGTACCTGCCATTGTATATGTTAAAGTAGTTTTATCTGATAAAACTTGATTGACTATTTGCCAATTTGTTCCATCGGATGCTATAGTAAGACCTTCACCACGAACAGTGAGTAAATAATAATAAAATCCACCAATTGTTTGCGATGTAGAACTTGGTAAGATTTGGACTTGAGATCCATAGGCATTTTGTGAAAGATCGTCAGTTTTTCTAAACGATACAGTGAATCCAGCAGAAACTGAAGAAGCTGAAGGTAACTGCATCACAGAGTTACCTGTAGTATTGCTCACAAGATACATATAATTCAAATTCGAAGATGTAACTGTGGTAGTTTGACCGTTACTTGTATTTGAAACCGTAGTCATCGCCAAAGAAATAATATTAGGAATATTCGTAACTCCTGTAACAGTTAAATTACCAGTCATTTTAGTATCTCCATTTACTCCTAATGCATAATTATTCGTAATAGTTTGATTTGTTCCTTGAGTCACATTTCCGTTAATAAGAACATTATAAGCAGTTGTAGTCGTAACTGACGTATTGGAAGCAGCTAAAGTAGGTTGAGAAAATTTCACTGAACTCCAACTTGTGGATGTACCGCTTGATGCCGTTGAATTATCTGTAAAAGTGATTGGGGTGACCGTTAAGTATCCATTGGAAGGTGAACCAGAAATACTATTAGTACCTATAACAACACTTGAACCCACAAATAATTTGAGCGCTATCGCGGCTCCACCAGAAGTTGTAAAAGATCCTCCATTTGAGGCACTTGAAGCATCAGTTGAATTATTTATACCAATTCCTCCAGATAGCGTCAGAACACCTGTCGTAGGACTCGTAGAAGCCGTTGATCCTGTAATAGAAATTAATGGAGAACTTAGACTCGTTCCAATAGTGGCAATAGGAACATCAATGCTTGTTCCTACATATAATTTCTTACCTATAGCCATTCCACCTAAAGTTGTAAATGATCCTCCGTTAGTTGAACTTGAAGCATCTGTGGCCAAATTAATTCCAAGTCCACCGGAAAGTAATAAAGATCCTGTAGTTGAACTAGTACTAGCTGTAGATCCAGTCACATTTATTAATGGACCGTTCACACTGGTTCCTACATATAACTTAAGACCAACAGCCATTCCACCTGAAGTAGTAAAAGATCCTCCGTTAGTTGAACTTGAAGCGTCTGTGGCCAAATTAATTCCTATACCTCCGGAAAGTAATAAAGATCCTGTAGTTGAAGAAGTTGAAGCTGTAGATCCAGTCACATTTATTAACGGACTGTTCACACTGGTTCCTACATATAACTTAAGACCAACAGCCATTCCACCTGAAGTAGTAAATGATC
>Ga0157372_10005984_pt1 | contig 12924 bp, 6 predicted proteins | sample C55metaG_FD_115307 | JGI IMG/M metagenome (GOLD analysis project Ga0157372, IMG submission 115307) | Corn rhizosphere microbial communities from Kellogg Biological Station, Michigan, USA - C5-5 metaG | ecosystem: Host-associated > Plants > Roots > Rhizosphere > Soil | place: USA: Michigan... | reverse complement strand
GTCGCGGCGCATGAACAGGGTGGGGTTGCCGCGTACCACGTCGAGCAGCAGGCGTTCGTACGCATCGGGCTGCTGCACGCCGAACGCCTCGGCGAAGCTCATGTCCAGCGGCACGTGGCGCAGGCGCAGGCCGCCGGGACCGGGGTGCTTGATGGTCAGCCACAGCTTCACGCCTTCGTCCGGCTGCAGTCGCAGCACCAGCCGGTTCTGCGACAAGGTGCCGGCGTCGGGGTTGAAGATCGAGTGCGGCACCGGCTTGAAGGTCACCGCGATTTCCGAGACCCGGCTCGGCAGCCGCTTGCCGGTGCGCAGGTAGAACGGCACGCCGGCCCAGCGCCAGTTGGCGATCTCCGCCTTCAGCGCCACGAAGGTCTCGGTGTCGGACTTGCTGTTGCCCAGCTCCTCCGGGTAGCCGGGCACGCTGGCGCCCTCGGCCACGCCGGCGCGGTACTGGCCGCGCACGGTGAGCTGGGCGGCGTTGCTGTCGTCGATGGGCTTGAGCGAATGCAGCACTTTCAGCTTCTCGTCGCGCACAGCGTCGGGCGCCAGCGACGACGGCGGCTCCATCGCCACCATGCACAGCAGCTGCAGCATGTGGTTCTGCACCATGTCGCGCAGCGCACCGGCGCGGTCGTAGTACGCGCCGCGATGGCCGACGCCGAGCGTTTCGGCCACGGTGATCTGCACGTGGTCGATGTGCGCCGAATTCCACAGCGGCTCGAACAGCGCGTTGCCGAAGCGCAGCACCAGCAGGTTCTGTACCGTTTCCTTGCCGAGGTAGTGGTCGATGCGGAAGGTCTGCGACTCGCTGAACACCTGGCCGACCGCGTCGTTGATCCGGTTCGCGCTGGCCAGGTCGCGGCCGATCGGCTTCTCCAGCACCACGCGTGAGGCGCCCTGGTTGAGCTTGTACTGGCCCAGTCGGGTGCAGATGTCGACGAACAGTTCCGGCGAGGTGGACAGGTAGAACACGCGCACGTGCTCGGGCTGGCTGCCGATGAAGGCGGCGAAGTCGTCCCAGCCCTCGTCCTTGCGTGCATCCAGCGGACGGTAGAACACCTGCTGCAGGAACACGTCGAGCTGGCCGGCCGCGCACACGCCGATCAGCGCCTCGCGCAGCTGCGCGCGGTAGCCGGCGTCGTCCAGCGCTTCGCGGGCGATGCCGACGATGCGGCTGCTGGCCGGAATCTGGCCATCGAGGAAACGGTGGAACAGGGCCGGCAGCAATTTGCGCACGGCGAGGTCGCCGGTGCCACCGAAGATCACCAGGTCGAACGGTTCGACCGATTGGGAAGAAGCAGTCACGCAGTCACCTCGACACGATGCCGGAGACGGGCAGGAGCCGGAAAGGCACGATGGCCCGGGGGTTGTCGGTGATGGTACCAGTGAAATACCAGATAGGCCACGGTCATGCATACGAATTCATCGAGCCAGTCACTGGCCGCTTGAAGTGCGGCCGTGAGACGAAATTTCGTTCTCCTGGAGTGCAGGCGGCAGGCCGACGTCGAGGGGTCCTTGCGCCGACACTTCGACTTCGTCCTGGCCCAGGCTGCGCTCGGTGCGAGCGAGTTCTGGACGAGCTTGCTTCCAGTGGTTCTGTATTGGTATCGTTTGCCGCATGGAAGCTGCTCTCACCGACGAATACCGCCGGATCTGCCGTGATCCGACCACGCACCAGCCGCTGGCCTATCTGCGCCTGCGCCGGGCGATCCGCAACATCGTCGAGCATCGCGGCATCGAACCGGGCCAGGCGCTGCCCAGCGAGCGCGACCTGTCGCGGGTGCTGAAGCTGTCGCGGGTGACCGTGCGCAAGGCGATCGCCGGCCTGGTCGAGGAAGGCTTGCTGACTCAGCGCCACGGCGCCGGCACCTTCATCGCCGAGCGCATCGTCAAGCCGATGTCGCGGCTGACCAGCTTCACCGAAGACCTGCGTGATCGCGGGCTGTCGCCGCGCTCGGAGTTCTTCGAGCGCGGCATCGGCGAGGTGACGCCGGAAGAGTCGATGGCGCTGAACCTGTCGCCCGGTTCGCTGGTGGTGCGCCTGCACCGCGTGCGCTACGGCCAGGACGAGCCGCTGGCGATCGAGCGCAGCGTGGTGCCGGCCAGCGTGCTGCCCGATCCGCTGCTGGTGCACGACTCGCTGTACGAGGCGCTGGAGAAACTCGATGCGCGCCCGCGCCGCGCATTGCAGCGGTTGCGCGCGGTATCGCTGAACGCACAGCAGGCGCGGCTGCTGCACGTCGGCGTGGGCAGCGCGGGACTGAGCATCGAGCGGCGCAGCTTCCTCGACGACGGCCGCGTGGTCGAGTTCACCTGTTCCTGGTATCGCGGCGACATCTACGACTTCGTCGCCGAACTGCAGACCGATTGAAGGAACGTCATGGGCGCCCGCGACACCCTGATGTACCAGGAGGCGCACGAGTCGGCCGCGGTGGTCGCGCGCCAGTTCGCCGCCAACGAGGCGGTGGTCGGCGCGTTGGCGCAATCGCTGCGCGCGCAGCCGCCGCGCTTCATTGTCACCTGCGCGCGCGGCAGTTCCGATCACGCTGCGGCATACGCGAAGTACGTGTTCGAGACCCGGCTCGGCATCGCCACCGCGTCCGCGTCGCCGTCGGTGACCTCGGTCTACGCGGCCGAGCAGCAATGGCAGGGCGCGTTGTTCGTCGCGATTTCGCAGTCGGGCAAGAGCCCCGACCTGTTGCGCAATGCGGAAGCGGCGAAAGTCGCTGGTGCACGCGTGGTGGCGCTGGTGAACGTCGAAGATTCGCCGCTGGCCGCGCTGGCCGACACGGTGATCTCGCTGCACGCCGGGCCGGAATGCAGCGTGGCGGCAACCAAGAGCTACATCGCTGCGCTGGCCGCGGTGCTGCACCTGTGCGCACGCTGGCGCGGCGACGTCGAGCTGGGCGCGGCATTGCAGAAGCTACCCGACGCCCTGCGCGCCGGCTGGGATGCCGACTGGTCGGCACTCAGCGAAGGTCTGGTTAGTGCGCACAACCTGTTCGTGGTAGGGCGCGGCTACGGTCTCGGCATCGCGCTGGAGGCGGCGCTGAAGTTCAAGGAAACCTGCGGCCTGCACGCCGAGGCGTTCAGCGCGGCCGAGGTGAAGCATGGTCCGATGGCGCTGGTCGGCCCCGATTTTCCGGTGCTGTGCTTCGCCCAGGACGACGACACGCTGGACGGCACCCTGACGGTGGCGCGCGAATTCCGCAGCCGCGGCGCGCAGGTGTTCGTGGCTGCGCCCGCGCCGCACGGCGCCGGCACCTTGCCGGTGGCGGGCGGCCTGCCCGCGCTGTGCACGCCGCTGCTGGTCATCCAGAGTTTCTATCGCGCCGCCAGTGAACTGTCGTTGCGCCGGGGCTTCAATCCCGACGTGCCGCCGCATCTCAACAAGGTCACCGAAACCGTCTGAGAGCCGGGAGTGAGTGGAGAAGAGTGAGAAACGAGAGAAAGCCAAAGTCCGCCCGCCCGTGATCCTCCGCTTCGCGCCCGCCCGTTTCTCACTCCCCATCCACTCACATCTTGCCCCACGCCCATGACACTCGCTCTCACCAATGGTCGCGTACTCACCCCGGACGGCTGGCGTGACGACCTCGCCGTGTTGCTGGACGGCGATCGCATCGCCGACCTGCTGCCGCTGTCCGATCGACGCGTGCGCGAGTCGCGACAGCGCGACCTGCATGGCGCCATGCTGCTGCCCGGCTTCATCGACGTGCAGGTCAACGGCGGTGGCGGCGTGCTGTTCAACGAGGCGCCCACGGTGGAAACGCTGCGCCGGATCGGCGCGGCACACCGGCGCTTCGGCACCACCGGCTTCCTGCCGACGCTGATCAGCGACCGCGCGGAAGTGATGCGCGCGGCGCTGGCTGCGGTGGAGCAGGCGCTGGCCGAAGAGGTGCCGGGTGTGCTCGGCATCCATCTGGAAGGCCCGTACCTGGCACCGGCACGCAAGGGCGTGCACGACGCGAAATATTTCCACGCGCCGGGCCGCGACGAGCTGGCGCTGCTGTGCGCGCCGCACCGCGGCGCGCGGCTGGTCACGCTGGCGCCGGACCAGGTGCCGCTCGCCGATATCGGCGCGCTGGTGGACGCCGGGCTGATCGTCTGCGCCGGCCACACGGCGGCCGACTACGCCACCACCCGCGCCGCACTGGATGCCGGCGTGCGCGGCTTCACCCATCTGTTCAACGCGATGCCCCCGTTCGGCAGCCGCGAGCCCGGCGTGGTCGGCGCCGCGCTGGAAGACGCCGGCAGCTGGTGCGGCATCATCGTCGACGGCCACCACGTGCACCCGGCCAGCCTGCGCGTGGCGCTCGCCGCCAAGCCGCGCGGCAAGATGCTGCTGGTCACCGACGCGATGCCCCCGGTCGGCGCGGACCGACCCGACTACGTGCTCAACGGCGAAACCATCACGGTGAAGGACGGCATCTGCCGGACCGCGCAAGGCGTGCTGGCCGGCTCCGCGCTGGACATGGCCAGCGCCGTGCGCAACACGGTGCAGTTGCTCGGCCTGCCACTGGAGGAAGCGGTACGCATGGCCAGCACCTGGCCGGCCGAGTTCCTCGGCCTGGGCGATAGCCGTGGGCGCATCGCCCCCGGCTATCGCGCCGATCTGGTGGCACTGGACGACGAGTACCGCGTGCAGCGCAGCTGGATCGGTGGGGCCGGGGAGTGAGGCGAGTTCCAGGCCGTTTCGGCGGCCCTGTCGGGAGTGTGCGGGAGTAGCACCCCGGCACCGGTGTCCTGCATGCAGGACGATCAGCTCACCGCCATCCCTTGTTCGACGAGGGCCAGCCGCAGCGGTTCCAGTTGCTTCGCATAGCGGCGCCACTGGCCGAGACTGCGGGAATGAACCGGTTCCCGCACCTGCACACTGCTGGGAGTGGTCACGGGAGCCGGATTGCGCTCGGGATACAGGCAACTCTGCTCCATCGCCAGCCCGCAATGTCGCAGCACGCGACGCATGGTCGCCTCGGGCTCATTCACCAGGGCGGCATATGAAACGTCGAGCATGACGCCAGGCATGCTGGTCCGCCAGTGATCCGTCAAACGGACATACTGGCCGTAGTAATGGGCGAGCGCATGCTGGTCATAGCAGTAGGGAGAAGCCAGGCCGAACATGACTTTCAGGTTGGAATAGCACACATCCATCGGGTCGCGCGCCAAGTGCAGGATCGGTGCGCGGGGCAACGCCCGACGGATGAAGGGAACCATCCGTACGTTGATCGGCAGCTTGTCGATGTAGAAACGATGCCCCTGGGCGCGCCATTGGGTTTGCTGCAGGTAGCGTGTCCCAAGCTCCGCGAAGTCCATACCCGCGCTGCGCTCGATCGCCTTCAGCATGCCTTGCGCGCTTCTTGGCGCGACATCGGCCACCCAGTGGAACTGGCGCTGAAAGTCCAGGATCTCTCCGGCGGAAACTACCTCCGAATGACTAGACAGCATCTGGTCGAGCAGAGTCGATCCCGAGCGGGGCATGCCGACGATGAAGATGGGCATGGGACCGTCGAATTCCGTTGCAGTATCGGCCGTCGCAGCGACGATGGATTCCGGGATGCGGACAAGCGCATCGGTCAGCGTCACCTCGCCCTGCGCATCGTAGGGATTGATTTCATGCATGAGGGCATTGCTGCGCGTCAGTGCCGACCACGCCTCGTCGAGACGCCCGCAATCGTCGTGAACCTTGAAAATTGCCGATTCGAATTCGGCGCGGGCAAACTTGTCGCGTGCATCCGCACTTTCCGCGGGAATGCGGTCAAGCGACTCCCGGAAAAGATCGAGGTGGTTCGCTTCCGGCGTCTGCCTGCGCAGATTCGCCAGAATGACTGCTGCATCACCGTGGTCCCGCCAGCGTTGCAGGCAGGTCAGCAGCACCGCTTCGGCCTCGACGACCTTGCCGAGGAACTGGTACAGCATGGCGTTCAGGTAATACTCGCTGCTCGTGTCGATGCCGAGGGCCGCCGCTCGATCCATCAGCGCCCGCGCCGCCGGTATCTCCCCAAGCGCCCAGCACAGGTGCGCCTGTTCACTGAGTACTTCGGCCGGCGGGTCCGGTGCGCGTCCGAGGTGCGCGAGACAGGCGCGCGCAGCCTGGATCTCGCCGTTCATCGACAGGCGCCACGCCAGTTGCGTGATCAATTTGGCGTCATTGGGCAGCAACGGGACAGCCTGCAGCAATTGCCGAGTTGCCGTGCGCATCTTGCCTCGCCGGAGGATCACGTCAGCCAGCGCCATGCGGACGGGAACGTCGTGCGGCGCAGCTTGCACGAGTGACTCGAGCGCAGTCTGCGCCGCCGCCCACTGCCCGGCATCCATGGACTGCTGGGCCTGGTGGCGAAGACGATCAGCTGCCGCTGAGGTATCCGCGATATGCATGGAGAGATGGTATCCGGGCGCCGGTTGGCTCGATAAATGTAGCAAAGCGTGGTTCATCGGGCACCACTTTGAAACGGCGATTCATCCCCGCATTAAACCCGCAGGATAGCCTGCCACCCGGCTGACAGGATTGGAGTGTTCTTCGCTGTCCTCGCACGCGGCAATGGTCATGGATGGACGTGGATCTGACGTGGTGAATCCTCAAGCGCCAGCCGCAAGGGTTCCAGTTGCCTCGCGTAGTGCTGCCACTCGCCGAGGGCACGCCTATGGATCGGTTCGCGCACCTGGGCGCTGCTTGGCGTGGCCACCGGCGCCGCATTGCGTTCGGGGTGCAGACAGCCCTCTTCGTCTTCCAGCCCGCAGTGCTCCAGAACCCGGCGCAAGGTGGCCGCCGGTTCGCTCACCAGCGATGCGTAGGAAACGTCGAGCATCGCACCAGGCATGCTGATGTGCCAGTGGTTGGTCAGCCGCACGTACTGGCCGTAATAGTGGGCCAGCGTGCGCATGTCGTAGCTGTAGGCGGAGGCGGGGCCGAGCATGGCCTTGAAGTTGGAAAAGCACACGTCCATCGGCTCGCGGACCATATGCAGGATCGGCGCATGCGGCAACGCGCGGCGAATGAGATGAACCATCCGGATGTTGATTGGCAATTTGTCGATGTAGAACCGCCGCCCCTGCGCGCGCCATTGCGTCTGCTGCAGATAGCGCGCGCCCAGTTCTGTGAAGTCGATGTCCGTGCTGCGCTGTTGTGCGGTCAGCATGCCTTGAACCCCGCTCGGGGGAACGTCCGTCATCCAGCGCAGCTGCCGCCGAAAGTCATTGATCTCGCCGGCTGATACCACTTGCGAATGGCTGGAGAGCATGCGGTCGAGCAAGGTCGTGCCGGAGCGGGGCAGGCCGACGATGAAGATCGGCGTGGCGTCGCCGGGGGGCGGGGCTGGTTGGGCGGGCTTCGCCGCAACCGCCTCGGATGCGTGAATGATCGCATCGGTCACGGCCGTCTCACCTTCCGCGTCGTAGGGATGCAGCGCGTGCATGATGGCATTGCTGCGCGCCAGCGCCTGCCATGCTTCGTCCGGACAGCCGAGGTCATCCAGTTCCTTGAAAAGCGCCGACTCGAATCCGGCGCGGCTGGCCAGGATTTCCGCGGCGTTGCTGTCTGGCGGCATCTGCCGCAGCCGTTCGCGCAACAAGCCGAGATCGTTGGATTGCGGCGTCTGCCTGTGCACGTTCGCCAGCGCCACCGCCGCGTCGCCGAAATTTGGCCATCGCCGCAAACACGTTTCAAGCATGCCGCGGGCCTGGGCGATGTTCCCGGTGAACTGCGACAGCATCGCGTGCAGGTAGCAGGCATCGGGTGTTTCGACCCCCGCTGCGCTTGCGCGCTCGATCAGGTCCATCGCCGCGGGTATCTCGCCCAGCATCCAGCGCAATTGCGCCTGCTCGGCCAGCAGCGGAGCCGGCGGATCGGGTGCCCGCCCGAGGCGGTCGAGGCAGCTCCGCGCGGCGACGATTTCGCCGTGGAAGTACAGCCGTCGTATCGTCTGCACGAGCAGAGGGACGTTGCCCACGGGAAGCCGGGAGATCTGCAGGAGCTGGCAGGTCGACGCCCGCAACTGGCCGCGCCCGAGCAACACGTTCGCCAGTTCCATGCGGGCGGAGGCATCGTCGGGCACTCGTTCGACCAGCGCCTCTAGGGTGATCTGCGCGGCGTCCGTCAGGCCAGCGTCCAGGTACTGTCTGGCGCGGCGGCGCAGGCGGCTTTCCGCGGCGGGCATGTCATCGGCGATCATTGGAAGCTGCGGCCTTGGGCGGGGTGGCGGGAGACGGGCGCTGCCGCGTCGTGGCGCCGACTGGCGGTGCGGGCGGGCATCGTCACGAGGGTTGCGCTTGGCCAGGAGACCCACCCAGCGCCTGGTGCAAGGGTTGCAGCTGCGCGGCGTAGTTCCTCCACTGCTCGAGGCTGCGGGTATGGATCGCCTCGCGCACCTGGCTGCTACTCGGCGTGGCCACCGGCGAAGTATTGAGCTCCGGGCGCAAGCAGGCCTGCTCCAGCGCCAGCCCGCAGTACTCGAGTACGCGACGCAAGGTGTTCCCAGGGGCGCGCACCAGGGCGGCATAGGGAACGTCGAGCATGGCGTCGGGAAGCCGTACCTGCCAGTGCCTGGCCAGGCGCGCGTACTGTCCGTAGTAGTGGGCCAGCGCTTGCAGGTCGTAGCTGTACGGCGAGATGTTGCCGAACATCGCCTTGAAGTTGGAGAAGCAGGTGTCGATCGGGTCGCGCACCATGTGCAGGATCGGCGCCTGCGGCAGGGCTCGCCGGATGAACGCGACCATCCGGAAGTTGGCGGGCAGCTTGTCGATGTAGTACGCACGCCCTTGGGCGCGCCATCGCGTTTGCTGCAGGTAGCGTGCACCCAGCATGGCGCAGTCGATATCCGCGCTGCGCCGGATGGCTTCCAGCAGTTCGCTCGATCTGGCTGGCGCCACGTCGGTGACCCAGTGCAGTTGGCGCCAGAAGTCAGTGATCTCTCCGGCGGAGGCGATCTGCGAATGGCGCGACAGCATCCGGTCGAGTAGGGTCGTGCCCGAGCGCGGCATGCCGATGATGAAGATGGGCGTAGGGCCTTCGGACGCTGACGAGGGCGGGGCCCGTGACCTGTCTTCCGGTATGGGCATGCCCATCAGGGCATCGGTGACAGCGGCTTCGGCGGCGGCGTCGTACGGATTGAGCTCGCGCATGATAGCGTTGCACCGCGCCAGCGCGGGCCAGGCCTCGGCGTAGCGCCGCAGATCGTCCAGTATCTTGAATTGCGCGTACTCGAATTCGGCGCGGACGAAGCGGTTGCCGGGATCCGGACCGTCGGCAGAAAGGTGGCGCAGCTGCGTTTGCACATGATCCAGCAGAGGGCTTTCCGGCCGCTGCCGGCGCAGGTTCGCCAGCGCCATCGCCGCATCGCCGAATGACGGCCAGCGCTCCAGACAACCTTCCAGTACGGCGCCGGCGCGGTCGATGTCGCCGCTGAACTGAAGCAGCATGGCGTACAGATGCAGTTCGCCCGGCGCATCGACGCCGACCGCCAGGGCCCTCTCGATCAGCGTCTTCGCTTCGGCGATCTCGCCGAGACCGAAGCGCAGATGTGCCTGCGCGACCAGTAACTCAGGGGGCGGGGCGGGGGCCCTGGCGAGGAGATCGAGACAGCTGCGGGCGGCGGGAATTTCGCCAAAGGCGATCAGGCGTTTCGCCACGCCGACAATCAGCGGGCCATTCCGTGGCAGCCGGGCCGCGACCTGCAGCATCTGCGCGCTCGCTTCACGCAACCGGCCGCGTCTGAACAGGACATCGGCCAGTTCGACCAGTACCGCAGCGTCGTGCGGCAACTGTCGGGCAAGCGACTCCAGGGCAGCCTGCGCAGCGCCCCATTGTCGGCCGTCGATGTGCTGCCGGGCGAGCGTGCGCAAGCGGTTTTCCGCCGTGTCGGTGTCCTGAGGATTCATTCGGGCATAGTAACTTCAGGGGTGGGGAAACGTGCGCTCCACCGCGGTGTTCCACCTGCCTTGCCAAGGTCGCGCCCGCGCTTGTCGGGTCCGCTGGATCATCATGGACGCGCGCTTCCGTGGCCACCTCAAAGAAAAGCCACCGGCCGGAGCCGGTGGCTTTCAAGACGCGAATCAGCTTGTACGATCAGTAGTCGTAGGTCACCGACAGGCGAACCGTGCGCGGCGGCTGGAAGAAGATGCCGTCGCCGTAGCTGTTGTTGATGTTGAGGGTATTGGTGGTTCGGTCGTACGAGCTGTTGCCGGTCGGATCGGTCTGTACGGCCCTCTGCTGGTCCAGTGCGTTGAAGATGTCCAGATTGATCCCGAGCTTGTTGTCGGCAAACGCCGGCGCGTAGTGGATACCAAGGTTGAGTTGCTCGGTCCACGGCGTATGGCCGAGGGTGCCCGCCGGGTAGCGCGCGCCATTGCACCAGTGGTAGTTGCCGCTGCCGTAGTTGTTGTAACCGGACGGATCGCCCGGCTTGCCCGGGCCGTAATAGGCCTTGCCCGAACCACCCACGCCGTAGTAACCGAGGCACTCCTTCGGATAGCCGGATTGCGCCAGCAGCGTCGCGGATACCAGCCATTCCGGGGTGATCTGGTAGGCGCCGCGGATGCGCAGCTGGTGCTTGCGCACGTTGGCGAGTTCGCCATTTGCGCCGTCCATGAGCTGCCAGGAATCCCAGTCTTCGGTCTTGGACACGTCAGCCTGGCCGAAGTCGGAGCGCACCTGGCCTTCGGTATTGCCGAAGCCGCGGGTGTAGGTGTAGTCCACGCGCGCCTGCCACTTGCCGTCGAACGGATGCTCCATGTACAGGTTCAGCGAGCCGATCTTGCGCTTCACGCCCTGCTGGTAACCCCAATCCTTCTGGCTCATCGTGACGAGAAGGTCGGGATGGGCGGTGTCGCTCGACTTCACCAGAATGTCGTTCGTCAGGCCCGGGTTGATCAGGCGGCAGTAGCTGGCACCGTACAGAGAATCGTAATAAGCGCCAGCCGGCGTGGGAACAGTCGGATCAGGCCCCGCGAGCGTCGCGGGGTCAACCCCCTGTGCCACCATCTTGTCGCCGATCCGGCCCGGCGAACACTCGTCGTCGATGGCGGTCTTCAGGTCGCGCCACATCGCCTTAGCACCGTAGGTCCAGCTGTCGTTGAGCTTCTTGTCGAAACCAACGATGAACTCATCCAGGTACTCGGCCTTCAGGTTGCGCGCGGTGACCTGCTGCGGGTCCTTGGGCAGACCTTTCTCGCCATCCGGCGAAGTCGTCGCCGGGTCGTCCAGCGTCGCCAAGCCGGTCGGAATGCCGTTGGCGTCGATACCGGTGTAACTGTAGTTGGTGGTGAGGTAGGTCGAGATGTTCGCCGCACGTTCCGCCGCATTGTCCGGCAGCGCAAGGTAATAGCGACCCGCGTTGCCGTAGATCTTGAACGAGGAGTCGCCGTTCACGTCCCAACTGGCACCAATGCGCGGCTCCCACTGGTTCTTCTCGTCGACGAACGCCTTGCCTACGTCGTTGTAGTTGGTGAAGTGGTCGTTGCGTACGCCAATGTCCAGCAGCAGGTTCGGCAGCACCTGCCAGCTATCCTGCAGATAGTAGGCCTTCTGGGTCATCGTCATGCTGGTCTGCCAGCCGATCTCGCGTTTCTGCACGACGGTGCCGGGGAGATAGCGCCAGTAGTAGTTCAACGAGGGGTTGAACGGATTCTGCTGATTCGGACCTTGGTTGCGGGCCTGGTACGACATGTTGTCGATGCCGACGGCAAGATCGTGATCACCCAGTTTGTAGTCGAAGTCGACACGCAGGCCATGAGTGCCGTTGCTGGCATTGCTCGACAGCCAGCTGGTGTTGGTCTGGCCGTTGGTGATCCCGTTCGGCCCCGTGCCCGGCGGCAGGAAGGCCGGATCCTGATTGTACGGACGCGAAATGTAGGGCAGCGCGCTGACACTGCTTTCGCCGTAGATCGTCGGATCCTGGAAGTGGGCCTTGCCGTACAGGATGCTCAGCGTGGCCGCGTCGGTGATGTAGCTGGTGAAGTGGCCGAGGTAGAACTGGGCGTTATCCTTGGTTACGTCGTTGGGGGTGACGAAGGCACCCGACTTCAGCGTGTTGTAGTCGAACGCATAGGTCGACCCCGCTCCGGTGCTGCTGCGGTTGTTCATCGCCGTCAGTTCGAGGATGTTGCTGTCGGTGATGTTCCAATCCAATTTGCCGTAGAACTTCGTATCCTTGTCCGTGTTGTACTGTACGAGGCCGGCGGACGCGACTTCCACATTATTAGATTGTGTCTTGGTGGTCTCGGCCGCCAGGAACATGAACAGCTTATCCTGGATCAGCGGGCCGCCGACGTAAGCGGAATAGATCGTCTCCCACTTCTTGTTGTCGTTGCGGTACTGGTGCAGCGTGCCCGCCAAGTCCGGGTTTTCCAGCGCGTAGTTGACCTGGCTGGTCGACGCCGGGACGGCCGGGTGGCCGTAATAGTTGTTGACCGGGGTCCCTTCGAGGAACCGCGGCTCCCAGGCCACTTGGGCACCGAAGTGCCACTCGTTGGTGCCGCGCTTGCCGATCTGGTTGATCACGCCGCCGTCAGAACGGCCGTACTTGGCGTTATAGCCGCCGGTGAGCGTTTCCTGCTGGTCGATCGCACCGTAGGGCAACTGGAAGCCACCCAGGTTCTTGTACGGCTCGCCGGTGTTGTAACCGTTCACGTAGTACGCATTCTCGGTCACGCTCGAACCGCCGAACGAGACCAGCGAGTGCCCGCCCGGGCCATTGAAGAAGCTACTGCCACTGGTGGTGCCTGGCGCCAGCAGGGCGATGGACTCCGCATTGCGGCTGACCGGCAGCTTGCGCAGGTCGGCGGCGGTGATCACCGTGCTGGAGCTTACGCTGGAGACGTCGATGGCCGGCAGCGCGTTGGCCGAGACGGTTACCGCGCTCAGCGACGTCGTTTCGGCGCTGAACGTGACGGAAGTGCCGGCGCCGGGTGCCAGGGACACCTTGCGCGAAT
>Ga0157372_10005983_pt1 | contig 12927 bp, 6 predicted proteins | sample C55metaG_FD_115307 | JGI IMG/M metagenome (GOLD analysis project Ga0157372, IMG submission 115307) | Corn rhizosphere microbial communities from Kellogg Biological Station, Michigan, USA - C5-5 metaG | ecosystem: Host-associated > Plants > Roots > Rhizosphere > Soil | place: USA: Michigan... | reverse complement strand
GGAACTCGCGAAACGTGCCTACGTGCTCCTCCATGCGGAGGTAAGCGATGTAGCTTCCGTTGCGCGAGAGGATGTCGGGTTGCGGCGCAACGGGTACGTAGCCGCTCTCATCGACGTAGCCGACGAAGAACTCACCAGCCTTCGTGGGCTTCTCCCAACCGCATGTTGCGCCAGCGTCGACTCCCTCGATGAGAGGATGTGAGAGGCGGTCGCGATATCCGAAGTGCTCGCGCGGATACTTGAAGGGCAGAATCGCTTCAAGGTCGAGCGAAGAGATTACATCGACTCCTTTGATTTCATCGAGGTAACGAGCGTGTTCGGCTCTGCAGCGTTCGCGCTCAGTGACATCGCGAGCAAAGAGAATCGCGATTGCGTGCACTTCGGAACTGGCGAGACTGCCGAGCCAATGTCGCGGGTGGTTTGCTCCGGTGATCCCGAGGATTTCGGCGCGTGCCGCCATGCCCTGCTTGAACTCGTCCGGGAAGGAATTCAGGGAGTCTTCGTCGAGGCCGAGCGCGCGCAGGCCGTTCCATGTAAAGGCGAGAGTGACCCAGCGGGCGTCCGGAGAGTGAGAGCCGACGGATGCTGCGGTGCCGACTTTGTCGATGAGGCCGGACAGCCATGTGCGGCCCGCGGCTCGGTCACGAATGGTGAGGAACTCGTAACGCGCGGCAAGCGCCGGCGTGCGGGCCAGAAGGAAGTGCTGAATGTCGTTCGTTTCGAGCGTGTCCATTTCGCACTCTTGGGTAGTTATTGCATCTGGTCCAGCATGTTGGAGAGTGATGCCTTGACCTTCAGGGCCTTCTTGATTTCGTCGGCGCTGACGTAGGGGTATTCGCCGTATTCGAGGAAGCTGGGAAGCTGATGATCGCGGACAAACTTGATGAAGGCGGCCGGGTTGGTTTTCCAGTCCTTCGGAAAGCCTTCGAGATTTTCGAAGACCGTATGCAGCCCGATATTGTTGAAGAGGCTGACGGCGTCTTCGGTGTACTTGTCGAAGTCGGTGTCGAAGATGCCCTGATACATGAAGTAGGTCTCGCCCTTTACAGGAATCAAGAGCCAGCGAAGGTAGTGAAGCTTGAGCGCCGCCAGATAGTCGGGCGTCCCTGCGATGGCGGCTTCCATCTCGTTGGCGTGCTCGTAGAATGCGGCTTCTTTGCCAGGTATGACCTTTGCGAAGATGCTGAACCCGTAGCAAGCCGGAGTTCGCGGAAAGACGGGGCCGTAGCGTCCCTGCTCGAGCTTGAAGTAGCCCTCTTTGGGGATAGCCATTGCGGCCGGATGTTCCCAGGTGTTGTCTGCCATGTTGTTCTCCTTGAGGAATGCGATCCTTATGTGGATGTGCGGTGCATGAAGATGGCGACGAGACGTGTTACAGGGCCGCGAAGCAGGATGTACGGGACAAAGGCCAAGGTGGGGGCGACGATGAGTAGCTCAAGGACGTATACGCCGCGGTGGGCAATGAGCTGGTAGATTGCGTCGAGAATGATGGCGAGGATGAAGACTTTGCCGACGTCCTTCCATGCTTCGCGAAGTAAGAGGGAGCGCTGGGACGGATCGGTAATAGTGGTCCACAGAAAGGCGGGACGGCCAGCACGCCCGTCTTTAATACCGGACCAGATGGCGAAGCCAGTGGCCATTATGGGCTGTAGGATCAGGCGAAAGTTCATCGGCCCAGTGAGACGAGCGGCGAGGTGGTCCCACAGGCGCTTGAGGATGTCGTCCATATCGTGGCTCACTCCCAAGAGGCGCAATTTGCACAGGCTACCGATCGAAAACCAGCTCCGATACTGGCAGTTCTTACAAACGTGGTGCGATTCATCCCCAATAGATGGGCAAGGGACATGCACACTCTCTGGCTGTTTGTTGTTGATCAATCGGGCGCAAATCGATAAGCGAGTGTTGCGGGAGTCTTCCTTCCGGCGCGCATTGGTTCTACGTTGTATGTCGACTATGTTTTGTACTCCAGGCAGGCGACTCGTATTTGCGATGGCAATCGCTTTCGTATGTGCATCCGCAGCAAGCGCGGACAGCATTGAGGGTTTCGCCGTCACGGGCCAGTTCCGTGAGCAGATCCGGGTCTTCAAGTTCGAGCCTGGGGTTACTGCAACGATGGTTGCCCCGCCGGTCAGCGAGTTCAACCGACTTCAGCCAACTACGCTTATCCTTTACGCTCTGCCTAACGGAAACACGACGGAACAGACGATTGGAAAAGCGATTGCGCCTGGAGACGATTGGCACTTTGACATTCAACACATTGGCGCGCAGATGCGCCTGTTGCGGGCAGCAAACCCCGGTCGCAATCTGGTGATCGCATATCTCGAGAATACGCAGAAAAGCTGGCCAGCGTGGCGAGCCGCGAACCCAAACAATGCGACGCTCATTGTGGGCATGGTGACAACTCTGCGCGCTGCGATCCCCGGCGGAGCGCCCGACGTATATCTCACTGGTCACAGCGGCGGAGGCAGTTTCACCTTCGGCTTCATCAACGCATTCGACGTTCTCCCGGCCTACATCACACGCATTGCGTTTCTCGACAGCGACTACGCGTTTGGTGACGATCCAGCTCACGGTCCAAAACTTATCGCCTGGCTGCGCGGCAACAGCGATCGCCGCCTGATTGTTATCGCATATGACGATCGCAAGATCGAATTGAACGGGAAGAGAGTGGTTTCGGATACCGGGGGAACGTATCGGGCAACGTATCGAATGGTGGAGGCGTTTCGGAAAGAAATGCCACTCGAGGAAGGCACCGACGGGAGCTATACGAGTTTTACGACGCCGCAGGTGGAGATGTTCATCCATAAGAATCCGGAGAACAAGATTCTGCACACGACGCTGGTCGGCGAGTTCAATGGGTTCATTCGTGCGATGTCGGATCTCGATCCGGGACCGCGAGAGAGTTGGCAAAAGCCGCTGGCTTCGCTCGAGGGGCCGCGCGCCTACACTGGCTGGATCGAACGGCCAGCACCTGTTTTCACAAATCGCGTTACGGCGTCAGCACTTCCTGCCCGCCCTGTTGATGCGCGAGGAGGGGCTGCGTTCATTCAGTCGCTGGCTGGACTCGACCGCGACGCGCGCGAGGAAGCTGTGCTGCGTGAGCTGAGGCGCGGCAACGTCCCCGACTTCCTTCGCCACCTTGTCCCAGTCACCGTTACTGCGAAAGACACCGAGGGTCATCAACATACAGCGGTCTACCAGGTTATGCCAGACTATCTGGCCATCGGATCTGATCGCGACTTCGTCCGCATACCGATGAATCCGCACACCGCACAGGCGTTTTGCGACGCTTTCGGTTTCGTCCTTCCCACAACGAAGATGGTCGACGATATATGGCGAGAAGCGACTTCGAAGATGATTCCCGAGCCGCTCACGCAATCACGAGAAGACCCGCAGACGTTCCTCACCCACAACCGAATGATCGAACAGCAATTAGTCGGGCAGTATCCCGGCGAACTGCGTGCAGGGGATAAAAAGGACGTGGTGATAACGAACCGTCTGAGCGAAAAGCCAGGACGAATTGCAATCTACGGTTGGCATTTCCCGAGCGGCGAACCGATACAGCCGCTCACAACAGTGCATGCCGATTGGTATGTCGATTACAGCCACGGCATTCGACCGGTTGCAAGAACGATCAAAGTCGATGAAGTGGACATGCAGTATGAGGAAGTGTTGGGCGATCCGAAACTGCACGTATTGCTGAGCAACGAAGGGGTGATGCCAGTTTCCACCTACCCACCCGCAGCGGCAGCGGTTAGTGGCGGGAGAGGGATCGTATCCCGCCACTAACCTGGCCCGATGCCTGCATTAGAAGATGTACTTTGCTGCAAGCTGTGCGCGACGAGGTGAGTTATTGAGGACGCCGTCGCTGGCGGGGTTGAGCCGGGTGAATACGGTTGACTGGATGCTCTGCGACCCGAAGGTGTCGTAGGTGACCACGTTGAAGACGTTCTGCACCTCGAGGCGCAGCTCCAGCTTCTGCTCGCGGAAGGTCCGGAAGCTCTTCGAGAGGTTTGCATCCATTTGCCAGACGTGATTCTGACGGAAGTGATTGCGACCAATATTGGAGAACTGCCCCGCGGCAGGCACGAAGAATTGAGCGCGCTGAGCGGCGGTGAACCAGAAGTTCTGGCCGTTCTCCTTATGAATTGATCCGATATGACCGTTGCAATCACCCGAGCATGAGGCCGGCGTCTGCACTGTGCCCGAGAAGGTGTTGTATCCGGAGAAGAAGGTGATGGGACGACCGGATTGCCAATAGCCGTCGCCGGAGAGCTGCCATCCGCCGATGATGCCGTCCACAACGCGGTTCCAGTTCGCTCCGAAGTGACGACCGTGTCCGAACGGCAGATCCCCGACGAAATAGCCGTTGAGGACATGAGTGTCATCGAGGTCCGCAGGAGCGTAGTTCAATCGCGGCGTGTGGTAATCAAAGGGCGTACCAGCCGCCGACTGCGAGCTGCCGGTGGCGACGGTGGTGAATGTGGGATCGTACGATCTGATGTCCATGGCCCGGGAGAAGGTGTAATTTGCTGTCACCAGGTAACCCTGGGAGAAGCGCTTCTCGAGTTGCAACTGCAGGCCGTTGTAATTGGAATAGTCGCGAGTCTGCAGAACAAATAATCCGCCAAGGTACTGCTGGTATGGCTTGAAGAAGGTGGGTGACAATCCGGCGGTGACAACCAGCGGAACGCCGTACGGATTGGCCGTCGTTGGAGTGCCCTGAAGCCGATTGGCGAAAGAGTTTGCCACGCCAGCCACATCATTGTGGCTGAGGTTCGCTGCATAGTTCTTCTGCAGGAACTGCACTGCCGTCTGGCCGGTAGTGTGACGGCTGTCGGCGTTGACGATCTGTTGCATCAGGGGCGTGCTGACGCCGTTCTGAGCCTGGACAAAGGAATCGAGGAACCCATTGGTCAAGTAGTTCACCTGATTCGAGTCGTAGCCTCCATAGAGGTGGGTGCCGTGATTGCCGATGTAGCTCGTGGTGAGCACGAGGTTATGAACGAGTTCGCGTTGAATGCTGAAGCCCCACTCCTGGACCGTTGGCGTCTGCATGTGCGGATCAGAGACGGTGAGGGAGTTCGCGCTGTAGGCGGGAGGAGTGGCAAGTGACTGTGGCGTCGCGCCCGCGGGCAAAGCAGGTGCTTTCCAGCCCGCTGCGCGGACACCCGCCGAGACAAAGGTTGAACCGGTGACCGTGTCCTGACCTGAGGTGCTATCGGTGACCTGATATGTCAGACCCGGCATGCCCTGGAAGACCGAGGACGAGAATGAGAAGGAGTTGATGCGGTCAAACGCGATGCGATAGTTGCCGCGAACAGAGGTCTTGCCGTCCCCGATGGGATCCCATGCAAAACCGACCGAGGGCCCAATGTTGTTGAGCCGATTGTCCATGAACTTGCCCGGAACGAAGGCCAGCGTGCTCGTCAACGGATTGCCGTAGCGGACATCCTGATTCGGCACAAGCGGGACGAAGCTCTTGAATACGGGAGCCAGACGCATGTCATCGCGGAAGCCGTAGTCAAGCACAAGGTGTGGTGTGACGTGCCAGGTGTCCTGTACGTAGAAGTCGTACTCCGGCCAGCGCGCGTCCATGATGTTTAGCGAACCCGCGGGCTTGAAGGTGTTGAGGTTCTGAGCCACATAGCCACCGGCCACGCTGCCGATGCGGCCCAACAGGTCGTTCACTGAGCTATTCAGTGTGGAGATGTCATTGGTGTTGATGCAGCTCCCGCAGCCGGATGATGTCGTTGGAACGTTGTAGTAGGAGCTCACAGGGTTATTGCCTGTCGAAAACGCAACCTGTGGGATTACATTCAACGATCCGACTGAGCCGCGATGGTCGATCTCGCGGCCGTAGCGGAAATTCACCCCGGCCTTGAAGATATGCGCGCGGTGCACAACTGTGAAGTTATCCACCAGCTGAATCGTCGTGAGATACCGATTGTTGCCCACATAGCTGGAGAGCGGCGCGGTAACAAGGTTGGGATTGAAAGGCGTCTGCGTAGAGGTGGCATAGGCGGGATTCACGAATGCATACCCGAACCGATTGAAGCCGGTGAGAAATTCATTCGTGATGTTGTTGGTCGGGGAAAAGCGCCAGTCTACCGCGAGGTTGCGTGGCTGGCGGAAGGTATTGACGGTTGCGGGCAATCCAGGAAACACCTGCAGTCCGGCGTTGACCACATCCGCAAAAGTATTCTGGTGTCCTTGCGAGTAGCGGCCAAAGATCGTGTTGTGCTGATTGATTGTGTAGTCGACCTTGACTGTCTGATCGACCTGCTTGTCGGTAGCAGGCGCGGCCCAGGTGAAGCCTGCCGTGTTCAAGCCATCACCGAATGAGAAGTTATTCGCAAGAGGTGCGAGGCCGAGGTACGACTTGACTGCGGAATCGAGGCCGATGTGGGCCGGATCATTCGTAATCATGTTGTACGTGCCGAGGGTCGCGCCCGCCGGGAGCACAACGTTGCCGCTGGAATCGACCGAAGGAGTGGTGGAGCCTGCGTTGCCGTTGCGGATTGAACCGTTGGCGCTGGACATATAGCGCAGAATGCCGTTGCGTGCCGACTGCGTGTACACGGTGCGCGTCACAACGGAGCTGGAATGCGCGTGCAGCAACTCCACGTTATAGAAGAAGAAGAGCTTGTCCTTCCAGATCGGTCCGCCGACAGAACCTCCATAGATGTTCTGCACAAATTGAGGGCGAGACAGACCAGCCGCCTTCGCTGCCGCTGTGTTCGCCTGGAGGAAGGGTGACTGGTAAAACCAAAATCCATTGCCATGGAACTGGTTGGTGCCCGACTTGGTGACCATCAGCACCTGGGCGCCTGAGTTGCGGCCATACTCAGCCGTCGGGTTCGCATTGATGACACGAAACTCCGCCAGCATGTCCGGATTCTGGTGTGAGGGCGAGGTGTTTGAACCGCCTGAAGAGGTCTCGTTGTCATCGATGCCGTCCAGGACGTAGTTCCAAGCTCGGTCGCGCGACCCGTTCACGACGATGTCACCGCCCGCGGCGTTGGCGGAGTTGTTCTGGATGACGCCCGGCATGTACTGGGTCAAGCTAACCGGGTTACGGCCGCGGGTGCCAACGATGGGAAGCTGCGTCATCGAGACGCTGTCAATGATGCCGCCGAAGTTGCCGGAGGATTCGGTTTGCACAAGGCCATAACCACCCTCGACCGTCACTGTTTCAGTGTTGGAGCCGGGCTTGAGCTTGGGATCGACGCTCGTTGGCACGCCGATCGCGAGAACGTTCCCCCTGGATAAGAACTGAGTGAAACCCGGCGCATCTACCTTGACCGAATAGCTGCCGATCTGCAAGGAATCGAAGGCGTAGGTGCCCGTCGCGGAGCTGTGCGTTGTGTATGTGACGCCGGTCGCGTCGTTTGTTGCGGTAACCGTGGCATTCGGCACGACGGCGCCCGTCTGGTCAGTCACTGTGCCGGAGATGCGACTGGTTGTTCCTTGTGCAAGAACGATCGAAGCTGTGAGAAACAGGCCGACAACGAATAGGGAAACTTTTCGTAACAACATATGCCTCCAAGAAAGAGGCTGACCAGTCCGGCTTCGCCTCGAAAACAGGTGATTACAACAAAGGCTCCGCAGTCCTGACCCATACAACCGGAGGACACCAGTTTTGAGAATGGGTTCACGATATTTATGGCAACTTGAGATGTCAATCGGAAATCCACAGACGACTCCGGTCGCGTTCGATCTTCGGAAGCTGTTCTGGCGCGCGCCGAACGACGGAATGGCTGCGTAAACAAGTCTTCCAACTTCGGTGCAGTGTTTTTCGGCGACTTGGACTTGATGGAAGAGTAAGTGGCGGAGGGAGAGGGATTCGAACCCCCGTTGCCCGTTAAGGCAAAGCGGTTTTCAAGACCGCCTGTTTCAACCACTCACACATCCCTCCGTGTGGCCGAGATAAGAATATCAGGATGATCTTGGCGGCATTTTTCAACATATCAAATGGCTCCCCTATGAGCAGTATGACCATCGGAGAGAAGAGCTTATGCTCAGAAGCCTGAAAAGGAATAAGTCGACGCAACCTGCGAGGACAAAACAATGGCGGAAAATGATGGATTGGATTTTGGCAAGGGAGTCAGCGTTGACCGCGTTTCCGACGGAGGAATAGTTTCAGGGAAGGTCGGCGATGACGAAGTGCTGCTCACGCGGCGCGGTTCCGAGCTCATTGCCATCGGGGCTCACTGCACTCACTATGGCGGACCGCTCGCGCAGGGGCTGGTCGTTGGCGATGAGATCCGGTGCCCGCTTCATCATGCGTGCTTCAGCCTGAAGACTGGAGAGGCACTGCGAGCCCCTGCGTTCGACCCAATTCCATGCTGGCGCGTGGAGCAGGTTGGCAATACGGTGTTTGTCCGCGAGAAACTGCCGGCGCCGTCTCCGAAAACTTTGAGCCATGCAGATGCGCATCCTGAGTCGATAGTCATTGTGGGTGGTGGCGCTGCGGGCACGGCTGCCGCGATCACTCTGCGACGCGAAGGGTATCAGGGGCCTCTGACGATGCTCTCTGCAGATAGCGATCCTCCGGTGGATAGGCCGAATCTTTCTAAGGACTATTTGAGCGGTAATGCACCCGAAGACTGGATGCCGCTTCGACCGGCTGACTTTTTCACCGAGCAGAAAATTGAGCTGGCGCTTAGCTCACGCGTGACTTCGCTGGATCCGCAGAAGAAAGAGGTCAAAACCGAGAGCGGAAAGACGTATCGTTTCGGAGCGCTGCTGCTGGCGACAGGCGCGGAGCCGGTAAGAATCTCTGTTCCCGGCGCAGATGACTCCCGGTTGTTTTATCTGCGCACATGGGCGGATGCGAGGAGCCTGATAAAGGCCGCAGCTGGGGCGAAGCAGGTTCTGATTGTGGGGGCGAGTTTCATTGGGCTCGAGGTTGCAGCTTCGCTGCGCGAACGCGGCATCGCTGTGCATGTTGCGGCCAGAGAAGGTGAACCGCTTGAGCGCGTGCTGGGGAGGGAGATCGGGAAATCTATTCGCGAGTTGCACGAAGCTCACGGAGTGGTCTTCCACAAGGGCGAGACGATCGCTCGAATGGATGGAAACACAGCGACACTCACGAAGGGTACTGCTGTCGAGGCTGAGTTGGTCGTTTTGGGAATTGGCGTTAAGCCAGATGTGGATCTCGCCGAGAAGGCTGGGCTGAAGGTCGATAACGGCGTGGTAGTGGACGAGTACCTTGAGACGAGCGCGAAGGGAATCTTTGCTGCAGGGGATATTGCGCGGTGGCCTGACGCACGGACAGGGCAATTGACTCGCATTGAACATTGGGTGGTCGCCGAGCGCATGGGCCAGACGGCTGCGAGAAACATGCTGGGCCGTAGAGAACGATTCGATACTGTGCCTTTTTTCTGGACGCAGCAGTATGACGTGACGGTCAGGTACATCGGCCATGCGGAGAAGTGGGACAGCCTCCAGGTCGATGGAAGTCCGCAGGCCAGGGATTGTGCTGCTACGTTCAAGGCCGGTGACAGGGTGCTTGCGGTCGCAACCATAGGACGCGATCTGCAAAGTCTGAAAGCCGAGGAGGCAATGGAAGCGAAGCGAGGTTAAAGCGCGTTCGAGCAGTACTGAACCCAAAGCCGTAAGCTGCGCTCGCCAAGATGGAATGTCACAATGGATGCGGATTTCAATCCGTTCCGTTGTGAGGCTGTGTGAGACGAATCGCGGTCGCTTTAGTGTTCGCATGTTTGTGCGGGTTTGCTTCAAGAGGCGCGGCTCAAAAGACACTCTTCTATCTGCAAGAGAACGCGGCGTCGGTACGCTCGTTCGAGCAGCACAAAGACAAGATCGATATTCTCGTTCCGACCTGGTATGCGGTGAATGGTCACGGGCTGGTGACGGGAGAACCGGACCGCCGGGTGTTGGCACAGGCGAAAGCCGCACATGTGCAGGTGATTCCGATTGTTGTGCTCTTCGATAAACAGCAGCTTCATGATCTTTTTGGTGATGTGAAAGCGCAGGATGTGATGAATCGTGCGCTGTTGCGCGAGTGCAGGGAGCATGGCTATGCGGGGATTCAGTTCGATCTCGAGCATGTGCTGTGGGTGGAGCGCGATGGGCTTTCGGCGCTGGTGAAGCGCAGTGCGGAGGCGCTGCACTCTCAAGGGCTGCAGGTGCAGATTGCCACTGTGCCCAATGCGCCGGGGCATGCCGGCTCGCTGCCGTATGCGAAGTGGATGTTTGAGGAGTGGCGCGGCGGATACGACCTGAAGGCGTTGGCAGAATCGGTGGATTTGATCTGTCTGATGACCTACGATCAGCACTCGCGATATACGGCACCGGGGCCTGTCGATGGGTGGGAGTGGACCGTTGAAAACCTGGACTATGCGCTGCAGGATGTACCGAAGGAGAAGCTGTCGCTCGGCATCGCGCTTTACGGCTATCACTGGTTTGCCGGTGATCCTGGGTTGAACAAGCCGGAGCAAAAAGCGAATCCTACAGCGGAGTCACTCTCGTTTGCGAGCGCGGAGTTTCTGCGCGCGAGCTATGGCGGCAGGCTGCAGTGGGACGATGACGATCACACACCGTGGTTTTATTTCACCCGCGACCAGACACGCGAATGGGTCTTCTACACCGACAAACGAGCGTTCATGGATCGATATGAACTTGCCAAACAGCGCGGACTGCAGGGGGTGTGCTCGTGGGTGTTGGGAGACGAAGACCCGGCGATCTGGGATACGATTCCTGCGAAGCGGTGATTACTTGTACAGCAGGTACTGTTCGCGCGCGGCTTTGTAGTCGGTGAGAGCGGGCTGCCATGTAACAGCAATGGAGCGCGGATCTTCGCCGCGGGTGAGGGCGTCAACTGTGGCCTGGCTCGCGAGCAGGTTTGCCGCGCGATCGAGCCGGAATTGCTCGGGGTACAGCTTGTGTAATGCGCTGAGCATCTCAACGCCGAGTTCGGGCGAGTCTAGTGCCTCGCGGTCGGTGACGGTGATGCGAACGGCTTCGATGGTCTGGCCGTGATAGGGGTGAATCGGATCGCCATCAACGGTTGTCGTCGTCGCAGCGAATGTAACGCCGGGGATGTGGCGAGCGTTGAGCGCTGCCGCGACATCAGCGGCGTGGAACCACGCGGGTGGCTGCGCACCAGTGGCCTTGTCCTTCGGCGGAAGGCCGCCGCCAATGAGTTCGAACGGAGTGGGCGTGCCGCGGCCCACGGTAGCGTTCGTAGCTTCGAGCAAGGTGAGCGCGGGAAGCAGGATCGTGGCGTTGAGGTTGTGCAGATTGGGGCTGGGGTTCACCCAGGGCAGGCCCGTTTGGTCGTAGAACTCCGAGCGCGCCCAGTGTTGCATGGCGACGACAGTGAGCGGAGCGTCGATGTGTTTGGTTGCGTTGTAGAAGCGCGCGAGTTCGCCTAGCGTCATGCCGTGGCGCACGGGGATTTGGCCGTAGTCGGTGTAGTTTTCGTGCCCGGGATCAGAGACAGGACCCTGAACCGCGACGCCGCCGAGGGGGTTGGGGCGATCGAGGACGACGATATTGAGGGTGTGGTTGTACTGCTTCTTCTCCTGTGCTGCGGCCTCCAGGAAATAACCGGTGACGGCCTCGTAGGTGTAGGTGCGGACGCCTGCGTCCTGCAGGTCGATAACGACGGCGTCGAGGTCTTGTAGTTGTTCATGTGAGGGGCGCTTGTCTGTATCGTGCGGGCCGTAGAGTGAAGTGACGCGGAGGCCGGTCGTGGGGTCGGTCTCGGGGCCAAAGGATGTCGTGTCCTGCTTGCCGAAGATGCCGTGCTCGGGCGAGAAGATGGTGGTGAGATGTCCGATAACCCTGGACATCTCGCTGGTAAGAACGTCGATCGTCCGCCGGCCGTGAGCGTCGACCCCGGACTGATTGGTGAGGATGCCGAGCCGGAGATCGCCGTTATGCTGAAGCGCGATGTTCTTGAGTTCCTCGAAATGATCGGATTCGAGGACGTCGATGCCGCTCATTGTGGCGTTCGTTCCCGGAGGGACAGATATATCGCTGGTGTATAGCTGTAGTGCCTGCGCGACTGCAGTCGCAACCTCGCCGCGCAGATTAGAGATTGGCGGATTACCGCGTGGATGAATCGCGTTCGCGAGAAGAACGACGTAGGTGTCCGAGCCCGGATCCATCCAGAGCGAGGTGCCGGTAAAGCCGGTGTGGCCGAAGCTGCCGATGGGGAAGAGCATGCCGCGCGGCTTGGAGAATGCCGTGTCGATATCCCAGCCGTAGCCCCGGAGATCCTGCTCGCCAATTGCGGGATAGTGCGGAGCGAGACCGGGCTGCGCACCCTTTTCGCCGCGCGCGATGGCGGATTGTGTGGCGGTGTTGGCGAGTGTGAGCTGTCCGGCGTAGGCGCCGGGCTGCTCGGGGGTCGTCATCAGCAACAGTGTCGATTGCTGCAGAGGGAAGTTCGAAGGGCGGCCCGCGAGACGATCGAGCAGCGCCTGTGCGAAGAGCGAGACGTCATGCGCGGTGGAGAAGACCCCTGCGTGGCCAGCGACTCCGCCCATGCGGCGCGTGGTGGGATCGTGCACAGTACCGCGTGTGAGCATGTCGAAGTGCGGATTGGCACCGGGGTTGGATTTCGATTCGTCATCATGGGTGGTGGGAGCGATGCGCGGGAGCAGGGAAGTATTCCAGTCGCCAGCGGGGCAGGCGTGGCGCGAGTGACCGCGCGGAGCGGGAGCCCAGGCGATGGCAGCGCCGATGACCCTGTGCGGGCCGCAGGCTTTGTCGATGGGAAGGTAACGTGTTTCGGTCATGCCCAGCGGCTTGAAGATGTGCTCCTGAGCGTAAACATCGAGGGGTTGACCGGAGAGCGTCTCGACGATATCGCCGAGGAGGATGAAGTTGATGTCGGAGTAGCGGAAGACTGCGGCCGGTGCGGACTGCAACGGAGTGGTGAGCGCGCGATGAATG
>Ga0157372_10005982_pt1 | contig 12928 bp, 9 predicted proteins | sample C55metaG_FD_115307 | JGI IMG/M metagenome (GOLD analysis project Ga0157372, IMG submission 115307) | Corn rhizosphere microbial communities from Kellogg Biological Station, Michigan, USA - C5-5 metaG | ecosystem: Host-associated > Plants > Roots > Rhizosphere > Soil | place: USA: Michigan... | reverse complement strand
TGTCGATGGCGTTGGCGACAAACTCAAAATCCACGTCATCGTCGCCTTTGACGAATGCGACGCGCTCAACTCGGCCCGTAAAAATAGTCGAGAGTCGATCGTGAAGTTTGTCCCACGGCACATCTTCGTCGTTGATCTTGATAGTTGGCGTCTTGTTGTCGCCGCTCCATGCAATCTGCATCACGATGGTGCGCTCGGGTTGCGGTGGAGACTTTTCGGTCGCCGGCTGCGGAATCTGAGCCTTCAATCCTTTCTGTTGCGACATCGAAACCACGACCATAAACACAATGATCAACACGAGCAAAATGTCGATCATCGGCGTGATGTTGATCTCTGCTCGAAGCGGACCACCGCTCGTATTTGAGAATGCCATGCCAGTCACTCCTCTCAAGTACGCGCGCGTGCCTGAAGGATTGGACAAGCACAGGAGCGCGGAAGTTCCCACGCGATTGCAATTTATGATCGCGAGGCGAACGATGTCAGCCGACAGGCTCTGGCGTTGGCTGAATCGGAGCCGGGGTGAGAGGGGGAGACGGAGGCGGCGACGGATAAATCACGCGCGCCAAATTGGGATAACGCGAGGCGAAAAAATAAATCGAATACGCTGGAAAGAAAACAATCACTGGAACAGAAATAAGAGATACCGCATAAAACACGATCAGCAGAAAAATGCTGCCGGCGACGATGGCGGCCGTGATGGTAAAGACGTTCCAGGTAAACCCAGCGGCTTTCGCGGCAATTACAGCGATCGCACCAATTCCCCCGAATGGAATCAAAAGCAGGACGATCATGATCAGCGCAAGTATTCCCACTGCGACCGCGGCCCCGATTGCCAAAACCAATTTCATTCCGCCATAGCCAGCGTACGATCCCTTTTCCGATTGCAGCATGATCCACAACCTTCGCCAGCCTTCGAACGCCGACAAGTTTTCCAGCGCCATCTGAGGAACCACGAAATCTTTGGTGAATACCTGGATGGCGATCGACAGCAATAGCCAAAGCATAAACACGAAAAATAAAAAAATGCCGGTCAGGATCAGAGGCGCCAGATGCTGGCGGGGAGCGGTAAACCAGCCTAGTAGAAATGCCCCAAGGGCCGGGATCCCGAGCAGAATGGCAGTCCCTGCTATGGTCGCCAGGAAGAACAGGATCTGCCAAATGAAATATTGAAAGGCAGGTCCGCGGCGTCCGCGCCACATGCGGCCCAGTTCGCACCTCTTCGCTATTACGCTGTCAAACAAAACGAAGCGCATTCTGCTGTTCAGGTAAATCAGCAAGCACCAAATAACCGGGACTGCAATAATCGCGATGACCAATAAAGGAGCCAGCAACTCCCAATTTGCGGGTGCAGCTGCGACGAAATTGCGATGATTGCTTGGGGTGTGGGTTGGGAAATTGAAGTTGCAGCCTCCGCCGGAGCTCATTTCGCCGGCAAATAGTCCCACCAGCGCTAGTCGCGTCCACTGGCCGAAACGAAATGGGCGAAAGAGTTGCTGCTTGGTGTGTTCGAAAGCAGGCGTCAGGCAATCGACCGCAGAAATTGGCACAAGCACCTCGCGAAGGTGAACGCGATGAAGGTAAATGCTCACGCCGCGGGGGTCAAGGAAGATTGAATGGGTCGAGATTGTCTCGGCGTACTCTGCGAACACTCTGCGATCTCTGCGGTTAAAGGCTTTTGACGGCAGGTCGTGCACATAGCGGAAAGATCTTAACCGCAGAGATCGCTGAGAAGTTCAAGGCATCGCGACTAATGCGTCGAAGCTTTGAAATTCGGATCGACCAAACGAAAAACTGGCAATTTATTTAGATTTTCTCAGCGCACTTTGCGAATACTCTGCGATCTCTGCGGTTAAAGGCTTTTGACGACAGGTCGTGCACATAGCGGAAAGATTTTAACCGCAGAGATCGCTGAGAAATGCCGCAGAGATCGCAGAGAAGTTCGAGCATCACCATCAACCCTTAAAAGTCCTGAAATTCGGATCGACCAAATGAAAACGTCAATTGATTAGATTTTCTCAGCGCACTCTGCGAATACTTTGCGATCTCTGCGGTTAAAGGCTTTTGACGCAGGCTCTGCACATGGCGGAAAAGATCTTAACCGCAGAGATCGCTGAGAAACTCCGCCGAGACCGCAGAGAAGTTCAAGGCATCGCAGTACTCATCATTCATATCGCAACGCTTCGACCGGATCGAGTTTCGATGCACGCAGGGCCGGAATCAAACCGCTGATCACGCCGACGAGTAGCAACACCAGCGTCGAAACAGCCAGCGTCATCACGGAAATGTGCAGATGAATATCGCCTCTGCCCGAATCGTCCTCGAATAGCGGGCCCATGAGCGGCAGAGTGCCGACCGCAGCCGCCACCAAGTACGAAACCAGGACCCCGATGGCTCCGCCCAGAAGCATGATCAACAATGTTTCTGACAAAAATTGCAGTCTAATGTGGATCTTCTTCGCACCCAGTGCGCGCCGCAGGCCAATTTCGCGAATGCGTTCTTCGACTGATACCAGCATGATATTCATCACGCCCACACCGCCAATGCCCAGGGTCAGCGCGCCAATGAACGTCAGTAGAACTTCGAGACCAATGGTGATCCCATCGATGACCGGACGAAACTCATCGCGCCCGAACATCTGAAAGGCCTTGGGATCGGTTGGCGAGAACTGCTGGCGAGTGGCGACTGCGGCCAATACTTGCGCCATTGCCCGCTTCTCGAACTGCGGCGCGATGGGCTCGAACACCAGGACGGCAGCGTAGCGCGTGTTCCATAAGTCGCCGGCAGTCGAATAAGGAATCCAGGAGGAATCGTCGTCGCTGGAAAAATAATTGCTGAGCTGGATCTTGCGCGCCATCACCCCCACCACCTGGAATTGCACGCCCTGCACTAGAACTGTCTCGCCAACGGCGGGACGCCCGCTGAACAAATCCTCTTTCAACTTCCCGCCAAGAAAAATTACTCGCCGGCGTTCGATTTCATCCTCGGCATTCAGCCAGCGGCCTTCGGACGGGACTTCGTTGCGCATCTCGCCGTATTCCGGGCAAACTCCGCGCACGGGGTCGGTTCCCACCATGCGATCGCCGTAGGCAATGCTCGGACGGCGCACAGTTTCAAGGCAGGCATATTTCACCAGCGGAGCCGTAGCCTTGATCATCTCGACGTCTTGCTTTTCGAGCACCACTTTTTTGCCCGCACGCTGGCCTCCTGGTTGTTCACTAGTCTGCTGCGGCCAGCAGATGACTACGCTCTTACCGAAAGCATCGAACCCACCAACCAGAATCTGGCGAAAGCTATTGCCGTAGGCAATCAACAGCGTGACCGTCGCAATTCCCCAGACGATGCCAAGCATCGTGAGAAACGTACGGGTAAGATTGCGCTTCAGCGCCACCCAGGCTTCGCGAATGATTTCGAGCAACATCAGCTTCAACCTTGAAGAGAACTTCTTACTTCTGACTTTTCGTCATCCCCCCGCCTCAAACCTCAGCGCTTCTATCGGATCAATAGAAGCTGCCCGGCGCGCGGGAAATAGTGCCGACAACACAGCAATTGCGCCCAGCATGACGCAAGCAAGCACTCCTGATGTCCACGTCGGGACCAGTCCGGCAAAGAAATCCGGCATCGGCATCAAGTCGACCAGCCAGCACAATCCATATGCGATGCCCATTCCAATGCCGCCGCTCACCAGCGCGATGATCATGGCTTCAATAAAAAACTGTTTCAGGATTGCATGGGCTGGCGCGCCCAGAGCTTTGCGCACACCAATTTCGCGCGTACGCTCACGCACCGCAACCATCATTACGTTCATCACGCCGATGCCGCCGAGAAAAAGCGTCACAAAGCCGACTGCGCCCAAAAAATATTTCATGCCGTCGGTCATCTGCGTGAACGCCTTCGCTTCCTGCACCGTGTCCCATATCGGACAAGCTTCCTTGTCCAGCGGATCATAGTGATGCATGTGCGCCAGGACCACTCGCACTTCGCGCTTGCAGGCCTCGTGGTGCTCGACCGATTTCGGAGTCACCAGCAGCATGTCGAAGGTTCGAGCAGTACCTGGTGGCTTGTCGGGAAAATTGCGCTTCATCGCCGAGAAGGGAATGAAAACTTTATTAACATCCCAGCCGTCATAACTTGAATCCTGCTTCTTCTTGGCCATCACTCCAATTACGAGAAAGGGAATGTCGTTCAAGTACACGTTCTCCCCAAGCGGATTGCGGCCTTCAGGAAATAGTTGTTTGGCCGCGTCAGTGCCCAGGAAAGCCACGCGGTGCGCGGCAGTTTCGTCATCCCAGTTATAAAAACGCCCCGAGCCGACGTTGAGACTGCGAATATCGCCAAACTCCGGATAAGACCCGGTCACCAGAAATGCTGCGTTGTTGTAGTTGCTGTGAGTGCGAACATCCTCCTGCTCGAGCTCAGGGATCGCGTACTGGCAATCTGGCGCTTGCGATTGCACCGCCTGCACGTCGGCGTCTTCCCAGCGCACAATCTGGCCGGCGCGTGTTCCTCCGGCCTGCAGGCTGGTGCGGCCGTGAAACACGATCATGATGTCCTTGCCGAGATTTTTTGTTTGTTCGGCCTGACCCTTGCGCAGTCCTTCGCCGGCCGCAACCATCAGCACAATCGACACAATGCCCCACGCAATCCCGAACATGGTTAAAAAAGTACGCAATTTATGCGACCACAGCGTACGGAAGACGTCGGATATGAGATCACGCAAGTCCATTTTGAATAATTACGCGCTTAGTTTTGGACGCTCGCGAGGCCGTAAAGTAAGCCGCTGGCGGCCCCTAAAGAAGTGATACGAAATACCCAAAGGATTTGTTCAGATCGGCTGGCCGTGCCCGGCACTCGGGCCTTAGCTGGCTAAGAAGCTCTATTCACTTCTTCATTCTGACTTCTGCATTCTGCATTCTTGAGCCACATGTCCAGTTCTATCAGCGCCACTTCACACTGCATTTTGTGCCTCCGCTGCCGGTCCCGAATCTTCTTTTCCAGTGGCGGCAGCAAATCAAATGTGATATTCGCCGGCTGAAATTTCTTTGGATCGGCATGGGTGATGTAATTCAACAGCGATCCCAAAGCCGATGCGCGAGACGGAGCTATTGGAGTTTCTCCCGCTATCAACTGGGCGGCGAAAATTCCTGCCAGCATGCCAGTCGCGATCGATTCCACATAGCCTTCCACTCCACAAATCTGCCCCGCAAAAAGAACCGCCGGGTGTTCCTTCATCTGCAACGTTGAAGTGAGCAGGGCCGGCGAGTTGATATAAGTGTTGCGATGAATCTGCCCGAAGCGAGAAAACCGCGCATTCTCGAGTCCTGGAATTAACCGCATAACTTGTGCTTGCCCACCAAATTTTAAGTGGTTCTGAAATCCGACGAGGTTGTAAGAATCCGCGCGTAGATTTTCCTGCCGAAGTTGGACTACCGCATACGGTGGCTTCCCGGTCCGTGGATCTCGCAGTCCGACTGGCTTCATTGGCCCGAAGCGTAATGTATCCCGGCCACGGCGCGCGATTTCTTCAATGGGCAGGCAGCTCTCGAAATAATTGAGCTTCTCCCACTCTTTGGCTTCGACTGATTCCGCCGCAACCAGCGCATCGTAAAACCGGTCGTACTCTTCTTTCGACATTGGGCAGTTAATGTAATCCGCGGTGCCTTTGTCGTAACGCGCCGCGAGGTACACCTTCGACATGTCGATGGAATCGGCTTCAACAATGGGGCTGATGGAATCGTAGAAGAAAAGATGCGAACTGCCGCTCAACCTTCCAATCTCGCGCGAGAGGGTATCGGAAGTCAGCGGCCCGGTCGCGACAATCGTGAGTCGGGCTTCATCAATTTCGGTGGCTTCTTCGCGCCGAACTTGAATTAGCGGTTCGCACGAAATCGCCTCAGTCACTTTTGCGGAAAATTCTCCACGATCGACGGCAAGCGCGTGCCCCGCAGGAACTGCACATTCTTTCGCAATGACGATCAGCCGCGATCCTGCCCGTCGCATCTCTTCTTTTAATAACCACGGGGCAGTATTTTCCGACTCCGATTTTAGAGAATTGGAACAGACTAGCTCAGCGAAGTCCGCCGTCTGGTGGGCGGGCGTCAATCGCACTGGTCGCATTTCGTAGAGTTCGACTGGCACTCCCCGCCGCGCACACTGCGACGCCGCCTCTGATCCTGCAAGCCCCGCACCGATGATTTTGACTTTCCGCATAGAGCGTGCACCGCTGAAACGTTCAAAAGATTTTAACCGCAGAGATCGCCGAGAAAAGCGAGCGAGAGCGCTGAGAAAGTGCAATGCCGCCCTTCGGCTTATTATGGCCTGATTTAAATTTGTTTCTCCGTGTCTCAGTGCCTCAGTGGTGAATTTAGTTTGAGAACCTTTCCTCTGCGATCTCGATCGCTTTTCTCGGCGATCTCTGCGGTTAAAAGCTCTTGCACTCAGCAGCCACCCGCCGCATTGCACTCTCGTCGAACGCGACAACTTTGCGTTCATTCAGAAATGTCGCTCCCAGCTTCTTATAAAACTCGATCGCCGGATGGTTCCAATCGAGCACCTCCCAGCGCAGTCCGAAGCAGCCTTCGTCGACGGCAAGTTTCGCGACACCGGATAGTAGTGCCATCCCAATTCCATTGCCACGGAATTTATCCAACACGAACAAGTCTTCGAGGAACAGTGCCGAGCGTCCCTGATAGGTCGAATAGAAATGAAAGAACGAAGCATACCCGGCGGCTTCGCCCTTCCACTCAGCGATCAGCGCGCGAAATTTGGGATTCGGGCCGAATGCGTCGCGCTGTAAATCCTGCTCGGTTGCAACGGCCGCGTGCGGCTTCTTCTCATAGGCCGCAAGACCGCGGATAAGAGAAAGCAGCGCGGGAACATCGTCGCGGCTTGCCGGATGAATGTTTAGGCTTTTCATTTATGTCGGCAGGCGGGCGAGGGCGCCCGCCCCACACTCCACCACATCACACCTTACACTCTTAGCTCGGCCACGGTCGCGCCGCCGCCGCCTTCCTGCTGGGGTGGCTCGGCTACCGACTCCACGTGCGGATGCTTTTGCAAATATTGCCGCAGCGCTTTGCGCAGAATACCCATGCCGCTGCCGTGAACAATTCGCACTCGCGGTAATCCCGCCAGGAAGGCACGGTCGACGAACTTTTCAACCTCACGCGTGGCGTCGTCCACGGTGTGACCGATGACATTGATCTCGGACGGAACGTTCTCAGCTTCATTTTGTAGCGCCACTGAAACGCCTCTGGCTCGGGCCGCCGCGATTGGGTTCTCCGCCGCGCGGCCGACCACTGCGGCGATGTCCTCGCGCGCAATTCGCATTTTCATCGAACCTACTTCGACTTCGAAATGCTTGTTGTCGAGCTGACGCGTGACTTTCGCATTGCGGCCCATGGACTTCAGCTTTACGAAGTCGCCCTCGGAAACGTTCTGCACCAAACTGGGTTGAGCATTGGGATCATCGCGGTCCGCTCCGCTGACATGCGCCACAACTGAAGAATCGAACTGCTCACGAAAGTCGCGACGCAATTTAGCGATGCGCCGCTCAGCTTCTTTCGAGGCTTTCTGTGCCGCCGCCTTGTCCTGAATGGCGCTGACTGCTTCCCGCGCGTGGTATTCAAAATCGCGCAACAAGGCTTCCAACTTCTTCTCCAGTTCCCGCGTCTTCTCCTGCTGCTCGCGCTTTCCTTCGGACGCCAATCGAGTCTGCTCGCGTTTCAGCTCTTCTTCTTTGGATCGGAGGCGAAGTCGCTCTGCCTCCGCTTCGCGCAGTTCGGCATGCAGGCGATCAAGAAATTGCCCGACGTCTCGTGCCTGTGATCCCAGTCGCGAGCGCGCCGATTGAATAATCGCGGGATTCAGTCCCAACCGCTGCGCGATATTAATTCCTGCTGACGCCCCTGGCACGCCCAATCTGAGTTCATAGGTTGGCTGTAGCGTGGCTTCGTCGAATCCGACCGCGGCGTTTACTACTCCGGCCGAATTCGCTGCGAAAACTTTGAGCGAAGTATGGTGCGTGGAAATAATGGTGAAGCAACCGATCTTGAGGAAATGCTCCGCGATTGCAACTGCGAGGGCCGCGCCCTCTTCCGGATCGGTGGCCGAACCCAATTCGTCCAGCAAAACTAATGAACGCGCTGTCGCCGTGCGTGAAAGCCGATCGATGTTTGTAACATGCGCCGAAAATGTTGAAAGATTCTGTTCAATCGATTGGTAGTCCCCAATGTCGGCGAGAACCGCATCGAAGAGCGGCATCTCCATTCTGTGGGCGGGAACTGGAATGCCTGATTGCGCCATCAGAGCCAGCAGTCCGGTAGTTTTGAGACCGACAGTTTTTCCCCCCGTATTTGGGCCGGTAATGATCAGTTCGCGCTGGTCACCTTCCAACTCAATTGTTATAGGCACGACCGTCCGCGCAGATCGAGCACTGTTGTCGGACAAGTTCAACGCGGGTGCCCCATCCTTCTCGCGTTCTGTGCGAGAGGGTGGGGCCTTTGACCTCAGATTTCTTTCGAGCAGTGGGTGACGTGCGTCGCCGAGAATGAGGATTCGAGAGCTGCGCAGAAGTTCAACATCCCCACCCTGTCTCTCCAAAACCGGGAGAGACGAGGATGGGGCACCCGTCGGTCCAGGATTGGATGGTTCGGAACCTGCACTGGGGTTGAATATCGGAGCAACACAGTCGTATTCTTCCGCGAATTTTGCTTTTGCGAACTGCAATTCCAGTTCTGCCAAGACTTCAACTGCGGCAGCAATTTCTGCGGATCGCTCCCCGATCTTCCACGTCATCTCCAGCAGAATGCGGTGAATCTCGGCCAATTCATCTTCGAGCAGTCGCACCAATTCATTGTTTTGCTCAATCGTTTCCAGCGGCTCGACGAATACCGTCTGCCCGCTTGAACTGGCCCCGTGCACCACGCCCTGCACACGTCGTTTGTGTTCGGCCTTTACCGGAATTACGAAGCGTTCGCCTCGAACTGTGACGACTTCGTCCTGAGCAGCCCCGCCTTCGCTTAGTCGCCGCAAGAAGCTTTGCAGCGACTGCTGGATCGACCGTCTTTGCTTTTCGATTTCGCGGCGTAGGCTTGCTAGCTCTGGCGAGGCTTTATCGTCCAGTGTTCCGTCGGGAAGAACTTTGTTTCGCAACCCGCGCAGCAAATCTGCGAAATCGGCAACGCCGGATGAAAGTTCGCGCACCGCGGTCCAATCGACATTCAATGCTTGCGGAGGATTATTCGCAATGGCTCGCCACTCTACGGCTCGTTCAACGATGGCAATTACATCTCGGATCTCCAAAGCTTCGAGCACCGCGCCGGAGATGCGCGATTTATCGAGCAGTTTAGAGACATCGATCAGTCCCGCAAACTCGAAGCTGCCGCCGACTCTTCGAAATTCGCGGACTTCACCAGTAAGTCGGTGCTGATTTTCAATCCACCCTAAATTCACAGAGGGCGCCAACGCCGAAGCCCGCGCCCGCCCCAGATCAGAGACGGCATAACCGCGCACGAGTTCTCGCAGCGAATCGAACTCCAGCACCCGCGCGCTCGAATTTTCCATAGGCTCCGGCACAATTCCATGTTACTGTAATCGGCACTATTAATCGGCCTTCCCCAGGGCTGATGTCCCGTCCGGCTATCGTCCGAAAATTCAAATACCAAATCAGGAGCCACGCATGGCAACCGCCACCGTCCCCGTCCGTACCGCGTCAGGAGTGCGTCCGAAATATCTATTGTTTGGATTAGTCGGGCTGATGATGGCCTATGTGATGGTCCATAACGAAAGCTTTCTTATCCATCCCAATGACCCGGTGTGGAAGCACTACCATCCGTTTCGCTGGTGGCTTTTACCGCACGGGCTGGCTGGCCTGTGCGCCATTTTCCTGGGACCTCTGCAGTTTTCTGATCGGCTGCGCCAGCGTTTTACCAAGTTGCATCGCGTGGTGGGCCGCATCTATATCGGCGGCGCCTTGGTGCTCGCCCCGCTGGGAGTCTACATTCAATATTTCAACGAGCGTGCCGGCGGGCCACGGTCCTTTACCATTGCCGCAGGCGTCGATGCCGCGCTGCTGGTGATCACAACTCTCATCGCCCTCGCCTTCATTCTGAATGGCAAAGTTCAACAGCACCGCCAGTGGATGACGCGCAGTTTTGCGGTCGCGCTGATATTCCTGGAAGTGCGGGTAATCCAGGGACTCACCGGCCTGGACAACAATCTGGCGGCGACTGAAACCATCGTTTGGTGCTGCGTGGCTTTTTCGGTACTTGTTGGAGACATCGCGATCCAGGCACAAGAGCTGCTGCGGTCACGGCCGGCTCCGGCCAGGGTTCAGGCGGCGGCGCGTTAGGGGCCTGTTATCGGCACGCATTAGCATCACCCTGTTAAACTTTTCTTATGGCTTTTCCAGCTACACGCCTTCGCCGGTTGCGCCGCACCGGCACTTTGCGTTCGATGATGCGCGAGACCCGGCTTGTGCCTGACAACTTCGTCTACCCATTGTTCGTTTGTCCCGGAGAAGGTGTTCGCAAAGAAGTACGCTCCATGCCGGGTGTGTTCAATTTGTCGGTCGATGAAACCGTCAAAGAAGCACGGGAGGCGCACTCTCTCGGTATTCCGGCGTTGATACTCTTCGGGCTGCCCGAAAAGAAAGATGAAGTCGCCACCGGTGCATGGGACGAGAAAGGAATCGTGCAGCGGGCTGCGCGCGCAATCAAGTCCGAAGTTCCAGATATGGTTGTCATTGCCGATGTTTGCCTTTGCGAATACATGTCGCATGGACACTGCGGCGTAGTGTCGACTTCTCACGCCCCGCGATCGGTAGGAGCGGCGGCGCGTGAGTCTGCGGCCGTGGTTGCAGTTAAAAGAGGAAACATGGCCAAGGCGATTGATGCCGCGGCCGCGAAAGTTGCTCAACAACCAGAGTACGAAATTGTGAATGACGAGACGCTGGAACTGCTGGCTAAAACTTCGGTGTCGCTGGCGTGCGCCGGTGTCGATGTAATCGCGCCGTCCGACATGATGGACGGCCGAGTGGGCGCAATCCGCAAGGCGCTCGACGAAGCGCGATTCGAGAACACACCAATTCTTTCCTATGCAGCAAAATTCTCGTCAGCTTTCTATGGCCCCTTTCGCGAAGCTGCCGATTCCGCGCCGCAATTCGGCGACCGCCGTTCTTATCAAATGGACGGAGCCAACATTCGCGAAGCCATGCGCGAGATCGCCCTCGACATCGAAGAAGGCGCAGATATGGTCATGGTCAAGCCGGCGTTGCCATATCTGGACGTGATCGCGGCCGCCCGCGAGCGCTTCGATGTGCCACTCGCCGCTTACCAGGTTTCCGGAGAGTACGCCATGATCGAAGCCGCCGCCCGCAATAACTGGATCGACCGTGACCGGGTGATTCTGGAGTCGCTGACTTCTATTCGCCGCGCTGGGGCCAGCGTCATCGTGACCTATCACGCAAAAGATGCGGCGAAGCGCTTAGGTTGAATAAGCAAAGCCACGAACTCGCCGATCTGCTGTGATAGGAACAACACGGCAGATTCCGCGAGAACCCGCGTAAATCCGTGGCCTGATTTTCCCGCTGTCAACGAATCGCGACCGGCGCATCATGCTTCAACGCCCACACCAGCGCGACCACCCAGCCAATCATCGTCCAGCCGAGCAGAAGGTTCAGCACCAGAATCGAAGCCGCATCTCGTTTATGGCGCGCCAATGCAATGATCGCGGGCAGAAAATAGAAAACAAAGCCGAACCCGAAAATCGGAAAGAAGAAAAATGCCAATAGGTGCATGGGATTTTCAGCCTCCTGCTGAGCTCAGTTTACTACCACGCTATGATACGAATCTGCAGCCCGACCCGTTCCTAAAATCGCTTATGGGGGAACAGCCGCCTTCGGCTGTCCTTCGGGCCAAGGGCCCGATTCTGCGGTGGCGCATGTCGAGCTTTGCTCGACCGGACAGCCGAGGGCGGCTGTCCCCACATGATTTTTTCTGACTGCCTCTCAGAGGCCTTCTGTCACTGTCATCGAGCCTGTCCCCTGGGCTAGAATCATTGGTTTGCCTTGTCTCATCCATACTTAATTGAGGAGCACGACTTTGCCAGACACCATTTATGACGTTGCCGTAATCGGCAGCGGCCCGGCCGGATACACGGCTGCAATTCGCGCCGGCCAGTACGGCTTGAAAACCGCTCTTATCGAAAAAGATCCTTATCTCGGCGGCACCTGCCTGCACGTGGGCTGCATTCCTACGAAAGCGCTTCTGTTTAATGCTGAAATCTGGGACCACTTAAAAGACGCCAAAGAATTTGGCATTGAAGGCGTAGGCACGCGCAAGCTGAACTGGGCCGCAATCCAGGAGCGCAAAACCAAAGTTGTCGACAAACACGCCAAGGGTTTGCAGTTCCTGATGCGCAAGAACAAAGTTGAGACCGTGAAAGGTTTTGGCAAACTTACTGGAGCAGCGCAAAATGGCGTGCATACGATTGAAGTGAAAGACGGCAGCAAAACCAGCCAGCTGAAAACGAAGAATGTCATTCTTGCCATGGGATCGGAAGCTCGCATGATCCCCGGCCTCGAGCCCAGCGACCGCATCCTCACCAACATCGAAATCCTGAATATGGCCTCGATTCCGCAATCGCTGATCGTGGTCGGTTCTGGAGCAGTGGGTGTCGAGTTCGCATCGATCTTCAAGTCTTTCGATTGCGAAGTGACGATTCTCGAAATGCTGCCGCGCATGGTGCCTCTCGAAGATGAAGAGGTCTCGAAGGAACTGGCGCGCGTGTATCGAAAAAAAGGGATCAGCTTCCACGGCGGCGCGAAAGTTGAAAAAGTTGAGAAGACAAAATCCGGCATTGCAGTGACATTTAGCGTTGACGGAAAGCAGCAGAAGCTTGAGGCAGAAAAGATTCTGATCGCGATCGGTCG
>Ga0157372_10005980_pt1 | contig 12929 bp, 2 predicted proteins | sample C55metaG_FD_115307 | JGI IMG/M metagenome (GOLD analysis project Ga0157372, IMG submission 115307) | Corn rhizosphere microbial communities from Kellogg Biological Station, Michigan, USA - C5-5 metaG | ecosystem: Host-associated > Plants > Roots > Rhizosphere > Soil | place: USA: Michigan... | reverse complement strand
GCCAGGAATTGTCTCTCCGTTTGATCCAACTTTTGCTTGTCGATCGGGATTTAAGGAAAGATTTATTGTATAACTTCCATGTGGAACAGGTCCAACATAAATTGTTTTGATTTCGCCATCCTCGTTTACACCAGACTGCTGTGTAAATTGATATTTGGCATTTCTAAAATCATCACTTACCTTTTTAGCTTCTGGATCACTATACAAAACTATACCAGAACTTCCCTTAAATGATTTTACAAGGTTATGTGTGTTTCCAAATTCACCTTGATAGATATTCACCTGAGTTCCATTATATAGTATCCAATAATTTGGATTATCATCATTACCTACAGATAGCGTCATGTTCCCAGCAAGCTGGCTGTTAATTATTTTAGATTGAACATTACTATTAAAAACCTCTGTTCCAACCCTTGCAAAACTTATCCCTATACTGATTAAGCTACTTAAACCATTCGCTGCCGAAGCTATATTGCCTAACGTTTCTCCTGCCTTCATAAAAAATATCCCAAGTTGCGAAGTGCCCGGACAAGGTATGCCAATCCCACCACTTGGATCAACAAGATTTGAAGGATCATTGCCCATTCCCAAATAACCTGAAGCAAACTGTCCGAAAGGATCTTGCTGAACAAATCTCCCAATCTGAGGATCATAATTTCGTAACTCAAAATCATTCCATCCAATATCCGCATCCATTTCACTAAAGCTGCCCTGGTACTGATAGTTATTTTGCAAACTACCTTCCGGAATATCACCGAATTTTTTACTGCTTATCGCAGCAATTTTTAATCCGTAAGGATAGTAGTGATTTTCTTCAATAATATTGCCCGTAGTAATATTAACCGAAAGATTATCAAAAAACACATCCTGGTCGCTCCTATTGCTTATATAAATATAAACATAGCCATTTTTTGGCGCTTTCTCGCTATTGAAGCCGATTGGTGCGGCATTGGTATTTCCTGCATCAGTGCCACGCACCTGTGCCTGATATACCCCGCCGTCAGCCGCCGATATGAAATTAAATCTTTCGTCAAAAAATAAAATGGTAATGTATGCTTGCGGAGTTCCCGAGGTATAATTATCCGGCTCGATAGTATTTACAAACGCAGAAGTGGCGTTAAGGTTGCTGCTAATATTCGTCGCTGCTCCGTGTGTCAAAGTGCCTACAGAAGCTCCTCCATTAGTTATTAGAGAACTAAGGCTTGTTAGGAGATTGGTAATAATATTTGGATTGCTGCTGGAACTTGTTGCAGGATAATAATAATTAACACTTGCTGTAATCAGATCGCCAGCCATTACTTTCTGCAGGCTATTTGGCCCCAATGTATGACCTGAAAGAACACCCAGATGACAAACAGAAGAGGACGTGTTTCCGGACCAGGCGGTTGGTTTGACGATCCTCGTAGCTTCTACTTCATTGGATTCGCCCGTTTGTCCGAAAACGGGATCTTCGGCAGCAGGCCGGTTACTAGTCAGCTCCATAGTACACTGGTTGCTAGCGCTATGCGTTTCCTCAGTCAATATCATACGTACATTCTGCTGATAGTCCATTATAAAATAGTCCCATGCCCCTGAGCTATAACCTCCTGAAGGTGCAGCAGGAAGAACAATATTTCCATTCTCATTTACACCATCATAGCCATTGGTAGTAGAGGTAGTTGTCATTGCCCTAACTCGGCCTTCTTCAAAGTTCATGTATGCGAGGTGCGGAGCGGTTCCTATAAATGGTGGTAATGATGAAGTGGTCAGCGATGCAGAGGTCTCCTGGTAAGTATATGCACCGATGTAAGTCGTGATGGTGGAAGAGCCACCTGCGTCAGGTATAAAAGCACGCTGCAGCTTTTCCCCACCGGCGCTGTATGCGATAAGGATAGTTCCTTTACCGACTATACGAATCTGATCCGGCTTATCAAGATAGTTATAGTGAATACCAGGAGTTCCTGCTGCACCATTGTTCAAACTCTGAGAATTCTTATTTAAGTCAACTACCACGTTACCATCGTTATCATAAACGTAGTCGCTGGTGTTTGCGGCATTCGTACCGTCTTTAAAATCGCCGAAATTGCCATTCAGACTGGTTAATGTCATTTGATCGGTTACATAATCGAGCTTATTACTGTTAGGCTTGTAAGTATATCGAAGATCATCTACAACAAGGGGAGCCGACTGTCCGGGCATCACCCCCTTTTGTAACATAGTGAGAAGGTTGCCGTTATTATCGTAGGTAATATAACCACTGGTACCACTTACTGAAAAATCCATACTGGTATTGCTCCATCCATCACCAGGATGTTGTTGGTTGAAATTGGCTTTGATAAGACGCCCGGCATTGTCATAGGTGTAATCATATTTCCGCTGGGCGTCATCTCCCATAGTATTCCAGGCAATGCCAGCCACCTGCCCGTTAAGCTGTGTAGCGCTAAAGGTATTATCGGTTTTATCGTAGCCGAGATCCATGCCAAAGTAATGCGTCCATTTGCTGTAAAGACCGGCCGTTTTCAGCGCGTAATCCCTGTTGATGCCGGTTATTTGGTTATGAATATTAAAGGTATAGTTTAAAGTTTCCAGTTGGGAGAGACCCGTGGTGGGATTGGAATAACCGGGGGCCAATATCTTTGAGTTCACTCTTCCCATATCATCATAGCTATAATTTGCTAAGGTTACCGCTGCATTGCTGCCAATGGTCTTTTGTATGGAAGTTACTCTGCCAATATAGTCAAAGATGTATTTATTGAGCGTGATGAACCCTGTATAGCCTGCTGATGAATTCGTGTGGCTGTTACAGGAACTCAACATTCTTCCGTCAAAACGGTACTGCAAAGTAGTAATATCGGTTCCTGATTTAATGTTACTTTTTAGCGTTTGTATCGGTTCCCCTTTTTCATCATAATAATTGGTGGAAGAAAGGAATGAAGATGAAGATCCTAATACCCGTTCCATCCTACCAGTTGGCATGCTCAATGTTCGATTTGATGCAGCGATCGGTGTAACATTCGGGTCGGAAGTACTGTACGCGTTCAGATTTGTATACGTAGTACTGAACGCTTGTGCATTGGCAAAGGAATAATTGTCATAGAACATGTAATTAAGTACGGTGGTTGGACCGTAGCTTAATATTGAACTATTGATTGATCCTGGACATAGGGACAAGTTAAGCGGAATAGTTGTTCCACCTGTATTTGATGATCCGGTAACGCTAATAGAGCTGGTAGCAGCTGCATTCGCTACATCTGTTTGTAAAGCGTAAAGTGGTTCAGTTGTATTCAGTAAGAGGGTAGCCACGTGCCTGTCAAGGACATCATAAAGATTTGCAGTCCATTGTGGGGTTGCAAGACCTGCCTGGTTGCCATCCTGCATAAAAACTATCCTGTCGCGGCTATCATATACCATATTGAGTGGAGCAACACCCGGCGTTTTTTTCCAAATGGTGCGACCTTTATCATCATAGTTATACTGAAAGACCTGCTCAGCCAGTACAGTAGAGCCATTTGTTGCGGCAAAGTTCCATGAGTTCGCGTACAACCATTTTACTCCTTCCGGCTGAATCTCGTAGCGCAGTAATCCGAAGTCGTCATAAACGCTATAAGTGCATAACCATCCGGTATATGCGTCTACGGGTGATGATACGGCCTGCACTTTTTTTAAGATCAACTGCCCGGCAATATTGGTGAACTCCACTACCATATTGTTATTTACATCCGTATACGTCACCTTATGTAGAGTATTGGCAGCATACACGCCTTTGTGCACCGGAGCATCCCCCTGAACATAATCTACGTCCCAAATTTGCACATTGTCTCCCGTGCTTCCCGTATTCATATCATAGGAAACAGTATTACCAGCACTGGCGCCCCAATTCGTTCCAGGTTCTTTTACATTATTCACCCTGTTCAGAGGACTATTGTCATATGTTATAATGGAATAGGCAGAAGTTTCATTATATGTTGATGCGTTTGAATAGTAGGCAGCCTGATCTGTAACTGCAGAGGTTTTATAAACTCCGGATTGATTGGTAGTCGTATAAGGAAGATATTTTTTTAACTCGCGGCCTAATACATCATATTGGGAAAACTGCACTAAATCGCCCCATGTTGAACCGCCCAAAGGAGGCGTGGCTGTCTGTTTGCTTACTTTCTCAAGGGGGCGCCCCAAGCCATCCATATAGGTAGTAGTTTGAAGTTTTGACCCTATTGGAAGTTGATCAATTACATTCCAAATTGTTTGGTTTGTAATAAGAACATCATGTTCACGAACGTAATTTATATCCTCCCAATTGACTGAAGCCAGACTCAGCTTTATTGTATTGGACTGCAAGGATCCTATTACAGGGGCGTAAGTTACCCTATAATAATAGGTAGTAACTGTGAATGGAGCAGGGACGGTATAGGTTGACGAAGTGGCCCCACTGATAGGATTGAAACCAGTCGTCGGAAGTGTGCTGCTGTACCATTGATAAGTGAGGCCGGTATTAGGAATTGCGGCAGGATTAATTTCAACAAGCTGCGTTGAGATACCACCTGCAGGATAATTGTAGATACCATTGGCGGTGCCCACGGAATGCCCGGGGTTCCAGTTTTGCTGGGAAAAAGCAGCCCCCATAAAGCACGGCATAAACAACGCAATAAAAAGAACCCTAAGAATAATTTTTTTATTTATCATTTAGCGTTTGGTATTAATAAGAATTTTATTTTGTTAAGTACCTTAATAATCATATGAAACACTCAATGAATTACAACTACTGCTACTCACGTTTACGTTATAAAATGTAATAGGCGAGAAACCAGCATAGGACGTACATCCAAGGCTAATAAAATAAGAGGCAGAACCAAATACCGTAATAGTTACAGTGTACGTTCCAGCCGGGATACTGAATGTACCGCTTGATAGCAGATGAACGTTATAGACTGTCCCTGTAGCATTATTGGTATATTTAGCGGTGACACTTTCACTTACGTCCCTTGTGTAACTGATTGTTCCAGCGCTGATACATTGACCGTTTGCATTCGCATAATTTTGACCGTTTGCGTTCATATCATTTGTCGCCAGTTGATCTGCTGCAGCCTGGCTGATTGTTGAACCATATGCGCCAGGAGGTACTGTATAAGTGACTGTTCCGCCTATATAGCCTGTACCGCAATTGTTTCTTGTAAACGATTGGCTTTGCTGAACATTGAAATAGGTATTTGCAGGACATGAGGCTGTAGGGCCGTAATCATAATACGTGGTTTGATTAAAAGTAGGGCTGTTAGGGTTTACATCTGTGGCAAGCACAAACTGATGTGGAGGCAGCTGTCCATTCACTGACAAGCAATACGAAGGATCTGCGGGAGTAGTACTATCTCCTGAAAACCATTCCCAATCGGCAGCCGTGTCTACTGAGCATGCCATGTTTACAACAGTGTTAGCGTAGGCTTGGGCATTTGCAGTAATATCATCAAGTGCTTGCTGATCTGCATCTGCCTGGCTGATAATGGAAGTATAAGTATTTGCCGGCACCGTATAAGTAACAACCCCTCCGGTTTTCCCTGCGTCGCAGTTTTGTGTAGTATCTGTTTTAGACTGCACCGAATTATGATAAATCAGGGAGCAGCTTCCGTTGGCATTGGCATAATTTTGCGCATTTGTTAGTAAATATAATTCCGCCTTTAAATCTGCGTCAAACTGACTTATCGTTGAAGTGTATATCCCCGCAGCTACGGTATAGGTAACAGTTCCACCTTGATACCCTGTATCACAATTCGAACGGGTAAATGATTCAGAAATAAAATGGTTCGAATAGGAAGCTGGACAGCCATTTTGTTTTGCAGCAGAAACATTATTATATTCGTATGCTTTCACCACATTTCCTGCTTCATCTTTAATAAATTGTAACCTTGCAAGGTTATCATAAGTATAATAGGTAATACGGTTATTCTCGTCGCACTCAGAGGTTTTGCCAATAAGCGGATCGTATGTCGTAGTACGCATTCTTGCTGTTGTTGGATAAATTCGCAATTCATCAATATTTGAATTTCCTGTTAAAGCAACACTGGAAGTACCCTGGGGAATGTTGTATTCATAATAAGTCATTCCAAGATAAGTGGGCCCGGTTTTAGAAAGTGTGGCTGCTCCGGTAACTGCAACACTTCCATTATTAGCCCAAAAAGAAAGTAGGTACGGCTTCGCTGTACTTATGTTGGCACTTAACGTGCAACCGTTTAGGATAAAACTGCGTGCCCCTGTGATAAAGTTGGTAGTTGAATAGGTGGGGGGGCCAGTCAGTATCCATCCCCCTAAAACCGATGTTTCAAAACTGGTATAGGCGGGTAAGTCCATAACAGGGTCGGCGTTTATTACGGAAGCTACAAGATATTTATCATTATAATCATAAATATTGGACACTATCCGGTTTCCTTCATCTTTTACTGCTATTAAATTACTATTTGCATCGTAAGTAAAGACTTGTGGGATTTTATAGCTGGCATAATTTGTAGTAAGTGGTCCACTATAGGGTGTAAAACTGCTTTGAGGAGTAGCGAACCTTTGTTCAATTATTCGGGAAGGCTTAATATTCCCGCCCGACAATTGAGTAAATTCTGTTACTTTCTCATTCAAATATTGTGGTGCTGAACCCAGGTATTTAAATACTTTAGTGCTTGTAACTACCGGTGTAGAAACGATATTCTTCTGAATCATTGTTGAGAAAATACCGCTATTAAAATCAGTGGTATATTTAATATACTTGGTATTAGCATCACCATTACTTTGAATTGTCGATATTGAATTTACCTCATAATTACTTTGAGAACTGTAATTGGTAAGTATGTCACAATCAGCACTATTATAATTGTAATCCGTTTCCGTTTGAACAAATTGGGTAGGATCGGTAATCCGGTAAGTTCTCTCGAGTGTGCTGAATAATAGTGCCCTTCCCGAATAAAAATTATAAATATCGACATTCATGTCAGCGTTGCTTTGTGTCACATAAGCGGGCGTCGCGCTTGTCCACCAGTCATTTCTCTCGGAGCTATTATTGACCACCTGACATTTGCAGGAAGTAACCTCTTTAGGAGCAGGGCCGCCATCACTGCATAAAATTCCATTTACAGGATCAAGCACCTCCCTTTTTGCATAATTAAAATCGTACTTATTCTGCGTTTCTTTTATCTTGTTGCCATTCAAGTCATAAACAGTAGTAAGATATGGCAAACCATAGGCCCAAGGAGCAAACCGTTGCTTAGAGGATAAAGCTAAATTTTGTCCCGGAAACCACAATGGATAGTATTGGGGGTCGCCAGATGCGGTTGGATCACCATGTGTAAAAAGCTGCACCGTTTTTCCATTGGTACCCGAACTCTCGGTAACCTCAACCCGCTTAAACTGAGCCGGAAGTGGCGCCATTTGATTCAGGTCAAAATCATAATAAATTGTATTCGGTGTGTATTTTGATTTTTTTGAACAATCAACAAAGTATCCTATCACAGTTGTAATAACGTCAATGATCACAGCCACAACAGCGCCAACTCCTGTTGACGCAATCACGTTTGCAACATCGTTTATTGTAGAAATAACAGATAAAATTCCGAGCACTGGTGCGATAGCGGCCATAATTTTTTGAAATCCATCAAGACTAACCGATTGATATTCAGATAATATCCCGGGATATACATAATGCCATAAACACGTTCCTAAAGGATGAGACCAGGAAAAATGAACCGTTGATCTTTCTTCCTGCCAGTAATTATTGCTCGTTATAGAATTTAGCGGAGTTTCTAATCCCCAAAGGGAAGAGGCACTTCCTAAACCGTTCATTACATCATCGTAGTGTGTTATTATAGGGTTATCACAGCCGTTGGAGTAACCGCCATCGGATGAACTTGTTTGGGATACATGTACACCGCCAACTGTTCTTACAGTGGCATCGTTAATAAATGAACCGCTATTTTGAATATATTGATAAGTAAGGCTTCCTCCGGTAGGATAGATGATTTCTTTCAGCAACCCATTTTGTGCATAACCTGATTTTGCATTATAATTTGTTCCTGTGACATTATCAATTTGAAAGCAAAGCCCTTTTAAAGCTGAAAACCCCAAGGGATATGGTCCAATTGCATCAAGTGGAATTGCAGCGCCATTTGATGCTTTGCTGTTACTGCCATTATAGTAACCCCAGATGTCTTTTGCATAGCAAAACAGAGGAGGCACAAAATCATCAGGTGCATCTGAACCGGTATAATAGTTGAAAGTATAAGGTGGCGAGTCTTCTTTTAAGTCCACTCCTATTTTTTTAATTGATTTTAAACAAAGCCTTGCAACCTTTTTTTCACCTTCACTTACAGGATTACCACACCTGTGTAAGATAAAATAACTAGTTCCCAGCTGATATTGGGAAAGATATCTTCTTTTTCCATTGTCATTATATAAAATGGAAATCGTTGAAAGAGCATGCTCACCCGGGTAGTCGAACCTGGGTGCGGCGGCATAACTAAAAATAGCAACGTGGCCATCCTGGTAATTGATTGAATCAAGTTCTAAAGTATTAGTTACAGATTTTTTATAAGAAATTACAACATATTTATTAAGACTGTTATTATAAGAAATATCCTGCCCTGCTGATAAGCTTAAACTCAAAGAATGATAGCTAAAAGTTATTTTCCTCGATGTAAAGGGATCATCGACTTCTGAAAGATACCAGCTTCCAATAACGTAAGGATTTGCCATATATTGATTTGCCCAGGGTGCCGATGTTGGCCCTAAATCAAATGAACCCTGACAATAAACACCATTATTATGTATGGTCGGTTGTGTCCTTATTTTTGTTCCATCTTCGTTACTAAATATTGATTTTAATAATTTGGTAAGACCATGGTATGTGAATTTATAAATAAGTCCATCTACATCAGTTATAGTAAATGAAGTAATAGTAGTTCTAATTCCAGAATTGATCAAGGAAGGATCACGCTGAAAAGCAATTTTCAATTTTGTATCGCCTAATGGTATGCCATGATCTCCACCAGTCGTATCCAGAATAAACATTCCTGATTTTCCATTAAATTGAAAGGCAAAATAATCCTGTTGCTTGTCCTCAGCTGTCAGTTGCTTTTGAGAATAAAGAACGTTTTGTCCACCATAAATCGGGTATTTTGTAAGAGTGTTAGGACATCCCAGATCTGCTCCGATTGTATGGTAAAGATATCCAGCCGGATATTTTGTAACGTCCTGGTCGGAACCGTTACCAAAATTGCTTGTACCATTATAGGCAATCTGGTCATCGGGTTCCCCCACCTGCATACGGGTAATTACTCCTCCTGCTATTAGATTCCATCCCTGCCCCTCATTCGAGGGAATGTCATTCACTTTCAAACCGTTACCGGAACTGTAATTTAGCGCTATTACTGAATTAAGTCTGCTTTTATCATCCTGCCAGTTAAAGATAGGTAAAGAAAACACAGCACTTCCCGTCTGCAGGCTCACCTGCGCAAATGGTTTTAAGCATACAACAAAAAGTAAACAGATAGTAATTAGTGACTTTTTAAAAAACATCTCAACTCGTTTTATAATATTAGATTTTAAAAACTGTATCCAATTCTGAATTTTAAAGGTTGCGTTCTAGGTATTTGCTGATAACTTAAAAAATCCCATAGCAATTGCATCTTCATCTCTTTCATTACCTTTGAATTCAAAGCGGTTTTTTTACTAATTCCAATTAATCCGCTTCGAGTCCAATTCTGTAATTGGGAAATGGATAGAGGATTAAAAGGTTGCTGGTAATTATATTCAAAACCTCCGCTTGCGTAAAAATTTTTCCTGATATTAATGTCTGTAAAGCTTCGGATGCTGGCTCCCTCACCAGTTACTTTAATATGATTAATATCTTTACCCCATCCCATTTTTAAGCTACTACCAATTCCAATTACATTTTTATTATTAAGTTTATACGCCACGGAAATTCCAAAATCTGTTGAGGCAGGAAAGTAAGAAGTACTATGTACTGTTTGGAAATCAGTCCCTATCTGCAATCGTTTTAAAAAAGACTTACTCTTTTGGGCATTTGGAGTAAAATTAGGTAAATCGATATTTGACTCATTATTTCCGGCATAGCTTTTTATTTTATCCTTAAGCTGACCAACGACACCGCTCGCCGATTGAATATTCTTTTGAACCAAAGAAGAAACATTTGAACCACCCAACGGATTCACCTGCTTTTGAAAAAAGGCCAATACCTGATCACGGCCAGGTGAACCTTGCCCAGCTACCGAAGGGCTATATGTTCCTGAGACATTGAATATACTGGCAAGAATAGAATTCTGTTTAACAAAACTGGCAAACGCAGGCACCTTATTAAGGGTGTTGAGGGCTAGTTTTGTTAGCTTATCAGGATCGTTTAAGGTCTCACGGTATTGTTTAATTTGAGCAGTATAATAATATACCTTTTCATTATATTTCTGATAGGTTTTCATAACTGCCGGAGCCAAGTTTGTATATTGTTTGATGTATTGTTTAATCTGTTCTTTTCTCTGTTGTATAAATTGTTTGATTTGGTCCGCATCCTGCATTTTTGACTGTAATACCAAAAGATTTTTTAATGTTGAAGAGATTTTATCCGCGTCTATTTTGGAAGAGGAAGCAAGTTGATGGTTCTTGCTAAGATAAAGTAACGCAGTTTGCAGAGTGTCAATATAAGGATAATACTCGCCTGAAAAATTTTTCACCTTCGCAACGGAGGTATCCAATTTAAGTTGTTGAAGTATTGCATTGTACCCATTTCCTACACTTGCAGAAAAAAAGGGGTTTGTAGCATTGGAATCCAGTTTTGAAATTTCTTTTTTTAGACGAGCTTCACTCTTTAATAATTTATTAATATAGTTCTGAGATTGCTTATCCAAGCGTCTTTGAAGAGTTGAGATCTTTCCGTTAACTTTTGTGAAGAACTTTGAAGGAAAATTTGACACTTTATCTAGTGCTTCATTTTTGTAGTCAATGCTATCGTCGGGAAGATCATATTGCAGATTTTCTTTTTTCTGATTATAAGTTGAAGGCAATTTCTGAATAGAAGAGACCGTTCTATTTATACTTTCTGTATTATCAGTTATATTATTCAACCTGCCGGGTATGGTTTCAATGGAATCTATAGCACGATCTTTAATTTGGGTGTACGGTATAATGCCGGTGAAAAATATGAAAATCAGAATATTGTAGTTGAAGCTTCTCAATGGATAATTTTTGAAATGGAGGCCTTTTACGTGACTTTAATTTTAGCGACTTATTCAATAAAGATTTATAGTAGTGGTAGGAACTGCTAAAGCAGTTTTGGTTTTAGCATTCGTGTGACAAATTTTATAAGAATATTTTTCTTCTGAAGTAATGGCTTCTTTAAGTCAGAAGTTAAAGCAGTTAATTCCATTTATGTAATTTTAATCTTGTAAATGATTAGCAAAACTTGGTTTTATGGTGACAACTAAAAAACATTTTCGATCACTGATAACAAATAGCCGGTAACTGGAAGGAATTGGACGATATTCGGGGTTATTATTGTATTAAAAATCCGAGGATTTGCGTGATGCTTTCTATATTTTCGGAAAATACATCTATTTCAAAAAAAAAATGAATCAGAACCGTTTTACTTCTCTTTTATTTTCAAATTTTGTTTTGCAAAAAAGGACAAAGCTTTTCGATGGGTGTTTGAATTGCGCTGAGCCCTATAAATCCCATGATTTTGAGACTAGACCTGTTAATTTTGTATATCGCACTATTCAAGGATGATAGTGACATAAATTAAAGAATAATGGCTTACCTTCTTATGTAAATTTTATATTTCTGAAAGTGAAATTTAAAAATTAAATACCTTTTTACTTAGTCAATTATTTTATCTTGTACTTATCATTTATACCAAATTAGTGATAACTAGTATTCAAACTCTATAAATGCAGGAATTATTTAAAGACTATGGGAAAGTTTTTATTCGTAGCCCCATCTATTCATACAAAAGCCTTTTCAATGCTCATCATCAAACGAAAAATTTAGATGAACTTGTTCATTTGCAATTGACCGATCCGGTTTTTATGGAAGCATTGTATTGGAGCTCGCCCCAGTTATTTGAGGCTGTTTTAAAATTTAAGGAAGCAGGTATTAAAGGAGCGAAAGAAAAAAAACTGCTAAACACTTTAAAAAAATATATTATCCGGGCACATACAAGATGCACCCCTTATGGAATTTATGCTGGCACCGGCATTGCTCATATAGGAATTAAACAGGAGATCAAAAATGCAATGGAGCGAAAAGTGCGCATAGATATGGGACTTATGCAAACGCTGAAATCGGCGATCGAATCAGATCCGGCTATCTATCCTCATTTGTTTTATTCAACTAATAATTCTCTTTATCGTATTCCAGGACAATACCGGTTCATGGAAGCAATTATTGAAGATGGCACCTGCCATTATCAATTGAGTTCATTAGAGTATTCAGAATTCCTGGAAAAAATTATTGCGTTGCTACCCGGAGACGGTGAGGATAACGCCGCCGATCCATTGATTTCAAAAAGAGCAATGGCGTCACTTGATGACATTTACAGGCTGGCAGAAAAGGGCACACCAAAAGAAGCATTTAATGGTTTTTTAAATGAATTAATTAAAGCTCAGTTTTTGGTTAGTGAACTGCAAATCAGATTAACGGCTGCGGATGAGATAGAAAGATATATTAATGTGTTGAAGCGTTTAATCCAAAATGGAGTAAAGGAGGCAAAGAAATATTTAAGGCTTTTTTCGTCAATTGAAGATATATTAATCCGGTTTCAAAAAGCACCGATCGGCAATTTGCCTTTAAAAGATATTGCAGATCTGAAAACATTACTGAATGAATGTGGGATTGGCATCCCTGACCACCTTTTTCATGCAGATCTAAAGCAATATGTTGATGCTGATTTTGTTTTTACAAATGAACAAGTGAGG
>Ga0157372_10005977_pt1 | contig 12934 bp, 14 predicted proteins | sample C55metaG_FD_115307 | JGI IMG/M metagenome (GOLD analysis project Ga0157372, IMG submission 115307) | Corn rhizosphere microbial communities from Kellogg Biological Station, Michigan, USA - C5-5 metaG | ecosystem: Host-associated > Plants > Roots > Rhizosphere > Soil | place: USA: Michigan... | reverse complement strand
TTTAATTTCTGTGTTCTGTTGTCTCTGTGCGGATTCTTTAAAAAATTCAAATGGAAAATCCGGAGAACAATTTTACACCACAAGAAAGTTTGCAGCTTATTGAAAGCATGATTAATCGTGCAAAAGATAAATATGCTGAAGATGGTTCATTGTATTTAATGTGGGGCTGGTTAGTATTTATTTGCAGTCTTTTGCAGTTTTTATTGCTGCATGTTTTTCAATATGAATATCATTATATAGTTTGGTTAGCAACTATTCCTTTTTTTATATTCCAATATTTTTATGTAAGCAAAAAACAAAAGCAGCAAAAGGTTGTAACCTACGCCGATAATATTGTTGGTTATGTTTGGTTAACTTTTGCCATTGTAATTATTTTATTAGGATTTATAGTGGGCTTGCTTACCACCGGCGAATACTATACACACATCATTCATATATTATTGGCGATATATGGAATGCCTGTTTTTTTAACCGGCGTTATTGTTCGATTTAAACCATTAACTATTGGCGGAATTGCCTGCTGGATTTTGTGCATCATATCATGCTTTATTACTATTTACGATTACCAGTTTTTACTGATACCAGTTGCCATGCTGGTTGCATGGGTTATTCCAGGTTATTTATTGCGTGCAAAATATAAACAACAATAAATTTTTTTTATGCAGGAAAAAGAATTATCAAACGAGGAAAGCCTGAAGCTGATTAACCGAATGATTTATGAAGCGAAAGGATATTTTTATGAAAGCGGCGTAAGTGCACTGGTTTATGGCTTTAGTATTTTGTTATGCGCTGTATTAACTTATTTTGATAATAAGGGCGCAATTCATTTTCCCTTTGCTCCATTTTATATAATGGTTCCCATTTTTTTTGTGCAGGCGTTTATCCAGATAAAAGAAAACAAAAGGAAAAAAGCAAAAACTTTTACCGATGAAGCAATTGATTTTGTGTGGACAGGATTTTTTCTTTCTGTGTTTGCTGCATTGTGCGGAACTTTTGTAAACGCGGGGTACATTATTATTACCATCATTTTATTCTTGACTGGGTTAGCAACATTTATTACAGGCGCCATTGCAAAATTTACTTATAGTATTGTTTGCGGAATTTTGTGCTTGCTGGTTGCAGCCATTTCTTTCTTTATACAAAATTCAACTATTTATTTACTGTTAGCAGGCGTAGCAGTATTTGTATGGATAATACCAGGTTTATTGTTACGGGCATATTTTAGAAAACAACATGGCTGAAGAACAATTGAAAGAACAGCACGCCTTGCATGGATTATTCCAGAATTGATTTTAAGAAGAAGATATTTGAACGCAAAGAAGAAAAATGTTTAAAGATTTAGACCCGATATTACATTCACAATTGCGGCTTGCAGTGATGAGTTTATTGATAAGTGTGAAGCAGGCTGAATTTACTTTTATAAAAGAAAAAACAAATGCAACCGCCGGTAACTTAAGTGTGCAGGTACAAAAATTAAAAGAAGCCGGCTATATTGAGGTGATAAAAGAATTTAAAGATAATTACCCAAACACCACTTGTAAAATAACATCGAAAGGCATTAAAGCTTTTGAAGAATATGTAAACGCATTGCAGCAATATTTACAGGTGAAAAAATAATTCCGCATACAATCAAATAAATTAACTGCCGGTTAATGTTATTAAAATTTATTAGCTAATAATTAGGTTTGCTTAAAAGTAAACGTATGTCTTTACTATTAGGTCGCGATGTTTTTGGCGACGAAAAAAACAAAGGGAATGTTTTATCAAAGCAGGAGGCTGAAGATTTATTGAATGATTGGGTAAAAAATGAGCGATTAAAACTGCACATGAAACAGGTAGCGCATTTAATGAAAAGCTGGGCGCAGGAAAAAGAAAATTTAAGCGATGCAGATGTTTGGCAATGGCAGCTTGCCGGTTTATTGCATGATGCAGATTGGGACCTGTGGCCTGAAACGCATTGCAAAAAAATTATTGAAGAACTGGAAAAGCGAAATGTTGACCCTGAGGTAATTCATGCTATTGCAAGTCATGGGCATTTACATTTTGGTGTGATGCCTCAAACAAAAATGGATAAAATGTTATATGCATTTGATGAGTTGAGCGGGTTAATTCATGCATATTCTTTAATGCGGCCAAACGGTTATGAAGCGATGGATATAAAAGGTGTGAAGAAGCGATTGAAAGAAAAATCTTTTGCAGCCAATGTTTCAAGAGAAGATATTAATGACGCGTGTGAACGGGCAGGTATTGGGTTGGACGAACTGATTGCTTTTATTATTGCGCATCAGCCAAATGTTGCTTAGTTAATCTACAGCAGTTGTATCAATAAGATTAATTGTTCGCGCCACGTCATCATATTCTGTGCAATGAATAGCATTCAGCATAAAACGTGTTGCTATATCAGGCGACTTGATTTTTTCTCCAAGTAATTTAACAACGCTATCGATTTGTTGTATATAAATATTTTTCTGCTCAGTATTCATGCCTGCAAGCAATACAGCATTCGACCATGATACTTCCCTTGCTTTGGCAATACTAAAATTTAAAACAGGCAATTGTTTGCCATTGGCAATTCTTAGCAGCATGCGCATAGGCAACCAAACCCGGCAAAGACACTCCTGTATATCATCAATTAAAGAACTGATTAAATTGTTGATATGATTGAAGTCTTTTTGCAATGCATTAATACTTTCACCGGGAGCAACTTCTGCAGATGCAATAGCAAGGTCGAGATTGATGTGCGTATTAATGCCCAATAATAAATGTTGCAAAACAATGAGCGAATTATCTAAGCATGCATCAAAAGTAAATTGCCATGAATTTGAGCAGGGTTGTTTTGCAAAAAAACATGAATATGCATCGAGATACCTTTGTGCAAAAACCATATCCAGTTTTTCCATTCTTGCCCCATCTTCAAATTGATTGGCATTGATGCTGTCACGCACGGCAACCGTCATTCGTTTGTATAAAGCTGCGAAATAGCCTGCCCTGTTTTGTGAGGCTTTACACTGTTCTGTTATTTGTGTGAGTTGATTAATAACATGCTGAATATTTTGAATTTGCATAGTTGAAAGTAAATCATTTAATGAATCTATAATAAAGCATTGGATTCAAGTTTATTAACTTTGCGCTTTCTATGAAGCAGTTTGCTGTTCCCAATTTTTATCGCAGTGAAATTATCAGCGCTATTAAGCAAAAAAGAAAAGCGGCTGACAAATTAAAAAAAGATTTTTCTCCTACCTTACTTGATTTTGGTGCGGTACAAATTTACCTCGCGAGGCATTTTGGCTTTTGTTATGGCGTTGAAAATGCCATTGAAATTGCTTTTAAAACAATTGAAGAAAATAAAGGCAAAAGAATTTTTTTGTTGAGTGAAATGATTCATAATCCTCAGGTAAATGCAGACCTGAAGGAAAAAGGAATAAAATTTTTACAGGATACACAAGGCAAGCAGTTAATTTCTTTTGATGAATTGAATGAAGATGATATTGTATTAATTCCTGCGTTTGGAACCACGCTTGAGATAGAAGGTATTTTACATGCAAAGGGTATTCATACTGAAACATATAATACCACATGCCCTTTTGTTGAAAAAGTTTGGAACCGCAGTACACAAATTGCAGAAAAAGGTTACAGCGTTGTGGTGCATGGCAAGCCAAAACATGAAGAAACACGTGCTACGTTTTCCCATGCTTCATCACAAACATCTTCTGTTGTAATTAATGACATGAATGAGGCGATTGAATTAGGAAAATATATCACTGGTGAAAAACCATCAGAATTATTTTATACTGAATTTGCCGGTCGTTATTCAAATGGTTTTGATGTAACAAAAGATTTGCAGCGTTTTGGTGTAGTTAATCAAACCACACAATTAGCAACCGACACACAAGCCATTGCAGAATATTTAAAACAAGTTGTAAAAAATCATCATCATTTGAGTGATGAAAATATACAGGAGCGTTTTGCTGATACAAGAGATACGCTTTGTTATGCAACCAACGATAATCAATCTGCTGTTGCCGCTTTATTAAACACACCAGCAGATTTAGCAATTGTTGTTGGCGGTTATAACAGCAGCAACACTTCTCATCTTGTTGAATTGTGCGAAGAAAAACTTCCTGCCTATTTTATTGATAGCGCTGAAAAAATAATTTCATCTAAAGAAATATTACACTGCAACTGGAAAACCAAACAGGAATTTCTTACACATGATTTTCTTCCTACCATAAAACCTGTCAAAATTTTAATTACCAGCGGTGCCAGTTGCCCCGATGCAGTAGTAGAATCGGTAATTGAAAAACTAATTTCTTTTTTTCCTGCCGATAAAACGTTTGATGAAATAAAAGCGCAGTTTATATAAGTTTTCTACAAGGTTCTCTATAAAAAAAATTAGGCCCGCCCTAAAAAGAGCTGGCCGTTGCTAACCTATGAAAAACACCTATTGAAAATTTTCTTTAGAAACGATGATGGGTTTTGGGTTTTCCACTTCCACCATTGTTACTTTTATTATGAATCTTTTTATTTTGCCCATTGCCATTTCCGTTACGCATATTCTTTGGCGGCTGCCTTTGTTGATTTGGTTTCTGCTGAAAATTCTGTTGTTGTCTCTGCTGTTGCCTCTTTTGCAATTCATTCCGCATCATATCGCGAAACTTCCGGTCTGTGGTATATACTTTATTGAGTCTTTGGCCATTGTTACCCAAGACCTTTTTAAAGTTTCCCTGGTAACGCTGCTTTATCTCAACAACTTTCTTTTCATAAGCAACTTCATCGTTTGGGTTTTCTTTTCTTGCCTGCCTAATTTCGTTTTGATAATTATTATAAACCGGCCAAAATTTTTCTGCCTCCTGCGGAGAAAGTTTTAATTCATCGGCAACATAAGCTTTTTTAATAACCTCTATCCGCTGATCGTCGTTATCGTTTGGCTGCTGCGAAAAGCAAAAATAACTATGAAAAAATAAAAATAATAATAAAGGGTATATTTTTTTCATCTTTTTCATTTTAGCTCCCCTTTGTGTTTTCGTCCGGGTCAGAATTTTTAAGAAGATAATTATTTATTTCTTCGTCAGACATATTTTGAATAAGCGATTTGACATCTATATCCTGATTATCATTTTGAGGAACAGAAATATCTGTATTATCGTTTTGCAAATAATTATTAATGACTGAATCAGAAAGCTGCGAAATAGCTTGCTCTACATTTATATTAGCGTATATATTGCCGTTTGAAGAATTGCTATGCGGGGTTTTATTTTCATTCAAATAATAATATCCGCCGCCAAACATAAGTGCTGCAATGCAGGCTGCTGCTGCATAATTAAGCCATCTGCGTGTCTTTCTTCCAATAGAAATAACTTTTGCCGGTGCTTTTTCAGTAACTGTTTGTGGAGCCAGAGTTTCAAAATATCCGGCAGGAACTGTATAAACATTTGTTTTTGAGAGTTGGCTTAGCAACGGCGCAAGTTCTTCCAGTTCCTGCTGAACATTATCATTCTTGGCTTTTATTTTTCCGAGGATGCTTTCTGCAAGATTGTTGAAATACCCGTCTGGCACATGTAATAGTGTACCTGCAGCGCGTTCATTCAGCACTACTTTATCAAGTATTATATCCGGTAAGTTTTCAAAATAATCTTTAGGAAAATGGTATGGATTTTTTTTAGGTACAGAATTTAACCAGATTTGCCTTGTAATATTACCAGAGAAATCTGTGAAAAACTCATCCGGCAGAAAATACATGTTTTCTCTGCTTATATTTAATAATGTGTTAGCATTTAATGCTTGCAATTCATCCAATATGTTAAAATCATCTGCCATCTATCCTTTTTTTGACGCTCATATACGCCAGCCGTTTAATTATTTTTAATGAATTCCTCTATTTTTTTTACTGCGTGGTGATAACTGGCTTTTAAAGCGCCTTCACTTGTATCCAAAATGCGGCTCATTTCTTCATAGGGCATTTCATCATAATATCTTAAGTTAAATACAACTCTTTGTTTTTCCGGCAACTGCTGAATAGCAAGTTGTAGCTTCCATTCAAGCCTGTTGGCATCAAAATTCTTATCAGCTACCACTTTATTTGCAAGACCGGTTTCCACATCGCTCAGGCTAATGGCGGTTTTCTTTTTTTGCTGTTCAAGAAATGTTAAACTTTCGTTTGTGGCAATGCGGTAAAGCCAGGTATAAAGCTGGCTGTCTTCTCTAAAATTTTCAAGACCATTCCAAACCTTAATAAACATGTTTTGCAAAACATCATTTGCATCTTCATGGTCAACCACCATACGCCGCACATGCCAATATAATTTTTCCTGGTACTTTTTTATAATTGCTGTAAAAGCCTTTTCTTTTGTTTCCGGCTGCCTGAACTGCTGTAATAATTCCCTATCGTCGATTTGCATGCAGGGTATTTTTAGAGTAATTGGAAAACGCGTTTATAAGATTTGTGGTCGCAATTAAAGTTTATTAAGTATTTCTTAAATACAATTTAATTTAAAACATGATTTTGGTGCTGCATTAACTTTTCGTCTTTACTAATATTTAGCTCCCATTCCCATGCAGTACGCATCATATCATCGAGATTAAATTTTATTTGCCAGTTTAGTTTAGTTACTGCAAGATTATTATTTGCATAAATGGCGACTACATCACCGGGGCGCCTCTTGCCAATTTTATAATTTAATTTTTTGCCGGATACCTTTTCAAAAGCATAAATCGCTTCCAGCACACTTACACCATTACCGCTTCCTAAATTAAATATGTCGCATTCTGTAGTATTTTTTTGGCTGATGAGATATTGCAATGCTAATGTATGTGCATGTGCTATATCACAAACATGAATGTAATCGCGGATGCAGCTTCCATCTCTTGTGTTATAATCATCTCCATAAACAATTAATTCCGGTATTTTACCGATGGCAGTTTGTGTGATAGCGGGCACAAGATTTTGTGGCTTTCCTAAAGGTAATTCGCCAATAAGCGCTAAAGGATGTGCACCAACCGGATTAAAATATCTTAACAAAATTGAATCGCATTCTGCTTGAGCTGAAAAATCTTTTACAATTTGCTCACCCATTTGTTTTGTGGCACCGTATGGAGATTCTGCTTTTTTCTCAGGCGATTGCTCCGTAACCGGTATTTTATCAGGATTGCCATATACTGTGCAGGAAGAAGAGAAAACAAAATATTTTATCTTAAACTCTCTTATGCATTTAAGAATATTGATTAGAGAAAATAAATTGTTCTCATAATATTCCAATGGCTTTTCTACTGATTCACCAACGGCTTTGTATGCAGCAAAATGTATAACACCAACAATTTCTTCATGTTCCTGGAAAACAGCCAGTGTTTCATCAAAGTTTTTAAGATCTACTTTATAATTCTTAATTTTTTTGCCGGTGATTTTTTCAATACCATCAATTAAATAAGTAGTAGAACGCGAATTATCATCTATTGAAATAACATCAAAACCATTTTCAATCAGGTCAACAATAGTGTGTGAACCAATATAACCGCAACCACCTGTTACAAGAATTTTTTTCATAATTTTTCATTCAGTAAAAAATCTGCTTAAACTTTTCAAGGTTATGCAAATGTTTCGCAGTTTAATAGCTGCAAAATAACGAAACTCTTTATTCATTTATGTTTGAGAAATGGCATTCATGGCATAACAAAACAAAAACTCAAATGCATTGTAAACTTTTATTTCTTTTAAATAGAAAAATTCTTCAATAATGTAAGGTTGTGATTTAATATTCTCCTCTATCGGAGGAATTAGGGGCTTAAACTGAAAACAGGTGAAAGAACCAATAAATGCCTGCTGCCAACAATGCACTTACCGGAATGGTTAAAACCCACGCCCATATAAGGTTTATCGTTATACCCCAGCGCACGGCACTAAAGCGTTTGGTTACGCCTGCACCGGCAATAGAACCGGCAATAGTGTGGGTTGTACTTACAGGTGCGCCAAGATTTGCTGCGGTAAAAAGTGTAATGGCGCCGGCGGTTTCTGCACACACACCTTCAAGCGGTGTAACCTTAGTAATTTTTGTCCCCATGGTTTTAACAATGCGCCATCCGCCGCTCATAGTACCAAGACCAATAGAGGTATAACACATGAAAGGAACCCATGCAGGTATCTGTGTTATGTTTGGAATTAAATGCTCTGCCACCATTGCCGCGCCAATTATACCTATTACTTTTTGCGCATCACTGCCCCCATGACCCAAACTAAAAGTAGCAGATGAAAGTAACTGCAATCTTTTATACATGTTCATTGTTTTATAGGCAGATTCCGCTCTAAAATGATTAACAGTATAAGATACAATGAAGACCACTCCTAAAATAAGTAACCCCCAAAATTCGAATGACTTTTTAAAGTGTATAAAAAGGAAACATGCACCGAGTGTGGCAATAATTATTGCAATTTTCAGCCAAAAGTTTCTTTGAATGGTTACAATGGTAATGTACATTGAAATGATCATACCTATAACTGGAGCGAGTAAAATAAAGACAAGTGTAAGGCTTATACCACCATTTAGCGACCAGTTGATACTGTGAAACCCTGAATGTGCAATGGCTGCGCCGGCAAAGCCACCGATCAAAGTGTGTGATGATGATGATGGAATACCATACCACCATGTTAACAGGTTCCAGCAAATTGCTGCGATAACGCCGGCAAGTACCACAACAAGATCATAACTGCCGCTGTTAACTGTTTTGGCAACTGTATTTGCTACCTCATGATCTCTAAAAACAAAATAAGCAACAAAATTGAAAAATGCTGCCCATATAACTGCCTGAAAAGGTGTAAGCACCTTTGTTGAAACAATTGTGGCAATTGAATTTGCCGCATCATGAAAACCATTAATGAAATCGAAAATTACCGCGAGAACAATTATTACTATTAATAATGTTGACATCAGGAGCTTAGATTAGTTAGCGCAAAATGTTATGCGTATTTTACAATAATAGATTCAATGGCATTACCGGCATCTTCAATTTTATCGGTTGCAGTTTCCATTGAATGGAATACTTCTCTTTTTTTAATAAGTTGCTTTATATCCTGCTCCATATCAAATAATCTCTCAACACATAAATCATAAATATCATCGGCCTGGTTTTCTATACTGTTTATTTTTACAAGTGCGTTTGTCATCGCCTGCAGATTTTTCATATCACGTAAGCCCTCAACGGCTATTTTAATTTCATCAACGCCATTACTTATTAAATTGGCTAATTTCAGAATGCCTTCCTCAGTATTGCTTATATTATAAAAACAAATGCGTTTTGCTGATGAATAAATATAGTCGGCTACATCATCTAATGTGGTTGCAAGATGGTGAATATCTTCCCTGTCAAATGGTGTAATAAAAGTTCGACTCAATTGGGTAAATATCTTGTGCGTTGTATCGTCGTTTTTATGTTCTGCATTTTCTATCTGGCTTAAAATTGTAAACCGTTTATTCCTGTCTGTTTCTGTAATAACATTTTTCAGCAATACACTCATTTCAGATACAGTGTTAATTACTTCTTCAAACAACGTATAAAAAACTCTGTCTTTAGGTTGAAATATTTTCATGATAGAGTTTAACGCCATAACCTGTTTTTTATAGTAATTAAATCATTACATGCTTAACAAAAAAGTAATAATTTTTAACTTCGGCAAGATAGTGCTTATGTGTTGTTTACAGGCAACTTATCTTCATTTTTATATTTCTAACCTCGCAGATGCGCTTAAACTTTTAAAAAGTGTGTTCCCGTTGATAACTTATTTAGTTAGTAACATTCGCGTAACATTCGCGTAACATTGAGGTAATAATATCGTAACATCTTTGCATGCAAATCAAATAATATATGCAAGCAAAATGTTTTATGAAGAAAATTGTTACCGGCTTTTTTTTAACCCTGTTTTTAATCAGTGCGAATGGTGTAAGGGCACAATTCGTTATCAATTCAGACTCTGCATTTAAAGCCAACAGACCCAACACCGGCAGACTTTGGGGATATGCTTTTGCTGATTATTATTATAAAGGTCATGCAGATACTTTAAACCGCGGTGGTGGTAATCAATATACAGGCATTCCAAAAAACAGGAATGCTTTCCAGGTACGGCGTGTTTATCTTGGCTATAATTATAATATAAGCAGTAAGTTTTCTGCTGAATTATTATTGGCTGCTGAAAACGGTGCCACCAGCGGTGAAGCATTAACCGATAACAAACTTGCTTTTTATGTAAAGCTTGCCAACCTGAGAATTAAAGATGTATGGAAAGGAACTGATCTTGTTTTAGGTCAGGTTGCCACGCCAGGCTTTCCAATGTCTTCTGAACCAATATGGGGTTATCGTTCTATCGAAAAAACAATTATTGATATACGCGGTACTCCTTCTTACGATTTGGGCGCCACATTGCAGGGAAAATTTGATCCGGCTACCGGTAATTTCGGTTATGATGTAATGATAGGAAATGGCACCGGCGCCAAACCTGAAGGCGACAGTTACAAATGGTTTTATGGTGATATCTGGGGCAAATTTCTTGACAAAAAATTGTATGTAAATTTTTATGCTGACTATCAGCGCATGGCTCCAATCGATGGATTGCAACATTCCAGAAATATGTTTAAAGGTTTTATTGCGTATAATGTTCCTGCATTTACAATCGGTGTAGAAGGATATATTAATAATTTAAAGAATGATGACCAGGCTACAGAAATCTCTACAGGCGATGTGGATGTATTAACCGTAAAAGCAAAAGGTATTTCAGTTTTTGCACATGCTGCACTTGTTAAAGATAAATTGAATGCATTCGCACGTTACGATGCTTTTAATCCTGATGATAAAATTGATAACAGCAAATACGCTGCTTACAAAGGCAACACTTCAGGCTTTAATGATCCTTCAACAAAAGAACAATTTATTACAGCAGGGTTAGATTTTACACCCGTAAAAAGTGTACATCTTATGCCGAACATCTGGTATAATAAATATACCAATCAAGGTCCGGCTAATTTATATAACAGCAACGATATGGTTTATCGTCTCACATTCTATTATGTATTTGGAAAATAAAATCTTCAATAAAAAAATAAAAACACAGATGAAATACAATTTTTTTAAACTGCAAAATTTAGCAGTAACAAGTTTAGTGTTTGCAATGCTTGCATTTACTGCCTGTAACAGTGGCAGCAATACAAACACAACAGACAGCACGGGCACAGATTCAACTGCATCTGCAGGCAGCAATAACAGCAACACCATTTTGGGTGCAGGCAGTACATTTATTTATCCGTTCTTTTCAAAAGCGTTTTCTGTTTACAACCAGCAAACAGGTGTAAAAGTTAACTACCAGTCTATTGGTTCCGGTGGCGGTATTCTTCAGCTCACAAATAAAACTGTTGACTTTGGAGATTCTGATGCTCCGCTTAACGGAGAACAGGACAGCACCATTGGTGTTCCTGTTTTACACATTCCTATGTGTTCGGGTGCTGTTGCCATTAGTTATAATTTACCTGGTGTAAAAGACACATTAAACTTAACACCCGCAATTCTTGCAAACATGTTTCTTGGCAAAATAACCAAGTGGAACGATGCAGCAATTGCTGCGGTTAACAAAGGTGTAAAACTTCCAAACATACATGTTGTAATTGCGCACCGCTCTGATGGCAGTGGCACAACAAATATTTTCACTACTTATCTTTCTAAAGTAAGTAATGACTGGAGCACAAAAGTTGGAAAAGGGTCTTCCATCAACTGGCCAACTGGTTTAGGTGCTAAAGGAAGTGAAGGCGTTGCAGGCATCATTAAACAAACACCGGGTGCCATCGGTTATATTGAATTGGCTTATGCATTGCAAAACAATATGGCGTTTGCAAGAGTGCAGAACAAATCAGGCAATTTTATTACACCCAATATTGCATCAACAAGTGCCGCGGGAAATATTCAATTGCCTGCAGATTCAAAAATTTCTTTAACGAATACAGATGCTGCCGATGGTTATCCCATCAGTGGCTTTACATGGGCAATTATTTATAAAGAACAGAACTATAACAAGCGCTCACAAAACAGGGCACAACAACTTGTGAAACTTTTATGGTGGAATATTCATGAAGGTCAGCAATACTGCGCGGCTTTAAATTATGCGCCGTTATCGCCTGCAGCAGTTACAGTAGCAGAAAATATTTTGAAGAGCGCCACGTACAATGGCAAAGCAATTCTTCAATAAAGTATTGTTCAATGAGATAGAAATGAAGTGAAGTGAGATGGAAATGAGATGAACGAAGGTCACAATGAAGGTCAGTGAGCCCACAATGAGGTTGAGTGAGCCCACAATGACGTTCAGTGTGCTTACAATGAGGTTGAATGAGTCCACAATGACGTTCAATGTGCTCACAATGAAGATGAGTGAGCCCACAATAACGTTCGGTAAGGTTAAAATGACGTGAACGAGGCTGGTTACCAGCAACAAAAAATTTTATATGGAAAGCAAAACAATCAGTACACGCAGAAATATGTCTTTTCATGTGCCATCATACCAAAGTATCATGGAAAGGCTGCGCATTAAAAAAGCCACACGTCCATACAAGCAAATAAAATGGGAAGGCTTTTTTAGAAACACGCTTGTAATAATTGCGCTTACAATGGTGGTGCTGGTAATAGGAATATTTCTTACGCTGGTTGTTCAATCCATTCCTTCCATAAAAGCATTGGGCATAAAATATTTGTTGGGCAAAACGTGGAATCCCGTTACGAACGAATATGGCGCTTACCCGTTTTTATTAGGCACGTTGCTAACCTCTTTTCTGGCATTAATCATTTCAATCCCTTTTTCATTTGCCGTTTCTATTTATTTGGGCGAATACAACAGCAAAGGCTGGCTGTCCAATCTTTTAAAAAATACCGTTGAACTTATTGCAGCAGTGCCGTCTGTAATTTATGGTTT
>Ga0157372_10005975_pt1 | contig 12937 bp, 31 predicted proteins | sample C55metaG_FD_115307 | JGI IMG/M metagenome (GOLD analysis project Ga0157372, IMG submission 115307) | Corn rhizosphere microbial communities from Kellogg Biological Station, Michigan, USA - C5-5 metaG | ecosystem: Host-associated > Plants > Roots > Rhizosphere > Soil | place: USA: Michigan... | reverse complement strand
TTCTGTGACCGCTACCCCGGCGATTTGTCCGATATTGACCACTCGGCCAAGTGCTGGTGCCAGTAATATAACAATATGCTAACAATTGTTAGCACCCCCGGGGGTACCGGTCTAGACCGGTACTTGCTTGTGTCGGTGGAGTGTGAGAGTATCTAGACATGAGCAAATCTGAGTTCTACGCAAACGGTTATGACGCCTACGTGGCTGGCGATATGTGGTCTGCCATGCCTTACCCGAAGGGTACCGCCGCCTATGATGATTGGGACCGTGGTTTCTGGGCTGCGCACAATGAGGCATCCAAGGACGCTGATGAAACGGGCGGTATTGAACAAGGCTACGGTGACTTCTACTCGTCAGAGTTCTACGATGATGAGCCTAACCCATACCTCGGCACGTACTCGGAGGAATGATGATATTTCGTCAGGTTGAGCCAACGCCCATCTATGATGAGGTCAAGGCAGAATTTGATTATTATGCTGCCCGATGCGAACATGGCCTGAGCCTGTGGCTGTGCGAGGGTCCGATGCATTATCCTGACGACCGAGGGGATTTCCCCTTCTAGGATGGTGCTGGTCTAGACCAGCACCCCCGGGGGTAATATCACATACTGAGATACTTATTGCTTTGTGTCGGGCGCGCGTGTTAGGATGGCTCTATGAGCAACTTCAACGAGACCATGACTTCCGGTTGGACCGACGCCGAGATTGCCGACTTTGACCGTTGGCTGGCCGAGCAGGCTGACCGCGAGGACATCCCCTTTATGCCTGTTGACTGCGGCGAGCCGCCGTTCTAAAAGGTGTGTCCGACAAATCGGACACACCCCCGGGGGTTTTCGAACAGATGTTCGACCAGAAATTTGTCCAACATATGAGATTCTGACCAGAAAACTGTCCCCGAGCCGGAAAATCTGCTAGTCTGTATTCATGACCAAAAAGCACTTTGAAGCAATCGCTGCTATTATCAGTGAAGTTCACGACGATTACCGTTTCGACGGTGCCGTTGACGCTACGGCTCGGCGCATGGCCGATTACTTCAAGACTCAAAACCCTAACTTCAACCGTGACCGGTTTCTTGCCGCCTGCGGACTCTGAAAGGTAAAACAATGAGCAACTTTGACTTTGCCGACGACCTCGACCTCTCCGAAGTGGACGATGAACTTAGCCTTGACACTGAGGCGTGGATTGCCAAGATGCTGGCATGAACCTTTATCATGTAGATATTGGATTGCCTGAGGGCTTTGCCCTACCGGCCCGTATCGTCAATCTCTATTGGACACGGCACGCCACGAACGCGCGGTATACTGACCGTTACGGTAATATCCCAGAGTTGCCGGTACTGGACCTATCAGCCTGTAATGTGATTGAGGTTGGATTAGAGGGTAAGCGTGTGCGTAAGGTCGTTGTGCGTACCCCGTTCGATACCTTTAATGACCTTGTGCTGGTCCTCATTCCTGATGCTGGCGCATGGACCGTTAAAACGGTCTGGTTCAATGAGTGCAATGACACGCACAAGACGCTTGACCGCAGCCGGTATGTGTGCTAGGCTCTCATCATGGAAATATTCTATGAAGTAGACGCGGACCAGATTGAGGTCGGAGACCAAGTTATCATCTATGGCGAGCCGGTAGAGGTTACCGGTATTGTTGATGATGTAGATGATATCATTGTTATCTCTGGTTTCTCACACACTACCGGCGACAAAGAGATTTACACCGTGGGATTCAATGACACATTTGAGGTTTGGGGAGTCTAATGAACAACATCATTGCCGCCTTTGCGGGCACGTCCATTGGATTCTTTTTCCTTGCATTAGTGTTAATGTCATGGATACCGCTCGCCATTGGCATTGTCCTATTGGTCATTTCACTGGTAGTTCAAGATTGAACTACCCCCGGGGGTGGTCTAGACCACCCGAGGGCCTGAGTTGCATTGTGTCGGTACCATGCTGTAGTCTAAAGACATGAACAAGAACGAAAACACCGTAGTCCAGTCCCAGCGTGCACGCATTGTTGCGATGGGTCGCAAGCCTATCGCTGAACTTGAGCCGGGTGACCGGTTCTCACACTCGTGGCTCGGTGACCTTGAGTTTCTTGGTTGGATGAGCGACCTTACCGCCGGTTCGCTGCGTCGTGGCGCATGGGTCCGTGAGACGTTCGCCGGTTCCCCGACGCGCGCCGTGCCGCTCAACTCGGCCGGTAGTGTTCAGATGATGGATTGAACAAGGGAACTATCCCTAAATAGTTGATATGCCACTTGTGAGGCTAAAATACCAAGCAGGATTGTGTAGGTCCGAGGTAAACAAGGCATCGCGCCGGTAACCAGCCTGCCGAGTCTATGGTAAATAAAGGATAAAGCCATAGACATAAAACTTAATGGGTGGTCAAGTAACAGGTAAAAGGGTAATCGTATTGACTGAGTTGCGAAATAGCCGACCCCTACCAAACCCATTTGATTGTTTGCCTGTTTCCCCGATGTCATAGACTCAAAGAATAACAGGAAGTGCTACGCCGCAGATGTGGTAACGGAGTAAGTGTCAGCGCACAAGATGGATAATCCCATCGCCTATAAACGGCGACGCTTTCACTATACCGCCCACGGAGCAATGGCTAAGGCCCGGATTGACGCCCCGTAAAGGCGTTATGTCCGTTTTGTCCGAACCCCCCGGGGGTGGTCATTGACAAGTCAACACAAGCATGGTAGAGTTTACTCAACAATCAATTCAAGGAGAAAACATGAAGCGAATCATTGTGACTGTGCTGCTAGCGCTGGGCATGCTGTTTACTACCGCCCCGGCTCAGGCAGACACCACTCCAACCTATCCGACGACCTATTATGGCAACGCTGGATGGCCAAACTTCGGTACAAAGACCACTGTTACCTATCGCACAGTAAAGCAGTACCGTGTTTACAAGGGACACTTGCAGTACCGCGTATGCAAAGTGACCCGCATCCTCTACTATGGCACGGTCTTTAAGACGCGCAAATGTGGTGCGTGGCATTATACTTGGTATGCTTTTATTCGCTGAGTAAGGTGTCGAACATTTGTTCGACACCCCCGGGGGTGGTCTAGACCACCATTTGCTTCTGTCGGCGGTACCTGCTAACCTAAAGGTATGAACATGAACCGCATTGACGCCCAAGACCTTACACCCGGCATGGTGTTCCACACGTCCAACTCCGACACGCTTTACGTGTGTCAGGGTTATCCGCATATTTCTGGTGGTCGTGTTCGCGTGACCTATCACGTGCTGGACAAGCCTGAGATTCACGCGGAGTTCATTTGCTACGGACTGTCCTCCATGTTTGTCGCTGGCTGATAGCAAGGTGCTTGCAAAAGCAAGCACCCCCGGGGGTGGTCTAGACCACCCCCTCGTTGTGTCGGTGCTCTCTGATAGTCTGTAGACATGATGAAGTACAGCGAACTTACCCCCTGTTGGGACTCTTACGACCGTTGCTGCGACGAGCAGCGTTACTCCTGCACCGACGAGGACTGCGGCGGTCGGTTCTGCATTTTCTGCGAGTCCGGTTGTCCAGAATGTGGACAACTTATTGACTTCGGGGCCTGATGGAGTTAGGATAGTTCTATGGACTACAACATGATGGATGAATACCTCTCACGCGGCTATGACCCGCAGGAGGACTACACGCCGCATCCCATGAGTATTGAGCGGTATCACGCATGGTGCGCCGAAAACGGCATCACGCCCAACCCGCAGTACGGGATTTTCGACACTGACCCGCCGTTCTGAAAGGCAATATAATGAATGACAAGTGGCGCGATTATCCCATCGGTACCGGCGACGTTGTGGTGCACCGTCTCGACGGAACATGGACCACGTTCGAAAACGTCCGGTATGAGGCAAACTGGATGGAAAACGGTTTTCTCGTCATGGAAACTGATAACACGTGGAACCCCATTGTTTATCACGTCGCCAATGTAGATTGGTGGGAGGTTTCCTACAACTGACCGGCGTGTTCGAACATTTGTTCGAACACCCCCGGGGGTGCTGGTCTAGACCAGCACCCTGTCCTGTCCGGCCCTCGTGGTATGCTTGACGCATGACCAAATATGACCTCTACCCGCATGAGTTCTGGCTCAAGGTTGACCAGTACCAAGCCTCTCACCCGGCATTACGTTACGGTCAGTGTGTGTTCAATGCGCTGAACCTCTACAAGCCTGACCACGCGCATTATATTGCGCTGACCGACCTTGACCCGTTCTACGATGACACCCGTGTGTCCGTTTTGTCCGAGTGGCTGGCCCGTCACTGGCTCGATGAGTTTGAGTGAAAAAAGATTAAGAACCCCTTGACAAAATCGCTGGAAGATGATAGGTTTACACCATGAGTAAGAACAAAAACCGTCGCCCACAGACTCCCAAGGTTGGCAACATTGCCATGGCTAAGGCCATGCAGGAACTTCGTCGTTCCTCTGCTGCTGACCGTCACAAGTCTGTCAAAGACTACCGGCGCAAGCCCAAGCATGTCGGTAAGGGGTGGGAGTGATGTGTGGATTCTGCGACTCCGAGAGCCACGCGAGCCGTGAGTGCCCAACAGTGGTAGTCATTCAAGTCTCAGAAAGAGCAGCGGAGGCCGTCGAATGTTCTTGACAGACCACTAGCCATGTGTTAGACTAGTGCCAACAAATCAACAGGGTGGGCCGACCGGTAGGTAAGAGTAAAGGTGTGAAAGTCTACTTGCGTGGTAGTTAGTAACCGGGAAAGCATATCTCTTTACCGCCCACCTCACAAATCAACAGAGACTCGACTGATGGTTGAGAAGCGGTATAGCATAAAACGCATCGAATCTACTACCGCCCAAATAACCGGGAGAAAGCACATCGAACTTCCCTTAGTAGGTAAACGAAAAGGCTTTTAGTAAGTGTGTAAGCCGGTGAGGGGTGCGTTTCCATCAGTCGTTAAATTTGCAAGCCGAGCCATAGATAAGAGATATCGCGCTCAGAGACGGTAACCAATATGGGAAATCCGAAGATGGTTGCGGGCATGACCGCTATAAAGAGTAGATATCCGCTTGCATTGAACTTGGCCGGTATGGGGTTGATACCATTAGACCCTCTCAACATTGACAACTACTAAGCGATGTATTGAATGGACTAACTTGTCCTCCATACCGGCCAAAACAACTTGACTAGCAATGCTCTGGTGCGTCATGACCACTAAACATTGAAAAACTACCGTAACGAGAAAGAACACCCTCGCCCAATACTTGTCCAGATAGCGGCAAGTGGTGTTTCGTGAATATGGGCTACGGGGTAGGTGTGAATCCTACTAGTCAAATAGTTTGAGTTGGTAAACCCGGTATGCCCCTTTTGGGGCATACCCCCGGGGGTGGTCTAGACCACCCCTTGTGCCTGTCGGACCCACCTGATAAGGTGTAACCATGATTGGAACTTACGAAGGGGCCAGAAAAGCCCTAGAGGGTGACCTGCCCCACTTGGCGTCTGGCACGAGCCGACACGTGTATCGTGACGGAAATCTGGTTTACAAGATTGACATTGGATGGGATGAATCCAATCTTGCCGAGTGGGACACTTACCAGAAAATTCTAAGTGTTGACCTTGAGCCAAATATTGCGTTGGCAGAAACCAATCTGTTCATGGTTGACGATGTACCGGTTATTTGCATGGAATACATTGATGGTCAGCCAATGGCTGATTGTTACTGTAATCTCGTTGGTGAAGAACACAACGAAACGTGTTTGGATGCTGGAATGGCCGTTGTCATTAGTAAGTATATTGATGATACCGGCGGCATGAATGTCGTTATAAAGGACGGTATTTATTACCTTATCGACTTCGGTGAGTGAGGGTGCTTGCTTTTGCAAGCACCCCCGGGGGTGCTGGTCTAGACCAGTACCAACATGTGAGACGCATACTTGCCAGTGTCGGGCCTGTCCTGTAGTCTGTATTCATGACTGATTCTCCCAGCGTGTCCAACGTCCTCGCCGTCTACAATGGCGCGTCCGCGCATAACATGCGCGAGGGCCTTTCATGGTACCTTGACGCGCACAACTACGCGCGTATTCTTTCCTCGACATATGACATTAGTGTTCAGCAGGCGGCCGGTATTGTCGCTTCACTTTCTCCAATGAACGGATGGGAGAATAACAAGCGCAAGGCAATGCAACTTATTGCGCAGGGTCATGGCGAGGGTTGCGGACTTTACCGTAACGTTGCTAAGGCCGAGGCTATTCTTGCCGGTGGTTGGGATATTGACCCGCTCGACATTCTCGGTGGTGATAAGGTTAGGGCATTCTATGCTACTATTCTTGACCCTACCGGCGACATTGACCCGGTGATTGACCGACACGCTTTCGATATTGCTGTCGGGGAGCGCACCGACGAAAAGCGTCGGGGCATTCTTGGGCGCAAGGGTGTCTATCACGAGTTCGCCAATGTTTACCGCGAGGCAGCGATTATCGCTGGCATTGGTGCGGCACAAATGCAGGCTATTACTTGGGTCGCGTGGCGCGAGGCATTGGGGATTGTGGCGTGAATACATTTCGTAACGATTGTGGCGGTATTTCTACCGTTATTATTGGTGCTCATTGTCAGGCATGCGGGTCTACCGATTGGTATGACCTAGATACCGGCGACGATGAGGATTTTCAGGGCTATTCACGATGCTGCAATGAAATCGTTGTCGGTGCGTGTTCTAGGCATATCTGTTACCACCCGTAAGGTATCGAACACCTGTTCGATACCCCCGGGGGTGGTCTAGACCACCCCGCTGGCTGACTTGAAAGTGTCGGTACACTCGTGTAGTCTAAGGACATACCCACTAAGGAGAAACACATGGACTTCCGTTCCGTTGCCCTCGCTCTGATGCCTTTCATCAGTGACTCGTACAACCTGCTCAACGCCGTTGACGCCGTGCTCGGTATTCACCCTGAGCCTGAGGTCCGTGAGCGTGGCGGTTACACTCACGCTGAGTTGGTGGACATTGCCACTCACAGCGAGGCCGTGGTCAGCGAAATGCTGAACGACCGAAAGATTAGCGCAATCAAGGAGTTGCGTGCACTCACCGGTCAGGGCTTGAAGGAGACCAAGGAGGCCGTTGAGGATTCCGAAATGTCGCTGGCGGTTCTGCGTTACAAGTTGACGGGTCAGGTCTGATAGCCGGGTGCTAGCATTTGCTAGCACCCCCGGGGGTGGTCTAGACCACCCTTGAAAGTGTCGGTAGGTAGGTGTAGCATACAGGTATGAACGAACTTAGCAGCAAGAACGAGTGTGCCAAGACCCGACCCGTGTCCGACCCGTACGAAGTTTGGGCCACGCCCCTCGGAGACTATCTTGTCCTTAAGAAGTACAAGTCTCCCAAGGGTGAGGCCGCTGACCCGTTTGCCCGTTGGTTCACCTATTGCAATGGCGACATGGGTGATATGTACGTGGCCGATATCAAGAAGTACGGATGGAGAATCAAGTGAAGGTTATCGAGTCGATTAGGTACAACCGTACCGGCGAGGTCAATGACGCCGTGCTCTTTGACAGGACTGACGCTGATGTGGCTTCTGTCATGGTGCTGGTCATGCAAATGATTGACGCCACCCGTGCCGAGACACGTCGCAACCTGTTCACCACAGTTGCCATTCGCGTCGAGTTCTGATAGGATGAGTGCATGAAGTCAAAGCCTTGGATTGCCATTGACCTGTTCACTGGACAGGTGCTTGGAAACTATCACACCGACGCTGAGGCGTATTCAGTCAACAGCGACCGGTCGGTATCCGTTCAGTACGCTCCTAATGCACGAGAGGTAAAGTAATGTATTGGCACAATGACAATGACCCGATGGGTTACATCGAGGATTTCGGAAAGTCAGTGGCCTACGCCGCCCAAGATGGTCAGCGTGTGCGCATTGACGTGGATGACTCCGGTAATCTGCGGTACAAGATTGGCGAGGGTATGTGGTCAGCGCCGATTGCATCAACACCTGACCCTTACCGGGATTTGAGTGTTGAGCGTCCGCTAATCCTCCCAAAGTAGTCACGGTGCTTGCTTTTGCAAGCACCCCCGGGGGTGCTGGTCTAGACCAGCACCCGCAGGGTGTAGCCCTGCGCTTCATCCGAGGCCCAATGAAGCCATAGGCTTACGTATCACATGCTGGACACGGGCTATCAATCGAGCCGGTAAGGTGATACCATGAAGGTTCAACCAAAGGAGAGAAATGAACCAGTTCTGGCTGTTCTGCAATAGCATTTCATGCCGCGTTGTCGAGTTCTATTGCGACAATGAGTCTGAAAAGGCTTGTCCTGCCTGTGGCAGTGACGGGGACACGGAGGCGTACTAATGAAGCCAAAGGAATACCTCGTTTCAATCGGGGAGTTGACGGAAATCAAGCGTGGCCGTCTGTCACTGGCACATATTGAAATGTGCAAGGAAGCGGCTGGTAAGGGTATTTCCATTGAGGGATACTCTGTTAGTAAGGGTGAGAATACTTCTACCGGCCCGGTTGTGACAAAGGAAAAGGTCACAAACGAAAAGGTTGTTCTAGAACTCATGGAATACCGTTATCCAGAAAATGAGTTTCAGGCTTATGAACTGAATGATAACGGTCGCAAAAAGGTCCGGTCACTTAGAGAAATCTGTAGACATTCCGGCGTTTCTCTGGTATGCTGTCCTTGTGACGCGCACCGCATTGTCAACACGAGCGGTACGGGTGACGTGTCAGTCTACATTGAGAGGAAGTGACGTTATCGCAACATTTATCGGAACACTTATCGGCCTACTGCTGGTCGGCATTGTTGTCGCGTTCGCAATCGTGGGAATCGGAATCATAGTAATGATTATTGGGTCAGCCGTCATGGCGCTACTGGCCGGTATCAGCAAGAAGTAGCAGAAAAAGTTCCTAGAACCCCTTGACAATCGCCCAACGATGAGATAAGATACTCGTATCAAGCCAATGAGGGACCAACCCTCCAAACGAAAGAGGTTACAAATGTCCAAGCCCGTTACCGCCGCCGTCGTCCGCGAGCGCATGCGCGCCGATGCCAAGCGCACCGCCGACCTGTCGGACAAGGCGCTGCACACGCTGAACAGCCGGGGTCGTCTGCACCCCGACGTTATCAAGGCGTACAACAAGGGTCGCAAGCCCGCCCAGCGTTACACGCTCGGCGCGACCCGCGAGGCCGTCACCGCCCAGAAGGCGCAGAATGTTGCGCTCCGTGAGCAGGCGGCTGCCGCTGGCATCACGGTCGGCAAGCGTGGCCCGCTGCCGAAGGCGTTTCTCGCCAGTCTCAAGGGTTGAGACAAAAGGGTGGAGGGATTGACAAACTCCCTCCACCCTGCTAAACTTATCAAGTAAATCCAATCAATCGTAGGAGCAACAATGCACAAGCCCACCCTGTTTGTCAAGTCTGTCGAGACGTGGACGGTCAAGAACCCCGGCACCGACCCGAAGGTGACTTCGGACAGGGTGCAGAAGGTCAAGATTGCCGTGCGCGACCGCAAGGGCCGTTTCCACGGCGCAACAAACTTCAAGACCAAGGCGTAAGCCTAAAGGGTGAGGGGCCGGTCAGTCGTCGGGCGAGGCCCCTCCCCTTCCCTCCCGGTGCTGGTCTAGACCAGCACCCCCGGGGGTGTCCATATGCTGAGACGATGGGTTGCGCCGGTACTATTCGGTGTGCTAAGATTCTCTTACAAGAGAACAACGGATGAACCTGAGAATCACGGATGGGTAGAGGTCGCCTATGCGCGTCATTTCCCTGACTGAGTTGACATTCATCTAGCAATCACTGTGTCCTAGGCACATATTCATGACTAGAATCACTGGCCGCTCAATATCTAAGCCGCATGCTTTACCACCGCCTCCATCTGCTCAGGTTAGCACATTCCTCAGACGTGTGTGCTGCTGGGTCTGACAGCCAATCCGTTGTTTTCTTTAGTGAAGGGCCTCCATCGACGGGTGGGGGTCTTTTGCTATACCGGCCCTTTCGTGAATACTACCGCTGGCGGTATAATTGTCTAAACCCCCGGGGGGCTGGTCTAGACCAGCCCATCAGTTCCTAGACAGACTCCGAAATGTGTGCTAGACTTGGAGCATACCAACCAACTAAGGAGTAATGAAATGCCTGCTGCAATCGCCACTGATGGAAACATCGACCTGTTCGCCTCTCACCGTGAGGTCGCATGGCACGGTCTCGGTACCGTCTTTCAGGAGGAAGTGACCGACTACAAGCGTATGCTTGTCCTCGCGGGTCTGTCCGGCTGGAACATTCACGAGGCCCCGCTGGGTGTCCTCAATGACAACGAGACGCAGATTCTCTCCCCCGAGTGGGCCGTGTCTGCCAAGGCGGTCGTCGCCAACATCAACGGCACGACCCGCGTGCTGGGCGTGACCGGTGACCGCTACGAGATTGTTCAGAACGAGGACGCGTTCTCATTCTTGCAGTCTCTCCGTGACGGTGCCGTGTGGGAGACGGCCGGTGCGCTCAAGTCGGGCCGCGTCGTGTTCGGTTCCATGGCGCTGGACCGCGAGGTTATTCTCGACCCGTCCGGTGTGGCCGATAAGGTCACGTCCTACCTGCTCGTTCACACGTCGCACGACGGTTCGACCGGTGTGGCCGGTGGCGTCACGCCCGTCCGCGTCGTTTGTGCTAACACGCTCAACGTGGCGCTTGGCAACATCAAGCAGACGTTCAAGATGCGTCACACGACCAACGTGCCGACGCGCATGGCTCAGGAGGCCGCTCTGTGGAGGCAGGCAAACACCTACATGGACGCTTTCGAGACCGAGGCGCAGGAGTTGTTCGCCACCAAGGTCGCTGACAAGGCATTCTTTGACATCGTGGCCGACCTGTTCCCCAAGCCTGAAAAGGACGTGAAGGGCGCGCTCTCCAAGTGGGAGAAGCGTCAAGAGTTGTTCTCGCAGGCGTGGAAGGGTGCGCCGAACGCGGGCATCCGTGGCACGGCGTGGGGCGTGTTCAACGCGCTCACCGAAGCCAACCAGTGGGGACGCAACGTCCGCAAGGGTGACAAGGGTGCCGAGAACTTCAACGCCGCTGGCGCTGGGTTCGACATTCCGACCAACACCTTCCGCGCAACCGCGCTGGCACGGGCCAAGGCGCTCGTCTGAGACGTGCGGGAGGGTGAGTGTATGAGGCTCACCCTCCCGGTGCTGGTCTAGACCAGCACCCCCGGGGGTGGACTAGTCCACCCTTGTATGTGTCGGCGGTACATGCTAGACTAACATCATGATGGCAATAAGGTTTGACACTCACCTTGGCAGGCTCACCTACCGTGTGCCCGAGGATGAGGTCATGGACAAGGTGGGTCAGATAATGGCCTGCCCCGGCACCTTCAACGTGTCTGTTGAAATGGAGAATGAGAATGAGTAACACAAGCAAAATGACGTTTCACGAGTCATACGGCAACGTGTCTGCCCGCACGCTGCGGCTTATCCGCAAGTACAATGTCAGTCCTGCCGACTACACTCTCATGGTGAACCGCCTGCACGGCGGTGTCCCCTCGTGGATTGAGATTGAGCGCCACATTGTCTCAAACTCTGAGACGGGTATGTACAGGCCGCGTTACTTCTGATAGGATAAAGACATGACAATCTCACTTGACACACCCGACCAAATCAACGCCTACATGCTGTTGTCCATTCGCTCCACGCTGGGCCTTGAAGTAAAGACCGGTATGAAGTATTCAAACCGCGTCAACGTCTTTCAACAGGCCAAGACGGTGCTGACGGCCAACGGTATCAAGCCCGGCGGTACCAAAGCAAAGGTCTACAATCAACTAAACACGCTGCTGGTCGAGGCTGGCTTTGAGGACAGGAGCATCTAATGCATTATTGCACGAAGAACACGCTGGTCGAACGTCTCGACACAATGGACGGAAGCCGTGGCATCATGGTCATTGACAAGGACACCGGTACCGTCCTCGGTACCAATCTGGTGGCCTGTCTGATTCCTGACGAGGACGCCACGCCCGGTGCCATGGAGGAAATCCTGTCCAGCGACTCTGCTGCATGGGAATACGCAGAACAGAACGGCGTTCCGCTGTTTGTTGTGACGGAGGACTGATGGACACGTCGGAAGAGTTTGAGGCCGGTATTGCCGTGTGTGGATTCTGCGACGGTATTGGGCATCAGCCCAATGACTGCCCTCAAATGGACCGTGTGAGAGACCGCCTGTAAGGGTGCCCTTCGGGGCACCCCCGGGGGTGTTATACAAACGTTATCAAAACCCACAAAGCCCAGCCACACATTCATATGCCTTACGAAAGGTCTGAAATGTTCGCTGGAATTTGTCAGACATTACGAACGGGTGCAAAAATCACGGGGATGTGGGCAAGTATTACGAACCGACCCATTATTCACGGGGATATTACGAACCCAAGTAAAATTGGCTGGAATATGAGATGTTGGACAACTTTTGATGTGTTGGCCGGTAGATGTTAGTATATATCCCTCTAATATACATAGTAGTGAATACTAACGGGCTACCGCCCGCTGCACCTGATGGTGCAGACTACATTTGACTCAAATATGCCTCATTTGTACAAAATGACAGTGTTTTAGCCAATAATTGTACAAAATGAACAGTTTTTGCCCTGTTTTGGTGCAAAATATGCAACAAATTGACCATTTTTGTTGCATTATTGTATATCACCATTTCACATTCTGCTTATCACCGTTTACTCTATGGTACAAAAGTCCCACTTTGTGTCATGAAGTCCTTAGTTATCCACAGGTTTTTCCACAGGTTGGTGTGTTTTGTGGACATGTCTTGACAGCGACCAGCAATATTAGACCATCGGCACGGACACAATGCGCCGAGCATTGACAATGCTGATGCTGGGTGTCTCGTCGGCGTCCAACCACAACTCAATGTCTATTTCCATGTTGTCACCATTACTGATTGGTCCATAGTGTATTGTGTAGTTGAATACTTTTTTCATCTACCGGCCCCTTTCAG
>Ga0157372_10005974_pt1 | contig 12938 bp, 10 predicted proteins | sample C55metaG_FD_115307 | JGI IMG/M metagenome (GOLD analysis project Ga0157372, IMG submission 115307) | Corn rhizosphere microbial communities from Kellogg Biological Station, Michigan, USA - C5-5 metaG | ecosystem: Host-associated > Plants > Roots > Rhizosphere > Soil | place: USA: Michigan... | reverse complement strand
CCTTCCACTTCGACGGCGTCGGCTCCGGCGCGCGCGACGCGGTGCCGGGCCGGTAGTGCAGCGCGGGCACGGGCAGGCCGGCGTCGAAGGCGGCGTCGCGCTTGCCGAGGGCGACGATGGCGCGCTCCGCCTCGGGAACGCTCTGCACGTACGCCCAGAGCTGCAGCGCGGGCTGGAGCCCGGCGCCCATCTTCGCCGCGACGCTGTTGCGCTCCTGGATCTGCTCCTGTGCCTTCCGATAAATCCCGACGTCGTGCGTGAGGTAGCAGCCGGGCCGCAGCACGACCTCCGCCTCCACGCCAAGCCGGTCGGGCGCGAACTCCTCGGCCACCACGTCGTACCACGCCGAGCCCGCGCCGGTGAGGATCGGACGCTTGCGGTCGAAGCAGTCGTCGTCCTTGAGGCGCTTCAGCGTGTCGACCGCGCGGCGGAGGAAGTCGCGAATCTCCTCTTCTTCCGACAACACGCCCTCGTACACCTCGATCCCGGCGAGCGAGAGCGCGGTCGGCCACCGGTCGATCGCGTCGAGCACCTCCGCCTCCTGCGCCCGATCGCGCACCCCGGTGCGCCCGCCCATCGGGCCGAGCTCCAGAAGAACATTCAAGGTTTGCCCGGTATCGTATAGAAATTCGCCGAGCTGGTAGACGTTGGACGCCGAGTCGACGAGGACGTACAGCTCGAAGTCGGGGGTGTGCAGCAGCAGGGAGAGGAGGCGCAGGTTCGCCTTGCCGACGACCTGGTTCGCGATGAGCACACGCGGGATGCCGTGCCGGCAGGCCACGAACGCCTGATGCGCGCTGGCGACGGTGATCCCCCACGCCCCCGCGTCCATCTGCCGCCCGAACAGCTTCGGCGCCATCGTCGTCTTGCCGTGCGGCGCGAGCTGCACGCCGTACTCCTTCATGAAGGCGCGCATCCATCTCACGTTGTGCGCGAGCTTCTCCTCGTAGAGCACGGCGGTCGGCAGCGCGACCTCCTCGTCGAGGAGGCTCCAGCCGACGTTGATCGTCTCCTCGGGCTCGAGGGGCGACGCGATCGGGCCGATCCCCTTGTTCAGCGCGCTCACTACGAGCGGGACGGAATCGTCGGAGTCTATTGGCATAGGGCGCGGGTGCGAAGCAGAGAATGTGAAGTTGGCGACTGATCGCGCTGCCCGATAGCTTGGCCGCGATGCAGAGCTGTGAGACGCTCATCCGTGGCGCACGCGTGCTGGACGGCAGCGGCGGCGCGCCCTTCGACGCGGACGTCGCCATGGCCGACGGACGGATCACCTTCGTCGGCGGTGCCGGCGCGCCACGCGCCGACATGGTGATCGATGCGACCGGTCTGACCCTCGCGCCAGGGTTCATCGACGTCCACACGCACGACGACACCACCGTCGTCCACGCGCCGGCGATGTGGCCGAAGCTCTCGCAGGGGGTCACCACCGTCGTCGTCGGCAACTGCGGGATCAGCGCCGCGTCCGCCCGCCTGCGCGGCACGCTCCCCGACCCGATGAACCTCCTCGGCGCCGCCGACCGGTTCACCTATCCCACCTTCGCCAGCTACGTGGACGCGGTGAACCGCGCGCGGCCGGCGGTGAACGTCGCCGCGCTCGTCGGGCACACGACGCTGCGCAACAACCAGATGGACCGGCTCGACCGCGCCGCGACGCCGGCAGAGATCGACGGGATGCGCGCCGAGCTGCGCGAGGCATTGGCCCGCGGTGCAATAGGTCTCAGCTCCGGGCTGCAGTATGCGAGCGCGTTCAGCGCGCCGACCGAAGAGGTCATGTCGCTCGCCGAGCCGCTCGCCGATGCGGGAGGGCTGTACGCGACGCACATGCGCACCGAGTTCGCCGGCATCCTCGACGCGATGGAGGAGGCGTTCCGCATCGGACGTCACGCACGCGTCCCGGTGGCCGTGTCGCACCTCAAGTGCGCCGGCCGCGAGAACTGGGGCCGCAGCGCCGAGGTGCTCGACGCCCTCGAGCAGGCGGCGCACACGCATCCCGTCGGGTGCGACGCGTATCCGTACACCGCCGGCTCCTCCACGCTCGACCTGAAGCAGGTGACGGACGCGATCGAGATCACGATCACCTGGTCCGAGCCGCACCCCGAGGTCGGCGGGCGCTCGTTGAGAGAACTCGCGCGCGAGTGGGACGTGCCGCTCATCGACGCGGCACGCCGCCTGCAGCCGGCGGGCGCGATCTATCACTCCATGTCGGAGGACGACGTGCGGCGGATCCTCCGCCATCCGGCCACGGTGATCGGCTCCGACGGTCTTCCCAACGATCCGAACCCGCACCCTCGGCTCTGGGGCGCCTTCCCACGCGTCCTCGGCCGCTACGCGCGCGACGAGCGACTGTTCCCGCTCGCCGAAGCGGTGCACAAGATGACCGGCCTGCCGGCGCGGAAGTTCGGGCTCTCGCGACGCGGCTTCGTGCGCGAGGGCTACGCGGCCGATCTCGTGCTGTTCGACGCGGCCACCGTGCGCGACGTCGCGACGTTCGCCGATCCCAAGCGCCCCGCCGAGGGGATCGCCGCGGTGTGGGTGAACGGCGTACTGACGTCACGCGGGCAGGTGGCGACGGGCGCACGCGGTGGACGATTCGTCGCACGCGGCCCGATCGATCCCGCAGATTACCACGCCGCGTTCCGCACCGCCTGACCGCCGCTGCCGGGCGCTTGCCGTTTCACTCGGCGGCGTCCAGTTTGGTCACCGCAGTTACCCCTCCCCGATCATCGCGGCCGGCGACGATGCTTCGCGCATCAATCATCATGGACGCTTGCATCGCACCGCCGCACGCACGGTGGCGGTGCATGGATATGCGGTGCGACAGGCAGCATCGGTATCTCTATCCACGGTTCTCTCGTCAATAAGGAATACCAGGAGGCATGCCCCTCCTGCGCACGCACGCACCGAAACGACGACTGTGCGAGCTACGTAAGATCTCCGTGCAGGCACGTCGCATCACCGCTTGCCCCGCAATCGCGCCATGACTGGCTTCAAGGACAAACTGAAGGACGCGCTCTCCGACTTCGTCGAGTTCGACGCAGAGCAGAACGACAAGGATGGCGCGCAACCCGCCGCGCCGAAGCAGCGCGCCGATGCCGTCTCCACCCCACGCACCGCCGGTCCCGATCTTTCCCTCTCCGATCCGGAGATGGTCGCGACGCTCGAGCATGCGGTCGCGCGCAGCACGGAGCCGGGCTACGAGCAGTTCCGCGCGCTGTACGCGGCGATGGACGGCGTTCCCGATGAACAGCTCCGCTACGACGTCACGCTCAAGGCGCTGAAGGCGAGCCACAAGCTGGGCGCCGACGCGGTGCTGAAGTCGATCGAGGATCGACTCGGGCTCCTCGACGCGGAGCGTGCCAAGTTCGACGAGGCGCTCACGGCGGAGACGGTGCGGTCGGTAGAAGGCACCAAGCAGCAGCTCCAGTCGGTCGCCGACGAGATCGCGGCGAAGCAGGCCGAGATCAAGGAGCTGCAGGCGAAGCAGGCCTCGCTCGCGCAAGCCGCGCGGGAGGCGCAGGCCGGCATCGACCGCTCGCGCACCTCGTTCGCGGCGGCCTACAGCACGGTGCGCTCGTCGCTCGAGGTCGAGCGTACGCGCATCGCCACTCACCTTTCGGCGCGGAAGTAACGCATGTCTCTGGAGTCGTCCACCAGCGGTCACTCGACGTTCTGGCAGCGCCCGGAAGGCACGACGGGCAAGATCATCGTCGGGGCACTCGCCCTCGGCGCGGTCGCCCTGTTCGTCCACTTCCTCCCCGCGCTGATCGCGATCGCGCAGGACGTGATCCATCTGGCGATCCTCGCCGGCGTCATCATCGCGCTCTACTTCCTCGTGACCGCCGAGCGCCCACGCACGCTGCTGTTCTACGCGCTCCAGATGATGTCGCGCTGGATCACGAGCAACTTCGTCGATCTCGACCCCGTCGCGATCCTCAAGGCGTTCGCGCGGCAGATGCGGAAGAAGCGCGACGACGTGCAGGCGAGCATCTCGCGCATCATGGGCGTGTCGCGCACGCTGGAGGGCGAGATCAAGCGGAGCGAGAAGGAGCTCAACGACGCGCTCCGTCTCGCCGATGCGGCGGAGAAGCAGGGGGACGAGGACGCGCTCAACACGCAGGCCGAGAAGGCCGGGCGTCGCGACGCGAACGTGCGCGAGTACAAGGAGATGCTCGCCGTCGTGCAGGAGATCCTCGATGCGCTCAACCGCGTGAAGCGGCGCGTGGACTACCACATCGCCAACTCCGAGGACGAGATGAACGAGCTCATTCGCAAGAACGAGGTCGCCGCGGCCACGCGCCAGGCGACGTCGTCGGCGAGTGCGGTGCTCGGCGATACGGATTTCCTCGAAGTGCGGAACATGGCGGCGGACCGGATCCGCGAGCGCTACACGACGGCGCTCGGAGAGCTGGATGGGCTGATCTACATGTCGCGCGACCTGGACAAGGAGATCGACCTGAACCAGCTCGCCTTCCGCTCCGACGGTCGGAAGAAGCTCGACGAGCTGCGCAAGCGGCTCAATCAGGTCGAAGGCACGGCGCCTTCCCTGCCCGCCGCGCAGGCACACGCGGCGCTCCCCGCGCCCGGAGTGCCCGCGCCCACGGAATCGTCAGACGTGGACAAGTGGGCCGAGCGTATCCGCAAGTCACACTCGTGAACGGCGCCTGAACGAACTCGTGTTGCTCGGCCGGTCCGCGCGCATGCGCGGCACGACCAGGCTTCCAACCTTCTCATACGATGAGACTCACCGACCAGGGTAAGAAGACGGTCACCCGTCTTGGTATCGCCGCGCTGATCGTGCTCGCCTTCGTTGGCCTGCGCTACGCGGCGAAGAACGGATATGGACGGCAGTACATGCCGAGCTTCATGGTCCCGAAGATCGCGCTCGACGATCAGAACTCGGCCGTGTCGCAGGCCGGCGCGCCCACCGCGGCGCTCGCGGCGCTGCCGAGCCACACGCCCGCCAAGCTCGATGGTGCGCCGGAAGTGCGCATCAACTTCTGGGCGTGGAACTCCCAGATGGGATGCCTCTACGCCAACGGCGGCCCGGTAACGACCGAGAATTCCCTCATGGCCAGGCAGGGGATCAAGGTCAACATCGAGCGTCAGGACGACAACAACCAGCTCATGGCGCAGCTCACCGCGCTCGCCAAGCAGATGCACGACGGACAGGCCGATCCCACGGCCGGCGTGATGTTCGTCGGCATCATGGGTGACGGCGCCGGTGCGTTCCTCGCCGGCCTGAACTCCGAGCTCGTGAAGAGCTTCGGTCAGGATTATCGCGCCGAGATCATCGGATCGTGCGGGTACAGCCGCGGCGAGGACAAGCTGATGGGTCCCGCGCAATGGAAGAGCAGTCCGCAGTCGATGCGCGGTGCGCTCGTGGCGGCCGTCGTGCGCGACGGCGACTGGAACATCGCGCAGCGCTACGCGGGCGACAACTCGATCCCGAACAACCCCGACGAGACGACTTACGATCCGGACGCGATCAACTGGGTGAACACGTCGTCGTACACCGACGCAGCCGAGAAGTACGTCCAGGGCTACTGTGAGGACCGGAAGGTCGTGTCGCAGGGGAAGCCGACGGGGGCGACGAAGCACGTCTGCGTCGACGGCGCGGCGACCTGGACGCCGGGCGACGTGACGATGGCGAAGGAGAAGGGCGGCGTGGTCAGCGTCGTGTCGACGAAGGAGTACGCCAACCAGATGCCGCACGTCATCATCGGCATCCACAAGTGGAACGCGACGCACCGCGAGACGGTGGAGAAGATGCTCACCGCCTTCCTCGAGGGCGGCGACCAGGTGCTGTCGTATCCGCAGGCGCTCGATCGGGCGGCGGAGATCTCGCAGGAGATCTACAAGGAGAAGGGCGCCGACGCGGCGTACTGGAAGAAGTACTACATGGGCGTCACCGAGGCCGACCGCACGGGTGCCCAGGTGGACCTCGGCGGCTCGCGCGCGAACAACCTCGCCGATGATCTCGTGCTGTTCGGCCTGGCCGACGGTACCAGCCCGGCGACGAGCCGCTTCCACGCGACGTACACCGTGTTCGGCAACCTCGTGACCAAGATGTACCCCAAGCTCGTTCCCAGCGTCCCGTCGACGGACGAGATCCTCGATCTCTCCTATCTGCGCGACATCGCCCAGAAGGCGCCGAAGGGCGGAGCCGCGGAGACGCAGACCTATGCCTCGGCCGGCACGCCGGTGAAGCGTGTCGTGGGGCGTCGCAACGTCGCCATCCAGTTCCAGACCGGGTCGTCGACGCTGACGCCTGATGGGGAGCGCCAGCTCGAGCAGCTGTTCAACGAGCTGTCGATCAATGCGCTCGCCGTCGAGGTGCACGGGCACACCGACAACCAGGGGAATCCCGAGGCGAACCAGCAACTCTCCGAGGATCGCGCGCTGGCGGTGAAGAACTGGCTCGAGCATCGGAGCGCGGCGACCTTCCCCGAGAACCGCGTCCGGGTGTTCGCGCACGGGGCGACGGAGCCCGTCCAGTCGAACCGGACCGCGGGAGGCCGCGCGGCGAATCGCCGCGTCGAGATCGTGATCGGGCAATAAACGATGAAGACCCCGACTTCACGCGGCGCCACCTGGCGCCGCGTCTTCCGCCCGAACGCGTACGTGCCGTCCGATGCGTACCGCGTCATGCTCGTCGTGGAGGTCGTGCTCCTCGTCGGCTTGTGGCTGCTGCTGCCGTCGATCATCCCGAGCCCCGCGCGCGTCTATGGCGCGCTGATGGAGCTGATCCGCGATCAGGGATTGATCGGTGAGCTGTGGACGAGCCTCACGCTCAACCTCGAGGCGATCGCGTTCAGCACGGCGATCGCGCTCGTGATCTCGTACGGGACGGCGATCGCGGCGCTGCGGCCGGTCGCGGCGCTCGTGGCGAAGGGACGCTTCCTCTCGCTGATCGGCCTGACCTTCCTCTTCACCGTGTTCGTCGGCGGTGGGCACCCGCTCAAGCTCGCCCTGCTGACATTCGGCTTGACGGTATTCTTCGTCACCTCGATGGCCGACGTCGTCGAGCAGACGCCGCGCGGGAAGCTCGATTACGCGCGCACGCTGCGCATGGGGGAGTGGCACGTGCTCTGGGAGCAGATCGTGCTCGGCAACCTCGGCGCGGCGTTCGACATCATGCGCCAGAACGCAGCGATGGGCTGGCTCATGCTGACGATGGTCGAAGGCCTCGTGCGCGGCGAAGGGGGGATCGGGCGGCTGCTGCTCGACCAGGAGAAGCATTTCAATCTCGCCGCGATCCTGGCCGTGCAGCTCGTCTTCCTCCTCGTCGGCATCGGACAGGACCTGCTGATCCGGTGGTTGAAGCGGATCTTCGTGCCCTACGAGATGCTCGCGTACGAGCGGAGCCGCGCATGACGACGACCTTCGCCTATCAGAAGACCGACGTCCTGCTCGACGTCGCCAACGTCTCGGTGTCGTACGGCAAGACGCCCGTGCTGCGCGACCTGTCGACGCAGATCCAGAACGTCGTGCGTCCCGGCATGCAGCAGGGGCAGATCGTCGGGCTGCTCGGACCGTCCGGCGTCGGCAAGTCGACGCTGTTCAAGGTGCTGGCAGGGTTGCTGGTGCCGGACAAGGGCGCGGTACTCGTCGGCGCCGACCGGAAGCCGGCGACCCCGGGGCTCGTGGGGGTCGTGGCGCAGGACTACCCGCTGCTCGAGCACCGCACCGTCCTGGCGAACCTCACGCTGGCCGGCCGGCAGGCTGGGATGGGTGGACGCGAGGCGCGCGACGCGGCGACGCGGTACCTCGAGTCGTTCGGGCTCCAGGAGCAGGCGGAGAAGTACCCGATCCAGCTCTCGGGGGGTCAGCGCCAGCGCGTCGCGATCGCGCAGCAGCTGATCTGCAGCGAGCACTATCTCATCATGGACGAGCCATTCTCCGGCCTCGACGTCGTGGCGATCGAGCAGGTGCAGCACATGCTCGTCGACGTCGCCGCGCGGCACGAGGAGAACACGCTCATCCTCGTCACGCACGATGTCACCGCGGCGGTCGCCGTGTGCGACACGATCTGGCTCATGGGCCGCGACCGCGACTCGGCCGGCGCGATCGTTCCCGGCGCGCGGATCCAGGAGACGTTCGACCTGATCGAGATGGACCTCTGCTGGCACCCCGACATTCTCTCGCGCCCGGCGTGCACCGATCTGATCCAGCAGATCAAGGCGCGATTCCGGACGCTGTAGCGAGGCGCGCGGTTCGTGCCGCGGGGCGCATCGGCCACCACGCGGGTCGATGCGCCCCGTAGCTATGGGGTCGGCTCCTTCGCCATGGGATGCAGCAGCAGATCCTGGAAATCGTAGCTGAAGTCGACGTCGTCCGACGCAGGCGCCATCCGGAGCTGATCGATCGTGCCGTCGGGATTCAGCGCGAACGTCGCGAACGCATCGGCGCGCAGCTCGCGGTCGCGCCAGCGCACGAGGAAGGTGTCGTGCTGCCAGCGCTGCATGTCGCCGACGAGCTTGGGGGTGTGGCCGAAGCGCATCACGAGCCCCTTCTCTTCCATCGTGATGTCGACGTTGCCGTACCAGGCGTCCTCGTAGCGGCCCGCATACTTCGCGAGGGCGAGCGAGGGACCGGACGTCGAGTCTCGCGTGACGGCGGCGCGCTTCGTGGCGCGGGCGAGTCGCGCACGCGTCGTGTCGCGGCGCGCCGCATAGAAGCCGAGGTAGTCCGGCGGCGTCACGCCGAGGAAGGCGTCGAGCGCGCGGTAGGTGATCGCGTCGAAGGCATAGCCGGATTCCTGATTGGTGAGCACGGCGACGCCCAGGCGCTTCTCGGGGATCATCGTCACGAGCGACAGGTAGCCCGGAAGCCCGCCGGAATGCTGCAGCCGCAGGGTGCCGCGATAGTCCGAGACGAAGAGACCGAGTGCGTAGCCGTTGATGTTCGGGCGGAGGTGCTCGAAGCCCGCCGGTGCGGGGCCGCCGGGTCGCAGCGGCGTGACGATCGACCAGAGCTCGCGCGTGCTCGCGGGGGAGAAGAGGCGTCGCTCGGGCGCGCCCACCGTAGCGCTGATCCGTCCCGAATCCAGCTGGACGATCATCCAGCGCGCGATGTCGGTTGCCGTCGTGTTCACTCCGCCGGCCGGATTCGTGTTGTCGCTCGTCATCGGCGCGATCGGCCGCACGACGCCGTCCACCTCGGCGTGGGTGGCCGCCACGTCGTCGGTGCGCGCGGCGTCCGAGTGGCGCACCGTGCTCGACGTCATCCCGACGGGCGCGAGGATGCGCGTTTGCACGAACTCTTCCCAGCTCATCCCGGAGACCTGCTCGATGAGCTGGCCGGCGACGAGATAGAGCACGTTGTCGTACGCGTACGCGCTGCGGAACGACGTCGCCGGCTTGATGTACCGCAGCCGCCGCGCGATCTCGGCGCGATCGTAGGTGGACGTCGGCCACCACAGTAGATCTCCTGCGCCGAGTCCGAGCCCACTGCGATGCACGAGGAGGTCGCGCACGGTGAGCTCGCGGGTGACGTAGGGGTCATACATCGCGAAAGCCGGGAGGTACCGGATCACCGGATCGTCCCAGCGGAGCTTTCCCTGCTCGACGAGCAGTGCGATCGCCGTGGCGGTGAACAGCTTCGTGTTCGACGCGATGCCGAACCGCGTGTTCGCATCGACGCGATCGGGGCGGCCGAGCTGCCTGACGCCGTAGCCCTTGGCGAGCACGATGCGGCCGTCCTTCACGATCGCCACCGCGGCACCGGGCACGTCGAACGTCTTCAGGACCTGCTCGACATACGCATCGAAGCCGGCGGGCGGCTCGGTCGCGCTCTGCGCGTGGAGCGGCGAGGCGTCGGCGAAGGCAACCGTGACGAGCAGCAGGGCGGCGCGCAGGGACATCAGGTGGTCTCGGCTCGAGGTGGTCGAGCGGGTGAAGCTGGAGGCATTCGCGTGACGCCTCAGGCCCACTCGACAGCGGCGTGCGGGGATCGGAGATTCAGGCATGACTGACATCGTTCGATACGGTACAGGCGGCGGCACCGGCACCGGCGGGCAGCACCTTCCCTTCGCGCGGGCCGTGGCGGCGGATGGCTGGTTGTTCGTCTCGGGCCAGGTTCCGATGCAGGACGGCGAGGTGGTGGCGGGCGGGATCGTGGAGCAGAGTCACGTCGCGATCCGGAACCTGATCGCGATCCTGCACGAGGCAGGCTACGGCCCGGAACACGTCGTGCGCTGCGGCGTGTGGCTCGACGACCCGCGCGATTTTCAATCGTTCAACAAGGTGTTCCGCGAGTATTTCGGCGCGAACCCTCCGGCACGGGCGTGCGTGGTGTCGAGCATGGTCGTGGACTGCAAGGTGGAGATCGAGTGCGTGGCGTTCAAGCGGTAGTGTGGAGCTGCGGGGCCGCGACGTCAGAACGTGGGGTCAGATACCCGCGGGTGTCTGACCCCTTGGCGGTCACCGTCGTCTCCAAATCCTTCATATCCGCCAACGACTGCCCGCTTCTTGCAGTCGACGCCGACTCGTTCTCGCCCTGCGCCCGAGCGTCTCGTTGAGCGCCGGCAGATTCAACACGACGTCGCCGACATGGGCCTTACCCCTTGGCTCGCGGCGTAGGGTGAGCTCTCTCTCGGACGACCGTACGTCGAGCGCCCCGCCTCCGCGCGGGGCGCTCGCATTTCCACCCTTGCATGCCGATGCTCGGATATCCGTGGAACAATCGCGCTCGGGCTCGGTAACAGCGCGGGACCGATTCGCATGACGGCGTCGCACACATCGAGCACCGGGGGAAAAATGTCCCAGCATCGACTCGCCAGGCTTCTCGCCACCCTGTTCGTCGTTGGCGCGCCCGCAGCGAGCCACGCACAGACGGCGCGACCAGCCGTCTCGCTCAGCGCTGGCGCGTTCCAGTACGATCTCGCCGGTACGGGGACGTCATCGATGCTCGCCGCACGCGCAGAGCTGCCGCTCTCCCGATTCTTTCTCCTCGAGGGAGGAGTGGTCTACGCGCGACCCACGGAGGAGCTCGGGCCGCCGACCTCGACGAGCTGTCCGGGCTGTACGACGACAACCTTTCTCGCTCCCGAGCTTCAGCTACAGGTGCAGGCGCCACTCGGAGGCGGACGCGTCGCCCCGTATCTCGGACTCGGCGGCGGCGGCGCGTTCGAGCTGCGCGGCGCGGCAAACGGCGGCAGCTACAACACCTACACTGCCTCCGCCGCGACCGGCGTTCGCACCTGGCTCTCCGACAACTTCGGCCTCCGCGGCGAGCTGCGCGTCCGCGGCATCGGCAAGACCTTCGGCGGTGCGGCCGCTGAGTGGACGCTGGGGATGGCATGGAGGCTGTGAGGAATGAGGGAATGCGGGACGTCTGTCATCCCGAGCGAGCGCAGATCCTGAGCGAGCGAAGCGAGTCGAAGGATCGTCACCTGATAGCGTCGAGGGATCTGCACTTCGAACGGCAGGTGCAGATCCCTCGACTTCGCTCGGGATGACAAAACGGCCTCGGGACGCTTCCGCCTCCCGAGGCCGTGTCGCATTCCCCCATTCCCCGATTCGTCGCCCCGTCTGTCGCCGCCGCGCGGCGACCGACATGTTCTCCCCCGAACGTTCGCTTCCCCGCATCCCGCGCCCCGCCGATGAGGCTTCTGTCGCGCTCGATCGTTCTCGTGGCTGCATCGCTCGGCTGTACACGTGCGCCAGTCCCGAGCATGGGCGCTTCGTCCGATGTGCGGCTCAGTAGCTCCGCCGCGACGCAGGCGCAGCGTGCGAATCACTACCCGCGCTTCCCCGACTCGTACAGCTGCGTCCCCTTCCAGGACGAACGCTATTCCGGCGGCGCGCAGAAGATCCCCGGCCGACTCCAGAACGAGTACTACGACCAGCTCGTCGAGATCACCGCCGATGCGCAGTCGAGGGGCGCCGAGGAAGGGGCGTGCTACCACGACACCGACAACAGGAACAGCGGCAGCGGGCCCGGCGCGCTGAATGGCACGGGGAGCTACGAGAAGGAGTTCCGGATGCACGAGAGCCCGGACATCTCGTACGTGAAGCTCCACAACCCGAACGTCGCGATCGACGACAGCCCGTACGACTTCGTCCGCCCCGACTCGAACGCGCTCTACCTCGGCTGGCTCGCGCCCGGTGAGTGGGTGCGCTACACGGTCGACGTGACGCAGGAGGGCTGGTACTCGATCACGACCCTGTACACCTCCAGGTTCGGAGGCCACATCTCCCTCGACGTGAACGGCGTCGACGCCACCGGTCCGCTCGAGATCCCGTCGACCTTCGTCGCGGCCGATACTGTCGAGTGGCGGCAGGCACACCACTGGAATCGCATCGCGGGGCTCGGCCGGTTCCATCTCCCGCAGGGGAAGCAGCTCCTCACGCTCCACATCCTCGACCAGCCGGTGTTCAACTTCGACTACATGGACTTCGTGAAGGTCGCCCCGCCGTGACACCCTGGGCCCAGCCGATCGCCCCCGTCCACTCGGTGGGACTCTCCGCCCTCGTCGCGACGCTGCCGCTCGTGACCGTGCTCGGACTGCTCGGCATCGCGCGCAAGAGCGGACTCGTCGCCGCGGGATCGGGACTGCTCGTCGCCGCGCTCCTCGCCGCCGGCGTCTGGCGCATGCCGCTGCACCTCGCCGGCTGGAGCATCGGCTTCGGCTTCGCGACCGCGGCGTGGTCGATCCTCTGGCTCGTCTTCAACGCGCTCTGGCTGTACAACCTCTCCGTGCGCGCCGGCTCGTTCAATCGGCTGCGCCAGTGGATCGAGCTCCGTGCCTCGGGCGACCCGTGCGTGCAGGCGGTGCTCGTCGCCTTCTGCTTCGGCGCACTGCTCGAGGGGAGCGCGGGCTTCGGCGCGCCGGTCGCGATCACGGCGTTCCTTCTCGTCGGCGTCGGCTTCCAGCCGAAGATGGCGGTGCTCGTCTCCCTGCTCGCCAACACGGCGCCGGTGGCGTTCGGCTCGGT
>Ga0157372_10005971_pt1 | contig 12943 bp, 10 predicted proteins | sample C55metaG_FD_115307 | JGI IMG/M metagenome (GOLD analysis project Ga0157372, IMG submission 115307) | Corn rhizosphere microbial communities from Kellogg Biological Station, Michigan, USA - C5-5 metaG | ecosystem: Host-associated > Plants > Roots > Rhizosphere > Soil | place: USA: Michigan... | reverse complement strand
TCCTTACTTGAAGCAAGAACACCTTGCCGTATTTGACTGCGCGAACAAGTGTGGTAAGAAGGGCGAGCGCTACATTCATGCGCATGGACACATCCGCATGATGGCTGCTGCACAACCTTTCATAAGTGGGGCTATATCCAAGACCATCAACCTTCCTCACGAAGCAAACGTGGAGGAAATTTCGGACTCTTACATGCTGAGCTGGCAATTAGGTCTCAAGGCTTGTGCTTTGTACCGTGACGGTTCCAAAATGTCTCAACCACTTTCCAATAAATCAGACAAGAAGAAGAAGGACGAAGGACAGCAATCCACTGAAGAAGAAAGTGCAACAGCAGATAACACGCTGTCAACAGTAGAAAGTAATATTGTGGACATGGGCAAGCTCACTATCGAGGAGCTGTTGGATGAAGTAACCAAGCGTGTGCAGGCCTCTCCTGATACTAAGTTGAAGCGCAAGCTGGCAAGTATCGTGGAACGCCGCGCCTTACCTGCGAAACGCAGGGGCTTTACCCAAAAGGCCAAGATCAACGGGCAGACCATCTTCCTTCGCACAGGCGAATACTCCGATGGAACAGTAGGTGAGATATTCATTGATATGGCTAAGGAAGGAGCCACTATGCGCAGCATGCTGAACTGCTTTGCAATTGCAGTCTCTATAGGCTTGCAGTATGGAGTTCCCCTGGAGGAATACGTGGAGAAGTTCGTCTTCACTAAGTTTGACCCAGCCGGATTTGTAGAGCATCCAAACATTAAGTCTTCTACTTCTATAGTCGACTTTATATTCCGCGTTCTTGGCTACGAATATCTGAGCAGAACTGACCTGGTTCACGTTCTTGACAAGCCTGAAGTATCCAATACAGGCGAAGCCGATTGGGACGAGCCGGTAAAGCAACCTGAGTTGTCGAGTGTTCGCGTAGTAGCATCAACACAACCTGCAGTAACAAAGGCGCACGCACATGTACATAAGAATGGTACAAGCATGGATGCGGTGAACGTTGCTGCGAAGAGTATGCAAAGCGATGCACCTGCCTGTAATACCTGTGGCCACATCACCATTCGCAGCGGTACCTGTTACAAATGCCTGAATTGTGGCAATTCAATGGGATGCAGCTAATCCTCTAATTATAATAGAAAAAGCCATTCACTTATTAGTGAATGGCTTTTAAGATTTACACAATGTGTTAAAAACTTTTATGTAGTTGCAAGTAGATCAGGGTAAACTTTGTGCAACTTTTTAGAACTAATACTTACTAACCTTTCATCAAATAACTAGGACGGAAAAACCAAAACCTATGTACCTGAACCACAATCCCGCCAATGGCGGGATTATTTCTTTTTAGAAGCCAAGCTTACTTCCAATGTCACCCAAAGGATTCCCGTTGACATTGGCATTACCGGTCTCCCCACTGCTTGTTCCCAATACCGAATCAATCTGTCCGCCAATGGCCGGGAACTTTTGTTTTACAAATCCGGCAACTACGCTAAGTACTTGTTGTGCCTTGTCGGCAGGGACGCCTGTCTTTTCTACAATCTGGTTAATTAATTCGTTCATGGTTAATTGTTTTACTAAAGGTACTAACAAAAAAAAGCGTCCCTGTAAGGAACGCTTCACAAATAAGTTTGAGTAGTTCTATTTACTGCCAAAAATATTGTTCACTGCACCGGACAGCATTGGGTATTTGTCAACAACAAAATCCTTGATGGTTTCAATCACTTTAGCCGCCTGTTCATCGTTGAGGCCGGCTTGTGATTTCAACCTGTCAATAAGTTCTGTTACCTGTCCTTGTGCATTGTCTTTATTCAGTCCAAACATATAATTGTTGATTTAACCAATTCGTGTAATTCGTAGCTAATTCGTGTAATGACTAAGCAACTTTCAACAAGCTCAATTTGCTCTTGTCGAACTTCCGTTTGGCGTACTCGATATCGAGGTTGAAGAACTTCTCCTTGGAAGATGGCAATTCGAACATTGCATCAGTGAGGATTCCTTCACAAATGCTACGCAAACCTCTTGCACCCAGTTTGTATTCTACTGCTTTCTCCACCATGAAGTCTAGAACTTCCTCTTCGATGGTAAGCTTGATACCTTCAAGTTCAAACAGGCGAACGTATTGTTTGATCAATGCATTCTTTGGCTCTGTAAGAATTGCTCTCAAGGTTTCAGCATCTAAAGGATCCAGGTGGGTAGCCACAGGCAGACGTCCCAATAATTCGGGAATCAATCCAAAGGTCTTGAGGTCCTGCGCATTTACATACTTAAGGAGGTTCTTCTTCATCATTTCCTGCTGCTCCTTGTCTACGTTAAAACCGATAGTATTGGTCTGAACGCGACGGGCAATGATGCGGTCGATACCATCGAAGGCACCGCCACAAATGAAGAGAATATTCTGTGTATTGATCTTAATAAGCTTTTGCTCCGGATGTTTTCTGCCACCTTGTGGTGGAACCAAAACATCCGTACCTTCTAACAGCTTCAGCATTCCCTGCTGAACACCTTCACCACTTACGTCGCGAGTGATCGAAGGGTTGTCGCTCTTGCGGGCAATCTTGTCTATTTCATCGATGTAGACAATGCCTCTTTCTGCTGAAGCAACATCGTAGTTACAAACCTGTAAAAGGCGGGTAAGAATGCTTTCCACATCTTCACCTACATAACCTGCTTCTGTAAATACCGTTGCATCGACAATAGTGAAGGGAACATTCAACAACTTGGCGATGGTCTTAGCCAGCAAGGTTTTACCTGTACCGGTCTCACCGACCATGATAATGTTGCTCTTCTCTATTTCGATTTCATCCTTTGTAGCTACTTCTGCCGATTTGTATTGAAGACGTTTGTAGTGGTTGTATACGGCTACTGCGAGTACCTTCTTGGCTTCGTCCTGGCCTATTACATACTCATCCAAAAACTTCTTGATCTCGACAGGCTTTTTCACTGTCAGTTTGAAGGAGGAAGGATTGGAGGACTTGTCATCACGGACCATTAATTCCTGGTCGATGATTTCGCGAGCATGCTCCACGCAGTTCTCACAAATATGTCCCTCCTGGCCGGCAATAAGGATCTTTACTTCATCCCTGCTGCGGCCGCAAAACGAACAGTGTAGAATATTCTTTGCCATTTAGTTGTCCCTGGTACTTAAGTTAGAACGTTTAATTGCGCTAAAAGCTGCATTTTGAACATACAAAAATAGAAAAAACCTTTCGGCCCGACGGTTTATTTGGGAAGAATATAGGATTTTAATAGCCGAACACGTAAACATACGCGTTAAAACCGCCCCCGACAGGTGCGGCAGCTGTTCGTTTAGACGCTACACGAAGGGACTAATATACTCGCCAGCCCGGTAATAAGCAATATGATCTCGAAATAAAACCCTGCCATCAAGGCAGGGCTCTTGCTATCTTTTTAGTTTCCGACGCCGGAGACTGGATCAGAAAAATTAGTGCAGTTTGTTGATAATCCTGTCAACAATACCATATTCCACTGACTTTTCAGCATCCAACCAGTAGTCTCTTTCGAAGTCCTTGCGGATGCGCTCGATGGTCTGACCGGTGTTTTCCGCGAGGATCCTTGCACCCATCTCTTTGGTACGAAGTATTTGCTCGGCATGGATCTCCATATCGGCACTAACTCCCTGGATATGACCGCCCAGCGAAGGCTGGTGAATCATTACCTCGCCGTGAGGGTATATGAAACGTCTTCCTTTTTCGCCACCGCTTAATAAGATACTCCCCATGGAGGCTGCGAGGCCCATACAAATAGTGCTAACAGGTGACTTAATCAATTTCATTGTGTCGTAGATCACCATTCCACTGGTCACGGAGCCACCCGGGCTGCTAATAAAGAACTTGATCTCTTCGCCGGGTTTGTCGGCCTCGAGGAGTAATAATTTAGTCACGACATCCTTGGCTGATTTGTCATCGACAATACCCCAGAGATGAATGCTGCGGGTGTCATAGAAATACTTCTCGAGCTTTTTATAGAGCATGCGGGTGTCTAACTCGGCCCGCTCTTCTTTCTCTTCTTCGGGTTCTTCCGGTTCGCCGGGTGTGCCAGGCTCGGGTTGCGGCTGCATTACATGAAAGCGTCTGTATAATTGATCTTGTATGCTCATCTTAAATTCTTTTTATTTGGTTTCTTGTTTTTTATCTTTTCTCGGATTGATCAATAAAACCTCATCTACTAATCCATATTCCTTTCCTTCGGATGCCGTCATCCAGTAGTCGCGGTCGAAGTCGGCTTCAATTTTTTCAGGCGTTTGACCCGAATGGAAACAAACGATGTCGTACAGTTCCCTCTTGAGTTTCCTGATCTCTTTCACAGTGACTTCGATATCAGTGGCCTGTCCACCAATGGCGCCACTCGGCTGGTGCATCATGATGCGGGCATGCTTCAAAGCTGCTCTTTTACCTTTTGTGCCAGCGGCCAACAATACGCAACCCATCGAGGCAGCCATACCAATACAAATGGTAGCGACGTCGGGAGATACATATTGCATGGTGTCGTACACACCAAGGCCTGCATATACGCTACCGCCCGGCGAATTGATATACATATTGATATCCCTCGTGCGGTCTGTAGAGTCAAGGAAAAGTAATTGCGCTGTGACAATATTGGCCACTTCGTCGTTGATCGGGTAGCCAAGAAATATGATGCGGTCCATCATGAGGCGGCTGTATACATCCATTACCGCCACGTTCATCGGACGCTCCTCGATGATATTCGGAGTAAGAGCAGTAACAAGATATTTATTGTAACTATCTAAAGTGTTGCTGGATAAACCCCGGTGCTTTACGGCATATTTTTCAAATTCTGAATTGAAACTCATATCGTCTTTGATTAGATTTTAAGCAAAATAAGTGAATGTGTGTTATCAAATACCATGCTTAGGGAAAAACAGGACAAAATGGCTTTTCTAGGGTTTGTAGTTTGTAGTTTGTGGTTTGTAGTTGGGGGTCGTTTATAGTCTGAAAGTTTCATAGGGTTTCAGGAGTTCATGGAGTTTGAGGTTCGATGTTGGGATCGTTTACGGGTCGGGTGGTTTTCAAAAGATAATTTAATGGTCAGGCAGAGATTAGCTTCGGCGGACGCAATCACCTGCAAAAGACCATCGTATCTCTTATCCTTTACATTAGTCCAGTTTCCTGAAAGTCGGAGCGAGGTTAAGGATATGGAAGGTGAATGTCCGGGCGTGTCCAAAACGATCACTAATTGCCGTCAAAAGATAGGATGTCCCATAGATGTCCCATAGATGTCCCGTAGATGTCCCATATCTTTAAAGGGATGGGACATCTATGGAGCATGTACGGAGCAACGACGGGGCATCGTAATCTTTAGATACGTTTGTCTGAAACCTCTCCATTTGTTCGCCGGGTGCGTTCGGGACAATTGGATCTTCAGAAAAGCTTAGATCGTGGGACGACGGGACGATTTCGGCTGTGGATCGGGTGTGGTTCGGTGCAGCTATACTTTTAGTAGTTGGTGAGGGCTCTGACAGAAAGGAACTTTTCTACAATTCGCGGATTAACCGTAGTCCTGGCGGGATTTGAAGTGGTTTGTTCCAGTTTTTTGGGTAAAAAAAAGAGAACAGGGTCGCTGTTCTCTTTTGATATTGAAAAATCTTATTCTACTAGTTAATGATGATGGTGCTGGTGTTCCGCATTCATGTGAAGGAACTCTTCTTTTGAAACGGGAGTTTCTTCAGTCTGCACCTGGGTCTCAGCCCAATCGAAAAGCTTTTGGGTTTGAAGGCGGTTGTAGGCATCTTCTACATATTTACGGTCCTTCATCATGCGGTCGATGTAATCTCTTACCCATTGTTGCTCTTCATCCAGCGCCTGCATGCCCATGTAGCCAAGCAATTGTTGTTTGGCAAACTGGCGGATCTCGTCCGGTTCAACCTTGATATTGCTTTGCTCCATCAGCTTTTCAGTGATGAGGCTCCATTTAAGCTGGTTGACGAACTGGGGGAATTCATGCTCTACTTCTTCGTCTGTCTTTGCCTGCTTGTTCTCGCCCTGGGTTTTCAGCCAACGCTTAAGGAATTCGGCAGGGAAGTCAATGTGCGTATGATCCAGGAGCACGTGATAAAGATTGTGTTGCAGCTGGTTCTTGCTTTCTGCCTCCCATTGTCTTTCCAGTTCTTCTTTGATCTTATTACGGAACTCTTCAACCGTTTTTACTTCCTGGTTTGGAAACAATTGGGCAAAGAATTCTTCGTTTAGTTCCCTTGGTTCGATGAGGCCGATCTTGGTAATGTGAAGTTTGAAGTTTCTGCCGGTGGCAGAATCAATCCCGAGGTCATTAAGAACCCACTCTTTCTCCTGGCCATCGAAAGCTTCGTCGAGGGAGATTTGGAAAGTATCGTCTTTCTTTTTTCCGATCAGGGTAGGGCGGATGCTTTCTGTAAAGTATTTGACGAGCAAGGAGTTATCTTTTCTAAGACCACCTTCGAGCTCGTTGCCATTGGCATCCGTTTCAATAAACGTTACGTTCAATACATTCTCATCGTTGTTGACAGTCTCGGGTTCTGTCATATTGCCATAGCGGGTGCGAAGGCGTTCGACTTCCTCATTCACCATGTCGTCTGTAACCTGTACTTTATAGCGCTTTACTTTCTCTTTTGAAAGGTCAGGAGCCTGGAAACCAGGCTTCATGCCCACTTCGAAAGTGAAAGTGTAGTTGTTCGGATTGTTGACATCCAACTGTCCGAGGTTCATATCCACGGGCAACGGCTGTGCGAAGATGTCCAGCTTCTCGGTTTCAAGGTATTGAAACACTTCCTTGTCAACGGTTTTAAGAACCTCGTCAACAAAGAGAGAGTTGCCATACATTTTTTTGATCAGGCCAGCAGGCACCATTCCTTTCCTGAAGCCGGGAATGTTAGCCTTCTTGCTATATTCTTTTAAAGATTTTTCGAATGTGGGGAGGTAGTCCTCTTTGTTGATTGTAACATTAAGATGTTTGTGAAGAGGAGCGACATCTTGTTGTGTAACAGTAGCCATAATGGAAGTTTTAATAACGAACAAGGAACAAGGAATGTCGAATGATGAACCTGACCGTTCTTTCGAAATTCATTATTCCTTGTTCCTTGCTCTGTGATCTTTTGAGTGCGGGTGGAGGGACTCGAACCCCCATGCCTCGCGGCGTCAGATCCTAAGTCTGATACGTCTACCAATTTCGCCACACCCGCGTTTTAAGGTGGAAGGTTTAAGGTTTAAAGTTGAAAGGTTATCGCCTTACACCTTATGCCTTGACCTTTTACCTCAAATGGGCTGCAAATGTAAGGGAATGAGGAATTAAAATTTGCTTTTTCGGAAAGTTATGTGGCCGGATGGCAGCAAACGAATCGTTAAACTCAGATCAGGGCAAAGGCACGCTTTTCTCTGCTCCTTCGAAACGAGGTGTAAAAACAGTAAATTCGTCGTTCTATGGAAACCGTAGCGCAGATACCGAAATATAATTTGAACGAGGAGCAGGAGAAGAAACTGATTCTACGGGAATACCGATCGCTTTTACGTTCTATAAAGTCAAGAATAAAACCGGGGGACCGTAAACTCATCCGGACCGCCTTTGAGATGGCGGCTGAGGCGCATAAGACCATGCGCAGGAAGAGTGGGGAGCCGTATATACTTCACCCGTTGGCGGTGGCGCGAATTTGCGTCGAAGAGATCGGCCTCGGTGTTCGTTCCACTATTTGTGCTTTACTACACGATACGGTAGAAGACACCGACATTACACTGGATGATGTTCAGAAGGAGTTTGGACCGGAGATAGCCAAGATCGTAGACGGCTTGACTAAAATATCTAATGTAATAGACGTCAATGCATCGCAACAGGCCGAGAACTTCAGAAAGATCTTACTCACCCTGACCGATGACCCGAGGGTAATACTAATAAAGCTGGCAGACAGGCTCCACAACATGCGGACACTGGACAGCATGAAGCCGGAAAAACAGTTGAAGATCGCTTCGGAGACCGTGTATGTGTATGCACCACTGGCGCACCGGATGGGACTGTACACCATAAAGACAGAGATGGAAGACCTGTCGATGAAGTACCTCGAGCCGGATGCCTACAAAGAGATTGCGAGAAAGCTTGCGGAGACGAAGAGAGAACGCACCCGCTACATTAACGAGTTTGTAAAGCCATTGAAGGAAAAGCTCGACAAGGGAGGATTCGATTTTGAAATTCATGGAAGGCCTAAGAGCATTCACTCCATCTGGAATAAGATCAAGAAGAAGGGAGTCAGCTTCGAGGAAGTGTATGACCTGTTTGCGATCCGCATTATCGTAAACTCACCCCCGGATAAAGAGAAAGAAGATTGTTGGAAAGTGTATTCGATGATCACTGATGAATATACGCCATCGCCGGAGCGTTTGCGCGACTGGTTGAGCAACCCGAAGAGTAATGGGTACGAAGCCCTGCACACAACGGTGATGGGGCCCCAGGGAAAGTGGGTGGAAGTGCAGATACGCAGCAAGCGAATGAACGAAATTGCGGAGAAAGGTTTGGCGGCTCACTGGAAGTATAAGGAAGATACCAATGATGAGAGCCGCTTTGATAAGTGGTTTAGCCAGATACGGGAGGTGATCAGCACGAACGATGTGGATTCCGTTGACTTTCTTCACGACTTCAAGAGAAGCTTTCTTGCTGAAGAGATCTATATCTATACACCGAAGGGCGACGTGAAAATGTTGCCGATTGGGGCTACCGCTCTTGACTTTGCTTTTGGTGTACACACGGAAGTTGGTGTGAAGTGTATTGGCGCGAAGGTGAATCATAAACTTGTGCCTATCTCGCATAAGCTGAAGAGCGGTGACCAGGTGGAAATCATCACTTCAAACAAACAGAAGCCATCGAAGGATTGGTTAAATTTCGTAGTTACTGCCAAAGCGAGAAGCCGTATCAAAGATGCGCTGAAAGAGGCCAAGAGAGCGATTGCGGACGAAGGAAAGTATACGGTGCAAAGAAAGCTAGAGGGCATGGGTGCTGCTTTCAATTCGCACAATATTGAAGAGCTTACTACTTACTACAAGCTTTCTGCACCATTAGAATTATACTACCAGGTTGCTATCAAGGCAAATGACCTGAAGGAGCTAAAGGAATTCAAGGTGATCGGGGACAGGCTCGAGCCACCAAAGCCAGTTAAACCACTGGAGCCTAAGCCGGAGTATCACCCAATGATCCCGAAGAAGGAAACGGAGCTGATCATCTTCGGTGAGAGTAGTGATAAGATCATGTACAACCTGGCGAATTGCTGTAAGCCAATCCCAGGTGATGATGTATTCGGCTTTGTTACCACTGGAAAAGGGTTAACCATTCACAGGACTAACTGTCCTAACGCTGCCAAGCTAATGGCTAACTACAGTCACAGGATTGTGAAGACCAAATGGGCGAAGAACAAGGAGATCTCTTTCCTTACCGGTTTGAAGATATTGGGAATGGATGACGTGGGTATTGTGAATAAGATCACGAATGTGATCAGTGGTGATATGCGGATCAATATCTCAGCGATCACCATTGAGAGCAAGGAAGGTGTATTCGAGGGATCGATTAAGTTATTTGTTCATGATAAGGAGGAGCTGGATGAATTAGTGAGGAGGTTGAAGAATTTGCAGGGAATACAGTCGGTGGACAGGTTTGAGACGGAGGCGTTGTGAGGGATGAGTGGTGAGAGATGAGTGATGAATGATGAGTGATGAGGCAGTCACCACGCACGAGAAATGGGTTATAGATGATTAATATTACGGTTGCACAACCTTTCTTGCGCCGATCAAGCCGGTTAGTTGTTTGAAGGTGCTGACCAAATGTTTTCCGAGTTGTGTGGGTTCTTGCGCCGTTAGGTAGCCCAAAGCTTCAGCTATTTCATATGCGGTATCAATTTCAACAATGGAACCTCTCGAGATTTCGAAGAGTCTTTTCCTTTCTTGATCCGATTTCCTGGAACATCCTTCCGCGATATTTAGATGTACCGATAGGGCTGCTCTCCTTATTTGTTGTACCATGGCAAATTTTTCTTCCTGTGGAAAGTGTTTTGTGGTCCGGTAACATTCCAGAACAAGACGTTTCGATTCCTCAAAGACAGCCATTTTAGTGTGAGCCAAGTTTAAAAACATAGGTTTTATTTTAAAGATAACAGGAATGGGTAGTTTGTAAGCTGACCAAATGAATCTGCTACAAATAACTCTTTTTAAAGACTTACCCACAGGTTTTTCTCATTACTCATTACTCATTATTCATCATTACATTTGCGGCCTCAATGATTATATATGGTTGACGTCATTTTAGGGTTGCAGTGGGGAGATGAGGGGAAGGGGAAAATAGTAGATTATTTCGCTTCAGATTACGATGTTATTGCCCGGTTCCAGGGCGGTCCGAATGCAGGACACACGCTTTATGTTGGTCCCGAAAATAAAAAGCTTGTACTTCATCAAATTCCTTCAGGTGTTTTTCACCAGGGCACAGTTAACCTTATAGGTAATGGTGTTGTTCTCGATCCTGTGACACTGAAAAGAGAAGCCGATGCTGTTGCAGCATTTGGTGTGGATCTGAAAAAGAACCTTTTTATATCGGAGAGAACGAACCTGATCATACCCACCCACAGAGCGCTTGACAAAGCGGCAGAAATGGCAAAGGGAAATGAGAAGATCGGTTCTACCCTGAAAGGTATCGGCCCGGCCTATATGGACAAGACGGGACGAAATGCCTTACGTGTGGGTGACCTTTTACAGAAGAATTTTACGACCTCGTACATCAAGCTTCGTCTTAAGCACCAGAAGCTTTTGGATAATTATAATTTCACTGAAGATATCTCTGCGTGGGAGGAGGAATTCTTTGATGCGATTGAATTCCTGAAGACATTGAACATTGTCAATGGTGAATATTTCATTAATGACAGAATTAACAAGGGTCAGAAAGTATTAGCTGAGGGCGCACAAGGAAGCATGCTGGATATTGATTTCGGCACTTTCCCGTTTGTGACTTCAAGTAATACTATTTCGGCTGGCGTTTGCAATGGTTTGGGTGTGGCACCGCAGAAGATACGCGAGGTAATTGGAGTGTCGAAAGCCTATTGCACAAGGGTAGGCGGTGGACCATTTCCCACTGAATTGGAGGACGAAGTTGGAGAAAGGCTTAGGAAAATAGGTAATGAGTTTGGAGCCACGACTGGTAGGCCGAGAAGGTGCGGATGGATGGATTTGGTGGCGTTGCAGTTTGCCTGTATGCTGAATGGAGTTACTCAACTCGTGATCACGAAGGCTGATGTTTTGGATGCTTTTGAGGAATTGAAGATATGTACTTCGTATAAGGTGAACGGGACTGAAACATCGGAAATCCCTTTCCAGATGAACAATAGTGCCATAGAACCTCAGTATAAAGCGTTTAAAGGCTGGAAAGTGGAAACCTCGCAGATCAAGGAAGAGAAGAATCTGCCCGGCGCGATGAAGAGCTATATGGATTTTATAAATTCCAACCTGAGTGCCAGGGTAAGGTATATTTCCAATGGTCCGGGCAGGGATCAGATCGTGAAAATTCAATAGATTATTGGGCAGAAAAATATTTTTTTTAAAATTTGGCGAATTAAAATTCTCGAATAAATTTTACAGCGCTAATCCAAAATCAAATGGCAGTATTAACAGTGGAGGAATTGACCTCGGAAAAATCGATTACCGAAATAATTGCTTTGGCGAAAAAGGCTGCGAAACCTAAGAAGGTGGAAGAGGATGAAGATGAAGACCTCGACGATGAAGATGTAACGCCTAAGAAATCATCGACCAAGAAGGGGAAGGATGCAGACGATGACGACGATGATGACATCGACGATGACGACGATTGGGATAAGGAAGAGGAGGAAGAGGAATGGGATCCTGATTTCGAGGAATTCGACCTGCCTAAATCCAAGAAAGGTGCCGCAAAGAAAGGTAAAGAAGAGGAAGACGACTTTAAGCTGGAAGAAGATGATGAGTTCAAAGACATGGATCTTTTCAACGACAGCGGATTTGACGACGAAGAGGAAGATTTTTAATTGATCACTTCAATACTATAAACCCTGACTAACTGCACCTATCTAGTAGAAGATGTTGCAGGATTGAAGAAAAGAATGTTGAATTGGGCTAACCGGTTCAACATTTTTTGTTTTTTGGATAACCAGGATTATTCGATTCAACCGCACCAATACGAATGTTTGCTCGCTGCGGGGGCCGTTGAGTATATATCGACGGACCGGCTAAAAGATTTAGATGCTTTTCTTTCAACAGATAAATGGGCCTTTGGGCATTTATCCTACCAGCTAAAGGACTCGATCTATCATTTCGATGAAAGAAAGGACGACAAGATTGACTTTCCCGATTTCTTTTTCTTCAAGCCGAGATATCTGTGCCAGCTAAAAGGGCAGGAGCTTTTGATTGAAGGCGATGATTGTGAAAAGGCATATAGGGAGATTCAAGAGGCAAATAGCAACCTCGTTAAGACGCAGAGCCTGTCGATCCAACAGCGGCTTACCAAAGAGCAATACATTGGGAAAATACAGGAATTAAAAAAGCACATCATTCGCGGCGACTGCTATGAAATTAATTTCTGCCAGGAGTTTTATGCGGAAGATGCCGAGATAGATCCTGCGGAGACGTTCCAAAATCTTATTGATGTTTCTCCTAATCCATTTTCTGCGTTCTACAGGCTCGACGACCGGTATCTTATTTGCGCAAGTCCGGAACGGTTCATTGCAAAAAAGGGAAGGCAGATCTTCTCCCAGCCGATGAAAGGAACGAGTAGAAGGGATTTGAAAGACAGGGAGCATGACGAAGTACTCAGAAGAAAGCTCGAGCAGAGTGCCAAGGAAAGGTCGGAGAACGTGATGGTAGTGGACATGGTGCGGAACGACCTAACGAAGGTTTGTACCGAGAGCTCTGTTAAGGTTGACGAGCTTTTTGGGGTTTATTCCTATCC
>Ga0157372_10005967_pt1 | contig 12946 bp, 8 predicted proteins | sample C55metaG_FD_115307 | JGI IMG/M metagenome (GOLD analysis project Ga0157372, IMG submission 115307) | Corn rhizosphere microbial communities from Kellogg Biological Station, Michigan, USA - C5-5 metaG | ecosystem: Host-associated > Plants > Roots > Rhizosphere > Soil | place: USA: Michigan... | reverse complement strand
TTCACCGGCAGCGCCGAGGTCGGCAAGATAATCGTTAGGCAAGCTGCGGACACAGTGAAGCGCGTGACGCTTGAGCTAGGCGGAAAATCCCCCAACGTCTTTTTCGCTGATGCCGACTTTGAAGCCGCGATCGATGGAGCTCTCTTCGGCGTATTCATTAATCAGGGTGAAGTCTGCTCGGCCGGCAGCCGCATCCTGGTTCAAAAGCCCATCTATAACAAATTCGTCGATGCCATGACCGAGAAGGCCCGGAACATCAAACTCGGTCCGCCTTTGCAGCGCGAGACTAAGATGGGGCCACTGGTCAGCAGAGATCAGTACGAGCGAGTGCGCTCTTATCAGGATTTGGGAAAATCGGAGGCCAAAGTCGCTATCGGTGGCGGGCGCGCGAACTTTTCTAAGGGGTATTACGTTGAGCCCACTATTTTTTATGACGTCGACAACAGCGCCCGCATTGCGCGCGAAGAAATTTTCGGTCCGGTCGCTTCCGTTATCCCGTTTGAAGACGAGAAAGATGCGTTGAAGATTGCCAACGATTCACCGTATGGATTGGCCGCCGCCGTTTGGACCCGCGACATTTTTAAAGCCTTCCGCGTGGTGAAATCTTTGCGCGCGGGAATCGTCTGGGTTAACCACATGCAGCCGACTTACGTCGAAGCTCCCTGGGGCGGATATAAGCAATCCGGCTTTGGGCGCGAGCTTGGGCCGGGAGGGATCGATGAATATCTCGAGACCAAGCAGGTGCACATCAACTTGAACGAGCAGCCGATCGGGTGGTACTGAGATCGGTGGAAGAGCGGCGCTTTCAGCGCCGCGTGAGAGTGTTGAACGCGCGCGACGCGGGCCCTAAAGGGCCGCTCTTCCACCGATGCATAGGAACCATGAAAGCGAATTAGTGATGGGTACAATCCAATTGCACACTCAAATTCCGGGGCCTAAGTCACGCGAGCTTGCCACCCGGCGCGATGCCGCCGTTCCGCGCGGACTCTCGCACGCCACTCCGGTTTACATCGCGCACGCGCAAGACGCCTGGCTCGAAGACGTGGACGGAAATCGCTATATTGATTTCGCGGGTGGCATCGGCTGTCTTAACACCGGGCATCGCAATCAGCATGTCATTTCGGCGCTCGAGTCACAGCTTCAGAATTTTCTGCACACCTGCGCCCAGGTCACGCCCTACGAGAATTACATTCGCCTCGCCGAGCGGCTGAACCAACTCACGCCCGGGAAGTTCCCGAAGAAGACACTGTTGGTGAACACTGGCGCGGAGGCGGTTGAAAATGCCGTCAAGATTGCTCGCGCTCACACCGGCCGTGCAGGCATTATCGCCTTTGAAGATGCGTTCCACGGCCGCACCATGATGACCCTTGCCTTGACCAGCAAGACTCATCCTTATAAAGCCGGCTTCGCGCCATTTCCATCCGACGTGTACCGCATTCCATATGGCTACTGCTATCGCTGTTCATATTCGCTGAAGTATCCGTCATGCGACGTTTATTGCGCGCGCCATCTGGAAGATACTTTTAAGCGCGTGGTTGCTGCCGAGGACGTGGCGGCTGTGATTGCTGAACCGGTACTTGGCGAAGGTGGCTTCGTCAATCCGCCACCGGAATTCTTCCGCATTCTGATGGATATTTGCCATAAACACGGCGTGCTTTTCATCGCGGACGAGGTCCAGAGCGGCTTTGGACGCACCGGGAAAATGTTCGCCAGTGAGCACTATGGAATTGAGCCCGATCTGTTGGTTACCGCCAAATCTTTGGGCGGGGGACTTCCATTGGCCGCCGTCACCGGACGCGCCGAAATCATGGACGCTCCCAGCGCTGGTGGTTTGGGTGGCACTTTCGCCGGCAACCCGCTCTCCTGCGCAGCCGCGAACGCTGTGCTGGATGAATTTGAAAATGGCGATTTGCTGGCACGCGCGAACTCCATTGGCCAGCATTTCGAAAAACGTGCGCGTGAATGGAAACAGCGATTTGAACTCATCGGCGATGTTCGCGGGCTGGGCGCGATGTGTGCACTGGAATTGGTGAAATCTCGCGAAACCCGTGAGCCCGCGCCGGAAGAGACGAAGAAGATCACGCAGTATTGCTACGAACACGGCCTGATCACAATTACCGCTGGCAGTTATGGCGACGTGATTCGGGTGCTGGTGCCTTTGGTTGTCACGGACCAGCAGATGGATGAAGGCATGGACGTTTTGGAAGCGGCGCTAGCCTCGGTCTGCGAAAAGGGACGGTCGCTCGAAGCTGTCAGCAAGTAAGGTCAACTCTTAACGATCTCGAAGGTTTATCACATGAGCAGTGTTGCAACGCCACCACTAACCAAAGTTCCGAATTATATAAACGGCCAGTGGCAAGGCTCGTCCGCTAAAGACTGGCAGGACGTGGTCAATCCCGCGACCGGCGAAGTTATCGCACGAGTTCCGCTTTCGGATGTCGCTGAGGTGACGAAAGCGATCGATGCGGCAGCAGTCGCATATCCTGCCTGGCGCCGAACTCCGCCCGAAGATCGAATCCAGCCGTTATTCAAATTGAAGAATCTTCTCGAAGCGCACATAGACGACTTGTCTCGCATCATTACGCAGGAAAATGGCAAGACATTCGCTGAAGCCAAAGCTGAATTGCGCCGGGCGATCGAGAATGTCGAAGTGGCGTGCGGCATCCCGATGATGATGCAGGGCTACAACCTTGAAGACGTCGCCCGTGGAATCGATGAAACCATGATCCGGCAACCGCTCGGAGTCGTGGCGGCAATCACGCCATTTAATTTTCCGGGCATGATTCCGTTCTGGTTTCTGCCATATGCGATCGCGTGCGGCAACACGCTAGTCATCAAGCCTTCCGAGCGGGTGCCGCTCACCATGCGCCGTGCTTTCGAGTTGTTGGAGCAAACCGGCTTGCCAGCCGGAGTGGTGAACCTGGTCAACGGCGGCAAGTCAGCGGTTGATACGATTCTCGATCATCCCAAGGTTCGCGCCATCAGCTTTGTGGGATCGACGCCGGTTGCGAAATATATCTATGCCCGCGCTGGAGCCAATGGAAAGCGCGCGCAGTGCCAGGGCGGGGCCAAAAATCACGTCATCGTGCTTCCCGATGCCGACATGAAGATGGCCACGCAGATCATCAGCGACAGTGCTTTCGGATGCGCCGGCCAGCGTTGTCTTGCAGTGTCTGTCGCGATCACTGTAGGTGAAGCTCAGAAGACTTTTCGCGATTCGATCACCGAGGCTGCGAGCTCGTTAAAAGTGGGCAATGGGCTCGACGAAGGCGTGCAGATGGGCCCGGTGATTACTAAGCAAAGTAAGTCGCGGGTTGAATCACTGATTGATGCCGGCACGCGCGAAGGGGCGAAGCTGCTCCTCGATGGAAGAAAGGCGCGAATTCCCGGCGGCGACAATGGCAACTTCGTAAAACCGACCGTCCTCGACGCCCTTCCAGCTAACAGCGAGCTCGCCGACACCGAAATCTTCGGCCCGGTTTTGAGCCTGGTGCACGCAAATAATCTCGACGACGCCTTGGCTTTTTTAGAGCGCAGCGCATATGGCAATCAGGCTTCGTTATTTACATCGAGCGGCGCTGCAGCCCGCCGGTTTCGCTACGAGGCCCCGGCAGGGAACATTGGCATCAACATTGGAGTAGCCGCGCCTATGGCCTATTTCCCATTCAGCGGATGGAAGGACAGCTTTTTTGGCGTGCAACATGGGCAGGGCCGCGATGCTGTCGAGTTCTATACAGAAAAGAAAGTTGTGGTGGAGCGCTGGGCCAGCGACCACTCGCGCAAATTTTAAAATCATTAACCACAAAGGACACGAAGGTTCACGAAGGGAACCCCGAAGATGGTTCTGGTGTCGCCAAGGTGAAACTATGGAATTCGATGTTTGGTTTTCCTTCGTGAACCTTCGTGTCCTTCGTGGTTAATGCCCTTGAAGTAGAGAGGCAGCTCATGTCGAACACGATTCAAAAATATAAAGACTACGTGATGACCGGCTTCCTGAAGTCTGTTGCGCCAATAGTCATCGATCATGCCAGCGGCGTTAAAGTCTGGGACGAGAACGGACGCGAGTATCTCGACTGCTTTTCCGGGATCTCGGTGGTCAATGCCGGTCACAATCATCCGCGCGTAGTTGCCGCGGCAAAGGCGCAGATGGAAAAACTCATCCACTGCTCGTCATATCTTTATCACGTTGCCCCGGTCGCCGATCTTGCGGAAAAACTAGCGAGCATCGCGCCGCGTGGCCTGACGAAATCTTTCTTTGGCAATGGCGGCGCCGAGGCAATCGAAGGCGCGCTAAAGCTGGCCCGCCTCTACACCGGCAAGCATGAATTCATCTCTTTGCACGGCAGCTTTCACGGACGCAGTTGGGGCACGCTCAGCCTCACCGGAAACCAGGGCCGCAAAAAGCGCGGTGGCCCGTACGCGGCCGGAATCGCATTTGCTCCCGCACCATATGTATACCGGTCTCTTTGGCCTACGGATCCGGAAGAATGTGCGCGCCAATGCGCGAAGTCGATCGATGAAATTATTCGTTTCGCCACTGCCGGCGATGTGGCCGCATTCATTGCCGAGCCGGTTATGGGGGAAGGTGGCATCCTTGTTCCCCCGAAAAACTATTTCCGGGAAGTAAAGAAGGTCCTCGACCAGCACGGAATTCTCTTCATCGCCGACGAAGTCCAGTCCGGCTTCGGCCGCACCGGCAACATGTTCGCCATCGAGCACTACGGCGTTACTCCGGATATTTTGGTCACGGCAAAAGGAATTGCAGACGGCTTTCCCCTCAGCGCTTACACCACTCGTCCCGAGATCGCCGCTGCTTACAAGCCCGGTGACCATCTCTCGACCTTTGGCGGGAATCCTGTCGCCTGTGCCGCATCGCTCGCCAACATCCAGGTGATGGAAGAAGAAAATTTGCCAGCGCGCGCCGCCGAGACTGGCGAATATGCGATGAAGAAACTGCGCGACGTGCAGAAGCAAAATCCGCTGATCGGTGAAGTCCGGGGCCTCGGCTTGATGATCGGCGTCGAGCTGGTTCGCGATGAAAAGCTTACTCCGGCGAACACCGAAGCTGAGGCCATCCGCGACGCCTTGCTTCGCCAGGGGGTGCTGGTGGGCATGGGCGGGGTCTATGGCAATGTAGTACGCTTCCAGCCACCACTGATCATCACTAAAGAGCAGATCGATCATGCCCTGAAAGCGTTCGCCACCGCTCTGGCGGAAGTCTCGCAGCTCGCTCCGGCGTAGCCCAAAAGTACCGTCAGCGCAAGCATTTGGCCCATGCACCAAGCTCAGCAATCCTCTGCCCGCCCGTGAGCTTGACCTCAGGGGACTCTTCTGTTGCACTTACGATTAGGACTCTTTCCGCATCTTAGGAACTGATATGAAAATCCTCCGCAACCCCCTTTTCGTCGTTGTGTTGGCTGGGCTTATGAGCAGCCCCGCCTGGGCCGTGAACCGCGAACTGGTCGAACTGCAAACTCAGGTGCAGCAGATTCAGGACCAGATGACCGCCCTTAAGCAATCGCTCGACGAGCGTATGGGCGTCATCAAGAACCTGATGGACCAGAACACCGACAGCATTAATAAAGTAACGGTCGCCATCACCAACATGCAGGTCGCGATCCAGAAGCAGCAAAGCGACACCAACAATCATGTCGATCAGCTTTCCGGCCAGCTGCAGACGCTCAATGACAGCCTCGACGAATTAAAAGCGCGCCACGGCAAAGTGACAAACCAGCTTGAGGCCATGCAGCAGGCCCAGCAGTCTCTTGCTGCGCAAGCCAGCCAGCAGGCGCAGCAAACTCAGCAGCAACAACAGCAGATGAGTGTGCCGCCTCCTGATGTGCTCTATAACAATGCGCTCCGCGACTACAACGGCGGAAACGTTGACCTCGCCAAACAGGAATTCGCGGATTACGTAAAGAACTATCCCAACACCGATCTCGCAGGCAACGCCTACTTCTATCAAGCCGAGATGGACTTCAAAGCTGGTGACTATCCAAACGCCATCAAGGGTTACGATCAGGTGCTGCAGAGTTTTCCCGATGGAAGCAAAGCAGCGTCGGCCGAGCTGAAGAAAGGTATGGCGCAGGTCGAGTCAGGCCAGAAAGATGCCGGCATTACCACGCTGCGTCACGTGGTGCAACGTTACCCGCGCACCAACGAAGCCATGCAGGCCAAAGACAGGTTGCGAAAACTTGGTGTGGCCACGACGACAGCAAGCCGACGCGGGGAATAGAACGGCTGAAGGGCAGGACTTTGGGGAACGAAAGTTCCTACATCTCTTGAACTTGGTCCCGACCCTTCGCAGTAGAGCAGGCGATACGTGCAAAACTCAGAGATTATCCAGCCAATTCAAGTTTCGGAGCTTCTGGGGAACGAAGCGCTCGAATATCTCGCATCGGAGGCTGGCCGAAGAAGCGGCTGTATTCGCGATTAAATTGCGTGGGACTCTCGTAGCCGACTTCAAGAGCGGCACTCGCCGCATCGATACCAGTGTTCAGCATCAGGCTGCGTGCGGACTGAAGCCGGAGCTGTTTCTGATACTGAAGCGGACTCATTGAAGTCAGTGTCCGGAAATGATGGTGCAGCGTAGATACGCCCATGCTCGCCAGCTGTGCGAGTTCTTCTACTCGCAGAGGCTTGGCATAGTTCGCGGTGATCCACGCAATCGCTTTTGCCGTGCGGTGGCTTTGATCTCCAAGTGTCGCAACTGCTCGCAAACGTGCACCCACGCTCCCACGCAGGATGCGATAAATAATCTCGCGCTGGATCAGGCCACTGAGAAAGGAAATGTCCTGCGGATGGTCGAGTAGATCGATTAAGCGGCAGCATGCATTCAGGAGTTCCGGGGTGGTCTCGCCGATGGACATGGCGGGACTGTCAGACCGCGCATCCGCGATGTGAACTTCCTCGCGGCTCAGCATCTCCCGGACCATGCACATCTCCAATTTGAGGGATAGCACAAGACAGGGAACCTCCTCGGTTGCCTTTGCCACCCAGCTGACAATTGGCAAATCAACGGCAGTCAGCAGAAAACGCGACTCGTCGTAGATAAAGCTTCTGGGCCCGAGGGTCACGTGCTTGCTGCCCTGAGCAACCACGATGATGCCCGCATGGTAAGTTGTCCGGCACGGAGGCGTAGGAGAAGTCCGCCGATGCAGACTCATGCCGGGAACTTCAGTTATCCGTTTCTCTTCCTTGCCTATGACCAAGGCAATCTTACGCGCGAATTCTGCGCGCAAATCGCGAGCTGGATTTTCTCTCGGGATAGAGTTGTGTTTAGTGTTTTTCATGTGAGAATCGTTCCGGCTTAGCTTCTAAAAGATAGTCGCTGGACGGTTACGACGCCAGCATTTTTGCGACTTGAAAGAGGAATAGGCAATAAGTTGGCAGGATTGGGCTAACACTTGACGATACTTTACCCATAAATTCGAAGGATGCTAAGAAACCAATGAAGACGAGCACCCTGGGAGAGAGCCATGAAAACCTTAATAATTGGTCTATTTCTAATAACAACGATTGCTCAATCGTCCTATGCACAGCAATCGCCACAGCCACCAACGGAAACGATTAAAACTGCCGCAAGTCATTCAGCTGAGCAACAAGAAGTCATCAACCTCTCAAACATGAAATGGGATTGGATGGCAGGCAAAAAGGTCGATTCCTTAGAGACACTATTTGATGACAAAGCCATGTTCACTCACATGGGGGGAACTTGGGGAAAAACCCAAGAACTAGCTACCATTAAGAGCGGCGGCATCTGGTACAAAAAAGCTGTAGTTTACGCAGTTGACGCTCGCATATTTGGTGACACAGCCATCCTGCTAGAGGACATTGATTTGCAGGCAGTAGTTGGTGAGCACGAAGTCACCAATCCGTTTATGGTGACCGAGGTGTATATCAAAGAAAACGGCAAGTATAAGATGGTCCAACTCACGTTCTCGCATCTGCTTAGGCCAGTAAAAATGACTAACAATAATAATTAACCAAACAGGTAGAGAGAGCCGGAATCGGCCACAAAATTCGGTGCTCTTGTAAAGCAGGCGTTCTGACTCTGTGAAATGTTTCGTCAATGGAGCTAAGCAAGGAGAGTCAAATGAAGAAGCGCACTCTTGGAAAAAGTGGGCTGGAAGTGTCAGCTCTGGGTTTCGGTTGCATGGGATTGAGCTTCGGTTTCGGCCCCGCAACGGAAAAGAATGAAGCTATCAAAGTAATTCGCGCCGCTTACGACGGCGGCGTGACATTCTTCGACACCGCTGAAGCATACGGTCCATTTGTAAATGAAGAACTAGTTGGCGAGGCGTTGGCTCCTGTCCGCGACAAAGTTGTTATTGCAACTAAATTTGGTTTCAAAAACGGAACCCCAAGTCAAGGTACGGATAGCACGCCTGAACGGATCAGGGCCGTTGCTGAAGCGGCTTTGAAGAGGCTCAAGAGTGATGTGATCGATCTGTTCTATCAACATCGTGTCGACCCGAATGTGCCGATCGAAGATGTCGCGGGAACCGTGAAAGAGCTGATTGGGCAAGGAAAGATTAGGCACTTTGGACTTTCGGAAGCCGCCGTCCAAACCATTCGTCGCGCACACGCAGTTCAGCCGGTTACGGCCCTGCAAAGCGAATATTCGCTTTGGTGGAGGGAGCCTGAGGCTCAGATGATTCCGACGCTTGAGGAACTCGGGATCGGCTTCGTTCCATTCAGCCCGCTAGGTAAGGGTTTCCTTACAGGCAAGATCAGCCAGGATACGCAATTCGACAAAGGCGATTTTCGCAATGTCGTACCTCGCTTTACGGCCGAGAACCGGAAGGCAAATCAAGCGCTCGTAGACCTCATTGGCAGATTCGCTCAGCAGAAGAAGGTGACACCTGCTCAGATCGCACTGGCCTGGCTGCTTGGGCAGAAGCCGTGGATCGTTCCGATTCCCGGCACAACAAAGCTGCATCGACTGGAAGAGAACCTCGGAGCAGTTAACGTAGAACTCTCGCCCGACGATCTTCGGCAACTGGAAGCGGCTGCTGCAAATATTCCGGTTCAAGGCGCCCGATATCCCGAAGAGCTGCAGAAATTGGTTGGCCGCTGATAACTGTGAAAGGCTGCACGATTTCGCGTTTACCAGAGACTTTTAACTTACAGCTCAACTTTGTACATGCCGCCACTTCATCGTACATGGTGTGGTCGATGTGACAGCGCTCTGTGGCAGCGGGCCTCTAGCGTGGCCGACCTCGCCTGAACCCACGTCCCGCTCGCGTCCTCGAAGCAAATATAAGGCAATCCCTCTCGCCGGCAGTAGCGGGTCGCATTTTTTCGGAAGCGACTTCCGCGTTTTCCCTTCCACCGAATGCAAACTCAGAGTGAGTCGTCACATCGAAGTTAGGTGGCACCTTCATAAGCAGTGGGAGATTAATCATGAATGCCTTACGCGCGGTCACTCCGGCCAGCGCTGATGCGTCACCGCGCAACAAAACAGTTGTTGATCCAACCCAAGTCCGTGAACTACAGGAACAACTAGAACAAAGCGTCGAAGGCGAAGTTCGCTTCGATGATGGCAGCAAAGCCATCTACGCCGTGGACTCTTCGAATTATCGTCAGGTTCCCATCGGCGTGGTAATCCCGAAATCGGTCGACGATGTTATCAACACGGTTGCGGCCTGCAGGAAGTTCGGCGTGCCCGTGTTATCGCGCGGCGGCGGAACCAGTCTCGCCGGCCAGTGCTGCAATACCGCCATCGTGATGGACTGGTCCAAATACCTCGGGCAAATTCTCAACATCGATCCTGCTCGCAAAGAAGCAACCGTGCGCCCGGGCTGTGTTCTCGATAATCTTCGCAACGCGGCCGGAAAATATGGTCTGACCTTCGGCCCCGATCCGGCAACCCACAATCACTGCACTCTTGGAGGCATGCTAGGCAACAACTCCTGTGGGATGCATGCGCAAATGGCAGGCTCGGTGGCCAGCAATACCGAAGCGCTGGAAGTTCTTTTGTATGACGGAACCCGAATGCACTTGGGCTGGACAAGCGACGAAGAGATGAAGGCCGAGAGCGCGAAGCCCGGGCGCATCGGCGGCATCTACAAGTCTCTTTTAGCACTGCGCGATAAATATTCCACTCAGATACGAGAGCGATACCCGAATATTCCGCGGCGCATTTCCGGTTACAACCTCGATCAACTTATTCCAGATCCTCAAGGCCGGATTAATCTGGCTCGCGCACTCGTGGGCTCTGAAGCCACCTTGGTTACCATTCTTGAGGCGAAGCTCCGACTCGTCCACAATCCTCCATTCCAGACCCTGGTGGTGCTCGGCTATCCCGACATCTATCAGGCGGGCGACCACATTCCAGAAATTCTCGAATTCAAGCCGATGGGCTTCGAAGGCATCGATCATTTCCTGATCGAGAACATGACCAAGAAGGGCATGCACATAAATGACCTGAGCTGTTTGCCCGACGGCAAAGGCTGGCTACTGGTCCAAATGCCCGGCGACACAGAAGAAGAGGCAGACGGCAAAGCGCGACAACTGATGGAGCGGCTCAAGACGAAACCGAATCCGCCATCGATGAAGCTATACGATCAACCCGAGCAGGAAAAACATGTCTGGGAGATTCGCGAGTCCGGCTTGGGCGCGACCGCTTTTGTCCCCGGCTTACCCGCCTCATGGCCCGGCTGGGAAGATGCTGCGGTCCCGCCGGACAAAGTCGGCGCCTACCTGCGTGATTTCTGCAAACTACTCGAGAAGTACAAATATGTGGCCGCCTTGTACGGTCACTTCGGCATGGGCTGTATTCACTGCCGCATTACATTCGACCTGGTCACCAAAAAAGGAATCGAAGACTACCGTCATTTTGTGGAAGACGCAGCTGATTTGGTGGTGAGCTACGGTGGTTCGCTGTCGGGCGAACACGGCGATGGACAGTCTCGGGCCGAGTTGTTGCCGAAAATGTTCGGCACTGAAATTGTGCAAGCTTTCCGTGAATTCAAGAGCATTTGGGACCCTGATTGGAAGATGAATCCCGGCAAGGTCGTCGATCCTTATCGGCTGGATGAAAATCTGCGGCTTGGGGCTGACTACAACCCCTGGGAGCCCAAAACTCATTTCAAGTTCCCCAACGACAAAGGTAAGTTTTCTCACGCCGCGCTGCGTTGTGTCGGGGTAGGGAACTGCCGCCGCGAAAGCTCCGACGTTCTGGACAATCAGACCATGTGCCCGAGTTACATGGTCACGCATGAAGAAAAACACGCGACCCGCGGTCGTGCCCGTTTGCTGTGGGAGATGCTGCAGGGAGATCCCATTCGCAAAGGCTGGCGCGATGAGAACGTGAAGGACGCGCTCGACCTGTGCCTTTCCTGCAAGGGCTGCAAAGGAGATTGTCCGGTCAACGTCGACATGGCGACATACAAGGCCGAGTTTCTTTCTCATTACTGGGAGGGCCGGCTTCGGCCGCGTTCAGCGTTTGCGTTTGGATGGATCGACAAATGGGCGCGAATTGCTTCCCACCTCCCCGGCGTGGTGAATCTTGCTACGTCGACTCCTGGGATTCGGGAGCTAGCAAAGTTTGCCGCCGGCATGCCGCTGGAGCGCACGATTCCACAATTCGCCCCCGAACCATTTACTCACTGGTTTCGGAAGAACCGACCTGAAAGTCACATCTCAGAAGGAAAGAGCGTTCTGCTTTTTCCCGACACGTTCAACAACTACTTCTTCCCGCAAACTACAAAGGCGGCAGTGGAGGTGCTTGAACACCTTGGCTACGAAGTTGTTTTGCCGCAGAGTTATGTGTGCTGCGGGCGGCCTCTTTACGATTACGGTTTCCTCGATGCGGCAGAAAAGTATCTGCTGAATCTCATGAAGGTCCTTCGCCCGGTCCTCGATTCGAAGACTCCAATCGTTGTCCTTGAACCGAGTTGCTGGTCGGTGATGAAGGACGAAGTTAAGGAGCTTTTTCCCGATCGGGCAGACGCACATCACCTGGTTGAAAATACCTTCCTGCTCGGCGAGTTCATCGCGAAGCATGCTGATGCCGAACGTCTGCCGAAACTCCATAGCAAGGTGCTCATGCATGCGCATTGTCATCACAAGGCGATCATCAAAAGAGCTCGGCACGAACAGGAATTGCTTAAAAAAATGGGCGCAGACTTGCGCGAAACGACTTCCGGCTGTTGTGGAATGGCGGGGTCATTTGGTTTTGAGAGCGACAAATATGACGTATCGGTGCAGATTGGTGAGCACTCGCTTTTGCCGACTGTTCGTAGTGAAGAATTGAGCACCCCAATTGTCGCCGACGGATTCAGCTGCCGCGAGCAGGTGACGCAGCTTTCAAATCGTCATCCACTTCATTTCGCCGAGCTACTAAAACTTGCAATCAAGGGCAACGGGCTTGGCGTCCGTTCCATGCCGGAGAACGAAATTCTAGCGCCGCAGCGCGCTGCTGTGCGGAAATCAAAGATCAGGGCCGGGCTGGCGCTGGGTGCGATAGCCGGCGGCGTGGCCCTGCTCGGCTGGAGCAGGCACAAGCGCCGTTAAGAATCTGCAAGGAGGCCGTAGTGCGCAGTTCGGTTCCTATTGAACGTGTATCAGTCGAGACTTACACAATTCCCACCGATCAACCGGAGTCAGACGGCACCTACGAATGGGACCACACCACGATCGTGATCGTGACCATCGATGCAGGCGGCAAACAAGGCCTCGGATATACGTATGCGAACTATGAAACCGGCGTGTTGATTGAGAAAACACTGCAAGAGACCATTAAGGGTGGCGACGTGTTTTCTCCCCAAGCTATCTACATGTCGATGTGGCGCCAGGTCCGCAACCTCGGACGCGCAGGAATTTGCTCAATGGCAATTTCGGCCGTGGATTGCGCGGTTTGGGATTTGAAAGCGCGACTGCTCGGCCTGCCGCTGGTCACTCTGTTGGGCCAGCTAAGGAAAGGCGCGACGGTCTATGGAAG
>Ga0157372_10005966_pt1 | contig 12946 bp, 7 predicted proteins | sample C55metaG_FD_115307 | JGI IMG/M metagenome (GOLD analysis project Ga0157372, IMG submission 115307) | Corn rhizosphere microbial communities from Kellogg Biological Station, Michigan, USA - C5-5 metaG | ecosystem: Host-associated > Plants > Roots > Rhizosphere > Soil | place: USA: Michigan... | reverse complement strand
CAATCTAGGGTGGGAACAATAATGCTCCGGAACTTGAATTCGGGCGCCCATTCATCTCCCGAAATTAAATGCCTGTGCTCATTCATCCAACTTCACCGGCATGAGTGGGGCGTCGGTGAACAGGATCAAATTAATCTTCCAACTCGCGGACAGGCTGTAACCTCCATGCAGAGGTCTCCATGTCCGTTCTGATCCTTGCGATCCTCATCGGCATCATCGCCGGTCTTCGCTCCATGACCGCTCCCGCCGTTGTCAGCTGGGCCGCACGCCTTGGGTGGATCCACCTCGACTCCACTTGGCTCGCCTTTCTCGGTTACTCCTGGACCCCATGGATCCTGAGCATCGCCGCTGTCGGCGAACTGGTCGCCGATAAGCTCCCCTCCACGCCCAGTCGAAAAGCGCCTCCGTCCTTTATCTTTCGCATCATCTCCGGCTCGATATCCGGTGCCGCCATCGGGATCTCCCGTGGTTCGCTTCCGGTGGGAATCGCCGGAGGCGCAATCGGCGCCGTCATCGGAACCCTGGGCGGAGCAGCAGCAAGATCGGCCCTCGCCAGAATCTTCCGGAAAGATCTCCCCGCCGCTCTCCTCGAAGACGTCGTCGCCATCGTCGGGGCGATCCTGATCCTCAAAGCCGCCGCATAAGAGATACGCTAATAGCTCGACGAGATTCGTTCCCCGCTCCCGCAAATCAGGAGAACCATGACCACCAACTTCGACGCCATCATTATCGGCTCCGGTCAGGCGGGCCCATTTCTCGCAGTCCGCCTCGCCGCCGCTGGCAAAACCGACGCCCTCATCGAGCGCAATGTACTCGGCGGCAACCGCAACAACACCGGCTGCACGCCCACCAAGGCCATGGTCGCCTGCGCTAAGGTTGCGCACATGGCACGCGAAGCTGCTAAGTTCGGCGTTCACATCCAGAGCGATATCACCATCTCCCTCGCCGAAATCAAATCCCGCTCCGACCAGATCGTGCAGAACTCCCGCGACAGCCTCAGAAAAATGCTCGACAACGCGAAAGGGTGCACCGTCATCTACGGTCATGCAAAATTCATCTCGCCTCACGAAGTGCAAGTCGGGGACCAGACACTCAGCGCCGACCAGATATTCATCAACGTCGGAGGCCGAGCCGCCACACCCGATCTCCCCGGCCTCAAAGATATTCAATTCCTCACCAACTCCACCCTGCTCCAGCTCGCTGAACTCCCGCGCCATCTCATCGTCGTAGGAGGAGGCGCCGTCGGCGTCGAGTTCGCCCAGATCTTCCGCCGCCTCGGCAGTGAAGTCACGCTCATCGAAATGAAGTCCGCTCTGGTCCATCGCGAAGACGCCGCCGCTTCCAGACTGATGAGCGAACTTTTCGAGCAGGAAGGCATCCGCCTTCGCCTCAACTCCGAATGCGTCTCCTTCTCTCCACTACCCGAAGGGATCCGCGTCCACGTCAGCTGCAAGTCTGACGAGCCCGAGGTCCACGGATCTCATGTCTTACTCGCGATGGGGCGGACTCCCAACACCAGCGATCTTGCCTTGGAGTCAGCCGGCGTGCGCACCGATCCCCACGGCTACATCCCCGTTGACGATCAGCTTCGCACCAACGTGGCCCACATCTGGGCACTGGGCGACTGTAACCGGCGCGGCGCTTTCACCCACACCTCGTACAACGACTTCGAAATCGTAGCTGCTAACCTCCTCGACGGCGCCTCGCGCCGCGTCACGGACAGGATCCCTGTTCGCGCCACCTACTCCGATCCTCCGCTCGCGCAAGTCGGCATGACCGAAGAAGAAGCGCGCGCCACCGGCCACGACCTCCTCATCGCCACGCGTCCCATGCGCTCCGTTGCCCGCGCCATCGAAAAAGGCGAGACCTTCGGCTTCATGAAGGCCATCGTCGATGCCAAAACAAAGCGCATTCTCGGTGCCACCATCTTCGGCGTCGGCGGAGACGAAGCCATCCATTGCATCCTCTCCACGATGTACGCGGATCAGCCCTACACCACACTCACCAGCGCCGTTCACATCCATCCCACCGTCGCCGAACTCATTCCTACCTTGCTCGGCTCGCTGAAACCCGCCGATTAAGTTCCCAATCCCCGCTCTTTCGCCCTCCGGTTGATACGTTACGATCATGGGGGCGAGACTTCACTATGCAAATTCGCAAGGCAGTGATCACAGCGGCAGGGCCGGGTCAGCGCACCCTGCCCATGCAATTGCTCATCGACCAGCAGGGCGTCGAGCGCTCCGTTCTCAGCCTGGTCCTACGCGAAGCCTCCCGCGCCGGCATCAACGACATCTGCATCGTCGTTTCGCCCGGCGATGAAGAGCCTTACTCCAAACTCGTCTGCGAAGATTCCGTTCGCCTCACCTTCGTCCCTCAACGTGACCCCCGTGGCTACGCCGATGCCGTATCCTGCGCGCGCGATTTCGTCGGCAACGAGCCATTCCTCCACTTCGTCGGCGATCACATCTACGTCGGCCCGGAATCCGGCGGCTCCGCAAAGCGCCTCGTCGACGCCGCCACATCCGCGGGCTGCTCCATCTCCACCGTTCAGATCACGCGCGAAAATCTCCTTCCATACTTCGGCACCATCGGCGGCCAACCCGTTACAGGTAAACCCGGCTTCTATCGCATCGATACGGTTCTCGAGAAACCCACTCCCACTGAAGCCGAACAGCGCCTCATCGTTCCCGGACTCCGAAGCGGCCAGTACCTCTGCTTTTACGGCATGCACGTGCTCACCCCCGCCATCTTCGAGATCCTCTCCAACCTCCTGGCTGACTCCACTCAAAAACGTCCCAGCCTCTCCGCCGCGCTCGCTCTCCTCGCGCAACGCGAGCAGTACCTCGCCATGATTCACAAAGGCCAGCGCTTCGATGTTGGCGTGAAATACGGCCTCTTCTCCGCGCAACTCGCTCTTGCCATGCACGGCCGCGATCGCGATAAGATCCTCACTGAAATCATTCAAGTCCTCGCTTCGCGCGAACAATCCGAAGGAGCGGCGAGTGAGTGAGCTCTGGTCCATCATCACCGCAACCGATCCAGAAGTTCGCAATCGCTCACTCGATAGCTTCTGCTCGAACGCTACGACTTCAGCACTGATCGCCGAAGCCGCCGACCTCGAGCTACACCGCCATACCAGCGAGAGTCTCTACGACCGTGTTCGCGCGCTCTTCTTCCTCTACGCGATCCACCGCTTCCATCTTCCGCTCCGTCCCGAAAGCGCAACCTCCCGGTCGCTCATTCCCTACGCCGGCGTCGAACGCCTTCTCAATCGACGCTATGAAGAAGCCATCAGTATCTTTCTCGCCGCTCAATCCACGCACGGCCTCAGCGACGGGCTCTCCAGCGCTCTCGCATCCGCCTATCGCGGTCTCGCCTTCCAGACCCTGGCCGACCAGGTCCGTCGCAGCGTCCGCTCCGTCCGCGGCAATCAATGGATGTTCCGCACAGGCCACCCCTCCGACTACGCACTCCGTCTTCGTCGCGATCTCCTGCCCCCCGCGCTCGGCCAGCCCGTTCCCATCCTCCACGAATCGACGCCCGTTCGCATGGACCTCAGCCACAGCGGCTGGAGTGACATCTTCTTCCTCGGCATGGATCTCCCCGAGCAAGCCCGCGTCCTCAACGTCTCCATCAACCTCGCCCTTTACGGGACACAAACCCCCAAGCCACCCGTCGAAGCCTACCTCCGCGTCATCGATCGCCCCATTATCCGGCTTGTAAGCGTGGACCTCGATGCCAGCGTCGAAATCCACGAACTTCAACAGATGTTTGATTTCGGCCGCGACTACCTCGGCCTCCTCAAGGCCGCCGTCATCGCATCCGGCATCGTACCCGCCGGCCTCGAAGGCTCCGATCAACCGCTCTCCGATCTTCTCCGCCAGCTCACGCAACGGGATGGTCTCGGCCTCGAAATCGTAAGCCACGTCAACAACATTCCCAAGGGCTCGCGCCTCGCCGTCTCCACCAACCTTCTCGCATCACTCATCTCCGTTTGCATGCGCGCCACCGGTCAGGCAGCATCGCTCACCGGTCCGCTCACGGAACCAGAACGCCGACTAGTCGCCGCCCGCGCCATCCTCGGCGAGTGGCTCGGCGGCTCCGGCGGAGGCTGGCAGGACTCAGGTGGCGTATGGCCCGGCATCAAGCTCATCGAGGGCGTCCCCGCCTCCGAGGGGGACATCGAATTCGGCATCAGCCGCGGCCGTCTCCTTCCCAACCACCGCATCCTTGCCTCCAACGAAGTCACTCCCCAGACCCGTCAGCGCCTTCAGGACAGCCTCGTTCTCGTCCACGGCGGCATGGCACAGGACGTGGGCCCCATCCTCGAGATGGTCACCGAACGCTACCTTCTTCGCTCGGAAAAAGAATGGACCGCACGTCAAAGCGCCGGCCAGATTCTCGACGAAATCATCGCCGACCTCCGCGCCGGAAATGTTGCTGCGATCGGCAACTCCACGCACCGCAACTTCGACGGCCCTCTGCAAAGCATCATTCCCTGGGCCAGCAATCTCTACACCGAAACTCTCATCCGCGAAGTACGCGCCGCATTCGGTGATGCATTCTGGGGATTCTGGATGCTCGGCGGCATGTCCGGCGGCGGAATGGGCTTCATCTTCGATCCAGCCCGCAAGCCCGAAGCGCAAAACGCCCTTGGCCCTCTCATGCGCGAAGTCAGCCAGCGCCTCGCCGGCGGCGTTCCGTTTGCCATGCAGCCCGTCGTCTACGACTTTTCCATTAATGAAAACGGCACCTTCGCCGAACTCCTGATCTGCGACGACGCCGTTCTCCCCGACGGCTACTACAACCTGATGCTCCCTGCGATTCTCCGCAAAGAGCAGCGCCTTCTCTCCGCCAGCGAGCGCGCCGACCTCGAGCGCTTCAGCTTCCGCTGCCATGGTGAGGCCGGCTCTCAGGAGCGAACGCGCACCTTCCTCAACCGCCTCCTGCCGCAAGCTCAGAGTGGCAACGATCACACTGAAACCCTCCATTCTCTTCTTGCTGAGTACGGCTTCGATCCCATCCAGCACGAACGCATTCAGGCTGAACTGCGCGCCGGCCAGATCGGCCTCTCGCAAAATCGCCTTCCTGCCTCCGTCACCATCGAAGACGTCTCTCCCGACAAAGTGTTCGACGCCACACGCGACGCTGATAACCAACTCCGCAAGCTCGGCGAAGAAGCCCTCGCATCCGGCTCAGTCGCTGTCGTTACCCTCGCCGGCGGCGCAGGCTCCCGTTGGACTCACGGTGCTGGCGTAGTCAAAGGACTGAGCCCGTTCTGCCGACTCGCCGGGAAACATCGCACCTTCCTCGAAGTCCACCTCGCGAAAAGCCGCCGCACCAGCCACACCTACAACTCACCGGTCCCCCACATTGTCACCACCAGCTATCTCACCCACGGCCCCACCGACAAGCTCCTCCGCCTGGAACACAACTACGGCTACTGGGGCCCTCTCCATCTCTCCCCCAGCCGCAGCGTCGGCCTCCGCATGATCCCCATGGTTCGCGACCTCCGGTTCGCATGGGAATCCGTGGCCCAGCAGATCCTCGATGCCCAGGCGCAGAAGGTTCGCGACAGCTCTCGCGCCGCGCTCATTGCCTGGGCGCGGCAATGCGGAGAAGGCAGCGATTACACCGACAACCTTCCCCTCCAGTGCCTCCATCCTGTAGGCCACTGGTACGAAGTACCAAACATCTTCCGCAACGGCGTCCTGCGCGACCTTCTCGAGTCGCAGCCGAATCTCCGCCATCTCATGGTCCACAACGTCGACACCGTCGGCGCCGACCTCGACCCGCACATCCTCGGCCGCCACATCTCCACCGGCTCCACCATGACGGTGGAAGTCATGACCCGCCGCGTCGAAGATCACGGAGGCGGCCTCGCAACTGTCGACGGACGCATCCGCCTCGTTGAAGGCCTTGCGCTCCCTTCCGAGGATACGGAGTTCCGTCTCTCCTACTACAACTCGAACACGTGCTGGCTCTCCATCGACGTGCTCCTCCACGTCTTTGGCCTGACGCGCGCGGACCTCGCAGACGAGCGCAAAGTTGCCGACGCCGTACGCGCCATGTCCGCACGCGTCCCCACCTACATCACCATCAAGGATGTAAAAAAACGCTGGGGAGAAGGCCAGGAAGACATCTTCCCCGTCACGCAATTTGAAAAGCTCTGGGTCGACATGACCGCGCTCTCGCAGATGAACTGCGACTACGTCCTCGTCCCTCGCATGCGAGGTCAGCAGCTCAAAGAGCCCGCCCAGCTCGACAGCTGGCTCCGCGATGGCTCAGCCGCTTACGTCACAAGCCTCTGCGACTTCTCCGACTAACTTCTCCCGAACTTCGAGAAATTAGAGACGCGAATTCCTTCGATCGAGTGCCCATCCTTGGCGCCCCTTTGTTTTTTGGCGCAAAGGGTGGGAACGAAGCACTCGCTCAATATCAGAAAAGCTGCACTCAGTTCATGGCGAAGCAATGAACGGGAAACTGGTCACTCATTTCTTAGCGCCACCATCGGCTCCACGCCAACAGCTCGTCTCACGGGTACCAGCGACGCCACCACCGCCGCAGCCGCCAGCATTCCCGCTGCAGCCAGCAACATCGCCGGATTCCATGGCTGCACTCCGAATAGCTGGTCTTTCATCAGCCTCCCTGCCTCGATGGCCAGTGGAATCCCAATCCCCAGCCCGAGCCCGATCTGCCAGAACGCGCCCTTGAGCACCATCGAGACCACATCCTTCCGATCTGCCCCCAGCGCCATTCTCAGCCCAATCTCATTCGTGCGCTGCTCCACCGAGTAGGTCATCACTCCATACAGCCCCACAGCGGCCAACACCAGCCCCAGCAATCCGAAGAGCGATGTCAGCGTCGCAATCATGTTCTCCTGTTGAAAATCGGCGCTGACAACCGATTCATACGGATCCACCGCGTAAAGCACCAGGTTCGGATCAACACTCGCTATTGCCTTCCGCACCTTGTCCTCCATGCCCGGAGGGTCGCCCGGTGCCCAGATCACGATGTTGTAGAGAAAGTGTGAAAACTTCTCGCCCTCGAGTTGTTTCGGATCATCGAAATGAGGCGTCTGCAACTCCGACACCCATGCCATCGGCCCCACAGGTTCCTTGTAGTCGTCCGTCATGTACCGAATGTCTCGGACCACGCCGACGATTTCATACGTCGAAGAGTCCTTCAATCGACCGAACCCGAAATGCTGCCCGATCGGATTCTGGTCTTTGAAGAATCTCTTCACAAATGCCTCGTTCACCACCGCGACCACTCGCGTCGCAGCGGTATCGTCCTCGTTCAGCGCTCGCCCCATCACCATCTTCGCGCCGATCGCATCGAAGAACCCCGGCATTACCCGAGCCCATCCCGCACTCGTATTCTCCTTCGGCCCGGGCTCCGGACTTCCCTGTATCCGAACACCTGAATTCCAACTGTCGCCCGTCATGGGCGCATAGAGAGCCGGCGCCACCATCCTCACTCCCGGGATCTTCATCAGCCCTTCATCCACTCGCCGGTAGACCTGCTCCATCTGCTCCGGCTTGTAACTGCCCAGTGTCGGATTGATCCATGCAATGTAGCGCCCGTGCATATCGAATCCAAAGTCCTGATGCTTGAGGTTACGCAGGCTCTGGATCAGCAGCGCAGCAGCAGACAGCAACACCAGCGACATGGCTGCCTGCGCGATCACCAGGGCCTTCTGCGCCCACGTCCGTCCCCGACCCACTGAACGATTCGCTCCGCGCAGTGCCTCCACCGGATCCGCATGGGTCGTCATCCAGGCCGGAGCCGTTCCAAAGACCACGCCCGTGAAGATCGAAAGACCGAGCGTAAACAGCAGCACCGGCCACGATGGTTCGGCGCTGACAGGGACGTAGTTGTTCGGCCCGCCAATCTGGAATGCAAGATGCAGGATCAGCCTCGTCCCGGCGTACGCCACGGCAATGCCAAACGCGCCGCCGATTACCGCCAGCATCACGCTTTCCACCAGCGCACTTCGCACCAGGCGCAGCCGAGAAGCTCCCATGGCCACACGCACTGAAATCTGGGTCCGGTTTCTCAATCCGCGCGCCAGCATCAGATTTGCCATGTTCCCGCAAGCGACCAGCAGCACGCATCCCGCTGCAATCAGCAGTAGTTTCAACCCGTCCTCGTACTGATCGCGCATTACCGCAACGCCCGCTCCGCCCGGACTGAGATGGAGCGTCTGTTTCTGCCAGAGCTGCTTTTCAATCGGCTCCATATCCGGCACATGACTGGCCAGCCAATCATGGAACTGCACGCGCAGCTTCGCTTCCAGTGCCGTGGATGAAACACCCGGCCGAACTCGCCCCAGAATATCCAGATAGTTCTCGTTCGCCCTTTTGATCCTCGACACCGGACCACCAAGAATGTCCTCGGCCGTTATCGGCAGCCAGAAATCCGGCATCTGACTCCCCGAGAGCTTCGCACCGTAGAATCCCGGCGGGGTCACTCCGATGACCGTGAACGCATGCCCGTTCAGCTGAAAGCTTCCACCCACCACCGAAGGGTCCGAGCCGTACTTTATCTCCCACGTGCGATAGCTCATCACCGCTACCGGCGGCGCGCCGATCTGGTCGTCTGCATCGGTCATCATTCTTCCGATCCACGGCTGTACGCCCAGGGTCCGAAAGAAATTGCCCGACACCTCCTGCCCGTTGAAAGTCTGCACCGCGGCCTGCGAGCCCGCGCGCCTCACTCCCAAAGGAGCATTCCCGGCCTGCAGCGCAGCGAGGTCCGCGAACTCCGGCGTATGCTCACGGAAATTCTTGTACGCCTCCCACGAGAACAGCGCAAAATCGCCATCATATCCCTGGGTGTATCCGCCCCAGTTGCAGCAACGAATCTTATCGCCGATCCGCCACAGCTCATCGGGCTTCGCCACCGGCAGCGACTTCAACATCACCTGGTGAACAAGAGTGAATATGGCCGTCGTGGCTCCGATCCCCAGAGCCAACGTGATGATCACCGTCGCGGAAAAGCCAGGAGCCTTCCGCAGATGCCGCATCGCGTCGCGCAGATCGTGAACGATCGTTTCCAACCCCGGCAGTCCCTTCTCTGCGTGATACTGTTCCCGAACCGCCTCCCTCGCTCCCCATTTCAATAGCGCTTGCCGCCTGGCCTCGACCGCACTCATCCCCGCGCGGAGATTCTCTTCGGTCTGCATCGCGACGTGTTCTTCCATCTCTTCGCGCAACCGCTGCTCGCCGCTTCGCCCCGTCACGGAGTTCAACACACGCTTCCAAATCCGCCTGAGAGTTTTCATCACAGTTCCTCCGCCTTGGCCTCAAGAAACCGCGCCATGATCTCCGTCGTCTGCCGCCACTCCTCTACTTCGTTCTGAAGTTCCCGCCGTCCCGATCTCGTCAGCCGGTAATAACGTGCCCGCCGATTGTTCTCGGATGCACCCCAATCGGACTCGATCGAGCCCTCATGCTCCAGCTTCAGCAGCAGTGGATACAACGTGCCTTGATTTACAGAAAGCAGATCGCCGCTGATCTGCTCGATGCGCCGCGCAATGCCCCACCCATGAAGCGGACCAAGCACATCCAGCGTCTTCAGCACCATCAACGCCAGCGTCCCCTGCTTTACATCGGTTTTATCGCCCATTCGTCTCTACCTGTAGCTTTCCCAAAGAAGACTGCCACACTCCCTTTTGGAAAACAACAGGAATCGATCGCATTTCGTCACAATTCCGCGCGAACTACCCCTCACCGGGTCGCGCCCCGACCCCAGCTCCAGCTGAAATCGAATCAGAATGTCGTTGTAAGACGAAGGGAAAAGCTCCGCGGCGGCCCGATTGCATTTCCTGAAAACAATCCGCCAAAATCGATCACATCCAGCACATCGTTCAGGTTCTGCCCGTCCGCCTGAAGCCGCACGCTGACCTTGTCCGCGTGATACAAATCAGCCCCTGCCGACGCACTCAACAACAGTGCCGGTAGAATCCGCCCGCGATCGAAATTGATCCGATCCAGAACCTGACGTCCGTACTGCGCAAGTACCGTAGCAGGATCTCCGTCGAATTCAAACGGCAGCCCGGAGTCATACTGCACTCCACCCGCCATCCAGAACCGCGGATGCACCTGGTACCGAAGCTGCCCCCTCACCGTATTTCTCTGATCCTGCGTAGAAGGGAAATGTCCGGTCAGATTCGTTACGGCCGTGGTCGCGTTATCCCCAAGGAACAACCCGCCGGTCACCGGATTCCAGGAGTTCCCCACCTCATACGAGTAGCTGAGGAACCCGGAAACCTTCCGCCACGTCGGAATCTCCACCTTTCCCTCTGCCCCATAGATGATCGCCTTCCGGAATGAGATCGGAAAGCTGATGCTCGTGTTCTCAATCTGATCGTCGTCCGCGGCATTCTTCACCACGCGCCGGAAGTAGTTCACATCCAGCTTGGCCTTGCCGGCCACACTCTGCGTCAGCCCAACCTCGAAATAGTCACCGACAGAAGGTTCCACCGGCAACCGCAGAAATGCCGAAGGATCCAGCGCTCCAATCTGCGCCGAACTCGACAGCAGAATGTTCTGCGACGAAGGCGTCTGAAACACTCGATCGTACGAACAATGCAGAATTGAATCCGTCGAATCAAAATGTCTCGCCATCGCAAATCGCGGCTCAACAGCCTGCCGGTTCACAAGAAGCTGGTAGTGGTCCCACCGCAGCCCCGCATTGATCGACCACTTTCCCAGATGAATCAGGTCCTGAACAAAGATCGATTGCTCCAGATCCGGCCTCAGCCCCACGAACCCAAATGTAGGCGGCGTCCCCTCATCAAACCGGCTTGGATCGGTAATGTCATAGCTCGTGTTCTCATGCAGGAACGTGTTGTCCGACTCCACCCCCGCTTTCCACTCGTTCGGTCCTCTGCTCGCCGTCAGTGACGCCCTGAAGTACCCCTCGCGAAACCGGTTGTGTTGGAACACCTCCACCGGCGTCGACTCCGGACTCGAATTGAAGTCATTCGCGTTGTCCCGCACCATTCCCGCGAACCGCGTCAGCGTATTCGCCGAGAACGTGTGCTCATACGAGGCGATCCCCATCGTCTCAATGTTCTCCGCCGTCTGCCTCTGCCCCGCGGCTTGCTGGATCTGCTCGTTCGGAATGTCATACCGCGACAACGCATGCCGCACCGTCATGCTCATCCGATCGTTGCTGGTCACATCGCGCTCATATCTGGCCGAGAAATTCCCCAGCGTCCCCCTGTTCGTGTAATTCTGCGGAACCACCGGATTCAGATAGTGGTCCGTCCTGCTTCCGGTCGCACTCGCACCCACCGTATTTTTTCCGGCCGTGTACTGCCCCTGCGCGAACACGCTCCCGCTATTAAAGCTTCCTCCCGCCAGCCCGACCTGCCCATGGAATCCCGGCTGAGCGTTCTGCTCCGTATTCACCTCAACCACGCCGCCCATCTTCCTGCCGTACTCCGCCGGAATTCCCGCGGTATAAATACTGAGCGACTGCACATCGTCAGCTCCAATCTCCGGCCCAAAGCTGGGCGAACGATTATCCGTCAACGGAATCCCATCTACCACAAACTGCGTCTGATTTTCAGACCCCCGGGGATGCAGCACCGCATTCCCTTCGTACAGCCAGCCCGGTTGCGAATTCACAAGGTCCTGCAATGACCGCCCGGGAATCGACCCCAGCCGCCGTTGAATGAACGAAGCACCCACCTGCTCCACATTCCCCGGCTGTTCGGGATCGATCAGCGTATTCGCCGCCTGCACCGATATCGTCTCTTCCACCGTTGCGAGTCTGAGCGCAATCGAATGCTTCAGCGGTATGCTCGACCGGATCGCCACCGTCTCCTTCACCGCCGCGAATCCCGCCTGATCCACTTCCAACTGATAAATCCCGTAAGGGAGCCGCGCGGCATCCACCTTCCCCTGCTTATCCGTCTGGAAATCCGCACGATACTGATTCGCATCGCTCCGCAGATGAACCCGCGTTCGCACTCCATGCCCCGAAGGATCAACCACCTCGAGCCGCAACTCCCCCTGGTTCCCTTGCCCGTAAACACCAACAGAAACAAGTCCCACCAGAAACAGGGAGAGCCTCAACAGCTTCAACTTACCTACACTTAGTTTCTTTGTGATCATCCGGTAGCGTGCTCTAGGAACAGGGCCTGTACCTTACTGGAGTGCTATCGACGTCCATAGGTTGTTCGCCATCAGCTCCTCATCCATGGTCGAAGCCAATCGGCTCACCACCATGCCAGAATCTCATCCCACGCCATTCCCTCGCACCGCGACTTCCCAGTCCATCAATCTTTCCGGACAGTCGCATCTTTCTGAACAGCCGCGTCGGTGGGTGGCGAACTCTCCGCGAACGGCTTTGCTGCAACGATTTCTGCCCTTTCTGTCGACGCGCACTGCTTGCTCTTACACTGTCCTTTGAGCGTGTCCACCATCTCCTATCGCGGCAGACTCGCCCCGTCGCCTACCGGGCATCTTCACCTGGGACATGCCCGCACGTTTAATCGGGCTTGGCAGCGCGCGCGACAGGCCGGTGGAGCGCTGGTTATGCGCATGGAGGACCTCGATCGCGACCGCAGCCGCACCGAGTACGCCCAGGCTGCCCTCCAAGACCTTCGCTGGCTCGGCATCGATTGGGACGAGGGACCCGACGTGGGCGGCCCCTATGCTCCCTACGAGCAGAGCCGGCGCGCAGCGTTCTACCGGGCTGCATGGCAGAGTCTCCGTGCGGGAGGGTTCATCTATCCATGCCAGTGCTCCCGCAAAGACCTTGCGGCTGCGCTCAGCGCTCCTCATGAAGACGGAGGCACCAGCGATAAATCAACTCCAGTCCGAGACATGTATCCAGATGACGAGCCCGTCTACCCTGGCACCTGCCGCTCGAAGCATGCGGCAGGGCGTACATCAGATCTCGCCCCCTTGGACGAAGGACCGCGCGGCCT
>Ga0157372_10005963_pt1 | contig 12952 bp, 8 predicted proteins | sample C55metaG_FD_115307 | JGI IMG/M metagenome (GOLD analysis project Ga0157372, IMG submission 115307) | Corn rhizosphere microbial communities from Kellogg Biological Station, Michigan, USA - C5-5 metaG | ecosystem: Host-associated > Plants > Roots > Rhizosphere > Soil | place: USA: Michigan... | reverse complement strand
TCAATCAACAAAAGGTCCTCTACATGCCACCACGGGGGATCAGGAACAAACACGCTCCGACCGATCTCGAATCTGGTGGTTTGCCTTTGTCGTACTCGCGCTCACAGTGGCTGCAACCCTGTCCTTGCAGCTTTGGAGGAACGTACATCGAAGAGCAAGACGCCCCCCAGTGGGTCACGTAGAGACGCGACGATTCGTATACGTGGCTGACTACAGCGGCAGCTCAATTCTGGCTTACTCGGTAGATCCATCTTCAGGAGTTCTCCGCCCCGCCCCATCGAGTCCATTCAATTCCGGAGAACATCCCTACTCTCTTTCACTCGTAGGTGACTACCTTTACAGCGCAAATCGAGGCCGTTCCGACGAAGCGTGCGGAAATGGCTGCACCATCTCCGCATACGTTATCGATTCTGTGAGTGGTGGCCTGGAGCAGCTCGATACTTCCCCTTTCCCGGCCGGCAATGGTCCATTGACAGTTCTGGCACACCCTTCGGGAACATTTCTATACAGCGTCAATGTCATTTCTCAAGATCTGTGGACATATTCTCGGTTAGCTGATGGTGAACTTCGGCCTTTGGGCTCTCCACTTCCTCTTGGCAGACATCCGATCAACGCTACTCTCTCCCCATCGGGTCGCTACTTGTACGTTTCCAATCAGGATGATGCCAACATTTCTGCTTTCAGGTTGGGCCTAGATGGTGAACCATGTCCCGTCGCCGGCTCTCCATTCGGCACCGGCCTGCGACCCAGGTCCATCGCGATCGATCCCTCAGAGCGGCATCTTTACGTGCTCAACTATGGAGTAAATCCGCATTTGGATCGCAAAGAAGCATGTATTGGAACCTACGCTGGAATTCGTGGTCGAGGATGCTCTATCTCCGCCTTTTCAATCAAAGAAGACGGTGCTTTGGCAGAATTGCCGGGCTCGCCCATAGAATCCGACGGAATCAATCCTCACGGATCTGTAATCGATTCGGTGGGAAAGTTTCTGTTCGTTGCTAATGTCACCTCTAATGACGTGAGTGTGTTCGAAATCGATCCCACCACAGGTGGTCTGAAACACATTAGAGGATCGCCGTTTCATGCAGGAGAAGGACCAAACGCACTGACTTTAGATTGGTCCGATTCCTACCTCTATGTCCTGAATGCGTTTTCGAGAGACATTACTCAGTTCTCGATCGAGGATAATGGCCAACTTGAACTAATGGGCCCTCCGGTTACTGCAGGCATCGGTCCCGCAGCAATCGTGGCGGTCCGTAAGAGCGACAATTGAATCCACCTCGGGTCCCGAAGACGGGAACCTGCAAGCTGTCTTGCTCTTTCGCGAGCGCTATTCACGATTTAACTTTTCTTTAGCCCTCACTCCCTTAACAATCAGCCAGAATCCAAGTGGAATCTCGAACGCGGCCATAGGTATCCACATATAGTTCACGATCGCGCCGGTTAGGAATCCCGCAAGCTGCAGCGGAAGTCCCACCACCAACAAGACAGACGCAGCCACGCCCAACCACGCCATCCAGGTTGGAATCAATCGTGCCTTCAAAAATAGATAAGAGAACATCAGGCTGCCGACAGCGAAGAAGATCGCTCCCAGGTTCGCTCCAGGAGCATTCAGCAAATACACTCCAAGCGTCTGTACCCCGGTGGCGTCAGGCGCCTTCAATCCTGTGACTTGCGAAAGCCAAAGGGTTTCGATCGTACGTCGTATTCCGAAAGCGGCCATCAGCCCTTCGCCAACTCGACAGACTAGTCCCATGAGAGCGATATCGGCGTCCTCATCCCGCGTAATGCTGTACAGGGTGGTCCCCAGCACGAATGCACAGAACGCTTGAACTAATCCCAACAAGAGATTGATCCGCACTGGCAGCGCGTGTTGAGCCATGTAGGCTAGCTTTTCCGTCACGCTCGCCGAACCGGGGCTGTGGATGAGTACCATTGTCGCCACCCCAGCCGCGATGTAGATGAGAAAGGTAGATCCTGCAATGCGCGCGTTTGTTGTGCGAGTCATCGACCCTCCGGCTGCAATTCATGCCAATCAGGATTTCTGGCGATGTTCAGCCATACGACAGATATCTGTCCAGAGTTCCGCCGCAACCCGAATGCTGTTTATCACCTTTAACTCAGAACTGCGTTAACAGTTCCTCCTCTGCCCCGTCCTCTATAGAGGAAAAGCTCGCCGGTCCCTGTCGCGTATTCGATGGTCCTCCAGTGAGTCAGGTCACCTGGAAAGATTCACTGGAACCAACCGGCTTTCGCCTGCGTATCTGCCTGCAACGGGCGGCAACCGATTCCTGATTCGATTCCGCCTGCCTGGCAATCATTCATTGGGATCTGAAATTGCATCGTCAGTTCTCAGAAACTCATATTCGCCGCAATAGGGCCTCGTTTTCATCGGCTATTCATTCGCTCCTGAGCGGGATAGCTCCACTTAGCTGGGAGGTGCTCCATGGCATCGCGCAAAAGCAAAAAGATCTGGATCTGGCTTGGCTCCGTTGTGCTTCTGGTGATTGTCGTTATCGGCGTGGCAGCCGCCCGGCTCGTCCGCACCGCCAACATCGATCCCAACCGCATCGCCAAGGTGCAGCGCGGAGATGTAGCGCGTTCCGTGGTCGCCACCGGCAAGATCCAGCCCATCACCAAAGTAGAGGTGAAGAGCAAAGCATCCGGCATCGTCGAGAAGCTCTACGTTGACATCAACCACAAGGTCCACAAGGGTGAGCCGCTCGCCCAACTCGATCAGCAGGAGATCCTTGCCCAGGTTGAGGCACAGCGCGCCCAGCTTGCCGCCGCCGAAGCCAACGTCGCGACCTACGAGGCGAACATCGAGCAGGACAAAGTGAACGCAGCCGCGCCCGACCTGCCCATGTACAAGGCAAAGCTTGAGCGCAATCAGCAGATGGCCAAAGAAGGGATTGTGAGCAGGCAGGCTCTCGACGATGCCGACCGCGACTATCTCGCGGCACTGACAAAGCGTGACTCGTTCAAAGCGCAAATCGGCGTTGATACTGCCAAGCTCAAACAGGCTCGCGCGCAAGTCGCGCAGAGCAAAGCCAGCCTCAAACAGCTCGAAGAGCAACTCGCATATACCACCATCATCGCGCCGATGGATGGCGTGATCCTCTCCCGCGACGTGGAAATGGGTGATGCCGTCAGCTCCATCCTCGTGCTTGGCTCCACTGCGACGCTGGTCATGACAGAGGGTGACGTGAGCCAGGTCTACGTGCAGGGTAAAGTCGACGAGGCCGACATCGCCCACGTCTACATGAACCAGCCCGCGCGCATCAAGGTCGAAAGCTTCCGCGACCGAGTCTTCCACGGCAAAGTCACCAAGATCGCGCCGCTCGGCGTTGAGAAAGACAACGTCACCACCTTCGAAGTCCGCGTCAGCATCGATAACGCTACGGGCGAACTCAAAGCCAACATGACGGCCAACGCGGAGATCATGCTCGACGAGCATAAAGGTGTTTTGTCGGTCCCAGAAAACGCCGTCAGCTACGACGCGCAGAAGAACGCCTTCGTGCAGGTTCCCGATAAGAGCAAGAAAGAAGGAACGCACAAAGTCGCTGTAGTAGTCGGCCTCTCCAACGGCTCACAAACCGAAATCGTCAAAGGCCTGAAAGAAGGCGACCAGGTCGTCCTCCAGCAGTAAAAACTGTTCGTGTTGCTGAAGGAAATTATCAGGGCATGACTCTACAGCTCTCCACCGCGGGTAATGGGCACCCGGTTGTTTCCCACCCAAGCAGAGCTTGGATGGGGCACCCGGCGGAAGATTCAGCAATCTGAGAAAGTCGTGCAGGTTGTCTCCCACCCAAGCAGAGCTTGCATGGGGCACCCAACGTCTTTTCATTCATCGTTTGCGCATGATGTGTGTATATGTTTTTGACATATTCTTCAATCGATAGTGGGTTAGGGGTGGATCAACTGCGGGCGTGCAGGCTGACGGCTTGCTGCCTGGGGCGGATTCTTCCGGTTGAAATCCAGTGGTTGACGGCCTGCTCGGCAGTTCCGTTGGGCATGGAGGCGCGGAGGTTCATCATCTCTTCGACGGTGGGCATCTCGACGCCGAGACCTTCGGCGATTTCATCGACTGTCTGCTGGAGGGAGGCGTAATTGTTTTCTGAATCGTCGGATTGGGCTGATTGCATTTCGTAGGATTCGATCGGTTCTTCGTCTGAGGTCTGGTCGAGCTCGGTCATGAGGCGAGCGACGATGTTGAGTCCGTAGATGAGGGTGACGGCCTCAGAGCGCTTGATGCGGCGCATGGCGAGCCGAGAGAGGACCTGGGAGATGGCAACCATTACGGAATTCTTGTTCTTAAGCGGGGGCAGTTCGAAGGGCTCGTACTCGCAGGACGCCGCCGCTTGAGGGTCTCGTGCGGAGTGTGATTGAAGCAGAGGCTGGTGCCGCGGACGGCGGGTGATTTGCATGTGCTGCCGGACTCGAGCGTGTGGGTGCATTTTTCAGACATGAAGGCTCCTGCGACCAGTGATCAGGGATCATTGGCCAGAATGAGATGGAATTTTGAGTACAAGATAAGTTTGCGCCGAATGGGGTAATTAACATGCAAAACGGGTGCGGGGAATTTTCGGAGTGGAATGAGGAAGTTAGGCGAGAGGTGAAGTTGAAGAGACATTGACCTGTAACGAAGCGAGCGAGGATTTTGGGCGACTTAGCGGCAAAATGGTCCGGGGCTTTGAAAATCCCTGAAGACTCGTTAACATTCACCAGCCCTCATCCGTCATCGTTACAGGCCACCAGGAGAATAAGTGCGGAAGCTGGTTCTCATCACGTTCACGAATTCGAACCGCACTGGCTGTTCGTACCCGCACAAGTGTGTTCGCAAACGAACAAGCGGCTTTCGCGCGCCGTCCCCTCGCACGGCTACGGATCACACAAAGCAATGAAGTTGCGATGGAGGCTGCCTTTGGCATCGCGCATGCTTCTCCCTCAAACGTGGAAGTTTGTTCAGCCCTCCCCCATCAACGTCGTAACTGAAGCACTTGCTTAATCAGGTCAGGACAAAATAATCCGGGAACCATAACAAGCAGAATCCCGTACCTGACCGCAGACACAAGTTGAATCGAGGAACAGATGAGACACTTTGCGTTAGCAGCAGCAGCCCTGGCCTTCGCAGCCCTCCCCGTTTTCGCCAGCGAGGCCACCTTCGATCGCAACCTGACGGTCAATGGCCACGTGGAGCTCGCAGTTTCCACCGGCTCCGGACACATTCACATTACCCGCGGCTCGGGCGATCGCGTTCACATCTTCGGCCGGGTCAAGTCCAACTGGGGCAGCGGCGGCGATGCCAAGGTCCAGGAGATCGCGAAGAATCCTCCGATCGACCAGACAGGAAACATCATCCGCATTGGCCAGCGTCACGAGAACTATCACAACATCAGCATCGATTACGACATCGAAGCTCCCGCTAATTCCTTCCTCGAAGCCAATTCCGGCTCCGGTGACATCAAGGATGACGGGGTCGGCCAGAACGCGAAGCTGGGCACAGGCTCTGGAAGCATTTTTGCCACCGGCCTTCAGAACGGTTTCACCGCCAACACCGGCTCCGGCGACATCCACGTTGAACAGGCCGAGGGCCAGGGCGACGTGAGAGTCCAGACCGGATCGGGCAGTGTCGAACTCAAAAACGTAAAGGGCGGCCTTCGTGCAGGTACCGGTTCAGGCGACATCAAGGTACAGGGATCGCCAACCTCTGATTGGAAGCTCGAAACCGGCTCCGGCTCGATTGAGTTCACGGCTGGCAATACCGGATTCAACCTCGACGCTTCTACTGGCTCCGGCTCAGTGCATAGCGATCAGGAGATGGCTGTTCAAGGTTCTTTTGATCGTCACCACATCACCGGCAAAGTCCGCGGCGGCGGTCCCACTGTCCGCATGCAAACCGGCTCCGGCGACGTACGCATTCACTGAGTTGGTATCAGTCCTGACTCTGGTCAGGCCGCAAAGCTCAACGCCTCGATCTGGAGCGTCAGCCCCGGATCAACCAGTTCGCAGCAGGTCTAGGTGGCCATTCCTTCTGCGAAGAAGCAGTAACGTTTCGTTCCTCAGGCGAGACCTCAATGTTGTCGTGGATTAGCCTCCTGGGAAGGCCTCGCCTGTCTTTTTCCCTCCCCCACCACAAGGGCCTCACCGGCCAGACAATCAACGGCCTTCGTTCAACACGATCAAATCAAGCTCTCCCCTTCAGAATCTTTTCCGCGTATCCGGTGTCTAAATAACCAAGGATTGATCGATGTTCTGGCACGACACACATCCCGAAGAGGCACAGCTCGCGCGCAGCCTGCAGCGGATGTGGTCAGATGCCGAGCGCGTTCCCAATCCTCTGCGCGCCTTGATGTGCTGGCTGGGCCTCCATCTCTGGCTACAGCCCGACTACACGGCGTTCACGCGTCGCAACTCCATCCGCTTCTGCCCGGCCTGCTCCAGCGTCCAGATCAACGGGCGCATCTACCGCTGAGCTTCATCGCATTGCAGTCCCATTACACTTGATCTCATGATCCGCATCCTCCGTCCTGTGCCCGTGGACCGTCTCAAACTTCTCGTCTTCGACCTCGACGGCACCCTGATCGACTCCGCGCAGGACCTTTGCAACTCGGTCAACGCCACACTCGAAAACTTCAACCGCCCGCATCTCTCCGATGAACTCATCGCCGCATACATCGGCAATGGTGCGCTCACCCTCGTTCGCCGCGCCTTCGCCGCCGACGATGGGATCGAGCCCAGCGAAGAACTTCTGGGCGAAGCCTACAAGTACTTCCTCGAATACTACCGCGAGCACAAGCTCGACTACACCTACGCCTACGAAGGCGTCCTTGAAGCGCTTGATGCGCTGCACAAAGTGCACGACCAGCTCGACGTCCCACCGCGTAAAATGGCGGTCCTCACCAACAAGCCCGTCCGACCGGCCCAGGCCATCTGCGAAGCCCTCGGCCTTGCCCCCTACTTTCTCAACATTTACGGCGGCAACAGCTTCGCCACCAAAAAGCCCGATCCCGAAGGCCTCCTCGCACTGATGAAAGAAGCCGACGCCAAACCTGAAGAAACCGTCATGATCGGGGACAGCCAGGTCGACGTTCAGACCGCGCGTAACGCCGGAGCCTGGTGCATCGGCTGCACCTTCGGCCTGGCACCCGGAAGTCTCGAAGTGATTCCGCCGGATATTCTCGTCGATTCTCCCATTGACTGGACAGCCGCTTTGTCCCCTGCGAAAATCGATTTATAGCGGGTTTTTTGTTAAAAGACTGTTAGCGCAAGGAGTGTACTTACACACGGCGCGTAGCATATCTGCAGTCTTAAAATTCCTTCTCGCAAGTGGCAAGTTTCTCCCCCAAAAGTTTGGGGTCAAGTCCATCTGCTGGAGACTTTTGCATGTTGCGTTTTCCTGCCTTGGCTGTTGCACTGCTGTCCTGTGCCGCTGTCGTCTTCGCCGCGACGAACGAATCTGACGCGAAGTCGCAGCCCAGTAATACCGTTCACGGTGTGGTAGCCGATCCCACTGGCGCGATCGTACCGAATGCCCAGGTGAGTCTCGTTGACCCCGACGGAGCAGTTGCAGGGACCACCACTTCCGATGGAGTCGGCAATTTCCAGATGGCCGCGCCGCACGCGGGCAGCTTCATCCTCGTCATCTCCGAGCCCGGCTTTGAGACGGTTCACTTCCCCGTCACCGTCACGCCAAACGTCGTGCTTGCTGCGCCCGCCGCGCACGTCCTGGCCGCGCCGCTTCACATCACACTCCCCATTGCTGCGGTCGCCACTAATATCCGCGTCAACGGCGACACCAACGAAGACCTCACCGCATCCGAAGAGAACCACGACTCCTCTGTCCTTACTTCGAACGAACTCAAAGAGCTTCCCATCTTTGACAACGACTACATCGGAGCCATGAGCGCCTTCCTCGACGACAGCGCTTCCGGCACCGGGGGCTCAGGGCTCATGGTCGACGGCGTCGAAGCTAATCGCTCGCCCGTCTCCGCTTCCGCCGTGCAGGAGGTCCGCATCAACCAGGATCCCTACTCTGCGCGCTACTACTGGCCGGGACGCGGACAGATGGAAGTCATCACGAAATCAGCCGCCGACAAATATCACGGCCAATTCAACTTTTCATTCCGTGATAACACCCTCAATGCGCAGAACGCTCTCGCACCCTCCAAACCCTATGAGCAGCGGCGTATCTTCGAGGGCCATGTCACCGGCCCCGTCCTCTCCTCGAAAAGGAGCAGCTTTCTGGCCAGTTTCAATCGTGCTGAAGAGGACCTGAACTCCGTAGTCAACGCCGTAGTCGTGCCCACGCCTGACAATCCCACCGGGGTCCTTCAGGCCAACGTTCCAACTCCGAACCGGGACACCGAATTCAGCGCGCGCCTTGCCCATCAGTTCGGCGACAAGCACTCCGCATACGCGCAATACAGCTACGAAGAATGGACAGGACAGAACCAGGGTGTCGGAGGTCAGACACTCGCCAGCGCCGCCTACAACGGCCTCTGGCATGAAGATGACACAGTCGTCCATGTCGACTCCACGCTTTCGCCTATTCTGCTGAATCAGTTCTCGGTCGTCGGCGAGCACACGCAGAACCGCCACACCAACGTCGTTGAGGCTCCCCGCGTCTACGTCTCAGGTGATTTCAGCGGCGGCTCCGCACAGAGCGATTACCTCAGCACCGAATACAACTTCCGCATCAACGATATGGTCACCTGGACCCGGGGCCATCACACCTTAAAGTTTGGTGCCGGTGCGCCCCACCTCAGCCGGCGCGCCTACAACGACAACACCAACGCCCTCGGCTCTTATACATTCGGTCCTACGCTCAACGACGATGGCTCGATCGCTGCCAGCGCGCTCGAAAACTACATCAATGATCGTCCTTCCGCCTTCTCGCAGAACACTGGCGATACTCACTTCATCTACCACCAGCAGGAGATGGGTGCTTTCATTCAGGATCAGTGGAAGATTAACGACCGCTTCTCCATCACGCCCGGCATTCGCTACGACTGGCAGAACTTTCTGGCTGAAAAACGCCTGGGCTTCGCTCCGCGTGTCTCCTTCGCATACGTGATCGACGAGGACTCCAAGACTGTCGTTCGCGGCGGCGGGGGAATCTACTATGATCGCTTCGGTTCCGGCCCGATCCTCGATCTCGTCCGTTACGAAGGCGCTCGTCGTCGCGCCATTCACGTGTCTCTCGATCCAGCAAGCGAGCCCGCCACTGGATGCGTTCCTGTCAGCGATTGCACCGAATTGTCGGAGCAGCCTGCAAACCTTGCTCAGCTCGCACCCAATGCAGCGATCCCCTACCAGATGCAGTACGGGCTCTCCATCGAGCGTCAGATCGGCGAGAAAGCGACAGCCGTCGTGAGTGCTTACTCCGCGCGCGGCATCCACGAGTTCCGCTCTATCGATATCAATGCGCCCACGCCCGAGTCGGGCTACACCGAGCGCCCTGACCCGAAATACGGCATCATCCGCCAGATGCAGCCAGAAGGATTCTTTGAAGGCAACGGCCTCGACGTCTCTCTCCGTGGCCGCGTGAACAGATACTTCACCGGCTTCGGCCGCTATACCTTTTCCCATTACAACTCAAACACCAACGGGATCGGGTGGTTTCCGCAAAACCAGTACGCGGCGAACGATGAGTGGGGCCGCTCCAGCTGGGATCGCCGTAATCGCGTGAGCATGTATGCCATGGTCAACCCCAAGAGCATTTACAACATTGCTGCCGGGATCTTCGCCAACACAGGCCGCCCATACACCATCACGACCGGCACAGACGCTTACGGCGACGGGTTCTTCAACACCCGTCCCGACGGCGTTCCGCGCAACTCCGAAACAATGCCATCCTACGTCGACTTCGACCTGCGCTGGGGACACGAATTCCCAATCACCGCGAACCATGACGAGGAAGCCCCGCGCGTCGGCTTCTCCGCCGGTGCATTCAATCTTCTCAATCACGAAAATCCCTACAGCGTCGACACCGTAGAGACCTCACCCACCTTCGGCGAGGTCACCTCCGTCGGCCCCCCGCGTCGCATCCAGCTAGGCATGCGCTTGGAGTTTTAGCATCTGCAGCAAAGACGTCCCGCAGCAGCCCGACCAAGCAAAGACGGCTGTCATCTCGACCGAGGGCGGTTCGCAAAGCGAACGGCCGGAGCGGAGAGACCCGCATTACCTCCTGCGTTTCAGAGAATCGTAAGCATGAAATTGCAGCGACTCATCCCATCACCAGATGCCTGCTGCACACAAGGCACTCCGAAATATGCTCCGCATACGCACGGCGTGCATTGACGTGCGCCGCATCTGTTTTTCTTGCAGCCTGCGAAATCTCCTTGAGCTTGATCGGACCCAGCGGAAGCATCTCAACCGCCTGTCGGTCCGCTTCCGCCAGCCCCCATTCTTTAAGGACCTTCATAAATGAGTTGTGTAGACGCAATCCTTCCTTGCAATGCTTTCTCACATTGACTCCTGACTAGCCAGAGCCGCGGCTGCAGGAAGGAACTAAGAATGGGGCTCTGGCGGGCTAAGTTTATCTACGTTCTATAACTTGCATTTAATTCAATCTACGATCGCAGCCATTCACGCTGCATCCTGTATTGGATGCAAGCCTGCACCCAGTGCGCTCGCAAAATCGCAAACAGAAGGACCGGGCCGACAATCAGTCAACCCGGCTATGAATTGGGGAGATTGCTCCTATCGCCGTGCCGAAGGCGTAACATTCGCCTTCTCCCTGCCCCACTGCAGCTTCAGCCCGACGCGGACACTCGTCGGCAGACTCACAAACCCGATGGGCGCGATGTGCCGATTGTTCGTCAGGTTCTCCGCCTGCACATACGCACTTACCCAGTCGCGTAATCGAACGCTACCTCCCAAATCGACTTTTGCGAACCCGTGATCGAGATTACGATTTGGCAGCAGCAGGCTGTTTCCGCCGTTCTGATCTTCGCCGCCTAGAAACGTCGAGTCGTCTGCCCGGCTCGCATATGCCGAGTTGAACAACATCGTCACGCGATTCCGCGAGTAGCTCGCTGAAAAAAAACCTGTATGCGGAGGCCGTCGAAAAGGACGCGCACCCACGAGCGGCGAATACGTTCCAACCGGCATACCGTTGTACGTCGGCACAGGGCCAAGCAGATCGACATCGTCGTTCGTGTAAGACCGCTGAATTACAGCGTCAAGATAGGTGTAACCACCGCGGAGAAACAGATACCGCCCAATCCCGCTCTCCATCGTCGCCTCCACACCCATGGCGCGAAACGCTTCCGTGTTCAACGTCAGTTCGTATGCCCCGTCGGCTTGCAACTGCTGCTCCAGGGCGTTCTGTTGCGCCGCAGAGAGATTCGGCAGAAGCGCCGGAATCAGATTCCATCCCACATACTCGATCTGCCGCCCAAACTCGTTGTGAAAGAAGCTCGCTTTGAAGATCAGGTGCTCACTCGCCAGCGACTGCTCGAATCCGCCCTCATAGGTCCGCGCCGTCGGAGCCTGGATAGGCGCGATGTGCATCTGCGCAATCGTGTCCTGCCCACCATAGGTCTGAAGGAAGTTGTAGAGAGAATAAAACTGATCCGTCAGCGAAGGCTCGCGCACCGCATCGCCGAAATTGAACAGTATCCGCGTTCCGCTGAAGACGCCTCTCCGCGGCTTCAGGGCATAGAATGAAACACCCGCCCGCGGCGTCGTCTGTACGCCAAAGAGCGAGTAGTGCTCGAGATCGCCGCCAAGCGTGTAGAACAGCCGGCTCTTGAAGTCTCCGTGGACGGCCGCGCGGTAGTCGTAGTTCGTTCGCTCTACAGGTGGGTAATATGAACTTCCCGGTTCCGACCCGCGCTCATCTTCAAACTGGAAACCAACCTGCGCCACCAGGTGCGGTGTCACGGTGTAGTTTCCCTGATAAATGAGCGCGTCTCTGTTCGACACGAGCTGATATCCCTGCGGATAGAATCCAGGGAAATCCAGAATTGCCTGCCCCGTCGCTGAGTATCCGTTTGCTCCCTTGATGTTCACGTTCTGGCCAAAGTACGCCTGATCGCCATAGATGTCGTAGGTCTGCAGCGTCCCGCTCGGCTCCCATAGGTGAAACTGTTCGCGCTTGCGCGTTGCGCCGTACCGCACCATGTTGTGAAAATCAGGCGTGGTCTGGTTATCGATCGACGCGCTGATGTAGAGATCCTGATCCTTTTCCGTCGCGTTGTCCGCAACCTGGTGGAACTCCCACGTTCCCGGCACTCCAGTTGCATCCACGCCGTATAGCAGCGTTCCGCGCAACTGTGTCGAACCCGTCAGCGCCAGGCCAACATTCGCCGCCACAGTTCCCACGTGAAATTGATTGTGCGGCAGATCATTATCCGTCTGCAGCCAGCTGTACGCGCCGAGATAATCCAGCTTGCCGAACGTTCCCGCCGCAGTCAGATCCTCATGCGACGTTTGGAAATTACCCCAGTCTCCATGGAAAATCAGAGATGGAAAACTCGTCGTGCCGTATTGGGTCGCCACATTGACGACGCCGCTCTCTGCATCCGCACCATACAGGCTTGAATTAGGCCCGCGGTAAACTTCGCTCCGCTCCATCGCCGTCGTCGTCAGCGGCCCGAAATCAAATCGCCCGCCCAGGTCGCCCGCATTCACCCCATTCACCAGCACAAGGTTCGAGTCAGAATCTCCCCCGCGGACAAACAGCGAGGTCTGGCTTCCACGTTGCCCCGCCTGCACCACGGACGTTCCCGGCATGTGCCGCAGCGCGCTCGCAAGATCCGTATTCAACTCAAGCTGCTGCGGACCAATGACGCTTGTGGCCGCGCCAGTCTGTCGCTGAGGCGTCGGAGTTCCGGTCGCCGTCACCACGATGGACTCATGCACCCACTCCGGCTCCAGCACGATGTTTCGCTCGATATTGTCCAACTGCCCTGCGTAGAACCCCGGCGTCTCCATCTGCCTGAAT
>Ga0157372_10005960_pt1 | contig 12956 bp, 10 predicted proteins | sample C55metaG_FD_115307 | JGI IMG/M metagenome (GOLD analysis project Ga0157372, IMG submission 115307) | Corn rhizosphere microbial communities from Kellogg Biological Station, Michigan, USA - C5-5 metaG | ecosystem: Host-associated > Plants > Roots > Rhizosphere > Soil | place: USA: Michigan... | reverse complement strand
CCTGGCCGCGAAGTACAGGCATCGGGAATCTGTTACGCGCGCGTTCGATATGGCGTGGACGCACGCGCAGCTCGAGTTCCGGTTTCTGCAAATCGGTCCCGGAGCGGCGCACCGCTTTCAGGAGCTGGCCAGTCATTTACTGTATCCGAATCCGGCATTGCGGCTATCTCCGGCGCGGCTGGCTCGAAATCAACTGGGACAAGCCGCGCTGTGGGCGCTGGCGATCTCCGGCGATCTACCGATCGTCAGCGTTACCGTGGCGGACGCGGCGGCGCTTCCGTTGGTTCAGGATCTGCTTCTGGCGCATTCCTATTGGCGGATGCGCGGATTCCTCGCCGACCTGGTCATTCTCAACCAGGAGTCCGGTGGCTACGATCGTCCACTGCATCATCAACTGCAGCGCCAGATCGATGCTTATTCGCGCGATGCCGGTACGGATCGCCCGGGCCGTGTGTTTCTACGCGAGACTTCCACACTGACCGAAGAACAAGCCGGTCTGGTGCTGGCTGCGTCGCGCGCCGTTTTCGGCGGCGCTCGCGGATCGCTGGAGCGCCAGCTGCGTGCGCCTCTGGACAATCCCCCGGCGGAGCCATTTATTCCGCTGCGAGCCGGAGCGGAAGAGCCGTCGGAGCTGCTGCCCTTCCTCGAGCTTCCGTACTTTAACGGAGTCGGCGGATTCTCCTCGGACGGGCGTGAATACGCAATCTACCTGGGGCCAGGCACGCAGACTCCGGCTCCCTGGGTAAACGTGATGGCGAACGCGCGCTTCGGCACCATGGTAACCGAGAGCGGGTTGGGCTTTACCTGGTGCGGTAACAGTCAGCAGAATCGTTTGACTCCGTGGAAGAACGATCCCCTCACTGACGCTCCTTCGGAGGTCATCTATATGCGCGATGAGGAGTCCGGCGCGCGCTGGACTCCCACAGCTTTGCCAATCCGCGAACAGGACGCGCATCGCGCCCGGCACAGTCAGGGCTATTCCGTGTTTGAGCACAGTAGCCATGCTATTTCGCAGGAGTTGACGGTATTCGTTCCGCTTTCCAACGAAAACGGGGGTGGCGACCGCGTTAAAGTCTTCCGTCTGCGGTTGCGGAATGAATCTTCGCGTACGCGCCGATTAACCGCGACCTATTTTGCTGAGCTGGTTCTGGGCAGCCGCCGGGAGAATCAGCAAGCGCACGTGCGAACCATCTACGACGACGCGTCGGGCGCTGTATTTGCGTTCCAGAATTGGGACCACCAAAGCGCAGGGCAAGTGTCGTTCGCGGCCGCTAGTCCGCGACCAATGTCCTATTCGGGAGACCGGCGCGCGTTCTTGGGTAGAAATCGATCATTCCAGAACCCCGCGGCACTCGATAATTCGCGACTCGATAATCGAGCAGGCGCGGGGTTCGATCCAGCCGCAGTGCTGCAAGTGCAGATCTCGCTTGAACCCGGCCGCGAGACCGACGTCGTCTTCATGCTGGGACAAGCGGACTCTCAAGATGAGGCCCGCGCTGTCATCAGCCGTTACCAATCGACGGAACAGGTGTACCGGGCGCTTTCCGCTACGCGCCATTGGTGGGAGAAAAAACTCGGCGTCATCGAGGTGCATACACCGCAGCTTTCGGTTGATTTTCTGCTCAATCGGTGGCTTCCTTATCAGACCCTTAGCTGCCGATTCTGGGGCCGCTCGGCGCTGTATCAATCGGGCGGTGCGTTTGGTTTTAGAGATCAGCTACAGGATTCTCTGGCGTTTGTGTACTTCGATCCGGGTCTGACGCGCGCCCACATACTGGAATCGGCCGCCCGCCAGTTTCTGGAAGGCGATGTCCAGCATTGGTGGCATGCGGAGACCGGGCTGGGAGTCCGCAGCCGCTGCTCGGATGATTTGCTGTGGTTGCCTTACGTCGCCGCGCACTACGTCAAAGTCACAGGCGATCCGTCCGTGCTGGATGAAGTTGTGCCATTCATCGAAGGCCCGCCGCTTGGCGAGCATGAACAGGAGCGGGTGTTCGTGCCCTCGATCTCCCAGCAATCGGCGCCGCTGTGGGAACATTGCCGGCGGGCTGTGGATCGAGCATCGCGCGTGGGCGCGCATGGGCTTCCATTGTTCGGCAGCGGGGATTGGAACGATGGACTGAACCACGTGGGCCCCGAAGGCCGGGGCGAGAGTACCTGGCTGGCATGGTTCTTATGCACAGTGCTGGATGCCATGGCCAAGCTCGCCGATACGCGTGCGCGTGAGTTAGCGGATCAATGGCGGCGGCAAAGGGCGGCGCTGGCAAGCGCGATGGAAAGCAGCGCGTGGGATGGTGAATGGTATCTGCGCGGATTCTTTGACGACGGCTCTCTGCTGGGGGCGCACGCCAATCCTGAAGCTCGCATCGACTCCTTGCCGCAATCCTGGGCAGTCCTTTCCGGAGTAGCCGATCCTGTACGCGCCCGTACCGCTCTCGAAGCTGCCGATCGGAATTTAGTGCGTGAGGCGCAACGGTTGGTGTTGCTGTTCACGCCGCCGTTCGAACATTCGAAGCCGCACCCTGGCTACATCATGGGATATCCTCCGGGCATTCGAGAGAACGGTGGGCAATACACGCACGGCTCGTTGTGGTTGGCCGCTGCCTGGGCCCGCTTGAGTGAAGGATCGCGCGCGGTGCGCCTCCTAAATCTGATGAATCCGATCGAGCGCTGCCGCGATTTGGAATCCGTCGACCGCTATCGCGGTGAGCCGTATGTTGCAGCAGCCGATGTGTACTCGGCGTCCGGAAAAGAGGGCCAGTGCGGATGGACCTGGTATACCGGCTCCGCCAGCTGGATGTACCGGATCTGGATCGAGGATATTCTTGGATTTCAGCTGCGCGGAAACCGGCTGACCATCCGCCCGGCGGTGCCGCCGGAATGGACCAATTTCACCATCCTGTACCGGGCCGGATCCGCTACGTATCGGATTTCAGTGGAGCAGGCCGAGATGCTGCCTTCATTGGTGGGCGCTTTGGCCGGGCCGGTCGTGGAATTGGATGGCAAGGTCATCGACGGCGATTCGTTCGAATTGGCCCTAGATGGACGCACCCACGACGTTCGGGTACGGATTCCGCCGAAGACCGGACAATTCAAGGAACTGATGTCGGCGGTACACAGTTCCGAATCCACGCGCACGCCGGCGGAAAGTATCCGATAAGATCGCGGAAGGAAAAAGTATGCGGGGAGTCGACTGCGCGATCTCCCCGCGAGACTGCTTGCTAGCGGGTGTAGGAATTGGCTGGAAACTGATCGATATGCGCAGTGCGGACTTGTCCGGTGGAGAAATTCACCGAACAGTTGAAGCGGTACATATCCGCACGGCCAAAGCGGCGACGAACCGATAAATCGCCTAGCACCCAGTCGTTTCGGCCCGGATTGTTGTCCATGGAAAGGCGTCCCATCTGGACGACTTGACCGCGGAAGCGGGTGTTCGCCTGAGCTGCTATAGAATCCTGGCAGACGCGCATAGCCTGTTCCGCGGTAAACCTGTTTCCGCCGCGATCTCGGAACGGAGGAGGAGGCGGACCGCCTTGATCGCGATAAGGTTGATCGCCACGCCGGTCTTGCGTTACCGGTCCGCGATCGTTACCCCAAAAGAGATCGAAGGTGTAGCCTTCCGAACCGCCTTGCGGATCGGCAATCTGCACAACCGCTGTCCCGCCGTTACGAGGATCCCGCACTAAACTTTGGTTGCCTCGGCCGTCTACTCCAGCGAAGCGAAAATTCGCGGGGTTGGCAGGCAGCGGACTAGTGCATTCAAAGCGCCTCCACTGCGGCGTCTGTCCATTCGTGTCACGGAGCGTAGCAGTGTCACCCCGAACTTCGACCTGAGCGCCCCCATCCACTACGACTTCAATGGTGCACTTGCCGTAATCCGGACCACCGCCGCCTACCATGTTTGCTCTGCGCTGAAAGCCTTGCTGAGCAAAAGCTGACCCGGCCACAGCGACGAATGCTCCCACCGCTATTAGTTTTCGTTTCATTGATTTCTCCTAACCCGGTTTGAGCACTTCCATTGCCACAATCAAATCCTTTGAAAAAGCCCAGTTAGACCTGCCCGTTCGGCTGGCAAGGAGTTAATTACCGATCTTTACTGACCGTCCGCCTCCATATAGTCACTGCTGCGGCGCCTGGAGGACGAGGACAGGAACTGGATACCTACGTAAGCGATCCAACCTGGCTGTCCGTTTGTCGGGGTGGCGGGAACTACGCTGTGTCCCGCCATGCCGATGAGCCGGAACCTTCCTTCTGGCGTGATGGGAACACGCTCGCCTACACCGAGCGTGGTTTCGCGCAGGGCAGGCTTCAAGTCGGTTCCACCAACTTCCTTTTGATCGCTGAACTCCGCGTAGAGCTCAGTATTTTTCCGAAACTCGTGCCCCACTACGACGCCGCGTATCCAGGAGCGCGGGACGTCTTTATTAGTGAACCAGTAGCCCAGCTCTCCGCTAAGACGGATCGGGCCAAGGATGGCGCTTCCCTCTACGGGAAGCAGAAATTGGGGACCGGGATCGACAATACCGCGATCCACAGAACGAGTGGGATTGTTCAACAGCAGCTGAGGGTAGACGGATAGACCGAAGGTGGATTCGCGCTCACCGGGAGGCTTTACACCTTCCGACTTCGGATGGTGCGCATAAAAGCGCCACTTCACTCCCAACAGCGAATTTCCAGGACCCGCCGCGACGTGTGCATCATCGCCGCGCGTCTCCGCGACGCTCAGCGGCATCTCGAACTTAAGCTGAACGCGGTGCCCCACGCCGTAGTTCAGGTCGATGTTCGGAACCTCATACGAGCCGGAAAAGGGATTTCGATTCCCTATCAGTCCGACGTTGATCTCCCAATTTCTGTTTCCCGGCGTGTCGGGATCATCGGACCGAAATGGAGGACCTCCTTGCGCGAACACGACGCTTCCCCATAGCACGAGTACTACTAGTACGAACAGGCAGAATCGAAGAATTAAACGGGCCATATATGAGATGCTTGTTGCACCTCGCAGGCCAAAGCTCTGAATTCAGTGAAACGGGAACCACGCAACGGAATCTATTCGATGAGACCCGGGAGCTGGCTATTAGGCGGGTGCACCGCCGAGAACTGAAGGCGGGTATCACGCGGAGGGAGCTGGCTTCCCGGATTTCCTTCCAACGCAGCAAGATTTAGCCCAAAGCCTAAAACGGGGATCGGCTGTCGCGATCTATGAAGAGGGAGGACTAAATCTACGGCTCAAAATCCGCGTCTTCAGGCCATCATCAAGCTTCTCAAGCCGCACTCCAAAGCTCTTGCGTTTGGACTCACCGCCGCCATCGGAGAAGGCGTTGCCGATCTACTATCGCCGTGGCCGTTGAAGATTGTCCTCGATAACCTCCTGAAAGACAAACCTCCTGCGGGTTGGGTGAATCACGTCATTGAACTGTTTGGGGAAAACAAGCAGGCGATCTTGCTGTTCGCGGCGGTCACCGCGCTGGTTGTAGGGATCGTCGGGGCGGTGTGCTCGTACATCGAGAAGTACTACACCTCGACTGTCGGGCAATGGGTGATGCATGATCTCCGCTCAACCTTGTACTCCCGCATCCAGCGACTGTCTCTCGCATATCACAACCATGCTCAAACCGGAGATCTGATCAGCCGCGTCACCAGCGACATCGACTCGGTGCAAAGTTTCATCACAGGCGGACTGCTCAGCGCCCTGATCAATACGCTGACGTTGGCCGGTATGATCGGCGTCATGTTCTACATGAACTGGCGCTTCACGCTGATCGCACTATCCGTCGCTCCCTTGCTCTTTCTGGTGGTATTCCGTTATACCCGGCTGATCAAGAAGTCCTCCCGGGAGGTTAGAAAGAAGGAAGGACAGGTAGTCTCCGTCATTCAGGAGGTTCTTACTTCGATTCGCGTAGTCAAGGCATTCGCCCGCGAGGATTACGAACAAAAACGCTTGGAAGATGAAAGCCTGGAGAGCGTCGAGTTATCGCTTCGTGCGCGCAGCCTGAAGGCGAAGCTGTCTCCCATGGTCGAGATCATTGTCGCCATGGGAACTAGCCTGGTGTTGTTTTTCGGTGCACGCATGGTGCTGGCAGGTTCGCTGGCGCCTGGATCCATGATCGTCTTCATCTGGTATTTGGGGAAGATGTACAAGCCCATGCAGGAGCTGTCGAAGATGACCGACGCATACTCGAAGGCTGCGGTGGGATATGAGCGGATCCGGGAAGTTCTGGAGACGGATACCGACCTGAAGGATCTTCCGGGAGCGCGCCCGGCTCCGCATTTCAAGGGGGAAATCGAATTTGAAAATGTGACATTCAGCTACGAAGAAGAGCGGCCCATTCTTAAGGACGTTAGCTTTCGCATCGAAGCCGGTCAGGTGGCCGCTGTGGTGGGACGTACCGGCGCCGGCAAAAGCTCCATTGTCGGATTGATTCCACGGTTCTACGATCCGGCCTCGGGCGTCGTCAAAATCGACGGTGTGGATATCCGCCAATATACCCAGAAATCGATTCGCGAGCAGGTGAGTTTCGTGTTGCAGGAAACGCTGCTATTTCATGCTCCCGTTTGGAAAAACATCGCCTACGGCAGGCCGAACGCCACCAGATCAGAGATTCTCAGAGCGGCGGAACAAGCGAATGCGGCTGAGTTCATCGACAAGATGCCGGAGCATTACGACACGATGGTGGGAGAACGCGGCGTCACACTCTCCGGAGGGCAGCGACAGCGGATCGCGATTGCTCGCGCTATGATTCGCAACACCCCGATTCTGATCCTGGACGAGCCTGGCACGGGGCTGGATGCGGAATCCGAGAATCTGGTTTTCGAGGCTCTGGAACGCCTGATGAAGGGCAAGACTTCGATCGTAATCGCTCACCGGTTAGCCACGATCCAAAGTTCCGATGTCATCTTCGTGATCGACGATGGCATGATCACTCAGACCGGCAAGCATGACGACCTATTGAAAACCGAAGGCCTGTACGCCGAGCTCTTTAAGCTTCAGTCGATTCCAGAAGACGCCTTACAGAGCTCGTAGCGCAGCGATGCGGCCTTCCACAGTCCGCGCGAATCCTTCGACCTCTTCGGGCGAATAACCCGCGCCGCGGAATGCATCGCGGATCTGCTGCGGGCTAAGGCCGCCAAGAAGATCGCCCATCCATTTCGCATCCGCACGCGGAACATTGTGCCCGAGGGATCGCAAGCTAAGCCGCATGAAATAGCGGGGCGGATTGAAGACCAGCCAGAACGTGGGGCGTCCCGGAGTCGCAAAGTTGACTTTCTTCGACGTGATCTTGGTGATGAAATGGGAATGGTCGTAGGCCCTGAGGTTCCCGCGCGCCTTGTTCAGGTTCAACACAACACCGGTAGTCCCGAAGGAAGCACCCACGTCGTGAACAGCATACACTCGCTCTTTGTCGGCGTTTTGATAGATACCGTTGTTGACGTCTTTCAGATCCCAGTTATTGATAACCGCCATTAGCACGCGTAGCCCGTTGTATTCTCGAGTCCCGAGAAATGGGGCATGCTTCCAGGGCCACACGCCGCCCTTCGCTCCGTCCGGCAGCTCGCGCTTTAGACGTGCGTTGTGAACCGTTCCCCCAGGCCCCACTAATTTCTGTCCGCGGTGCAGATGCGTCGGCAGTTCGGTGATGCGCAGGGTCGGCAGAAAGTAATCTTCATCGGCGAAATAGCCCGCGGCCCACAGGAATCGCGTAGCTGCCGTCTCTGGCTTAGCTTCAGCCCCAAGCTTGACCTTCCACTTAACGCCGTCATCATCCTTCACCACGAACTTCGTAGCGGTTCCATCCAGATCCTCCTTAATGAAGGTGAACGTGGTGGATTTGGGGGCGTGCGCCTGACCTCCCGCGCCGTTTAATAGGTCCCGTGACGCAATATCGGTAGGCTGACGCCATAGCATGGCTGTCCCGGCAGTTTCTGCAGTTACCGACGCCGGGGCGTCGTTATTCGCGGGTTTACCTGCGGAATAGCAGGCCGGTACAGACGCTACCAAAATCGTAAGTATCTGTAATTTCTTTGAGATGCCAGTTTGAAATTCCACCTGTCTGTCGAAAGTCATAGTGGCCATGTCATTGCAACAGCAAGTATGGTGCCAAGCATTAGGGAAACCTCTATGAAACTCCTTGTACAACCGGGTGAGGGCGTCGCGCCGCTGGTGAAGGGGTTGGACGCCGCCAAGAAGACCATTGATATTCTGATTTTTCGCTTCGACCACAAAGAAGTCGAGCGCGCTCTGGTCAACGCGGTAACGCGAGGCGTGCGCGTTCGTGCGCTGATCGCATATACGAATCGAGGCGGGGAAAAGAGTTTACGGGCGCTGGAATTGCGGTTGCTCGCCGCGGGAGTTACCGTGGCGCGGACCGCCGACGATCTCATGCGCTATCACGGCAAGATGATCGTGATTGACGGCCGTGAACTTCATCTTCTCGCGTTCAACTTCACGTACCAGGACATCGATCGGAGCCGCAGTTTCGCCATTATCACCAGAGATCGCAAGCTGGTGCAGGAAGCCGTGAAGTTATTCGAGGCGGATACCCAGCGGCAGCCGTATGCGGCAGGAGCTAACACTTTCGTCGTCAGCCCGCTCAATGCACGCGAACGCCTGGGTGCATTCATCGCAGCGGCGAAAAAAGATTTAGTGATTTACGACCCGAATCTTAGCGACCGCGAAATGCTGAAGCTGCTGGATGCCCGGATCAAGGCTGGCGTGACGGTGCGCCTCATTGGCAAGACCAAGCGCAGCGCCAAGGTCTCCGCCCGTAAGCTCGTCAAGATGCGCCTGCATACGCGCACCATGGTTCGCGACGGAACGCATGTGTTTATGGGCAGCCAGAGTCTGCGTGAAGCTGAGTTGGACCGGCGCCGGGAAATTGGCATTATAATCGCCGACTCGAAGATCGCGGAAGTCATCACAAAAACTTTTAACGAGGACTGGGAGCGCACGGGGGCGAAGGCCACCGCAGAAATCAAGGACGCGAAGGACGCGTCAGCGCCTACTGAGAAGATCGCAAAAAGGGTTGCTAAGGCGATGACAAAAGAGTTGCCCGCCGTCGGGCCGGTGGTCGAAATCATGATCAAAGAACTGGCCGGCGAGGGTGTTGAGATGGATCTCAATTCGGACAAACTTCAGGATTCAGTCAAAGATGCGGTGAAAAATGCCGTAAAGGAAGCTGTGCGCGAAGTGTTTGAAGATGCCGAGCCGCAGGAAGTTTCCAAAGAATAATCGGGAAGTTGACGACTTACTATGATCACCAAAAGCTTGATTGTTTTCGCAACCGGAGTAATCGCATTCGCCCAAGCCGACTCGCAAGTGCCCGTGCCAGCCGGTGAAACTCTGACCGCAGGCATCGTAACTCCGACGCCATCCTACACGCCGATTACGGCGGGGCAGCGTTTTCGCTGGATCGTAAACGGGACACTGGGTGCGCCGAATCTCGCCGCCGGTGCTGTTCTGGCCGCGCTTGGTACTGCTGGGAATTCCCCAGAGGAATACGGACCACACTGGGATGGCTTTGGAAAGCGCTATGGTCTGCGGCTTTCGGTGAGTGCCACAAGCGGAGTGCTGGAAGCAGGCCTCGGCAGCATGTGGGGAGAAGATCCGCGCTACTTCCGTACTACCGGCGGACAACCCTTCAAAACTCGTCTGGGACATGTCGCGAAAATGACATTCTTATCCACCAATCGGAATGGCGACACGATGCCGGCGTATGCGCGCTACATTGCGATTCCCAGCAGCCAGTTCATTTCCAACACGTGGCGACCCGATAGCCAAGCCACGGTCAGTGAGGCTCTGGGGCGTATTCCCTTGAGTTTCTTGTCAAGCTTTACCAGTCGCGCATTCTCCGAATTCTGGCCGGATCTGAAGGGGCGCCTTACCCGAAACAAGAACTAGGAACTACCGATCGTCCCTCCGGCCCCAACTCAACACTACGCCCCGGGTTCGGCTAAGCGGATCAAACTGCGGGATCACTTGCGGCCGCAGCTGGCTGAGTTTCGAGGGTGGGCGGCGGTGGATCGAATGATCCACGTGGGTCTGGAAAACATACCGGCCGATAAACCATCCGATGGCGCTGCCAGCGACGATGTCAGAGGCGAAGTGTTGCTGCCCGCTAAGTCGCGAAATACTCACCAGCGAAGCCAGTCCATAGGCTGTGATCGGGTAGAGAATGTTCTTGTTGTATTCGTGCGCGACCACGGAGGCCAAGGCCCAAGCTGCAGCAGAGTGTCCGGAGGGAAATGAGTCGCCGCCAGTAAAGAAGCTTCCTTTGCCGTCGTCCTCTAGAGGTCGTGGGCGTTGCGTAATGCTCTTGAGAACAGTCACTACGATTACACTGTCTAAAGCTGCTTCTCCCCCCAGAATCCCGGTCTCTCGAGCCTTGGGGTTATGAGCGATGGCCCCGCCGATGTACAGCCCTGCCGTGATCGGAATGACGGTATACACCGCGCCGATGTTCGATACATCCTTGCTGATGGCCACCTGATCCACTGTGTTGGGCAATTGCATCGCGATGTGACGATCGGCCGCAATCAGTGCTCCCGTCGTAGCGCCGACCACAATCCATGGAATCGCGTCCTGGCGATTCATGTGGAATGGGCTGGTCCAGATATCCTTCTGGTCCATCAGGATGTTCCGCACCAGCTTCGTGACCAGAGGTTTGAAGCTCTCTGTGTCTTCTGAATAGAGAACGCGGTCCCGAGAATCTTCGTCGTTTACCGGCGCCGCGGCGGGCGCAGCAGGCTCCGCTTGGCCCCAGACATTTCCCGACGCACATGCCAAAAGCAGGATCGGGAATACCTTCATCGATCCAAACGCTCCTCCACGCGAAGGGCGTCTAGGGCGCCGCTCGGGCCCAAGACGACGAACGTGTAGAAATGATCAGGCTCCACCATCAGATTGGAGAGTCGCGGCGAAACAGGCTGTTTAGCCGGACGAATTTCAAAGGTTCCGGGATCCACATCTTTGAAGTCGGTCGATGCTCCGGCCTGCACGGTGCCGATCTTCTTTGCGACGCCGGATTCGTGCAGATCCAAATGGTCGACACCGAATGTGGCATTGATCAGGCGGACCTTGGCCTTGCCCGGTTTAGGCGCTGAGAGATCGTCGCTAATCTCCACCAGCGACAATCTGTTTTTCCCGGGCATGGCGACATAGGTATAGCTACGCCCTGCAAACAACTCATCGTGGACGGAGGCGATGTTTTCCGTGCCGTTCTCGTCGCGTAGGCGAAATTGAGTAGCCTGCGAAGGAATCTCGACATACGGAGTAATCACCCTGTAGGCGATTCCTGAAAATAGGCGGGCATCGCCCGCCCATAGCTCCCGTTTGGTCTCAGTCGGATCGGCGTTGAGGAATCGCACCAGTGCCTTATCTTTGCGGGCTGCCGCTTTCCCAGCGGGCGCTTCGGACGCCTGTCCGTCGGAGGTCTTGGTTTCTAGGGGACTAGAGGATTTACGATCACAGCCTGCTGTCCACAACATAGTGGCGGCTATGGCCGCGGCGAGAAGACGCATTTGGGGCTCCCGCCAGTAAGAGAGCGGCAGCCCCGTATGTGTTTCAAATGGTGTGGTTACTGCGCTGCGCCCACAACCTTAGGCTCGGATGAGACCGCTGCATTGAGGGTAGCGGGCTTGTAATCCAGCACGTAATGTTGGATCGCGCGCTCAAACATGCTCATTCCGTTTGATTTCGCTTCAGCGAGCGCCTTCTTGTTGTCCCAGGAATCGTGCGAAATGCGGTAGACCGCGACGACCATGCCGGTGCGGTCCGCTCCGCGCTTGCAGTGGACGAAAACGGGACCCTGGTCAGGATCGTTGAAGATCTTCTGCACAGCCGCTACCAGGTTTTCCTTGGGCTCGGACAGTCCATGCATAGGAATGCTGACATAGTGCATTCCCAAGTCGGTCACTACCTTCTGCTCGTCGGCCTGGGAGTGCTCGCCGATCTCGCGCAGGTCGATCACGGTTTTAATCCCCTTGGCCGCCAACTCTTTGAAGCCTTCATCGGTTGGCTGAGCGCCGCGATAAACTTTATCGTCTACCTTTTGGAAGTTCGGGAGGTTGTGGTTTTCGGAACCCGCAAAAGCCGAAACCACGGTGAAAGTCGCGGCTACGCACAGCATACCCGCTCGCTGGGTGAAGTTTCTTGTGGATCGCATGTTTTTAGCCCTTCCTTTTAGCTGTGATACAGTCATCCGATCCACCCGGTTAGGATTCTGCCCACTTCTTCTGCTCGCACTTGTTAGATGGGCTCAGCTGCAAACAAGTTGCAGAATAAATCCATTTATAATCATAGAGTTAGGTGGATTACGAGCTTACCATCCCTAATCCTCGGCCTCAAAGAAAGACCGAGGAATTTCTGATTGCCGAACAATGCTAGATCTGATGACTACCTCGCTGACGGACAGCGGCGAATCCGTTACGTTCGAGAATGCGGCATACTTCCAAGCCCGAAAGAACTCGGAGCTTACCCAACCGGCACCTCGAGCTGAGTTACGAAGACCTCATGATGAAAGCGCCGAGTTACTTCAGAGGGTGAGGCCGTTTCGAAAAACAAAGTGAGCGCTTCAATCAGGTTAGCTCGAGCCTCCTCAATGGAGGCACCTTGGCTGGCAATATCGAGCTCCGGGCAAAGAGCCACGAAGCCGTCAGCCTCACGTTCGATGATCGCGGTAACGCGCTGGGCAGGCTTCATAGTCCGAGTCTACACCGCCTGCCGACCGGAAGCTCTATTGGCCGGCTTCGAGCTTCAACACCGCTCCGAACGTTTCATCGGTCAGCAAGTAGATGAATCCGTCGGGGCCGACTCGAGTGTCGCGAAAGCGCTGATTCAGCTCGGTCAACATCCGCTCCTGGCTGGTCGGATTGCCTTGGGTGTCGAATGTCGCGCGCAGCACCGATTTCGTCATGGTGCCCATGATCAGATTGCCCTTCCATTGCGGAAATTTCTCCCCGTT
>Ga0157372_10005957_pt1 | contig 12961 bp, 11 predicted proteins | sample C55metaG_FD_115307 | JGI IMG/M metagenome (GOLD analysis project Ga0157372, IMG submission 115307) | Corn rhizosphere microbial communities from Kellogg Biological Station, Michigan, USA - C5-5 metaG | ecosystem: Host-associated > Plants > Roots > Rhizosphere > Soil | place: USA: Michigan... | reverse complement strand
GCTGTATCATAAATGAAAGTGTCTCCCGCATCTATCTCAACAACATCATGAATTAAAACCATTTTCAGCACTTTTAAAACATCAATCGGACCATTAGAATGACCGGCCAGAACAATTGTCATCATAGCTAAGTGCCAGCTGTGTTCAGCATCATTCTCATTCCTGTCGCTATTAAACAATTTGGTCTTACGCTGAATATATTTGACTTTGTCAATTTCTTTGATAAAGTTGATTTGTTGTATCAGATAATCTGGCTGCATTTTAGTCATCGTTTATAAATGCTGATTGTAAATTAATTACAGCAATCCTATTTCCTTAATATTTGCCGCAGATGTTATAATGAGTAATTGAAGGGCATTAATATCAAACAGGAACAAACTTACATTTTAAAGCCTATCCTTTAGCAGTATTTATATTCGATAAACGCTAAAGATAAGGTTTAGACTATCAGTTATTTTCAGATTTCATATCCAAGCCATTCTGCAGAGCTTTTTCGAATCTCGCTGCAGCAATTGCAACTACAATAGAAACGAAAGTAGTAACGATACAAATTGCAAGAAACCCTGCTGGATCGTCCTTTTTATCATGGAAGATTCTTATGTATAATCCTGCTCCCACAATTAAAATACTTAATACGATTGCAGAATACTTTATGCTGCTTAAAGCTCCAACAGATTCGGACGAAAACACTTTGTTTTGGCCTATGTATCCGAAAAATTTAAAGGCCTTATATAAGGCAATAAAAAAGGCTATCGAAGTGGCATAACCATACAAGATGAACGGGTCCGAGTAAATGCCGAAAAGGTCTAAGTTAGTGGCTCTTCCTTCGGACAAGGGAACCCTAATCATAACGACAAGCACTATAACGCCGATCAGTACAATGACTGCCTGAAGAAATATTATTAAAGTTCTTTTCATAATGATTCTTTGAATTTTTACCAGTTTAGCTTGTGTTAATCTATTTATTCTTTTTAATGTTGAACCAATAATGTTCTACTCCCTGATAGTTAAAAGTCTCAATAATCTTAAATCCCACTTTTTCTAAAACTCTCTTTGATGAGTTATTTCTAACGTCAGCAATTGCAAATACTTCTTTTAGATTTAACTGACCGAATGCATATGATAATGTAGCATAAGCGGTTTCAGTAGCATAACCTTTTCCCCAATATTTTTTAATAAATCTGTAACCCAGATCATAATAGTGAGTATGATTATTAGTTTCCTCTGTTATTAATTTTAAACCCGACCAACCCACAAACTCATTAGTTTCTTTTTCTATTACAGCCCATCGGCCTATTCCATTAGTAACGTATTGCTTTCTAATAAATTGAACTGTATCTATTGCTTCTTCCAGTGTACTGATAGGATTGTTTCCAAGAAAGGCACGAACTTCAGGATCGGAATCTAAAAGATAAAGACCTTGCTTGTCTTGTGGAAGTATTTCTCTCAATATTAGTCTGTCTGTTTCTGCGAAAATTCTCATTGGCACATCTATAAGACTGGAAATTCTATACATTCAATTTCTCTAAATATAGCACGAGCACAAAGCTTAGTTAAATGTAGGAAACTTTGAGAACAAAAAGTTAGAGGAGGCGGATTTAGGAATTCTATAATTAAACAAAGGATACCGTAATCCCAGATACGTTTAGGAATTAGCCTTGGAAGCAAGAAGGTATAATCAATTTAGCGGGCTGAGGAAATAAAAGCAACAAGTAAAAGAAAAAATTCACTAACAACAAGAATTATCAGAAAACGGGATTCAGTAGACTTTGAACGTCATCATTCGTTCGTGTTTAAGTTATTTATTTTAGTGGCTAACCACTAACACCCTTTCATTTTTACTTAACCGCCCTGGCGGCTAAGTAAAAAATATAGGTTTCTCAAGCCAATTAAATTTATCTGATCTACAGCATTATTGGCCGAAAATTTAATTTTATCTGAGCTACTTATCATACCTCTGTTTCAACAGATCCATTCGGCATTTCCCTGGCTCTTTTCCCTCCCTTCAAATACCTCAGGATGACGGCGAAACAAGTAAGCGCGTCATTCTAAGTGACCAACCTGAAGAAGAAAAATATAGAGATGACATTGGTTACGTGCAGGTTAACCCACCTGTCATCCCGACGATAGGAGGGAACTTAAAGCTCCCAACCTGTCAAGCTTTCAAGGATTTATTGAGATGTTTATTTGTTTTCAAGAGGTCTCAATGCTACTTCGTGGTCTCCTCCCGTCGAGATGACAAAATGCCCAACCTGCAAGTTGTTTATAATCAACGACTAATAACAATGTCATTATAAGCCCTTGCGGCGAAGAATCTGTTGAGATGGAAGGGTCAATGATTATGATCACTTAGCAGATTTAGCTTTAAGGAAGCGATTAACTTCCAGCCAGTACATAAAGGCGTCGAACCAACGGTTACTGGTTTTGTCGGGATTGCCAAGACCGAACCCGTGACCACCGTTCTGGTAAAGGTGAAACTCTACAGGAATACCTGCTTTGAACCAGGAATCAACCACGCCAAACTGGCCACGGAAAAGAAAATCATCTGTTGCGATAACATTAAACATGGGCGGAGCATTTTTCGGTACCTGGACCGGTCCCATGCCTCCATAGATTGGACCGATGAAAGCTAGTTTCATGGTTTTGGAATTTAGTGTAGAATGCATTGTAAGGCCAGCACCAGCGGAAAAGCCGATCATCCCTATTCTGCCGGTGTCAACACCCCACTCTTTAGCACGCTTCACGATCATAGCGTATGCAGCCTCGGCGTCTGCTAATTGATTAGACAGATCGGGTTGCGCTGGTCTTGCCGGGGTTACTCCAGAAGAAGTGTTAGAAGTGGCTGGTGCAGGGCTTGGGCCGCTCATCGATTTTTTAAAATCTTCAAGTGATGGCGGAGTAGGTTGAAGCCTGTATTTGAGTACAAAAGCTGCGATTCCTTTGTCTGCAAGTGCTTTCGCTACTTCCCATCCTTCGTTGTCTAAAGAAAGCCATCTGAAACCTCCCCCTGGCGCTACGATTACCGCAGTACCATTTGCTTTGCCTTTTGCAGGAAGAAAAGGAGTTAAAGTCGCTTTAGTAATATTTCTTGCCATAGGGTCGCCCCACTGACGGAACCAGGTTTCGGATGCAGGCTGATTATCGACTCCTCCAGTGTTAAGTGGAATAGCATTGGGTTCAGCAGGAGCATCGAGTGGATAAATAGTACCGTCCTGAGCCATTGCTGACACGGAAAATGCTATTAAAATAGCTGCAATGCATTTTTTAGAAAAATTCATCGGATGATAATTCATGGGTTATAAGTTAGTTTGTGATATTATTTTACTAAATTTTTAAAAGCTGATCCAAAAATTAAATAACCAGTATTTCCTGCGATAGTACCCTCATTTTGTCCCCAGAAAAACGGCCAGTCATCGTAATTTTCAAAGTGATCTGGCTTCCTGAATAGAACACCCGGAGCAACATTACCCGGAATAAATGAGAAATCTGCCCTGTTATTTCCGTAAAAGACCGCTTTAGGGCGAGTAGCGCCAACTGTGGCAACAAATGAATAATTGTGATAAGGGTGACAGCCAAATAACCAGTTGGTAACTTTATAAGCATGGCTATCGTCAATGATTTCAGGGAAATACTTGTTGGCAAAACAAATAGTAGTTCCAAAATTTGTAATGGCTCCGTTGCCAGCCCAGTTGCCTAACCCTATAGGCACTCCGTAGGGATTATCTTTTTCAAGTTTGTCAATATACTCTTTAAATTTTACCACATACGGCCGGAGCTTTTTCTTGTATGAAGCATCCATGTGCGGAATAGCGTCCAATGCGGTTAAAAGACCGAAATTAACATTACGATCGAGTGCTGGCCATAATAGTTGTTGAAATGTGTTAGCATACTGTTTTTCGCCGGTCGAAATGTACAATTGAAGGTTGGTGGCGATATCTGACCGCCCTCTCCTATTTAAGGTATCTGCAGGTCGTTTGGCAAGTAATTCCGTTGACTCTTTTAACAGTCTTTTTGATTGTTGCAAAGCTCTTGCTGAAAGATCATCGTTATAACCTTTAAGCGCACGGCTCGCCGCAGCGAACATTGCAGCAGCCTCAAGGTCGAGGCCAGGATTACGACTTGTAAACGCCCATAAGTCGTCCTTTACTCCGCTTGATCTTCCGTCACTGGCTACTTCATAAGGACCTAAATTGGGGTTATAAGGAAGTCCGTCCGTTAAAGACGCCGCGTCTCCAAGGTGGTGGTAATTATCCAGAACAGAGTTGGAAAGTGTTTGAGTCATGTGGCCTATAATTTCAGCCTGAGCTACTAAATTTAGTGTACCATGCTCAATAAACTGCAATACGTCTGGTATTCCATCCGGGCGGTGAAGATCTACATAACGTTGCTTCTGATCAACAAAAGTTTCATCGCGTAATGGTTTAAAATCTTCCCAGGTACGTACAAAATTTTGTACTACACTAATGTTCGCATTAGTCTCAATATCAAAATCGCCGGCATCGAAAAAACCACCTACGTTTAAACCCGGGATCGGGTCAAGCGCTTTATATTTTGTATCGGTTGTTGGCCCCTGACTATGAAGATCGAAGTGATCGGTATTTGGTGGAGCCTGACGATAACCCTCTTTAAAAGGTTCGCCATGCCATACCCTGTAGGCCTCGTTCACGAACATATGGTTCATATGAATCGGAACCCACACATCACTGGTGGCATCTGTGATCTTATCGTAGACGTTGTTTTGGATTAAAAAGTTATTGGTTTTGAAATTTCCATACTGAATATAATATATACCCGGCTCCTTAACTCCAGAGAAATCGAATTTTACATAGTGATATTTAAAATAGTCGCCCCAGGGAATAATTTTACCGCCAAATGCTTCGGTAGCATTACCATCAGGACCTATTTTAAATAATGACGCTTTTTCAAGCGGTTTGTCTTTCTTGTCAAGTTCTATCACAGCCACTTTTTTCTGTGAAGGAGTATAACCCACCTGCGAAAAACCAATATTCGGCTCTCTTACCCAGCCATCAATGGCGTTTGGCTCAACTATCCACGTTAAAACTTTGCCTGTTTTTCCAGCTGGAAGTTTGCTCCGGACTACATACCAGCCATTTTGCGCCAAAATACGCCCATCATAAAGCATCAGATCAGCATCAGTTGACGTGATCTTTACCAGGCGGGAAGGTTCATCGGGAGCAAGAAGGAAGGTACGTCCAGTTTCGAGAGTAAGTGGATCAATAAATTTCCCTGTCCCCCTGTCATCGGCAGTTTTATAACCCTTGTACTGCTTTGGCTTTTCACTGTTTGGTCGTGTAACAGTGTTGCTTACTACGTAACGTGGGAAACGATTGTAACGCCCGTCCATCAAATAAGCTTTATTCCAGTATTGTGAGGGTAAAAACTCAAGATTAAATCCGGCGTTACCTTCAAGCGCTTTAGGGACTGGCTTGTCAAGATAAACAGAAATCTCAACACCTTTACCTTTTGCAGTTACAAGCACCCGCGATTCAAAATCATAGTCTTTATACCTTAAAGTAGTCTCTATACTTTTTGATGCACGGTCTACCTTTCTGCCTGATACTTCAGGAACAAGATCCCACTGCTCGGGAGTATTTGAAAGTCTCACAGCACCGCCTTGCGCAGTTCTAACACCGTGATGGATCAATTCTATACCCGCGTTCTTTTCATCATTAAAACCTCCGGTAAAAAGGTTGTTGTACACAAGGACGTTTACGCCTTGTTTTTCAAAGTACTCAAGGTCATTAAGCTTCAAATCCTGAGCCGAAGCAAGATTGAATGAAGCTAATAGCACCACTATACCCGCTAAAAATTTCCGTTTCTTCATTTAAGATTTTAAAATAATTGATAGTTCTATCTAAGCTGTAAATGGGTAAAAGTAGACCAAAGAGGCTTTAAGGTTATAGCAATAAAATTCAAAAAGCGGGTATAAATGTTTAGTAACAGCTTTGATACGGTAGAAAGGAGGTGATATCAGCAGAGTATTACGAGAGAAGAAGAAAGGGAGTTTAAAAGTCAGTTATTAGGAGATTTGAACTGTGAAGAAAACAGAAGCTTTGGCTAGAAGTGTTAGGAGAAGGGAAAATATGTTGAGAATGGACAAATAATAGCTTGGCACGTTTCGTATAAATTCATTCTGCTTTTTATAGATTATTGTTTTCTATACTCCGTAACTAGTATTCCAACCTGAACTACTATAAGTCCTACTAGAGTTAAACAAACTCTTTGAGCATTTTTTGATTGTCTCACTCGATCATTGTAAAGAATAGACAAATTTCGCTCTGCCTTTTCTCTCAATACAAGAACACTTGTCTCGCCTTTTATTTCCCTTAGCAGCTGCCTATTTAAAGCCGCATTTTTTATTGGGGCAATGTCGATCTGCAATGAAGAAAGAAATAGTAAATAAATCAATAATCCAAGAGATATAAGTTGGCAAATTCTTTTAAAAGTCATATTCCATCATGATCTTTTATTTGGGCTATTTGATTTTCTGCATTTGAAGTCAGCATTAAGAAGAAACTCCAAATGAGTAATATAACTATCTTGTGGCTCGTCATATTTTAAACTTATTCATATGTTCCAGTGAATTATTTTTCTTCACGTAATACTCTTATCGCATTTTTATTATTCGGGTTTAATTCCAAAGATTTCCTGTAAGAGCCAGACCTGCTTCTTTCTTATTTAATTTCAATAAGCACTCACCTAAACTGTCCCAAGTATTAAAGCTACATGGGTATAGCTCAGTATTAAGTGTAAAGATTTTTAAGGCATCATCTATTTTATTCAAGTGCATTAAATTATATCCAAAACCATTTATACCATACTCACTAACATTGTAGCTTGATTTTAGTCCTTTGGCTTTCTCCCTCCTGATTAACCTAATGGTATTATCTATACTTACAGCAGTTGAATTAAATTCTGCAATCGAACGTAGATTCATCGTTCGCTCTTGCTCTGTATCCGCCCGACCAACTACCTATTGTCAGCCTCGGCTAATTTCTTAAAGTTCTGTGGGTAGAGGTCTCTAATGTTCTTATGGTTGATGGTCATAATGTTTTCCAGGGTGTATTTCAACCACTGGTAAGGGTTTACCTCATGCTTTTTGCAGATGGCAAAAAAGGAATAGAGCATACCGGCACGGGTAGCGGCATCATGAGAACCGGCAAAAAGATAATTCTTACGGCCTAATGCAATCGGACGAATAGCATTCTCGATAGCATTGTTATCAATATGCAGACTGCCATCATTGAGATACTCGCTCAGCTTATCCCAGCGTTCCATCGCATACCGCATAGCCTTTCCCATCTGGCTTTTAGGCAAAGTGCTTTTCACCTCGGCAAAGATCCATTTGCCCAGCTCGTTAATTACCGGAAGAGATTCTTTCAGGCGCAGCTGCTTGACCTGTTCAGCATTTAGATGCCCTTCTTTCGCTTTGCGTTCTACCTCATAAAGCTGCTGGATGAATGTCAGCGCTTTACCAGCCCTGATCTTGTCGTTCTCCAAAGCCCGCTCAAACTCTCTTCGGGCATGGGCCCAGCAGGCTACCGGTGTTACCTCTTTTCGTTGTCCTATTTTTTCATATACGCCATAGCCATCACTTTGAAGATAACCTTTAAAGTGGGTCAGCATATCGTTGGTAGCAACAGTTGCACGGGTGGGCTGATAGTCCATCAATACCAATCCGTCCAGAGGAGAATGATAAACCCAGTACCAACCCTTATGGGCGGCACCTTTCTTATCACTTTCCAGCACTTTGATACTGGTTTCATCGACCTGCAAATACCCTTTGGCTTTAATATCAAACCGGAGCTGCTGGTAAAGTGGGTCCAGCCGTTCCAGCCCCTGTTTTACCCAGCCTTCAATAGTGGAAGAGGCGATGGGGAGGTTCTCCCGGGCGAACCGCTGTTTCTGCCGGTACAGCGGTAAATGGTCCATGTACTTATCCGTTAGGATCATCGAGAGTAAGCCTGCTCCGGGAATGCCTTTGTCGATCACCCGTTCGGGAAGCTCTCCGGTTTTGATCCCTTCAAAGTCTTTCCCGTTTTTAGCGGCATACTTATAACGGATGTAACGGCGGATAAAGAAACGGGCAGGTTCGCATTCCAGTTCTTCAGTTACCTCTTTGCCGATGCATACCATCTCTGTTAAGTCTCCTTCAGGATGGATCTCGATTTCTTCCACCGGAAGATGATCAGGCAAAGCGGCACGGCCTTTATGGGCAGATTGTTTTTTACGGGTATAGGTGATCTGTTCCTTGATTTCCTCTTGCTGTTTTGCCTCTTCTTCTATGGGAGTTTCAAAGGGTAAAACGCCTTGTGCCGGATCGCCTTCGAAGCGTTCGCGCTTTTGCCCAAACTGCAGGCGTTCTAAAAGATCTACGCGGTGTTTGAGGTAGCTGTTTTCTTCCTGAAGGGAAGAGTTGATCTTTTCCTGTGTTTGTACGACCTTTTGTTCCTTCTTCAAAAGAGCGATCAACTCCTCTTTTGAGAGGTTTTCCAGTGCCGTATCCATGGCATGAAATTACTCAAAAAAGCACTTTTAGACAAGTGAAAAAGCACTTTTTTATCCTTGGTAGCGCCGTAATTGGCGGCTCTTTTGTACCTGTATCCCTTCAATCATCAGCACCAGGTCTGCCCAGCTTAACTCCTGTCTTTTAGGTATTGGAAAGCTGCCTTGCTCCAGGCGTTTGTAGTATAATACAAAGCCTCCGTGTTCCCAGTGTAGTAGTTTAATATGGGTACGCTGGCGGTTAAGAAAAATAAAAACCTCTCCACTGGTGGCATTTCTGTTAAGCCCGGTAACTACCAAACCGCAGAGCCCATCGAAGGATTTGCGCATATCGCAATGGCCCTGGTAAAGGAAGTACCGATGTGAGGAGTTCAGGCTGAACATTAGTACAATTGGATCAGCTTAGAAAGAACAGGAATATCAATAGCGCTGGTTTTTAGCCGCACTCCGTTGGGATAGATGACTTCAATGCTTTCTGCTACAGGTTTAATGGAAGGAGTAATGGCTACAAAATTCGCCCTTGGCGTCTCTTTACTTCGTTTAACCCAGTTAGCAAAAGTCGTCCGCTTTATTCCGATCTTTTCGCAGAATACTTTTTGGGTTAATCCGCTTTCTTTCCATTGCTGCACTAATTGACGCATTTGTTCTGCTTTTTTCATACAGCAAAGAAAACGTACATTTAGGTTTATGTAAAGATGGGGTTGGTGGGGTGCTTACACTGTTATCACAATTGTTTAATTTCTAAACCATTTCTTCATTATGCCGGTTGAGCCAGCTCATTCGTCTGTTCCCCCCGGATAGCTGACTCTTAGTGATAAACATTTTGAAATCGGTACCTATCTGAGATCTATAGGCCTAATAGAGTTAAAGGACATGTAGGAACAGAAAGAAGTTGCATGTTGCTAATGTTGAGGGTCGGTGATATGTGCATCTTCTTTAGAGAAATATTTAAAGTCTTGTTTGTGTTTGGAGTTGTACTTCGGCTAGTTCCTCCTACAGCCGGCTCGCGGCCTCGACTGTTTCTTCGGTCCGGTAAAAAGCACCCATTTTTCCTATATTCTCAATATATACGTCAGAGCTACTTGCTAACTTTTTTATTATACTAAATCGGTTTTTTACGAGGCTAAAACGCAAAAGCGCTCCAAGATTACTTGGTGGAATTTTGCAGTTGAGGCATACGTTAAAATAACGTTGTTGTATTTTGCTAATTGTCTGGTTTATAGTAGTGTGTTTTCGTTGTGGCGGAAATTGATATAGTGCTATCATTTTTTGGTAGGCCAATGATTTACGTCGTTGATGGGAGAAAAGTTTAAAAATATTTTACTAAATCGGTTTAATAATTATATTTGTTAATAATAAATGCTTTAGGCATGAGAATGGTCAGCATGTCGGTTTTTAGTTCCCTTCCCGTCTGCGGGAAACGGGGTAGCCGAATGAGAATTTCGAGTTCCATTGTGAAGGTATTTAACGATCAATTATAAAATAAACTAGCCAATGTTGTGTATTTAGAAGCTTCTAATTGCTTTAAAGCTTTCTGGCTATTTGTCTTTTTTTAGCAGATAATACCAATTATTCCAAAAAAACTTAAATGACTACATCTTATGAAAGAATTTTTTACTCTTCAGCTTTCACGATTGTTTTCCTTGTATTTACCTCTTTCACGTTTCTTGGCCCCGTTTGTATTGCTTTTAACTTTTGTTTCTGTAAAAGCACAGCCCGGATTAATAGACGACAATTTTTCTACGGGTGACACTTATAACTGGACGGCCACTACTTTAGGTTCTAGCAGTTCAATCCAAAGAGGTAAGCTGGTGGTAAATTACCCGCCTCCTGCGGGGGGTAAGTATCGGGCTGATTTGAAAAAGAATGGAGGCGTAGTATTTCATGCTGGTACTTATCCAATCATAGCCATAAAGATGAACAAGCCTCCACGTTGCAATTACTTCTTTGATACTAATCTAGGTTCATTTAACGGCACGAATAACAATGGTACTAAGATCGTGACGGAGAGTGGTAACGTTTATTACTGGGATCTTTCTTCAGGTAAACTTGGTAACACCGTCCTTTCAAAAACAGAGCCTACTACTTTATCTTCATTTCAGCTTAAGGTGGCTGATATAGTGCTTACCGATGAAGAGATCGCCTTAAATAAGACGAGTTACGAAGTAGAATGGGTGAAGAGTTTTACCTCTGTTGATGCCCTCCGTTCATTTCTGAACCCTTCAGGTTCTGGTAGTCCGGTGTTCGAATTTGATAGAGCCTTTTCTCATCCGGGCTTGCTTCATAATACCGACGATCTCAATAGAATGAAAGGTCTTGTAAACAGGAAAGTTACCCGCCCTTATCAAAGCTACCAAAAGCTTCTTGGTTCGGATAAAGCTTCAGCAACTTATCAGATCAAAGGCCCCTATAGTGCAATTACGAGAGATCAGACTTTAACGATAGATGGTGTTGCCGGTGGAGCCGTTAAAAATAATGTGGAAAGTGATTTCCTTGCGGCTTATTACAATGCACTGCAATACAATATAACAGGTAATCAGGCTTACGCCTTAAAGGCAATTCAAATAATCGATGCCTATTCAGCAAAAACTACTGCTGTTATTGGAGCAGACAAAGAGCTTAACGGGCTATACGGATTCATCCTTGCTAACGCAGCTGAAATAGTAAGATCTACGTATCCCGCCTGGTCCGGCGATAAGATACAACAATGCCAAAACATGCTTAAGTCTGTTTTTTACCCTGTTGTCCAAAACTTCCGACCATGTGGTCATGGTAATTGGGATATCATTTGCATGAAAGCCTTAATGGGCATTGCTATATTTTCCGATGACATCCCGATGTTCAATAAAGCTGTCAATTACTTCTACTATGGTGAGGGAAACGGTAGTATTAAAAATTATGTAGTTTCTGATGTAGGCCAGCTGCAGGAGAGTAATCGGGATCAGCCGCATACCATGCTCGCACTCGGCTCACTTGCTGAACTAGCCGAAATGGCTTTCAAACAGGGTGTGGACTTGTATTCTGCAAATAATAACGCTATACTTCGTGGTTATGAATATACGGCTAAATACAATCTAGGCTTTGATGTCCCCTATCAAACAAGCTACGATTATTGCGAAGAAAATTACCAGGATTATACGCCAACAGCTATATCAGACAAAGGAAGAGGCGAATTAAGGCCGGTGTTTGAAATTGCGTATAATCACTACTCGGTGCGGAAGGGATTAGCGATGCCGCAAACACTTTCTGTGTTAGGAGTGACAGGGCCTGAAGGAGCGCCCGCGGGTGCCGATAATCCAGGGTACGGCTCTCTTTTCTTTTATCTTAATTCTGAACCGGATTATACCTATCCGAATGTCGGACTGATAGACGAAAATTTTACTACTTCTGCAGGCTTATGGAAAACCGCAACTACCGGCTCGCTAGCATCCTTAGAGAATGGCGAATTAAAAGTTACCACAGTTATGCAATCCAATGGAAAGGCAAGAGCAGACATTCAGAGCGGGGTAACTGCACTTCATCCAGGGAATTACCCCATTCTGGCTATAAAAATAAAAAAGCCCGCCACTTGTAATTTCATATTCGATACTAATCTGGGCTCTTACGGTAACGGTGCTAATAAATGGACAGGAAAAGTTGGCGACGATATTTACTACTATGATCTCACTAAAACAGGTTTTGGTTCTGCAGGAACTATTATACCAGGTTCGGTACCAACTTCTTTTTCTGTGTTTCAATTCAAGGTCGCTGATATCGCTTCAGGAGAAAGTAGTTATACTGTAGACTGGATAAAAACAGTTAAGACTTTGGCTGACCTTGTTGCTTTGGATCCTAATACAGGTCTTGTAAATGATAATTTTACTTCATCTTCAGAAGGATGGACATCGGTAACAACAGGTGCAAATATCTCAGTAGATAATGGAAATCTGCGTGTGAAGGTGGCAAAACAAACCAATGGTTCTTACCGTGGAGATATCAGGAGAAGCTCAGGTGTCACGTTATATCCTGCAAACTATCCAATCGTCGCCGTAAAACTTAAAAAACCACAGGTTGCCAATATTACATTTGACACGAATTTGGGCTCCTTTGGCAATGGTAGTAACAAGTGGACAGGAAAAGTGGGTAATGATATCTATTATTATGATCTTACGAAATCAGTCTTTGGAACAGGAGCTGTGCTTACCAAGCCCACTGCATTTACCATCTTTCAATTTAAAGTAGCAGATATTACCTCGGGTGAATCGGATTACCAGGTAGATTGGGTAAAAACAGTGAAGACAGTTGCTGAGCTACAGCAGCTAATTGCTCCCGCTTATCAAAAAATTACTTTTGCACCTTTAGATTCCATTGCTGTCGATCAACCTGATTTTAGTCCTGCTGTTGCAAGTTCTGGCTTGCCAGTCACGTACACCAGTTCCGACTCTTCTGTTGCTAT
>Ga0157372_10005956_pt1 | contig 12962 bp, 10 predicted proteins | sample C55metaG_FD_115307 | JGI IMG/M metagenome (GOLD analysis project Ga0157372, IMG submission 115307) | Corn rhizosphere microbial communities from Kellogg Biological Station, Michigan, USA - C5-5 metaG | ecosystem: Host-associated > Plants > Roots > Rhizosphere > Soil | place: USA: Michigan... | reverse complement strand
ATAAATCGCGACAATATCTCCCTGGCGACGTGGCCCAATATGATAATTTAATTTTTTGCCGCTTACTTTTTCAAATGCATGAATGGCTTCCAAAACAGAAACTCCATTTCCGGTTCCTAAATTATATACTTCACACTGCTGCACATTTTTATTTTCAATCAAATGCTGCAGTGCAAGCGTGTGGGCATGAGCAATGTCGCAAACATGCACGTAATCTCGGATGCACGAGCCATCTCTTGTATCATAATTATCGCCATAAACCACGAGTTCTTTTATTTTTCCCACCGCAGTTTGAGTGATAGCCGGAACCAAATTTTCTGGTTTTCCTAAAGGCAATTCTCCTATCAAAGCAGAAGGATGAGCGCCAACAGGATTAAAATATCTTAATAAAATACTTTGCAGACCACCGGTTTTGGTAACATCTCTGGCAATTTCTTCGCCCATTTGTTTCGTCGCTCCATAAGGCGATTCAGCCGGTTTTATTGGTGATTCTTCTGTTACCGGAATTTTGTCCGGACTTCCATAAACGGTGCATGATGATGAAAAAATAAAATGAGGCACATTAAACTCTTTGGCACATTTCAACACATTGATGAGGGAAGATAAATTGTTTTCAAAATACATCAGTGGTTTATTTACCGATTCGCCCACGGCCTTGTAAGCAGCAAAATGGATGATACCTTTAATTCCAGTATTCTCCTGGAAAACTGCATATGTTTCGTCAAAATTGGTAAGGTTGGCTTTATAATTTTTTACGGCAACGCCGGTAATATCTTTGATCCCGTTGAGTAATGCTGTGGTGGATCTTGAATTATCATCTATGGAAATAGGATCGAATCCCTTTTCAATCAGATCAACAATTGTATGAGCGCCAATGTAGCCGCATCCACCGGTAACTAATATTTTATTCATGCTACAAAGTAAGAGAAAATTATTACAAAAAGAGGCGGTTATTTTAAATATTTCAGCTCAGCGAATGGATAATGAAATAAACAATTGCTGCAACGGCTGCACTTACAGGAACGGTAAGTATCCACGCCCAAATCAAATTGACAGTAACGCCCCAACGCACCGCTGACAAGCGTTTGGTGGCGCCAACTCCGACGATGGAGCCCGTGAGTGTGTGAGTAGTGCTGACAGGAATTCCAAAAAATATGGTGAGAAAAATGGTAAATGCGCCGGCAGTTTCTGCACAAAAACCTTCTAAAGGATTCACCTTGGTAATTCGTGTTCCCATCGTTTTTACAATGCGCCATCCTCCGGACATTGTTCCTAAAGCAATTGCAGAATAGCAGGCCAATGGAAGCCATTCCGGCATATGCATTTCTTCAATACTGATTGTGGTTCCATGAACGCTTTTATTATAGAACCAAATCGCAGTTAAGATCAATCCCATTGTTTTTTGAGAATCGCCCCCGCCATGAGCAAGACTAAGGGATGCAGATGAAAGCAATTGCAAGTGCCGGAACCATTTTTCTGCTTTTGCAGGCCGCGATTTCTTCGCAAGATTTACGGTGATAATGCTAATAAGAAATCCAAACAATAAACCAATCACCGGCGACAGGATCATAAAGATCAAGGCAATAAAGATAGGATGAGTATTTATTCCGGCTAATCCTCCTGCAGCAAGTGCAGCGCCTGCAAGGCCGCCAATAAGTGTGTGTGAAGAACTGGATGGAATTCCATAATACCAGGTCAGAATATTCCAACTGATTGCTGCAATGGTTGCTGCGATTATCGTTTTAAAATTGATAATATTTTCCGACATAATGTTCGCAATCGTGCCTGCTACTTTATGTTCACGAAAAATAAAAAACGCGATAAAATTAAATGCTGCTGCCCACAATACTGCCTGGAAAGGAGTGAGCACTTTTGTTGAAACGATGGTTGCTATTGAATTTGCGGCATCATGAAAACCGTTGATATAGTCAAATAAAAGTGCAAGAACAATAATGGTAATTAAAAAAACAAACATAATCGGCTTTTAAATAAAAGTGCTTTTAAAAAAAATGGCAGCACTAAGCATACTTAATAATAATGGATTCGATCACGTTTGCCGCGTCTTCACATTTATCAGTTACTATTTCCATCACCTGGTAGATCTCTCTTTTTTTAATGACTTCTTTTGCATCTGGCTCATGTTCAAAAAGTTGTTCAATGCTATAATCAAAGACATCGTCAGCCTGGTTTTCAATGCTGTTGATCGCCACCATCGCATCGGTTATTTTTCTGAGATTTTTCATGTCTCTTAGTTCGATAACCGCTTTGCGAACTTCAGAACAACTGTTCAGAATGAGGTCCGCCATTTTATGAAAGGTGTTATCGTTGGGGCTTACTTTATAAAAATTAATTTTTTTTGCAGCCGAATAAATATAATCGCAAATGTCATCGAGTGATGTGGCCAGGTAATGAATGTCTTCGCGATCAAAAGGGGTGATAAAATTGCGGCCCAATTCTGTGAAGATCTTATGAGTGTTGTCATCGTTTACATGCTCAAGATCTTCGATTTGCTTAATGAGAATTTCTCTTTTAGAAAAATCTGTTTCATGGACTTCTTCTTTCAGTTTTTCAGCCATTTGAACTACCGTTTCTGAAACACTTTCAAATAATTGGAAAAAAACTTTGTCCTTCGGAAGAAAAAATTTTAAAATAGAGTTGCCCATATTTGAGTTTGTGCAAAAATAGAATACATATTTTTTTAAAACGACTTTTTTTGCGGTTGGTAATGATTTCTTAACATAGGAAATGGGAATCCCTGAAATTATATTTCAAACAGTTATTATTTTTCTTCAAAACTTTTCAATTTTCTGAAGAATGAATTTTAAGCCATTGATTTTACAATGACTATTTTTGAAAATCTGAATGAATCACTAATGACTTTAAAATCTGTTTTCAGGCAAAATCAATTTTTCTTTTTTGGCTATTTTTTGCAGTTGCTGTTTGCTGCTTTTGTATGGATATTTTTTTCAAAACCAGATGGTTTTATTTTAATGAATCCCTATCATTCCAAATTTCTGAATGTTTTTTTTATCGGAATTACTTATCTCGGAGATGGAATCTTTTCGGTAGTCCTGTCGATCCTTTTATTTTTTTTCAATAAAAGATTTTTGAGCCTTATGGTGTTTTCGAGTTTCGCGATTTCCGGAATTCTTGCACAGGTTTTAAAATCATTTATTTCTGAAGCAAGGCCTGGATTATTTCTTGCACAGGCCAATTATCCTTATTTTATTGAGCATGTGACTTTGCATAATTTTCATTCGTTCCCATCCGGCCATTCTACCTCGATATTTGCGCTGGCAGCAATTCTAAGCTTTGCTGTTAAAAATAAAAACTATTCTTTACTTTTTTTATTGATCGCTTTGCTGGTTGGTTACAGCCGCATTTATCTGGGGCAACATTTCATTAGCGATGTGGCCGCCGGAAGCATCATTGGTGTGGTTATTTCTATCATCTGCTGGATATATTTTCAAAATTATTTTAGACGAATTTCTGTGAAAACGAAAACCGCAAACAATTGACAGATGCTCACCGGAATCCCTTTTTATTATCTTTTTAAAAAGCAACCGGTTTGGTATGGCGGATTAAAAAAATCTGCGGGACACAGGATCATTTATAATTTTCCCTTCAAATTTTTCCTTCAAAATTCTTATGCTTCGTTATCTTCTTCTTCTTCTTCATAATTTTCATGCTCACCCGGATTATAACCGGCTTTTAATTCTGCCAGTTTTTTCTTTCCATAGGCAAATCTGGTGATTAGCACAAATAAAACCGGTACTACAAAAATTGCAAGAGAAGTTGCTGCTAGCATTCCTCCAAACACAGTCCAACCAATTGTTTCACGCGACTGCGATGCAGCTCCTGTTGCAAATGCCAAAGGCAAAACCCCAAGAATAAAAGCGAATGAAGTCATCAGGATTGGCCTTAAACGCAAGCGTACTGCATGAATCGTTGCCCTCATCAAATCCATCCCGCTATCTACCCTTTCTTTAGCAAACTCCACAATTAATATTGCATTCTTTGCAGCTAATCCGATAAGTGCGATCAATCCGATCTGGGCGTAAATATTATTTGTCAGGCTTGGTATGAAAGTGAGGGTCAGAATAGAACCAAAGGCCCCGATCGGCACCGCAAATAATACGGAAAAAGGCACTGACCAACTTTCATAAAGTGCAGCCAGGAAAAGAAATACAAACACAAGTGAAATAGCAAAAATCATTACGGTTTTATTGCCTGCCTTGATTTCTTCAACGCTCATTCCTGAAAATTCATAACCATATCCTGTAGGTAAAAATTTTGCGGCGGTTTCTTTTAATGCATCCAGTGCCTGCCCGCTGCTATAACCGGGAGCCGAAGTACCATTAATTTCTATCGAGCGATAAATGTTATAATGGGAAATTAATGAAGGAGCTTCCACAATTTTAGAAGTGATTAATGAACCCAGAGGAATCATGTTACCGATGTTGTTTCTGACATAATATTTTCCGATTTCAGCAATGGACGAACGGAAACTACTGTCTGCCTGGCTTACAACCCTGAAGTTTCTTCCATATAATGTAAAGTCATTAATATAACTGCTTCCCAGATAAGTGGATAAGGTAGAATACACATCTGCAATGTTTACGCCCAGTTGCTTAGCTTTATCACGATCAACATCAATTTTATAACTGGGTGTGTTAGCCGTGAAAAATGTATAGGCTGCGCCGATTTCCGGCCGCTTATTTAATTGGGCAACAAAACTTCTGGCAACCTGTGTAAATTTTTCAATGTTATCCGTACTGGTAGTTTGTTGCAATTCAAAAGTAAAACCTGATGTACGGCCCAGCCCCGGAACAGACGGCGGGAGTATCGCCAATACCCGCGCATCTTTTATACCCGCTGTTTTTTGCATGATCTTGGCAACCACCGCTGCGGCATTGTGTTCTTCACCTTTTCTTTCATCCCATGGCTTCAACATAATGAACATCGTTCCGACATTGGGTTTGTTGGAAAAGCTGATGATGTTAAATCCGGCTAATCCCCCCACTACGCTTATTTCAGGGATCTTTTGTAAAGTATCTGATAATTCTTTAAGCATGGCGAGACTCCTGGTGGTTGAAGCTGCTTCAGGCATTTCGTAAGTTACATACAGACGGCCTTCATCCTCAGTCGGAATAAACCCGGTCGGCTTTGTTTTGAAGAGAAAGAATAGCCCGACAAATAAAACTACCAACATGATGATGACATAAGGTGTTTTTCTTACCCATTTGGATACTCCTTTTGCATAAGATGCATTCATCCTGCTAAATCCCCTGTTGAAAGATGCAAAGAATTTTTCCAATAGTCCTTTTCTTGCATTTTCATCTTTTGAATGTTTTAGCATAATGGAACAAAGGGCCGGAGTAAGGGACAATGCAACAAATGCAGAAATGATCACAGAAACGGCAATGGTTATAGCAAATTGCTGATAAAGTTTTCCCACAATTCCCGGAATAAAACCTACCGGAATAAAAACAGAAGCAAGAATTAATGCGATGGCGATAACCGGTCCTGAAATGTCCTTCATGGCTTTTCGAGTGGCCTCCTTCGCTGATAAATTATAGTGATCAATATTATGCTGGACGGCTTCCACAACAATGATTGCATCATCGACCACAATACCGATTGCGAGTACGAAGGCAAACAAAGTAAGCGTATTGATGGTAAACCCAAAGGGTACAAAAAATGCAAAGGTTCCAATCAATGAAACCGGAATGGCAAGAACAGGTATTAAGGTTGCACGCCAGTTTTGAAGAAAAAGAAATACTACAAGTACAACCAGGAATAAAGCTTCGAGGAGCGTCGTTATAACTTCCTTAATAGATGTTTTTACCACAGAAACTGTTTCTGAGGGAATCAGATAATCAAAATCGTTTGGGAAAGTCTTTCTTAAATTCTGAAGCGCCTGAGTTACACCTGCATACGTTTCAATGGCATTAGCTTCCGGCGTTTGGTTTATAAGAAGGAAAGACGCAGGCTTTCCATTAGCCAGAGAATTATGTGAGTAAGAAAACTGTCCCAATTCTACTCTTGCCACATCTTTGAGATAAACAATATTTCCGGTTGCCGGATTTGATTTAATGATGATGTTCTTAAACTGATCTACTGTATTTAACCTGCTATTGGTTAAAACGGTGTATTCAAAAGATTGCGTGCCTGGTTGTGGTGTACCTCCCAGGGTTCCTGCTGCTACCTGCAGGTTCTGTTCATTGATGGCTGCAGAAACATCCTCTGGCGAAATATTCAAGGCCGCAAGCCGCTCAGGATCGAACCAAATGCGCATACTGAAATCATTTCCAAAAGCAGTAATATCTCCAACACCCTTTACACGTTTCAATGCATCTACAATGTAGATATTTACATAGTTATCGATAAATGAGATATCATGTGTGCCATGAGGAGAATAAAACGCCAAAACAGCCATTGTGCTGGGGTTTCGTTTTACAACAGTAACTCCCAGCCTTTTGACAACATCGGGCAAACGCGGCAATGCGACATTCACCCGATTTTGAACATCCAGCGCAGCAATATCTATATCTGTTCCCACATCAAAAGTAGCAGTGATAGAGCTTTGGCCGCTTGCTGAGCTGTTACCGGTAATGTAACTCATTCCCGGGCTTCCGTTTATCTGAGTTTCCAGGGGCGTTGTCGTCGTTTCTTCCACTGTTTGGGCATCAGCTCCGATAAAGTTCGCGCTTACAGAAACAGTTGGTGGCGAAATGTTCGGATATTGTGCAACCGGTAAGTTGGTTATGGAAATAATGCCGATCAAAACAATAACAATTGAAATTACAATTGCTGTAACCGGACGTTTTATAAAAGTTTCTGCAATCATTTTTATTTATTCTAATTCTTTTATCTAAACTTTCTAAACTATCTAAAATACTAATCCCCTGAAATTCACTTTCCTCCTGCATTAACCACCGATCCTTCATGCAAATTCTGCATTCCCTGAACGACTATTTTTTCTCCATCCTTCAACCCATCCTTTACAATAATGCTGTCTCCGATGGTAGTACCCAGTTTCACTTGCCGCTGGGAAACTTTTGAGCTGTCTGCTAATACATAAACATAAAACTCGCCTAATTGTTCGTTAACAGCCGCATGAGGAATGATAGTTGCATTTTTGGAAGCAGTATTTTTCACCCGGACAGTTGTGTTCATGCCGGGTTTCAGCATTCCTTTATCATTTTGAAAAGTCAAACGAACTTTTATTGTTCCTGTTTGCGCATCAACAGCTCTGTCAATAAAACTGATCTTTCCGGGTAATGGATAAATATCATCGCCAAAAGCAATGGTGAATGTTGAATCTTTCAACTCATTTTTATTTTGTTGCAGCTCAGTGAAACGATAAATATCCTTTTGATCAACACTAAAATCAACAGCAATCGGATCATCAGTGGAAATGGTATTTAAAACGGTTTGCCCGGCAACAACTGCTGTTCCTTTTTTCACTTGTGAAATGCCGATTGTGCCTGAAAATGGTGCATAAATATTGGCAAACTGAACATTGGAATGAAGGCTTGCCACGTTTGCTTTTGCAGCAGCTACCTGTTTTTTTGTTGCATCTAATGTGGCATTTGCATAATCAACCTGTTGCTGTGCAATTGCATCATGGCTGGCCAGTTCATTATACCGGTCTGCATCTTTTTGTGCCTTAACCAAATTTGCCTGTTGAACCTGGAGATTAGCGACTGCCTGCTGATAATTGGCCTGGTAAATTTGTGCATCAATCGAATATAAAAGCTGACCTTTTCTTACATTTTGCCCATCTTTAAAATTGATGTTGGTAATATATCCGCTTACCTGCGGCGTAATCTTTATTTCCTCTAAAGCGGTAACCGTTCCCGGGTATTGATCATAATAAACTGCGTCTGTAGAAGCGACATTTGCGACTGTTACCGGGACAGCCGGTGGCGGCCCTTGTTTTTGTTGAGCTTGTTTATTTCCGCATGAGAATAAAAAAACCGCTGCAAAAACCGGGACCATATGTTGGTTGAATTTCATACCTATTTATTTAATAATTTATTTTTCCCAATGATTGTGCTACATCTATTTTGCTTGATAAAACCTGGAAAAGCGCGTTATAATAATTGATTTGAGCAGTACGCAAATCCGATTCAGCAGTGATGACATCCAGATAAGCTTTTACACCTGATCGGTATTGCAAACGAATGACATCATACACTTCATTGGCCAGTGAAAGATTTTCTTTAAGACTGTAATAATTGTACAAATTGCTTTTATAATCCGACAGGGCCTGCTGGTACTGGGTATTTACCTTATTTTCAAAACTCCTGATATCATTATTTGCCTGGGTAACCTGAAATTGCGCCTGTTTTATTTGCTGCAATCTTTTTCCTCCCTGGAAAATGGGAAGCGAAAGTGTTATTCCTGCAAAAGAATTTGGATAAGATTGACTATACAATTTTGAAAATTGATTGTTAAGAAAATTCAAATTATAATTTCCAAAAGCATATACATCCGGAAGGAAACTCCATTTGTAATATTGAAGATTGTACTGCTGTAATTTTTTTTGAGTTTCCAATTGTTGTATTTCTATTCGGTTGGTGTAATTAATATTTTGCAAGGTGTCTATTAAAACCTCCTGTTCCATTTGGGCAGAATCATAGACTAAATCAAAATTTTTTGAAACGGGATAACCCATTAATTCTTTCAAATAAGCAAATTTTGATTTCAAACTTTCATCGCCGAACTTCTTTTGTGCCTTTGCATTATTCAAAGAAATAGTCGCTCTTTTATAATCTGTTTTATCTACAATGCCCGCCTGGTATTGATAATAAGCGTCTTTTAAGCTTTGGCTGATCCGCACAATATCTTCTTCCGTTACTTTTAATTGCTGAGTGGTAAGAATCAGATCATAAAAAGCTTTGCTTACCAAAACAGCCAGATTTATTTTTTGTTCCTTGGTATTTTCACTGGTTGAAAGCCTTACATCCTTTGAAGTTCGTGAAGCTAATAATACGTCGCGGTTAAAAATATTTTGCGTTAATGCGAGATTAGCTCCCGAAGTATTATACGTTCCTGAATGAGAAAGATTTCCATTAAAATTAAAGGTGGGTAATTGAAAATTGTGTTGAAGATTATAAGAGAAATTGATCTGTGGATACCAATCGGCCAGTTTGCTTTGAATGATCGTTTCAGTGACGTTTTCATTAATTTTTGCATTCTGAATATCAGGATTATGATTGATCGCATATTGAATACAACTTTCGAGATTTGCTTCCCGGATCGTTGGCAGGGAATCATTATTTTGTGCAAGCAGACCAGCCGGAATTAAAAACAATATAAAAACAAACACCCTATTTTTTGCTTTCATCTCTTTAAAAATTGAATCCATTCTTTTGCATTTATCATTTTAATTTAATTCCATCCCAGATAATATTGGCAATCTTGCATAAGTCTTCGTCACTATACCCAAAACGCCCTGTAAGATGGTATTTCGCTGTTGACATGATCGCCCCAAATACAACGGAAGCCACCAAATTATATTCCATCTTTTTTAAGTAACCATTGTCCATTCCTGATTGAAAAAATTGGTTGAATCTGTCAACAGGAATTTTCTTTTTATTATTTCTTAAATCCGGAGCACTGTTATATTGTTGTATAAAAATCAGGCTTCCCGGATGAGCAATAAAATATTTACAAAGATTTGTCCAGCCACTAAAAAACTGAGACTTAAAATCTTTTATTTCATTCTCTTTTCCGAACATGGCCCCAAGCATTTCTTTTCTGATTACATCATGAAGTTCGATGATGATCGCTTCTTTATTTTCAAAATAATGGTAGATCGTTCCAGCAGCAACGCCTGCATTTTTAGCGATTAAACTTATCGGTGTTCCCTGGAAACCGTTTTGCCGGATTAGTTCCAAAGTGCTGTCTAAAATTGATTTTCTTTTATCTGATATTTCCGATTGAACGTTCATTCGGGGCGCAAGGTAAGAAGAAAGGGAAATAAAAGTTTTTTATTCAGTCCCTGAAAAATACCACTTAAAAAAATTGATGGAATTATGACAGTGGAAATATTGTCCTTGATTATTCAGCTGAAAGATTTAAAAAACAGATTTGTTATCTGCCAGTTTATAATCGAAGTGTCTTGGTAATTATTTGATGCAATTGTTCAAACTCCAGCAAAAAACCATCATGTCCATAAAGTGAATTGATCGCTGTAAAGTCAGCGCCGGCAATATTTTTAGCAATAAATTCTTGTTCATTAATGGGAAAAAGAATATCGGTGGTGATGCCGATTGCATTTGTTTTTGCTTTGATTTTTTGCAGTGCATTTTCAATTCCGCCGCGACCTCTTCCTACATTATGTGAGTCCATTCCTTTGCTCAAAAAATAATAGCTGAAGGCGTTGAATCTTTTACCTAATTTTTCTCCCTGGTATTTTTGATATGATTCGCTTTTATAATTCTCGATCTTATCAATATGATGCTCACTCTGGCTTGCATGATACGTTTGATAATGCCGGTAAGAAATTAAGGCAATGCTTCTTGCTGCTTTCATTCCTTCCATTCCTGCATTGGGGTTTTCTTCTTTCCAGGTGCCGTCTGCTTCAATGCACATTCTTTGAGAAGCGTTAAAAGCGATGCCCCATGCAGAATGCCGCGCATTTGTTGCGATCGGAAAAATATATTCAAACAACTCCGGCTCTTCAATTGCCCACTCCAATAATTGCTGTCCACCCATGGAACCCCCAATGCCGATTTTTATTTTTTCAATTCCCAAAAAATCTCTTAAAGGTTGATACGCACGAATCATATCGCGGGTCGTAAAGAAAGGAAAACCGTGGTAGAATAGCTTGCCGGTTGTGGGATTTTTATCTAAAGGGCCAATGCTTCCATAACAACTCCCCGGCATGTTTACACAGATAATAAAATATTTTTCAGGGTCAAATATTTTGTCTTTCCCCACCAATCCCGGCCACCATTCTTCCGCATTGCTGTTGGCTGTCAGTGCATGAAAGATCCAGACGGCATTGTCTTTGGCGTCATTCATTTTTCCATAAGTAGTATAGGCTAAATGAAATTGGGGTAGAACATAACCTGATTCAAGAGTGAGTGATCCTGGTGAATTAAAAATGCTGTACGTCAAATTTTTTTATTGAATAATTTTTGCAAAAATAAATGATAACCACATCGGCAGCAAGGGGAAATAAACAAAGGTTGCCAACCTTGAGACGGGTGAAGGTTGCCAGCCTTTTCAAAATATCGGGTTGGCAACCTTTTCAAAAATTTAATTCGCTTATTTTGAAAATACTTTTTCAAAAGATTGTTCAATATCTGCTTTGATGTCGTCGATATGCTCAATTCCTACAGCAATTCTAAGAAGCCCCGGAGTAACGCCTGCAGATAATTGTTCTGCATCAGATAACTGCTGATGAGTTGTGGCAGAAGGTTGAATGATCAGGGTTTTTGTGTCACCAACATTGGCAAGATGACTGATCATTTTTAAATTATCAACAAATTTGGTGGCGTTTTCTTTGCCGCCTTTTATTTCAAAAGATAATACGGCGCCTGCACCTTTTTTCAAATATTTCTGTGCATTTTTATAATGTGGACTGCTTTCTAATCCTGGATAACTCACTTTTGCCACATTCGGATTTTTTTCAAGCCATTGCGCCAATGCCAATGTATTTTGAACATGACGCTCCACGCGCAAAGACAATGTTTCCAATCCCTGTATAAATAAAAATGAATTGAATGGAGAAAGTGCCGGTCCGAAATCTCTCAATCCTTCGACTCTTGCACGAATGATAAACTGGATATTTCCAAAAGGCCCTTTGCTCCCGAAAACATCGTTGAAAACCAAACCATGATATCCTTCTGATGGTTCAGAAAAAGCCGGAAATTTTCCGTTGCCCCAATTGTAATTTCCACCATCAACAATAATTCCGCCAATGCTGTTTCCATGCCCACCGATCCATTTGGTAGCGGCCTGAACTACTACATGAGCGCCATATTCCAATGGACGGAAAAGATATCCCGCGCATGCAAATGTATTATCCACGATCAAAGGAAGATCATGTTTTTTAGCAACTTCAGCTAACTTGTCAAAATCAGGAATGCTGAAATCCGGGTTACCAATTGTTTCTGTATAAATTGCTTTTGTGTTTTCATCAATCAGGCTTTCGATGCTATCTGCATGGTCATCTTTTGCAAACCGCGCCTCAATTCCCAATCTTTTAAAAGATACCTTGAATTGATTATACGTTCCACCATAAAGAAAAGGACTGGTGACAAAATTATCGCCTGCCTGCAGAATATTATTCAACGCGATAAATTGCGCCGATAATCCTGAAGCTGTTGCCAATCCTGCAACGCCCCCTTCAAGAGCCGCTACACGTTTTTCAAAAACATCTGTGGTCGGATTCATGATGCGGGTATAAATATTCCCAAATTCTTTCAGGGCAAAAAGATTGGCACCATGTTCAGAACTTTTAAATGAAAAAGAAGTGGTTTGATAAATAGGCACGGCCCGTGAACCTGTTGTTGGATCTACTTCCTGACCTGCATGTTGTTGTAAAGTTTCAAAATGTTGAGAGCTCATAAATAAAGATTTATAAAGTTTAAGATGAAATGATTTTTATTAAATAAATAAGGCGATGCCTTGCTGAGGTGATATGGAAAGTTTGATGCCCTACGGCATACAGCGGGTACACATGCAATTATTGTTGCCAGATGAAAGTTGAAATATGATCAAGGGATGTATCATAACTAAATGTCCTACAAATATAGTAGGGAAATATTTATTTGAACAAATTTTTTTTGGAGTTTATTATTTTCAGACATCAATGAGTCTTTAATCGAAATTTCAAATACAAAAGTTGGAAATATTGGCTCTTCAGATTTCGTTCCATCAGAAATTCTTCCAATTTCCTTCCAGCAACAAAACAAAATCATACAAATTCTTTTTATTTATTT
>Ga0157372_10005955_pt1 | contig 12962 bp, 16 predicted proteins | sample C55metaG_FD_115307 | JGI IMG/M metagenome (GOLD analysis project Ga0157372, IMG submission 115307) | Corn rhizosphere microbial communities from Kellogg Biological Station, Michigan, USA - C5-5 metaG | ecosystem: Host-associated > Plants > Roots > Rhizosphere > Soil | place: USA: Michigan... | reverse complement strand
CGCATCCAGCACCCTGCCATCGACATTCCAAAAGCAAACAGCGATCATGTTGGAGTCGACGATGGTGCGAAAACGCGCCTCGCTTTTTCGCAGCGCTTCAACCGTCTGTACTAATTCCTGCTTCGCCTCCTGCTCGCGCCTCAAGAGTTCTTCTTTCTCTTTTTCATCCGTACGTCGTCTGGAAACATCTCGGAAGATCAAGACGGCGCCGATGACATTTCCGGAGGCATCTCGAATGGGCGATGCGCTGTCATCAATCGAGCGTTCCGTATCATCTTTCCCTAGGAGCAACGCGTGGTTCTCAAGATCGACTACCGTACCCGAGCGCAGAGCTCGGGAGACCGGACTTTCTAACGGCTTCCGCGTCAATTCGCTGATGATCCTGAAGACTTCGTTCAGCCGCCGCCCCCCGGCGTCTTCCAAACGCCAGCCAGTCAGAGACTCAGCAATGCGGTTCATGAACTGCACTTTCTCCTGAATATCCACCGAAATCACGGCGTCGCCGATACTCGTCAACGTTACTCTGTGCTGTTCCCCCTGCTCCGCGATCTTAGTCTGGGCCACCTGCAACTGCGTCACGCCAGAGCGAACCAACTCAACGAGGCCAGCAATGACTGTGCTCAGCGCGAGGAAAACTCCAAGACGAAGCGCATCGTTCGGGCGCGCGAAGCCAAACTTGTAAAATGGGGCAATCATCAGAAAATAGTTCAGCAATGTCGAGAGTCCAATGACCAACAAGGCAGGTCGCCAACCCGAATAAAACGCTGTGACCAGGACGGCGAAGATGAAAAGGGTAAAGTATGGAGCCCGCTCAAAGTCGGTCATCGAGCGGGTCACAACCAAGGCGAGGGCGGTCGTCACAAAAGCACAGCCGTAGCGTAGCGTTACCGACCGGCTAGGACTGGTTAGGAGCAGATTGGTGGCGAGTTTTCGTGGAGAAAACACGTTTCTATCACCCGTCCGGAGGAGTTCAGTTTACGACTCTGGCAGGTGCAAAGCCAATCTGCCGATATCGTTACGGACGAGGTTTGAGATCAGGCTCGTCCCCCGGTGCTCCTCGGCCTGTGCGTAAGTTGCGACTGATCGTTACCTTAAGTGAGACCAGCACGGCGAGGGGCATCAACATAAGAGCCTAAGGCGCTGACCGCCAGGTGACGAAATATGATCATTCTATCCGCGACCGTCATTTTTCAACCGCGACGGTCGAGTTCGTAAGTCCTTTCAAGATCGCGATCTCTTCCCCATTGCATTTTCAATCTGCTGCTCCTCAGTTTGGCCGCTGGAATGCCCTAGCGATGGATAGCGCCGAAGAGACAGGCGGGTAGTGCGGATATCGGCCAACGCGGAGGAGGTACATTATGAGAGCCAACGAGCTATGCCCGAAGAAAAAAGTCAGACCTCTCCAAGGGAGAGTGACAAAAAGTGGAAGAAAGAACGACTTCCTCCGCAAGGTGATGTGCACTGGACCCGGTAGCCAGTTGGTGGTCATGAGCATCCCCCCAGGGCAAGAGATCGGGGAGGAGATCCAGGCAGACATTGATCAGACCCTATTTATTGTTGCGGGTCAAGGGGAGGCCGTGCTGGACGGAAATGTTACGCCTGTTCGCCAGCACGATGCGGTTTTTGTACCAGCCGGGACGAATCGCAACCTCAGGAACAATAGGCACGGTCGCCTGAAACTATTCACGGCGTATTCACGATGCAGAACAGCCTTCATCTTCTGACTCGGAGAGTCAGTGAACAATGTAGGCGCGATGCGCTCAGGACGCATCGACTGGGTAGGGACAACAGACCTCCCCCACTTTCTGGAGACAACAGCGGGGTACGCCTTTACTTAAATCGAATGCAGCGCGCACTGCAAGCAACCTGTTCTTGATGGTCTTGTGGTGAGCATACAACTTATCGGAGCTGCGTTATGCTACAGAGCGAACTGCTTGAATTTCTTGAGAAAACAGCCGATGCCGCCTTTTGCGTCAATGAACAGGGCGACATATGCTCGTGGAACACAGCAGCCGAGAAACTTTTCGGCTACTCATCCGCAGAGGCGATTGGCAAGTCGTGCCATCGACTCTTACGGGGGCGAGGAAACCTTGGCACCCAGGTTTGCACTCCAGCGTTTTACGCCGGTCAGCCAGCAGAAGACGACGGCACCATGCCCAACTTCGACCTAGAGGTCACAACCCGCTCAGGTCGCCGGATCTGGATAGATCTGTCGACGTTGATTTTCAAGGATGGCCGGACTCATCCGCGGCTCATCGTACAGCTGGCCCGGGATATCACAAAAAGGAGACAGAAGGAGGAACTTCTTGACAACATCCTGCAAATTTCCAAGCAGATCGTTGCAATATCAGATGGAAATGGCATGGAGCATTTGGCTCCCGTCCCGGCACTCTCGGAACAGGAACGGAGCGTTCTTCGCCTCTTCTCCGATGGGAAGAATTCTGCAGAAATCGCCCAGAGTCTTGGGATAACCCTGCAAACACTCCGCAACCATCTCCACCACATCAACGAGAAACTCGGAACACATAATCGACTTCAAGCCGTTATGCATGCCATGCACCGCAAGCTTATCTGATCGCTCGGGACGGAGGTTCATCCACAACGATGAGAACCCGTTTTCACGACAGATAATGAGAGCCTCGTTGGTGAAAGGGACTACTGAGGTTATTAGGACACGATTTCTTGCTCCGTCGAGCGGTTCGGTCCCGTTCGACTTTACCGCATTAGGTTTGTAGAACCCTTCCAGGAGATCGCTTGGAATGCGCTATTTGGCGCTAGTCACGGACTATGACGGCACGATCGCCACCCAGGGACGCGCATCGGCGGCCGCGCTCCATGCGATTGCGCGCCTTCGAGCATCGGGCCGCCGCGCCATCCTGGTTACGGGGCGACGGTTGGACGACCTGTTAACAGTTCTTCCCCAACTCGAACTCTTTGATTATGTTGTAGCGGAAGATGGTGCCGTGCTCTACGCACCCGGCACGAGAGAGGAAACACTCCTCGGGAAACCGCCGCCGGCAGAGTTTATCGAGCGTCTGGCAAGCCTTGGTGTGGAACCGATCGAGATCGGACGGGTGGTCATCTCGACGTGGCTGCCGCATCAAACTGCTGTACTCCAGGCAGTGCAGGATACGGGGCTGGAACTGCTCATCGCCTTCAATAAGAATGCCGTAATGGTACTTCCGACCGGCATCAATAAAGCAACTGGGCTGGACTATGCGCTACGTAAGCTTGGCCTTTCCTTCCATGAAGCTGTGGGCGTCGGCAATGCCGAGAATGACCACTCTTTTCTTGAGCGTTGCGAGTGTGCCGTCGCGGTTGCCGATGCGGTGCCTTCCATCCGCCGCCTCGTTGCCCTCCTTACGCAGAATGAAGCCGGACTAGGGGTGGCAGAGTTGGTCGACGAGTTGATCGCGAACGACCTAGCCAAAATGCAGGGAAAACTCGCCCGGAACTTCATCTCCATCGGGATGCGTGCCGACGGGACTGCGCTCACCATCCCTCCATATGGCACGAATATCCTGATCGCCGGACCTTCCAGTAGCGGAAAGTCGACCGTAACTGCCGGAATCGTTGAACGTCTGATGGATCAGAGCTACCAAGTCTGTATCGTCGATCCCGAGGGCGATTACGGGGCTTTGCAGGAAGTGATCACCCTTGGCGACCCGCACCGTTCAATCAGCATCAACGAAGTACTGAGCATTCTCGAGGACCCCAAAATAAGCCTCAACATTAATTTGCTGGGGGTTCAACTTGCCGATCGACCGGAGTTTTTCGGGCAACTGTTCCCGAGCCTTCGAACACTGCGGACGCGCACAGGGCGACCGCACTGGATGGTTCTCGATGAGGCACATCATCTGTTACCAGAAGACTGGGGGCACCTTTCAGCACTCCTTCCACAGAAGCTTGGTGAGACCGTGCTAGTGACCGTGCATCCGGAACATCTCTCTCGTACGATCCTGTCGCTAGTGGATGCGGTCATCGCGGTTGGACCCTCCCCACAAAGAACACTGAGTCAGTTCAGCGATGCCAGCGGGCAGACTCTAGCGTGGCCACGAACCCTGTTGCATAGAGCGGGGCAAGCCGTTGTGTGGTTCCCTCGAACCGGCGAGCCGCCTTTCTCGATGGGCATCATTCCGCCCAGAGTTGATCGCATCCGCCATCGGCGGAAGTATGCTGAGGGCAACATGCGTGATCACAGCTTCTATTTCCGGGGTCCGGACAATCGCCACAACATCAAGGCGCACAACCTCGCGATTTTTTCTCAGATCGCCGAGGGTATCGATGAAGAAACCTGGCTGTTTCACCTGTATCGTGGGGATTATTCAAAGTGGTTTCGTGAAGCAATTAAGGATCCTTACCTCGCAGATCAGACAGAGCGTGTCGAGCGGAGACCCAATTTGCTCCCGACCGAGAGTCGAATTCTCATCCGCAGCCTCATTGACACTCGCTATACACTGCCTGAATAGGAATCGCCTCCGCCGGTTAGGTTTGGCGGCCTACTTGATGCTTCGGTACGTCGGATGCTGGTCATTCAGGTGCCCTTTCTCCTCGGAAGAGAAGTCGTCCTAGACGGAGAAGTGAAGTTCGTCGGCTCGCGAGACGCAGTGTTGGTAGCTGCAGGTACACCGTGCAACCTCAAGAATATCGGACGTCGTCCTTCAGCGTGTGCTTACCCTGTCGAGCACCCTTCATTTATTGAACATCAAACTCGCTGACAGTTCCGGAACTGCGTCAGCCGCCGACAGGCCAAGGGATTCCGCAAAATCAGGCTGATTTACTTCGTCATCTGGTGCGATATCGCCATCTCAACGTGGCCAGCGACGTTGCACAACGGCTGGTCTTCAATCCCGGTGGTCACGAAAGTCCCCCTGATTGGCCTCTACTTATTGAAATCCGTGATGGCCATCCGTGCTTTGGTTCCTCGAATGCTGTTGTTTCGTAGTCCCCGTCAATCCGGTCTCCTTGGGGGATGGGAAGTCCAGCTTGTGATTGTATTGCTGCAGTTCCCGAAACAATTATTTCTTGCCCCGTCGCCGCCACGTTGGGGGGCGGTCGCAATGGTCAACGAGCTGCCTGTGATCTCCGACCGACGCCTCGAAGGAGTTTTCTCCCGAAGCAATGTCTCACGCTTGCCTGCAGATTCAGGTGGAATTCCCCAAGGGGCGTCCGCCAACGTCGACCTCACGATGATGAATCGTTAAGGAAACTGGAATGATCGATTGCACTTTATCTACTTTTGTTCATGGGTCCGGATTGCTAATGTTTTCAAGTGTGGGGATGAGTCGGCCCCTCATGACGACGCGACAGGTACCGTGTAAGGAGGAATCGATGTCAACGCCCAGAAGGGTTGTTTGGTTTGCTTCGTTGGCCGTCACTCTCGTTGTGATTACCTGGACTCTCGCCCGGGCAACAGAGAAGCATGACGCCTGGATTCGGAGCAAGCTTCGGGAGGAATTCGCGGAAGACGCCAAGTTCGACAAAGTGCACCCTGTAGTTCGCGGGGGATTGGTCTCCTTAAAAGGATCCGTGCCACTCTTCGAAGACAAATGGCTGGCAGGAAGGAAGGCCCGTGCCGTCAACCATGTCGGAAAGGTCAAAAACGAGATCATCGTAAAAACTCAATGGATTCCGGACGGCGTGTTACGCATGCAATTGAAGCGCGACCTCCACAACCACCAGGTTGACGGAGTCGGGCTAAAGGTTCGCAAGGGTGTCGTAACCGTGCGCGGAACAGTTCCCGCGAACCGCGAGCGCGTCCTCTCGCTGATTGCCAGTACCGAAGGAGTGCGCGCAATCCGAGAGCGGACAACAATGGTCGAGTGACAGTGGGAGATGACAAAAGACAGGCGCTGGGAGCGTCATCATTCTGGAGAACGTTGGTGTGTCGAGGTTACGCGTAAGCCAGAAGAACATTTTTGGGAGATAACGTTATGGCAGAGAACATCCTAGTTGGTGTGCTGACGGCGGCTGCCGTCGGGTGGCTAATCTGGGCGGAGATGAATTCCCGTCGTAATACGGCAAGACAAAATGCCGATGTGCCCGAAGAGCCGTCGAATATGGACGTGCAACAAACTCCGAGACAACGTCCTAATCGTCGGTGACATGTGATTTCGCGGCGCATGGCGAACGACCCGATCCTGGTTGTAGGTAGCCTCATCACCAGCGGCAGGGACAGCGTGGAGAACGATCAATTGCGCTTCCAGTTCGTGGGCCAGAGACTTCGCGAAGCGGACCGTGCGTTGGGCGTTCGCCAGACAACTAAGAATGCCAATGGAAAGGAGACCAGCCCCGCCGGGAGATGTCAGCCAACCAGATGCAGAGCAGCTGACAGGCTGAAAAACCCTCCCGAGGGAAATTAGGAATCTCATGGCAATAAACCAGAACAGCGTCTTATCCTTATTATTATCCAGCGAGAGCGGTCGTGTTCGCTGCTTCCGGTGAATGTTCGGACAACGGAGACGGCGACTCTTCACCGGTCGTCTCGCCGACCTTGGGGTCGGGAACGATCTCCTGCGTGGTAGACGCCGCGTGCAGTGCCCCGTTGGTGTCTGGGTCGCGTCTCAGAGTCCAAAAATAGGTTATTTGGCGTTTCGGCATTGTAAAGCTTTGCCAGTTTTGCCAGACGCCTGCGACAGCAGTCGCCGGGGTTAGGACCTTCGTGAAGCGGCAGAAATTTCTGTGGTTCCAAATCGCAGCAGCTGTCGGCGCGGGACTCGCGGTTTTGCTCTTACTCGAGACTCTGCTCACGTATCGCTACAGCGCTACGCGCCTTGCGCGCGCCGAAGGACTGTTACAAGCCGTCGAGGAGGGTTCCGCACTCGAACATCAGCTTCGTCGGGATCATGTCGATACCGTCAATCGCCTGCAGCAGATTCTAGGACGGATCGTTGACGACCGAAGCGATGAAATCGCCTGGATGAGCGTGATCGATGCCAATGGTCAGGTGCAGGCTTCGTCGGGTCGCGCCGAGCCGAGTCCGGTTTTCGCGCCCGATCGGATTCATGCCGTGCTGGAGCGTGGCGAGAACGCTTCCGTGGTCCGGGATATGCCGCAGGGCCAACTGCTGATCGCTTTGGTGCCGCTCAAACAACAGTTCCATCCGCAATCCAACTCGGGAGCTCCAAGGGATTGGCGCATGCTGGAGATCGCCATCTATCTAAGGGGTCCACAAGGGGGTTCTGCATCCGCTGCACCGCAACCTTTTAATCACCGCCCTGGTGTCTCTGGTTCTGCTTACGGCGATGATCATATTCTTGTTCCGGCTGAAGGCATATGTGCGCGGAAGAATGCTCGAGAACCAGCTTCAACTTGCCAGAACAGTTCAACGACAGCTTCTGCCGGAGCCGACCTGCGGGGACGGTTTCGAGTTTGCGGGCCAGTGTGTGCCTGCGGACATGGTTGGCGGAGACCTTTATGACGTGTTTCGTACAGCAGGGGAAGAGATCGCGTTAGTCCTCGCCGATGTTTCCGGAAAAGGCTTGCCCGCCGCCCTACGCATGGGTGTTGTCCACGGAGCAATTCGTGCCTTGTCCCGTGCTAGAAAAAAAGAAAGTGTCGCCCAGATGGCAGGGACTTTGAATGAGCTTCTGCGGCAAGAAACCTCGCATGAGTTCGTCACGCTGTTTTGGGGATTCTACAATCCCAAAACGCACGATCTAGAGTACGTGAACGCGGGCCATCTTCCTCCCTTGCTGGTCGTCTCGAGATCGGCCGAACTGCGGCGTCTGGAAGTGGGCGGCCCGGTGCTCGGGATGCTTGCGGGTGCTTTGTACCAGGACGAGCGTATCACGCTCAATGGCGAGGAAACTCTCATTGCCTATTCGGATGGTTTAATTGAGGCCATGGGCCCAGAGGGGGAGGAATTTGGTGAATCCCGTGTGCTTTCCGGCATTCGCGCTTCGATCGGAAAGTCAGCGAACGAGGTCCTTCGGCATATCCTGGACAAGGCCGTAAAATTCGTTGAAAACGGCGAGTTTCACGACGACTTGACCATCTTCGTTGCGAAACTGACGGGGAATCTGCCGGATGTGGATGCACGGAATTGATTAAAGATGGGAAGCGCCCGAGGGCGCCTCCCCGTAGGAGATTAGCTGCCTGGAGGTTGGGTCCCCGCCTGGCAAAGACGTGTGGCGGATTGCTCTCCGAGCCAAGGCCTGGAGGTCAGTCCAGGCTCATGACCACGCTTAACAACATCCCGATCACCAGCACCGAGGTGATCACCAGGCCCTTGAGGCGAACCATGCGCATCAGTAGGCCCGGCTGCTTGCCGTAAAACCGCTCCGCGTGTTCTTCCAGTGTCCGAAACATCGATCTGCTCCTTTCCTCTCCTTTATTGGTCCGCCGTTTCCCGCTCTTGCCCCGTGATACTTCGATGGAATCGGTGTGCCACAACCTGAGCAGTAAAACGGTGTCCCTGATACGGCTGGGCGGAAAGATTGCCTTCTTGCCGCAGGCGGCGCATTCGCGCTCCAGTGCCTTCTGTGTCGTCACCGCGATAACCGCCATCGGCAGCAGCATGTTCCCGCTCCTTCCCTCGAGCCGTGGCCCAGCGCCACGCTCTCGAGATTTACACTTTCGAATTCAGCTAACATCGAAAACCTGCTGCGGGAGCCGGGTGCCGATTTCACAAACTGACGCGCATCACTGGTGGTCTTTTTTGCGTCATTCTGCGCGCCAGCGTCGGCGCGGCTCGCCCGGCTCTCTCCGGTTGATACAGGACTTCCTCGATGCGCAGCTTTCGGTTCCCTCCCGGGACCTTCCACTCGATTACATTGCCAGTGCGACATCCGAGGATCGCCGTGCCGACAGGCGCCAGAACCGAGATCCTTCCTTGGGCGAAATCCGCATCGCGGGGAAAGACCAGGGTGTGCGTGGAGTCCTTGTTAGCATTCAAGTCTTTCACTCGAACCCTAGAGTGCATCGTGACCACGTCGGCAGGAATGCGAAACGGAGACACTATCTGTGCCCGGTCAAGTTCTCCTTCGAGCATGTTCAACTGTTCCTGATCCGTGTTTGCAGATGTTCTGGCCGAATCGACCATATGGCTGAGTTGCTCCATGTCCGGTTCGGTAATGAAAATCTTGTAGGTTTGCATGCGATGATCTCCTCTCACTTGGTCTCTTGTTATTGCCTGTCAGTAGCTCTCGACCGTCAGACTTTCGTCTTCCTCGACCGGCGAAGACGCAAAGCGCATGCCGGAGTCGACAGGGCCGAGCAGGCCCTCCCTGCGAATCGTCTTCCCTCGCGCGAAAATCGAGGCGTAGTCCAACCCGGAATCCTGGTGCAGAGTCACCTCTTTAACCTCCAGAGCGTTGACTCCTCGTTTTTCCGCCTCCTGCAAAGCTCGATCGACTGCGCGCTCCATCACCTTGCTGTCACATCCGAACGCGCTTGCCTCGATGGATCGGTCCGCGAAAAGCAACCAGCCGGAGTCGTCCAGTTTTGCATGGCTTGCTTAGCATCCGCGTGACACACTATCCCCCACGACCCACGTTGCTTGGTCCCGAGCACTTGAGACTCAGGCAGTGCTGCGAATATCGAAGAGTGAAAAAATACACACCCTCTATCGACCTCCGTTGCGCTCCACGTCCCAGTCTCTTTCTCGGACCTTCGGCTGCCAGTATCCAGTGCCACTCTTCCTCCTCCCGGCGGGTTTATTGCGCTCGACCCCACCGCCTATGAGAGCCGAACTGCGTTTCGCCCATGCCGATCGCCCTCAAATGGCGATGCGACGGTTATGCGCCAGGCTCTGATCGTGAACGCCTCCCTGCTCAAAAGAGCCGAGTGAATTGGCGTCCGCGATCATGCCTGGTTCCTTTCTAAGCAAACCTTACTGCGCCTCGATATTAAGCAAAAGGACATAAACCTTCACTGATCCTGAGGTTATGATTAAGCGAGACTTCAAGGCGGAAAATTCCATGGAATGGATGAACTATCACCATCTGCTCTATTTCTGGACCGTGGTTCGTGAAGGCAGCATCAGCAAGGCCAGTGAGCAGTTACGCATCTCCTCCCCCGCGATTAGCGCACAACTGCGCAGCCTCGAAGAAAACTTTGGGGAGAAGTTGCTGAGGCGTTCGGGACGCAACTTGGTGATGACGGAGATGGGCCGCACCGTCTTCAGTTATGCGGAAGATATCTTCTCTTTAGGCCGTGAACTGATGGATACCGTGCGCAATCGCCCCACGGGCAGGCCTATGCGACTCGATATCGGAGTTGTCGATGTCTTGCCCAAGCTGATTGCTCAGTGGTTGATTGAGCCTGCCCTCCACTTGCGAGAACCGGTACGGATTGTCTGTCGGGAAGCTACGTCGGACGAGTTGATCGCTCGCCTGGCCACGCTCGAATTCGACCTGGTTCTTTCTGATTCCCCCATTAATCCAAACCTCAAGGTTCGAGCTTTCAACCATCTTCTTGGCGAGAGTGCCGTAACCTTTGTGGCGATGCCCAAGTTGGCCAACAAATGCAAGGGGCGGTTTCCCCGCTGTCTTGATCGCATGCCAATGCTGTTGCCAACTGACAACATGGACCTCAGAAGAACCCTGGACCAGTGGTTCGAAACCCAGAACATTCGACCCGATATCGTCGGTGAATTCGAGGACTACGCACTGCTCCGTGCATTCGGACAGGCAGGAAGCGGAATTTTTCCTGTACCTTCAGTCTTCGAAAAGCAATTGAAACAGCAGGACAGTCTGCGACGCGTCGGTCGAACGGACGAGGTGCACAGTCGCTTTTTCGCAATCTCGGCTGAGCGCAAACTGAAGCATCCCGCTGTTGTAGCCATCTGTGATATCGCACGCCGCGAACTATTCGACATCAAGCTCGGCATGACTGCTGCATAGTGGCTGGATCGCCGCGGTTGGAATTGTCCACCCTTTCGCAATGGGACCGATATTCTAAATCAGTGGCGGGGCCGATTCCCTTCAACATCCAGTCCAATTCGGCGTTCTGTGCATCTTTAATAGTATCGAATGTCACAACCCATCATAGAAGCCCGCGGTCTTGCAAAGTTCTTCCAGCAACCGGAGGGAGGGCGCATCGAGGTGATTGCTCCGACCAATCTTGCCATCCATCCGGGTACGATCGTGGCATTGTTAGGCCCGTCTGGTTCCGGGAAGTCGACTCTCCTCCGAATGCTCAGTGGACTGGCACGTCCCTCAGCAGGAGAGGTCTTCTGGCATGGCCGACCGCTTGACGGGTACGTTCCCAATGTGGCGATCGTTTTTCAAAGCTTTGCCCTGTTTCCCTGGCTGACGGTTTTGGAGAATGTCGAAGCACCGTTGAGAGCCGCCGCCATCGGTGCGGTTGAACGCAGGAAGCGCGCGTTGAAAATGTTGGACACGGTGGGATTAGACGGATTTGAGACGGCCTATCCCAAGGAGTTGTCGGGCGGAATGAAACAGCGAGTCGGAATTGCCCGGGCCCTGGTCGTCGAGCCAGAGGTGCTGTTCATGGACGAGCCTTTTTCCTCGCTAGACGTTCTTACCGCCGAGAATCTACGCGGCGAACTGCTGGACTTGTGGCTCAGCAACAAGATCCCCACCCGGACCATGTTCCTGGTGACACACAACATCGAAGAAGCCGTCCTTCTCGCCGACCGCATTATCGTGCTTGGACGGAATCCGGGGCGGATTCGCGCGGATTTTCCGATTCGTCTTGCCCAGCCTCGCGACCGCAAGTCGAGCGACTTCGTTGCAGTGATCGACCATACCTATAAGATCCTTACCCAGCCCGAGGTGCAAGACGTTCAGCCTTCTCAAGCTGCTGGATTCGGTACCCCGGCGCCAAGGTTGAAGTTCCAGATGCTGCCGCATGCACGCCCCGGAAGCATCGCGGGCCTGTTGGAACTGCTCGCGGACCGGGCTGGCAGCGACGATCTCTACCATCTCGCGGATGACTTGGCGATGGAAGTCGACGACCTGCTTCCCATCGTAGAAGCGGCCGCCCTGCTGGGTTTTGCCAAGCTCGCCGAAGGCGACACTGAGATTACTGCAGAAGGCCGTGGGTTCGCGGAAGCAGATATTCTCAACCGCAAGGTATTGTTCCGCGAAGCTGCGCTCAAGAACGTTTCAATCCTGCGTCAAATCGACAGCGTCCTTCGCACCAAGTCCGACCACACCATCCAGGATGAATTGTTTCGCGACATACTGGACAAACACTTCAGCGAGGACGAAGCCCAGCGTCAATTCGAGACCGCTCTTCATTGGGGACGCTACAGCGAAATTTTCGATTACGATTCCGACAGCGGGCGACTCTTCTTGCCTGAAAGCACCGCAGAAGTCGGCACTCCCTCGCCGCTCTCCCCCGAATTATGAAACGCCCTCTCCGCATCCGAGTGCTCCTGTCGGGCGCACCTTGGTCGATCTTTCCCGCGGGAGGCTGGTCCCGACTGACCGACGCGTTCATTTTTGCCGCGGGCATAGCTCTCCTCTACGGGATGGTGCGCGTCGCCCAGTCTTGGTTGGGACCCTTCACGCCACAGGTTGAGATCTCGCTGAGTCCTACGGCCTTGCCGCGCTACGCAGCATATTCGCTAGGCAGGATCACGGTGGCCTATGGATTCAGCCTGGTATTTACTCTGATGTATGGCCACATCGCAGCCTACAACCCGAAGGCAGAGCGATTTATGATCCCGGTCCTTGATGTTCTGCAATCCATCCCCGTGCTGAGCTTCCTTCCAGGACTGATGCTCGCGATGGTAGCTCTTTTCCCCCATCGGCAGTTAGGCATCGAGTTGGGCGCCATCCTCCTGATCTTTACCGGACAAGTGTGGAACATGGCCTTCAGCTTCTATTCATCGTTGAAGAGCATTCCCCGGGAGATGCGCGACACAGCAAGAATTTATCGCTTCAGTTGGTGGCAAAACTTCACCCAGGTTGAGCTTCCTTTCGCGACGATCGGACTGGTGTGGAACTCGATGATGTCCGTTGCGGGTGGATGGTTCGTCCTGATGGCCTGCG